>Ga0116129_1000019_pt1 | contig 118491 bp, 90 predicted proteins | sample June2015DPH_17_2_FD_89732 | JGI IMG/M metagenome (GOLD analysis project Ga0116129, IMG submission 89732) | Peatland microbial communities from SPRUCE experiment site at the Marcell Experimental Forest, Minnesota, USA - June2015DPH_17_10 | ecosystem: Environmental > Terrestrial > Soil > Wetlands... | reverse complement strand
TCCAATCGCCCTGACCCAACATTTTGGAGGCGCGCAACACAAAGTGCGACGGCCGCGCCTCCCGCATGGCGACTTCGTCGATCAGCATGCCCTCCCCATCCCCTTCGGAAGCCACCAGGACGACGCTGTTCTTGTATTCGGGCTGTTCCACCAGTTTCGCAATCTCATCGAAGCCGTGGTGATACTGGCGCGGGATCGAGAACCCGGTCGCCACGAACAATATAACCATAGCGGCCGCGACTGCCAGCACCCTGTGCGAATATACCGCGGGTTTCGGAATCCAGCCAGCCAAACGTTCCACGCCCGCCATCAGGAACATCAGCATCGGCGGCGTGACCGCGATCACATAGCGCGGCTCCGGTCCTACCGACGGGATCAGCCAATGGAATAACCAGAATGCGCAAATCAGGGCTGCCGCTGCGGGCCACTTGCCGCCGGCGGTCCTCCGGTTCGCGATCAGCTTGTCATAGGCGCCGATTGCAATTAGCGGGATCAGCGCAACCCCCAGAACGGTCACCACCAGGGTAGTGAGCCTGGGCAGGAAGACCCAACCCGGCTGCCGTTCCGCGATTCCGGCCAGCATTCTCGCGGAAAAGATCTGCCACGGCGCCGCCACCAGAATCAGCGGAATCGCCGATACCCACAACGAGCCGCGCTTCAACAGGCCAAGCTTCCCCGCGAAAATCATGGCAAATAGCGGCAGGAATACCAGCGCCACGCCATTTCCCTTGGTCAGGATGCTCAAGGTGGCGAACACGCCGAATTGCGCCGAGTATTTCCAGCTCTCCGTATCCAGATAGCGGGCAAACGCCATGGCCGCCAGGAAATCCATCAGGGCCACCATCCCGTCGGACATCACCATCGCGGTATAGGTCTGCACGTTGGGAACGGCGATGAACATGATCGCCGCCAGGAGAGCCAGCGGCGTTCCCATGTCGTCCGACAGGGCGCGATAGAGGAAGAACGCGGTGAGCGCGGTAATTAGCGCCATCAAAACCAAAGCGGTGATCCGGCTCGGCGGAAAGACCAGCATCCACCCCGCCTCGGTGATATGCAGCAGCGGACCCCACATGCCGAAGGCCACTTTCGGGTAATGCAGGTAATAATTCTCGGCATACCGCATAGGCCCCTGATGGAAACCGGACGCCATGTAGTCGCGAATCATCAGCCCGGTTACGAAGTGCGCGGACTCATCCGGATAGCCGCCAAATTCGCTCCCGTAGGCGTTGCCCAGGATCTGAAACAAGATCGCCGCCAACAGCAGCGCCGCCAATACCGCCGCGAGCCGCAAGGCTCCGACAGTGTGAGGAGGACTGAGCGAATTTTGTGGCAGTTCTACGGATGCGGCCATGAAACTTCGTTATTAGGGCGGACCGGGCCAGCTCGTATTGGACGGGGGGCGTCTGAAGGCGGGCGCCACGCTCTCCGTTCTTGTTTATGTTAACCCTATCCGTGGATTCCGCCCCCGTAGCCGGAGAACGGATCGGTGCTGAATGAAACATTTCGCGAAGCCGCAGCAGTACTGCCTTTCACGAACGCGTTTGACCACTCCCAAAACAGCTTCGAGGATGCTTGCACTGGTGTAGAATTCTTCCATGCGCGCGACAGCAATCTGCGTTTCTCTTTTGTTCTCAGGTTTGGCGCTGGCCGCCGACCATCCGGAAATTCCGCTCTGGGCCAATGGAGCCCCCGGCTCGGAAGGCAAGACCGCCAAGGAAATCGACGAGCTGCCGAATAAAGATCACGGCTACCTTAAGGTAACGGGTGTTCACAACCCGTCGATCACGGCGTTTCTGCCGCCGCGCGAGACGGCCACAGGCGCCGCCATGGTGATAGCGCCGGGTGGCGGCCACCAGTTCCTCAACTTCGATCAGGAGGGCACGTACGTGGCCGCGTACCTCAACAGCATCGGCGTGGCGGGCTTCGTTCTCAAGTACCGTTTGGCCCGCGAGCCGGGCTCGACATACAAGATCGAGGAACATGCTTTAGCCGATGCGCAGCGCGCCATCCGCCTGATCCGCAGCCGCGCCGAAGAGTGGCATGTGAATCCGGCGCGCGTCGGCGTCATGGGATTCTCCGCGGGCGGCGAGGTGGCTGCGCTGGCATCGACGCGCTTCGACGCCGGCAAGTCCGATGCCGCCGACCCGATTGACCGTCTGAGCTCGCGGCCCGATTTCGACGCGCTGATCTACCCCGGCATACGCGCGGAGAACTACACCATCCCGAAAGATATGCCGGTGACTTTCATGCTGTGCGCGGACAACGACAAAGGACCATCGACGGCGCTTGCCGGCTTGTATCCTATGTTGAAGGCCGCAGGAATTAAGACGGAAGTGCATGTTTATGCGTCGGGCGGCCACGGCTTCGGCATCAATCCCAACACCAAGAATCCATCGCCTGTGGCGACTACGTGGCAATTGCGCCTCGGCGATTGGCTTAAAGATATTGGAATGGCCAGTGGCGCGGGCCCATGGCCTGCGAAGTGAAGCTTGTGTGCTATACATACTCCGCGATACATGCTCCGTCTCGGAGCACTAGCGCAGGCGATTAGTGCGCAACCGGGCCGAGCATCGAAGCCGGCTATGGGGATGTGCAACTATTTGAATCAGATTTATGGAGATCTCCCGGAGAGTAATACCGCTTGTGTTCCTCGCCGTCTGCTCAGCGCCACTTACTGCGCAGACCAATTCCTCCACCCATCCCGGTCCCAGCGCAGCCGAGCGCCTGGCGCAATGGAAGCAGGTCAACATGCCCTTCCATTCCGCCGGTCTCTCCGCGCCCGAGCGCCAAATGGTAGAGAAGCTCGTCGACGCCAGCCAGTTGCTCGACGACATCTACTGGCGTCAAAGCGATCTCGCCGGACTGGCGCTCTATAAGACCACGCAAGACCCCGTGATCAAGCGGCTGCTCATGATCATGGGTTGCCGCTGGGATCTGCTCGCCGCCAACTCTCCCTTCATTGGCGAAATGCCCATGCCGCCGGGCCACGAACTCTACCCGCACGATCTTACCCGCGAGCAGATCGAGCACTACGTGCAGCAGCATCCCGAGCAGAAGGCCGCCCTCTACAATTCGTACACCGTGGTGGAGCGGCAGAACGGCAAGCTGGCGGCCATCCCCTACCACGAGCGATATAAGCAGTTTCTGGAACCGATGGCGCGCGACCTCCGCGATGCCGCGGCGCTCAGCCCCGACGCCGCCTTCGCCAAATTCCTGCGCCTGCGCGCCGACGCCCTATTGAGCGACGACTACTACCAGAGCGACCTGGCATGGCTCGATTTGAAAGACCCCAGGATCGACGTCGTCTTCGCGCCCTACGAAACCTATCTCGACGATCTGCTGGGCATCAAGACTTCCTATGGCGCCTCGGTGCTGGTCCGCAACGAAGAGGAAAGCCGCAAGCTGGCGGTCTATCAGCAGTACGTGCCCGCAATTCAAGACGCGCTGCCGATCGACGCGGCCGCCAAGCCATCCAAGCACGGTCACCTCACGCCCATGGAGGTCATGGACGCGCCTTTTCGCGCGGGCGATTTGCGTCATGGCTACCAGGCGGTCGCCGACAATCTGCCGAACGACGCCCGCATTCATCAGGAAAAAGGCACCAAGAAAATCTTCTTCAAAAACTTCATGGACGCGCGCGTGACCGAAGTGATCCTACCCATCGCCAAGCTGCTGATGCAGCCCGGCCAAGCCGAGAAAGCGTCGGCCGAGGGCTATATGGCTTCCACGCTGCTGCATGAGATTTCGCACGAGCTTGGACCGGCCTTCGCGCGCCAGAACGGCAAGCAGGTGGATATCCGCGAGGCCATCGGTCCCGCCTATTCGGGCCTCGAAGAAGCTAAGGCCGATGTTACAGGCATGTTCGCCCTTGCATGGCTGGTGAACCACGGCGCGCTGCCCAAAGAGCGCTTGCCCGAGTATTATGCTTCCTACGCCGCCGGCATCTTCCGCACGCTGCGCTTCGGAACCGGTGAAGCGCACGGACGCGCCGAGACGATGGAGTTCAACTACCTCGCCGAGCAGGGCGCGCTCACGCTGGCGAACGGACGCTACGTCATCGATTACGCCCGCATGCCCGCCGCGCTGGCGCAACTCTGCAAAGAATTGCTGCAGATGGAAGACGCCGGCGACCGGCGGCGCGCCGAAGCGTGGTTCACCAAGTACGACAAGATCCCTGCGGCACTGCAGCATGCGCTCGCCGCCACAGCGGGCATTCCGGTGGACCTCGACCCGGTGTTTTCGTTCCCGGATAAGGTGCAGTAGCAAACTGTGCATCCCCTCGGGCCTGATCGGAAAAGCCGCGTCAAGAGGTTTCGCGTTGAGCGCGGTCTGCCCGCGCAGCTATACTGTTCGATGACGCTGGGGAGTTGCTCTCCAGACGGCCGCGCAACACGCTCAACGGCGACCCGAACTTCGGGCGCGGAGGCGTTATGGCGATGGCCGCAAGCAATTTTTCCGCCGCCGTTTTAAGCTGGAAGGCGACGGCCGCGGTACGCAGCACTTTGAAGAGCCGCGGGTACCAGCGCAATTCGATTGCGAATCATACTCACCATTGAGGCTACATTTATGCACGTGACGTTAGAGAATCAGGCTGTACTGGTGGTTGGAGCGTCCAGCGGAATCGGTCGCGAAGCGGCCATGCTGTTTGCCCGCGAAGGCGCGCGAGTCATGGCTTCGGCGAGGCGGCAGACGCGCTTGCTCGAGCTGCAGGAGGCGCTGGCGAAAGAGAAGATAGCGATTGAGATCCACGCCGCCGATGCCACCAAGCCGGCGGAAATGGAAACGCTCGCGCGGCACGCCAGCGAGCGATTCGGAAAGATCGACATACTGGTTTATACTTCCGGAACCAACACTCCCGACCGCGCTCTAACGCGGCTGACCGCGGAGATCTGGGATACCATGATGAGCGTTAATCTGAACGGCGCTTACTACATCACGCGCGCCGTGCTGCCGGCGATGCGCGAGCGCGGGGCCGGGCAGCTCATCTATGTTTCGTCGATATCGGGCCATACTCCCGACGTTTCCGGCGCCGCGTATCAGGCGTCCAAGCGCGGGTTGATCGGCCTGGCGCACGCGGTTCGCGTGGAGGAAAAGGAGCACGGCATCCGCACCTGCGTGGTCTGTCCGGGCTTGGTGGATACGGAGCTTCTGAATATGCGGCCGGTTAAGCCGCCGGCCGAAACGCTGGCCAAGGCGCTTCATCCGCAGGATGTCGCCGAGGCGGTGCTATCGGTAGCGAAGCTGCCGCCCAGAGCGGCAATAACGGAATTGACGATCGTACCGACTTACTTGTAGCGGTTACAAAGCCTGTGAGGCAGGTTGAACAACCGGTTGGCAACCGAGGTTGGCGACCTGCCCCACATAATATGAAATATGAAGCTGCCGCTGGTTCTGCTTTGCGCCCATGTGATCCTGGCCCAGGCCCAAGCTTGGATTCCTCAGGCTAGCGGCACAACTGCTTCGCTCCGCGGCGTCAGCGTCGTGAATCCGCAAGTGGTATGGGCCAGCGGCACGGCCGGTACGTATTTGATAACCCGCGATGGGGGCGCAACCTGGCGTGCGGCGCAGGTCCCGGGCGCGGAGAAGCTCGACTTCCGCGCGGTTTGGGCCTTTGACGATGGCGCCGCATTTCTGCTGAGCATCGGGACCGGCGATCAATCGCGCATCTATAAGACCACCGATTTTGGCGCCCACTGGACGCTGCTCTTTACCAATCCCGATGCTAAAGGCTTCTTCGACGGGATCGCCTTCTGGGATCGCGATCGCGGAATTGTCGCGGGAGATCCGGTGGACGGCCACACCGTGGTCTTCACTACCGGCGATGCCGGCGAGCATTGGCAGCGCCAGCAGACCGCGCCCGCGTCCGGAAACGAAGGCGCATTCGCCGCCAGCAACACCAGCCTGGCGCTTGCGGGCAAGCACGAAGTGTGGCTGGGAACAAACGGCGCGCACGTGCTTCACTCGCAAGACAACGGCCGCACGTGGACCGCCGCTGCCACGCCCATCCGCAACGATGGCGAAGGCGCGGGAGTCTTTTCGGTGGCCTTCGCCGATCCGCTGCACGGCATCGCCGTGGGTGGGGATTACACTAAGGCCGCGGACCCGCAAAGGAACATCGCAGTGACAATGGATGGCGGACGAACGTGGACCGCGCCTGGCGGGCAGCCTCCCGCCGGATTCCGCTCGGCGGTGGCTTATGTTCCGGACAAGAAGATCTGGATCGCGACTGGTACTTCGGGATCGGACATCTCGCTGGACGGCGGCGCCACATGGAAACAGTTCGATGCTACCGGGTATAACGCGATCGGTTTTGTTTCGAGCACAGCGGGTTGGGCGGTGGGTCCGCGGGGTAGAGTCGCGGCGTTTCAGATGAAGTAGGAAAGGCGACCGGTTGTCTGTCAGGCGTCGCGGGAGGGACGGAGCGCGTTCACACGAGTGTGAACGCTGCACGCAAAAGTGCGTGCGCCACGGTGTGGGCCACGGTTCTAATCCTGGGGGGCGAAATAGCCGGGGCGCCAATAGGCCTTGAGCGGCGGCAGCCCGTGCGGGGCGATCACTTTCACCATCACGTGATGATACTTGCCGTCGCGCTGCTGCGCCGTGGGTGAGAAGCCCAGAACATAGCGGTTGCGCAGCTCGATGCCAATCTTGGCGGCGATGTCCGCCATCTCCGACGGATCGTCCACGTCGAACTCCCGCCCGCCCGTCTGCTCGGCCAAATCCCGCAGCAACACGGGCCCGTTCATCTCTTCGGGAGACCGGTCGCGCGAGCCGTACGATTCGAAGATGCCAATGGCGTAAATCAAGGCATCGCTTTCGCGCACCAGGTTCCTGACTTCGCTCTCGGTGTAGCGGCTGCAATTATCCCCGCCGTCGGAAATGATCAACAAGGCCTTGCGGCTCTTGGTAGATTTTTTCATTTCGTGCAGCGCCAGAAAAATGGCGTCCAGCAAGGCCGTGCGGCCCTTCGACTCCGCAAAGGTAAGCTGGTTTTGAATCTCACCGGTATCCTGCGTCAACGGAACCACAAGCTTAGGCTGGTCGTTGAACTCCACCAGAAAGAACGCGTCTTCCGGATTCGCCGTCTTGAAGAAGGCTAAGGCCGCCATGCGGGAGCGCCGCAGCTTGTTGCCCATGCTGCCGCTGATGTCGAAGACCAGCCCCACATCCACGGGCTCGTCGTCCATGGCGAAGTGCGTGACCGTCTGCTCCACCTTGTCGTCGAATACTTTGAAGTGCTCCTTTTCGAGTCCGGTCACGGGACGGTTCATGGGATCGCAGACAGACACCGGAACCAGCACCAGATTGGCGTCGACGCGCAGGCGAGCTTCGGCAGCGCGGCGTTGCGCGGCCTGCGATTTCGCGCGCGGGGCGATTTCCGTCTGCGTGTCGACCTTGGCCTGCGGCGCCTGCCCACGCAACACGAGGATCGCGAGCACGCAGGGTACCGACAGTAACCCGAAAGTTCGGCGCCAACCGTTCATTGCACCCCTATCCCAGTATTCTACAGCCACGCGTCAAGAACCGCGCCTGCTGAAAGTCCCGGAATAGGACTTTAAGTCAACAATGTTCACCTAACGCTTCCGATTCGAAGTGCGTTCACACGAGTGTGAACGCTGCACGCACGAGTGCGTGCGCCACGATTTGATCCGCCTGCACTAGGACGCGAAGGGATGGGATTTACTCGTCGCGTAGCGCCATGGCTGGGTCGATCCTGGTGGCGCGCCGCGCGGGAATCCAGCAGGCGAGTATGGCGGCGATGGCTAGAATGGCGGGAACGACTACGAACGTCTCCGCATCCCGCGCGCCCACCATTAACAGCATACTCTCCAGCCAGCGGGAAACTACCAGGGACACGATCGCGCCGGCGGTGATGCCGAGTACCACCAGGCGCACGCCTTCCCAAAGGATCATGTTCTGAAGGCCGGAAGGCGTCGCGCCCAGCGCCATGCGCACGCCCAATTCGCGGGCGCGCATTTTCACCGAGTAAGAGACCACGCCATAGATCCCAATGGTCGCGAGCAGCAGGGCCAGTCCGCCGAAGACGCAGAGCAGCGTGGCGGAGAGACTCTGCGCCCAGAGAGTCTTCTGCATGGTGGTACGCACGGTCTCGGGGTCCAGGAACAGGTTGGGGTCGATGGTTTGCGCTTCACGGCGGACGTTGGCCAATACCGTGGCAGTGTCGCGGGGCGCGCGAATGTAGAGAACGGAGTACGCAAAGTAATATTGCGGCATTGCCAGGTAGATCATGGCTTGAGGCAGCTCGCCAATCACTTGATAATTGGCGTTTCGAACCACGCCCACCACTTGCACCGGCAGGTTTTCTCCGGCGAACTCTATCACCTGGCCGATGGCTTCCTGGCCGGGCCAGAAATGCGTGGCGGCAGCTTCGTTCACAATGGCGACTTTGGGGCTGGTCTTCGCATCCTGCATGGTGAAATCGCGGCCGTGCAGAACGGGTATCCGGACAGCCTGAAAAAACCCGGGCCAGGTTACGCTGGTCAAGGTAAGCCGGCCCACACCGCTCGACGTATTGTCCTGACCCTGCAGTAACACCGTGCGCGAGCCGGTGATGGTGAATGGCGGATCTTTGGAGAGACTTACGGCTTCCACGCCGGGGACGGCGGCGGCGCGCTGCAGAATGCGCTGCTGGTAATCGCGTCCGCGGGCTTCGTTGTATCCCTGGTTGGCCACATTGAAGGTGACGATTCCCAGGTGAGCGGCGTCGAACCCGGGGTCGACCTGATTCGCATTGATCACGCTGCGGACAAACAGGCCGGCGCCGATGAGAGCGATCAAGGAGAATGCCAACTGGCTCATGACCAGGATGGAGCGCGGCCCCCACTTGCCGCCGGCGGAAGAGGGCTGGCTGCTGCGCTCTTTCAGATCGGTAGCCAGGTCGGCGCGGGTGGCCCGGAAGGCGGGAATGAGTCCGAAGAGAATGCCGGTGAGCAGGGCGATGCCGAACGTATAGCCGAGGACGCGCGGGTCCAGATCGAATCGAAAAGTGGCGTATTTGAATTGCGGCGGGCGCATGGACCACAACACCGATCCGGCGCCTTGCGCCAGCAAGAGGCCGAGCGCTCCGCCGCCCACCGAGAGAATCACGCTCTCCACCAGAAGTTGGCGGATGAGCTGCCAGCGGCTCGCGCCCAGGGCCAGACGAACGGTGATCTCTTTGGTGCGCGCCGCCGCGCGAACCAATTGGAGACTGGCTACATTGGCGCAAGCGATCAGCAGCACCAGGCCTGAGATAGCCAGGAGAATGGAACCGGTGCGGTTGTAAACGCCGCGGTCCTTGTGGCTAAGAGCGGCCTCGGAAATCGGCGCCAGCTTCACGCTGCGGCCGCCGTTTTCACGTGGATACAGGCTCGCCAGCTCGGCGGCGAGGCTCTGCATGGCGCCTTCGGCTTCAGGCATGCCGACGCCGGGTTTGAGGCGGCCCACCACGGAAAACACGGTCGCCCGGCGCTGATTGACCCAGGGGACGGAGGGGAAGACCTGCGGGTACATCATCATGGGCACCCAGAGATCGGCGCCGTAAAGTTGATTGATCCCCTGGAAGCCTGGCGGCGCCACGCCGACAATCGAAAAGGCGCGGCCATCGACCAGGAACGAACGCGAGGTGATGTGAGGATCGGCCGCGAATAGCCGGTTCCAGAGGCCATAACTGATGACGGCCACGGCATTGGCGTTGGGGGTCAAATCTTCCTCGGGCAGGAATCCGCGGCCAAGCACAGGGTGGACTCCCAGCGTGGAGAAATAATTGCCGGTCACAATGTGCGCCATCAAAAGCCGCGGCTCGCCCTGGCCGGTGAGGTTCACGGTGATCGGAGCATATAGCGCGAGGGCGGAGAAGACTCCGTTCTGCTCACGGTAATCCTTATAGTTGAGGTAGGAGCAGCCGAGGTAGCCGGGGCTGCGCGGATCCACGGTATAGACCGATGCCAGCGTGGCGGGGTTGTCGAGCGGCAAAGGGCGAAGCAGAATGGCATTCAGCAGGGTGAAAATGGTCGTGTTGGCGCCGATGCCCAGCGCCAGCGAGAGTACCGCTACAAACGTGAAGCCGCGATGCTTTGCCAGACCCCGAAGGGCGTATATCAAATCACCCAATGATCAATCCCCATCCTGTTGGCAACCTTAGTACTAGTACTAAACAGTATACAACATCCCGGGAGGCTTTGTCTTATTTTCGCCACCACCGCTTACTGGTGGCGGGAATTGAGGCGAGGTTGTTCACGGGAGGACGCGTAAGGATGGGAGGCTCGGCTTCTGTAAAGGGCTTCAGGGACAGCTTCGTCTGGTGACCGGAGCCGGCCTCGCCCAGATAGCCTTGGCCGCGGATGTAATGGCCTTGCACGCCCTGCCGCTGGCCGGTGGCGGCTTCCATTCGCTGCTTCTCGCGTGCTACGCGCTGCTGGTGCCAGGTGGTGTAGCCTGCGAGAAGCTCGGGGGCGGATTGCAGGTTACGGATCTCGCCGCGAAACTGGTTGAGTTCACCTCTTGGAACCGGCGTAAGCATGCAAATAGGTTCACCGGCGGCGAAGCGGATGGGCTGCCCAGCGCGCGTGATCTTCCAATTCATGGTGAAGGTGTAAGGCGTCCAATCGGCTTCCACCAGACCCTCGAGCGGCGCCGCGCCGTCTTTAAAAAAGTTGGCGGGGCCGCGAACCATCAGATTGCGGAGCGGCGGCATCCGGAAGAGGAAGGGAATGCTGATGGTCAGGATTCCGTAGCCGAACATGCTGTTGGCGAAGATGGGCTCGCGGGACTTCTGTTGCGGCACGATTTTCAAGCTCTCCAGGGCGTTCTTGCCGTCCCAGATCACGTCGAAGTCGGCGTCATTCAGGATGCACCATCCGGCCTGGTTGGCCATGCGGAGAGGCAGGCAGCGATTGGCCCAGCCTTTGGTGCCGGTATCCATCCAATCGCGGTCCGCCGGAGCGGGGACAATTTCGGGGTAGCGGCTCCAGCCGGGAATGCGATAGGCGAGCATGGAATTTTCGGCAGTGGCGGCGGGCTCCGGGCTGGGGGCGTCCGGCAAAGGGGCGTTAGTTATCGGTACATCGGGTAGAGGCACGTTGGGTAGAGGCACATTCATGGCCGTCCTCCGAAAAGCACGCGCTGCTTCGCGGCCCACTCGACGCCCCGGTCCGCCTCGGCGCCGATTTGCTTTTGCAGGGTCTTCAACTCTTTGCGGCGGCTGCCCGCATCGTAAGCTCGCGACGGGTCCTTGGCGTATCTCGCCGCCGTGGCGCCGCAGAAGATGTCTTTCGGCCAACCCTCGCTATCGGACAGTCCAAAATGATTGGCCACGGCGCGGACGGCCTCGGCCGGCGCGTCCGATATCTGTTCGCCGGGCAGCGTCAGGACACGCGACTGGCCCAGGCAGCATAGCCGCGCGCGCAGCGCTTCGTTCAGCGCCCACAGGTAGGCGCCGCCTTCGGCATCGCTCATCTGCGCCGGGTCGAATCCGGCCAGTTCGGGGATGATGGCGGCGTCCTTTTGCGCTTTGAGGAGCCTGCCGCGGAGCCATTGCCGGCGGTCCGGGGACTTCAGCAGAACCAGCAGGAAATCCTTGAGTCCAATGGTCACAAATACGGCTTTGGAGGTCGGGTCGCGGGCCAGCAACAACTCGCCGAGGCTGTTGCAGATGTCGTTCACTTTGATCGCCACGATATCGTCCGGCGCATATCCGCGGCCCAGAAGGCGCGCGCACAAATCGAACAGGGGCGTCCATTCGGCGGGGTCCAGGGCGCCATCGTTGTTCCATAAACTATGGGCCTCGATCGCGCGCGGCCTGACGACGGCCATCTGTGTAAGAAAGAGCGGCTCCTTCAAGACGAAGCACGGCGTAATGAGCTCGAGGTAGCGCGCGAGCAGCGTGGAACAGCAGAAGGCGGCGTGGAAAATATAGTGGGCCCGGTTCGGGGCCGGGGGAAGTTCCGCGCCGGCGAGCAGCAGGTCGGCGGCAGGTATGTCATAACGCTCCTGGCTGGCGGGCTGAATGCGGCCATCGAGGAAACTGGAAGTTTTATAGGTCGCTCTTGACATGGGCACGAAGGAGATCGTGCTGTTGTCGAAGTCAATCTTTAGAGGATAGAAATCCGGTGAGAGGAACAACTCTTGAGCGGATTTCATCGCGTGTAGATATCCAAGAGTTGGATATAGTCCCATTACTCCTAGTTCTATCCACGCAGTTTAGCACGGATTGGTATCGCGGAGCCGTCCCGATCATGGAGCTACGCGCCCGCGGTAAAGCGTCCGCGTAGCTGGATTTACTCGTGACGCTGCGGCAAGCCTGAGTGGCTGTCGATGCGCTTGTGCCGTCAGGCCCAATTCCACTTCAGAATGCGTAAATCCAAGCGCCGACGGTTACGGCGCCGCCAAAACCGAGTCCAAATCCGGTAACCGACTGACTGCCAAACAGGCTCCCGCTTGTATTGCCCGCGGAAATGAGCACGATGTCGATGACCGCCACCGTGAGGGATGTAATCCGCCCCGAGGAGCCAGAAAGGTCCATGGCGCTGAACGGCCGATCACAATGGATCGGGTGCCATTTCTTGAGTAATCCGCTCGGCTTGGATTGGCCCCCCTCTTTTGCGCCCTTGAATCTTGCGACAATGTCCACGCCCACACCACCGCCGACGAATAGCATGTCGTAGGTAAGGCCAGAATAGACAGGGTCTTTCGCGTAGCTGCCGTTGCGGAAGCTGAAGACTCCGGCGCGGCCGGCCACGCCCGCCGCAAGGGTAAAGGTTCCGACGGCAGCGACCTCCCAATCGTCATGTTTTACGGAGGCGTCAGGAAAATAGGAAAGTGGCAGCACTTCGGAACCTCCATTGCGACGAATAGTCGTTTGGCTTCACGAGATTGGCGTGCGGCTCACCCGCAACCTTCACTAGGGAACCAGCTTGCATTGCTGCTTGTGGGTCCCGAAACTGTTGTGGGCGATCCCAATTAAAGATGCGCATTGGCATTTGTGCCCTCCTCTGAGATTCTCATGTACGGCCCTTTGGAGCAGCTTGAATCTCTAGCGGGTAGTGACGATTGTCCTAAGATCGTTTCACGCCGGCGAATCGCGATAATGGTCAGGCCACCGCCCTTCTTGAGCCATGATGGAACACGGCCAGAGTGGTGGTTTTCAACCAGTCGGCATAACGCCCAAAATACTCTAAGCAAAAGAGTCGAAACTACTTACCTTTTGGCATGGGCCGTGCAATACCTCGGACGTATTCGGGAGGCTCAGCGTATGCGACGGAATCGAATCGAGCTTGTGGCCCTGGCGGGCGCGATCATGATGGTCGCGGGCTTGGCGACTCCGGTTCGCGCGCAGAATCCGGATGACCTGCAGCGCGGCGTGGCGCGTATCAGCGTAATGGACGGCCAGGTTTCCGTGCGCCGGGGCGACGCGGGCGAGTGGGTGGCGGGAGTGATCAATGCGCCGCTGATGGCGGACGACAGCATTGCGACGGCTCCGAATTCGCGGGCGGAAGTGCAATTCGATTCGGCGGACATCCTGCGGATCGGCGGGAATGCCGAGGTTCATCTGACCGCGCTCGAGAATAATCGCTATCAGATGGAGCTGGCCCGCGGTACGGTAACGTTCCGGGTGCTAAGAGCTTCCAGCGCCAATGTCGAAGTGGATACTCCGAGTATTTCCGTGAGGCCAGCCAAAATTGGTGCTTATCGGATTGGCGTAAACGATGCGGGCGAAACGGAATTGACTGTCCGCGCGGGCGATGTGGAAGTGTTCACGCCCAAGGGCTCGCAATGGATCAGTGCGGGCCAGACGATGCGGGCGCGCGGCGCGTCGGCCGATCCCGAGTTTCAGGTGGCCGCGGCGATTCCGGGCGACGAATGGGACCGCTGGAGCGATTCGCGCGATCAGACCTTAATGCAGGCTTCCGCCGCCTACAAGAATGTACCCCCCGGAGAGTATGGCGTCGAGGACATGCAGAACCAAGGCGTATGGACCGAGGTTCCGAATTATGGCAACGTCTGGCGTCCCGACGTACCCGCGGGATGGGCTCCCTATAGTTGCGGCAGATGGGTTTGGGAAGATTGGTATGGCTGGACCTGGATCGGCTGCGAGAGTTGGGGCTGGGCGCCGTATCACTATGGCCGCTGGTTTAACGATCCCGCGTACGGCGGCTGGCTTTGGTATCCGGGCGCGCTCGGCGTGCGGCACTATTGGTCCCCGGCGCTGGTATCGTTCTTCGGCTGGGGCGGAGGCATCGGGTTCGGTTTCGGATTCGGCAACGTCGGCTGGGTGGCGCTGGCGCCCTATGAGATGTTCAATCCCTGGTGGGGCCGCGGTTTCTACGGGGCGGGCTTTGCCGGCCGGGTGAATATTGCCAACATCAACGTCTACAATTCGTTCCGCAATGCGCGGGTGTTAAACGGCGTTTCGGGAGTGTCGGCGGCGAACTTCCGCGGCGGGCAATTCGGCAGCAATATCATGCATGCATCAGGCGAGCAGTTGCGGTCTGCCGGGCAGGTTCGCGGGCAGATGCCGATTGGGCCGTCCAGCGCCAATCTGCATTACTCGGACCGGGCGAGCGCGTTCACTCCGAGGGCGGGCGGCGCGACCAGCTTCTTTACGCATCAGCAGCCCGGCGCGGTGCAGCACATGGCCGTGACGCAGGGGCTGCGCGGCGCGGAACAGACGGGCCGTGATGCGGCGGCGACGAACCGGGCCGCGGGTGGATCGCAGGCTGGCGCAGGCCGTTCCGGCGCGCCGGCGGCTGCGCGTCCCGGACAGAACGGAGCGAGCGGCGGCTGGAGCCGATTTGGCGAGCCGGCTTCCGCGGCGCATACGGAAAGCGGTTCGCGTCCAGGCGGCCAGAATCCGTCACAGCAGAATACGCGGCCTTCGCAGTCGCCGAGTGGCAGCGGGTGGCGAGGTTTCGGCGAGCCTTCGAGCGGCGGGCATGCAGCCGCTGGCAGTAGCGGCCAAGGCAACAATAGCGCGCCAAGGTCAAGCCCATCGACCAGCGGCAGACCCGAGTCGATGCGAATTGCGCCGCAGGTGATGCATGAGCGGCAGAGCGCGCCAAGCAATAGCGCGCCCAGATCGGCTCCCAGTTATAGCGCCCCGCGGTCTTCGGGCAGCGGTGGCAGCAGCCGCCCATCGGGCGGAGGACATTCTAGCGGCGGTCGCCGCTAGCGCAAGTTTCCTGCAAGACAGGAAAGCATCAGTTCTTCCCATTGGCCCGGTCCCATTCAGCGTGGGCCGGGCCGTTTTTTTGTGCGTGTCGTTAACCGGCTATTCGTTGGTGTGCGCGATGCGTCTGGCATCCGCTACGATTTCCGCGGGGATTGGGCCGCCGTTCCCCCGGGCGAAATCGCTATGTAAGCAGAATGGGGAAGGCTGAATTTGCCCGCGACCTCTGAGCGTTGAGACTCGCGAGGAATATAATATTGGATCTCCGGTCCTCGGCGCGACGGCCAAGACCGTCTCTACGCGATCAACCTTCGCATCGAGATTGATGAGGATTCCCGCGCACAATATTGGACCGAGGTCCGCAGAAAGCCGGAACGCGTCGCCAATTCGTCGGTATAACGGCCGCCGCGAGATCCCGGCGCTCGTGAGAACTCCCTCAGGGAGCGTTTCCGGTAGCACGGGATCTCGCGGTCGGCGGCCAGCCTTCCCTTACAGCGACCTCAGGAAATTCAGCAAATCCTGCTGTGCGGAAGCGCTGAGGGCATTATACGCGGCGACCACAGCGTTGGCTTCCGATCCCTGGCTGGAGTGCGCCTGGATGGCTTGTACCAGGTCCGAGGTGCGGCCATCGTGGAGGAAGAAGATGCGCTGGCCCAAGCCCCACAAGGGAGCCGTGCGGAACTCGCTGCCCGTCGACACGCCCTGTGAAATTCCGTCCGCCAGGCCCGACCCCATATTGTGTAGCAGCAGGTCGGAGAATAGCTGAACGTTTTGGTTCGACAGAGCCGCAATCGGCGAGTTTCCCGAAGTTAGCGACTGCGTATGACACAGCGCGCACCCGGTTTGAGTGAAGGTGTTTAGCCCGTTCTGGATCGACGTCGAGCCCACAGCGCTGGACGTGGCAACGGCGTTAAAGGAAGTGGCCGGTTGCGGAGGAGCCAGCATCCGCATGAACATCGCGAAGTTGACAATGTCCGAAGCCGAGCCGGTAACCAGATTGGTAATGTCTTCCGGGTGGCCCAGCGTATCGCAAGAAGGAGCGGTCTGTCGCGGGTTTGGAAACGCCTCGTTGGTAACGCCCTGCTCCACGGCGTAGGCTTCGCCGGCGAAGATGAGTAGCGATTTGTTCTGCGCCTTCCACCCGAACCGCGTCATGGTGCCGTCGTTGCCGCTGTAGTTCGGCTGGCCCGATATACCAAGCTGCGTCTTCGCCGCGGAGTTAGCGGACATATTGGCGAGGATGGTGGCATCGTCGATAGCCTCGATCAGCCCCGCGCCGAATACCGGCGTTGGGATGCGGAAAATCACGTTGCCGCTCGATACCTGCGGTGCGAAGTTGGTTTGCGCCAGATTGCAGCCGGAAGGCGCGTCGGAGCGGCCGGTAATCACGAACAGATCGTGTACGCCGCCGTCGGCCGTTCCATTCGGGTTCGTCTTGAAACGCGCTTCGCGAACCGGCCCGTTGCTCGTGATGAAGGAAGGAACCGTGTTGCGCGCCCCGTGCAAGGTGGCGACTGCCACCTGGGGATTTACCTGGGGGCTCGACCCGCCTGTCGCCGGAAAGGCGTGGCACCCGGCGCAGCTGTTCATGTTGAAGCTCGGCCCGAGCCCCGAATCCGTCTCGCCAGGCAGCGTGCCGAAGACGGAATCCACCTCGCTAAAGGTTGCTTTCCCCGTGTTGAAAAGCAATAATTCCGAGCCAGTGAGCGAAGAGGCGGCCCCTCCCGCTCCGGCTGCGCCTGTGCGAACGCCCGGGTCCTTCGCGGACGTTCCCTTCGAGGGCGTTGGTGTGGCGGTTTGGGGATATGCCCGGCCAATGAGTAGCGAAAGCGTCAGAATGGCTGCTCCCGCGCTTGTTTTCTTGAAGCGGCTGTTTTTCATACTTGTCCTCCGTGGTTATCTATCCAATTCCGGCGTCGGTTCTGTATCTCTCAGTACCCGCGCCGAAATTGAGTCAAGTCTATCGGAAAATCACCGAAGCACAAGATTAAGAAATCTTAAAATCTACGTTAAGAATGTAAACTGAGTCCATTCATCGCGGGGATGCCTTGCGCAGGCCGAAGTGCGCAGGCCGAAGCTCGCAGCGTTGTAACGAACTGTTACTCTAATAGCTTGTTGCACCAGTAGCCGAACGCGCCTATGCAGACTTTCACCGACATCGAGACTCGTGACCTCTCGGCCCCGTTAAGCCGGAACAAACACCTTCGCAGATGGGTCGAGAAAATGGCCCAGCTCACGCAACCCAACCGCATCCATTGGGTGGATGGCTCTCAGCAGGAGAACGACGCCCTCTGCGCCCAGATGGTGGAGGGCGGCACTTTCGTCAAGCTCAATGAGAAGCTATGGCCCGGCTGCTACTATGCGCGGTCGGACGCCAATGACGTCGCCCGCGTGGAAGACCGCACCTTCATCTGCTCGCTCTCGCGGGACGCTGCCGGACCCACCAACAACTGGGTCAATCCTTTCGAGATGCGCCGCAAGCTCAAAAGCCTTTTTGACGGCGCCATGCGCGGACGCACCATGTACGTGCTCGCCTTCAGCATGGGGCCCATCGATTCGCCCATGTCCCAGATCGGCGTGCAATTGACCGATTCGCCTTACGTGGTGGTCAACATGCGCATCATGGCGCGCATCGGCCTGCCGATATTCCGCGAAATCGATAAGGACGTCAAGCGCGTCGTCCCGTGCATGCACACTGTCGGCGCGCCGCTCAATCCCGGACAGGCGGACGTTCCCTGGCCGTGCAATAAAGAGAAGTACATCGTTCACTTCCCGGAAACCCGCGAAATCTGGTCGTACGGTTCAGGCTACGGCGGCAATGCGCTGCTGGGCAAGAAATGCTTCGCGCTGCGCATCGCATCGAATATCGCGCGCGATGAAGGCTGGCTCGCCGAGCACATGCTGATCCTCGGCGTCGAAAATCCCCAGGGCGAAAAAACCTACGTCGCCGCTGCATTCCCCAGCGCCTGCGGCAAAACCAATTTCTCGATGCTGGTTCCGCCCGCCGGTTTCGAGGGATGGAAGATATGGACCATCGGCGACGATATCGCGTGGATCAAAGCCGACGAAAACGGCCGCCTCCGCGCCATCAATCCCGAAGCCGGCTTCTTCGGCGTCGCGCCCGGCACTTCGGTCAAGACCAACCCGAACGCCATGGCCACGCTCGCGCGCAACACCATCTTCACCAACGTCGCGCTCACGCCGGAGGGCGGCGTGTGGTGGGAAGGCATGACTGAGGAACCGCCCGACGAATGCCTCGACTGGCAGGGGCGCAAGTGGACGCCCGCCATCGCCAAAGAGACCGGCGCTAAGGCGGCCCACCCGAATTCCCGGTTCACCGCGCCCGCCTCGCAGTGTCCCACCATCGACCCGGATTGGGAGTCGCCCCAAGGCGTCCCGTTGAGCGCCATCATATTCGGCGGCCGGCGCCCCACCACCATGCCCCTCGTGTATCAGGCCTTCAACTGGAGCTCCGGCGTTTACACCGGCGCCACCATGGGCTCGGAAACCACCGCGGCCGCGGCCGGCGCCGTGGGCAAAGTGCGCCGCGACCCCATGGCGATGCTCCCGTTCTGCGGCTATCACATGGGCGATTACTTCCGCCATTGGCTGAAAGTGCAGCGCGGCCTGTCGGAAACCCCGCGCATATTCCACGTGAACTGGTTCCGCAAAGACGCCAATGGCCAATTCATCTGGCCCGGATTCCGGGAAAACATGCGCGTGCTCAAATGGATTGTCGACCGCGCCCGCGGCCGCGCCGTGGCGCGCGAGACGCCCATCGGCTGGATGCCCTATTACGAGGACATCGAGTGGGCCGGCCTCGATTTTCCGAAAGAACGCTTCGACGAGCTGCAGTTCTTCGACCGCGCCGCATGGCGCAACGAAGTGGTCAGCCACGAGGAGCTTTTTATCGATCTCCACGATCATCTGCCCCCGGAGATCGTATACGAGCGCGAGTTGCTAATTTGCCGCCTGTAAGACAGGCCTCCCGGCCTGTCTGGGCCGGCACGGCCGGGTCGGTACGATCAGGCGCGAATCCGGAACAGCGTCACCAATATGCCGCATAAGGCGGATAGATTTCGCTGTTCGCGCTGGCGTCTCTTGATGTATCGTATGAAGTATCCTCCCCCGCGGTGATGATGCGCGTCTTTATGTCGCATCCGACAAACTCGGGATCGCAGCGCACGCCGGCGATATGCGAAGCCTGTCGAAGGCGACGGCAGAGGAGCAACGTACATGTTCAAATGGAAGCACCGTGAAGCGCTGAGCGGCAAGCCGATCGCCGGGAAACTGGTGGCCGGCATGAAGCGGCGGGCGCAAGGTAAGATGGTCGATCTCGGCGCGATCGTCAACGGTCGAGCCGCCGCGGACAAGCTACAAGACCCTGTGGCTGCCAGGGAGGATCTTGCCGCGCTTCATCCCGCTCACGCCGCTTACGTCTACGCCCTAAACCAGGTCTCGGTAATGTCGGAGCAGCTTACGGCCATGAGAGAGATGGAGCCATTCGTGGACATCGTCTCCAAAGCCGAGGACCTCTATATGCCGAGCTCGCCTCCGATGAGCCCACTTACCGATTCCTACTTCACGTGCTGGTGCTTCTTCGACGCTTGCGCGGGCGCGGCCCGAGAGACCATCGGCAGCGCCATTCTGGAGGTGGGCGCCGCTTTCGGCATGGACGCCGAGCTGTTGCGCCTCATCCGGTTGATGCAGAAATCGAGGATGGGTCTCTATGTCCACAAGGGCCGTGAAAGCGGCCTGGCTGTTCTCGAGGAGCTCGTCACCGGAGCCGTGTGCCGGGCCATTGTTCCGGCCGGATACCTTGGCCGAAAAGACGAGTTGTGGTACGTCCGCGTTCTCCCGCCGCCGGTTCCCGGAGGCTCGGAGCACGTTGTCTTCATTACGCCCTACATTATTCTGCAGCCCGGGACGCGCGACTGGCTGGCGTACTTCAGCCGTACTCTCTCCGAGCAAGCCCGCGTGGCGGATTATGAGCGCCACATGAAGTTCGGGCCAACGCGGTCCTACTGGAACGATTTCATATTCGAGGCTTATGTAAACTACCGGATGGAAGCCATCTATCTCACCGGTCTTCCCGACGTCCCCGAAAGCCGGCCCCATTCCGAGGTGAACCAGTGGGGTTTTGGCGGCGACGTTTCAGCGCATGGCTAACTCGCACGGCTAACTATAGCCAAGTTCATCCGCCATTCTCAGGCCGTCTTATCCTTCGCATAGCACAAGCTATTCAGCCCGCACTCCGCGCACTTAGGCCCCCGCGCCACGCACAACGCCCGCCCATGCAGAATCAGCTGATGCGCAAATAGTATCCATCGCTCCCGCGGAATAATCTTCATCAAATCCCGCTCGATTTTCACCGGATCGGTCTGTTTCGTCAGGTCGAGCCGCGCCGATATCCGCTGTACATGCGTATCCACCACCACGCCCGACGCAATCCCGTAAGCGGTCCCCAGCACGACATTCGCGGTTTTCCGCGCGGCGCCGGGAATCGTGAGCATCTCTTCGATGGTCCGCGGAACCTTGCCGCCAAAATCGCCCACCACCTTTTTCGCAGCGCCCACAATCGATTTCGCTTTGTTGTTGAAAAAACCCGTGCTGCGGATATCCTCGGCTAATACCTCCGGCTTCACGGCCGCGAAATCCCGCGGCGTAGGATACTTGGCGAACAGCCCCGGCGTCACCAGGTTCACGCGCTTATCGGTGCATTGCGCGGAAAGAATCGTGGCGACCAGAAGTTCCCACGGATTGCGAAACAGCAGCGCGCAGGTGGCGTCCGGATACATCTCATTCAGGCGGCGCAGAATCTCCGCAATGCGCGCTTTCCGTTGGGCTGCGGTTTTGGGACGGGTCACAGTAAGCTCATATAAGGTCATGCGGACGCGGATTGCGCTGCTCGCCGCGGCGTCGCGCTCCAGTCCCTCGGTCTGAAGGAAGCCGCGGGCCAGGATTACGCCCGCGCCCTCGCCATCGATCCCGGCCTCACGGAAGCCCGCCGGAACCTCCAGCGCTTGGGGCCGTGATTTGCAGATCGGTGGTGACGTTCTGCCAATCGGGCAGCTCGTAAACCTTGAGTTTGGTCGTCAGCGGGGTGGTGACTTCCTTGGACCCGTAAGCCGGCACGTCGGTGATGAATGAGAAGGTGCCCTCCGCATCCTCCTCGGATCGCTTGGTGCTCGCCCAAATGGTGACATTGCCCGCGAGCCCCGACAGATCGCCCGACGAGTGATTGGTCACCAGGAATTTCGCGATTATCTTGCCCTTGCTCTTGGGATCTTCCACCAGCCGCAGCCCCGAGACCTCGATGAATTTCTGCCACGGATTCGACGACGCGCCCGGCCGCGCCGCCGGACTCTCCACATTGGAGACTGCAGTCGTACTATTGTGCGACCCCACCAGCCAATAGATACCGGCCACCAGCGCCACAAACCCGACGGTACAGATAATCGTGAGAGCCCAGGTCGGAAGCCCGCCGAACGCCGGTTGCGGCGGCGCCTCCGACCCTCCAAATAAGGTCGAAATCGCGGCCTGCGACTGTGCCGGAGGCGTTGCGGATACAGCCAGCGGTTCCGCTTGTGGAAACGGAGGCGGCGCCGAGGGGGGCGGTGGCGGCGGTGGAGCAGCAGCCGGCGGCGGGGGCGGCGGAGGCGGTTGATATTGCGGTTGCTGATACACAGGCTGTTGATATGCCGGTTGTTGATAGACCGGCTGCTGAAAAGCGGGTTGCTGCGGCTGCTGATAGGCCGGTTGCTGGGGTTGCTGATAGCCGGGTTGCTGCGGTTGCTGATAACCGGGTTGCTGCTGCGGTTGTTGATAAGGAGGCGGCGGATATTGAGGATATTGCGGGTACTGCGGATATTGCGGCTGCGATGCATAAGGCGGATAAGGCTGCTGCGGCGCAGACGTCCCTGTCTGTGGGGGTGGTGGTTGATAAGCCGGCTGCTGCGGTGGCGCTGGTGGGGGCGGTGTTACGCCCGCGGCCCTAGCGGCGCAGTCGGGACATTCCGTATAAGCCGGGGGAACTTCGCGCCCGCACTGCGGGCAAATCCACGTGAACATTCAATGGCCTCACTTTTAATTTACCGCTTGTGCCGCAGGATATTCCTGGCTAACAGCCTTCTTTCAGGCGGCGCGCTGCCTCACCGGATGCCCGCAAACGAAAACAATCGCCCCGCCGCTTCGCGGTCGCGACGAAACGAATGAAAATCGCCGGCGAGACACTTGGTGCACAAATTCGACGTGTAGATTCGCTCGCCCGTTACGCCCGCTTCCAGAAGCTGCCGCCGGTTTTCCGCGGCCAGATCGATATGCACCCGGTGGGGTAAGCCCATGGCCTGCCCAGTCCCGAGCCGCTCCGAGCGCTCGGCTATGTCGTCACCCAAGCCGTTACCCACATCGTTAACAACATCGCCCCGCCCAAATTCCGCCGCTACCTCCGGCCCCACCTCGAAACAACACTCGCCAATCCCCGGCCCGATGGCCGCATGCACATCCCCCGCATCCGTACCAAACCGTTCGCGCATCGCCTTCACCGCGCGCCGCGCAATGCCCGCGGCCGTCCCACGCCACCCCGCGTGGACCGCAGCCACCGCGCGCCGCCGCTCATCCACCAGCAGAATCGGAATGCAATCGGCCGTCCTGACGGCGACCACCGCGCCCGGCGCATCTTCCAGCAGCGCGTCGCCCTCGCCGATCAGCCCCGCACGCCCGCCCGCGGGCAGGCAAGTGGCGGAATGAATCTGTTTCAGCGTGGCAAGATTTGTGAACAGCCCCGGTATATCGGCGTTCCGCGTCCCAAATCCGTGCACCAGCCAGGGAAAGGCTTCCAGCTCCCGCACCCGATAGATGTGGCCTGCGTCCCGATTGAAACCCATCAATCGAAGCGTAGCGCATCGACTGGGTTGACGCGCGTCGCGCGCCGCGCCAGGGAAGAGATGGAGCGCGCGCCGAAGATCGGGGTTAAAATCCACCGCGCGCAACGCCCCTTGCTCCATGAGGAACCGCAGCGCGTGCATGGCGTTTCCGGCCGGCGCGGCTGAGCCCTTCCAAAGTTTCGAGAAAGCAAATCGAACTCTGCATCGTTTTCGATACGTTTGGGTAACGTTCTCGCGAGCATTATGCGGCCTCGTCGCGCGCCTTCACTTGCCGCGCGATTCGTGCGCCTGCTTTTTGCCGTGCCGTGCGGAGGTCATATTCGAGCTGTAGCCCGAGCCAGAATTCCGCCGATGTTCCGAGGTAGCGCTCCAGGCGCAGCGCCGTATCGGCGCTGACTCCACGCCGGCCGTGCACGATTTCATTCCAGCGAGTGGCGGTGATTCCCAGATGCTTCGCCAGTTGGTTCTGGCTCATCTTGAGCGGCTTCAAGATGTCTTCGAGGATCGTTTCGCCGGGATGCGGCGGCGGAATCAGTTTGGCCATGATGGCTTCCCTTTCTAGTGATAATCGGTGATTTCCACGTTCCAGGGATCTCCCTAAAACGATAAACCATCAAAAGCTTTCTTTCACGCAGTCCTGTGGGAAAGGCCTCCCGGCCTGTCGTCTCCGATTCGCTGCGCTCGTATTCCGCGGTCCCCTTCCACCCGCGTACCAGGCTGGACGCACGCCTGCTCGTAAAGGGCGCCGCCGCGCGAGGGCTCGTCGCAGAGCCGCCCCTCGGCGCGGCGAGACGGACTCGTAAGTCGCCGCCGAAGCGGAGGACGCCGCCGCGCTCCGATTACCGATCCGGCCGCGGCTCGCCTCGCCGCCAGCCCCCGGCCGATCAAAAAAGGAGAAATAATGATCCCATGAGATTCTCATCGATCGTCCTACTGCTGTATTCCGCCGCGGCCGCATTATCGGCCGCCGATGCGCCCACGCTCGCGCAGATTTATGACCGCAACCTCGCCGGCGTCGAAGGCGAATTAGTGCCGCTGGCGGAAGCCATGCCTGCCGATCGCTACAACTTCGCACCCGCCGCGGGCGAATTCAAGGGCGTGCGAACGTTCCGCCAACAGGTGAAGCATATCGCCGCCGTCAATTACATGATCGCGGCCGCGCTGCTGGCGCAGAAGCCCCCGGTCGATCTGGGCGCCGGGGAGAACGGGCCGGATTCCATAACCGGCAAAGAGCAGGCTGTCGCGTTCCTGAAAGATTCGTTCGCTTATCTCCACAAGGCGATGCTGACGCTCACCGCCGCCAATCAAACCGGCATGATCCAATCGCCGTTTGGAAACAGCCAGTCGCCGCGCATCGCCATCGCGCTCAGCGCAGCCGGGCACTGTTTCGATCACTACGGACAAATGGTGGTCTACGCGCGCATGAACGGGATCGTCCCGCCGGCCAGCCGTTAGCCCGCTATTGAAGGTCGCCGATTTTGTTCAGATCCACCACCAGTTCGCCCCCGGAATCGATTGAGAACGCGGGGGCGAACTTCCTGCCCCAAACGAACTCGTCGTGCCGGTAAGAGTAACGCGCCTGCACTGTCTGCGCAAAGGTGTCGTCGTAGGCTTTGATGAGAATCAGCACCTCCGCCTGCTCGCGAGTTAAATCCTCGGCGGTCTTGCCCCAAAGCGGGCTCTCGTGGTCGATAGGATGCACAATGGTCCACGGCGCGGCGAGGAACATAACGCCATCGCGCTCCAGGTTCAATAACTGAAAGTTGCGCTTCAGGCCGCCGTTCCCCGGTTCCACTGTCATGAGCAATAGCTTGGCCCGAGCTTCTACCAGCGCGTTGGAACGTCGATTGGCAACGCGGAATTCCAGCGCGGTTCCATCCTGATACGGCGCCACCAGTACACTCGAGCTGAAGCCGATCCGGGCGGAAGGTTTCGATATGCGCCCGAAGAGCAGTCCCGTGGCCACCGCCAGCCCCAGCACGCCGGTCAGCGCCTCGAACGCCGCCACCGTGTTTGCGCCGACGCCTCGCGGCGCGATGTTGCCATAGCCCACCGTGCTCAACGTATGCGAGCTGAAGAAGAACATGTTCAGGAAGCGGCCGAGCGCCGTAGGCGCGTTGGCGCCATCGAGCTGGTCCACGCCGACGGCATAATAGATGCACGCGAAGATCAGGTTGACCGCCACGTATGCGAGCAGGATCGTAAGCAGGAACACGGGCCAGCTCATGTTGATCAATACCAAGTAAGGATGAAAATCGCTCCAGGCGCCCCCGGTGCGGCGCACGTTGAACTCGCCGTCTTTGTTGATGACGCGGCTCAACGGTTTGATGTACTGCTGCGTCAGGCCCGGATCGAAGCTGGGTTTGTTCATATTTATCCGATGATGACAGACCGGCCGGCGGCGTTGGAAAACCTACGATTCGGCCAGCCAGCTTCGAATCAATTGTTCCGGGTCGCCCTTGAGATCGAGCGGCTCGACGCGCGTCTCGCGGCCGTTTTCGATCCACGCCGCCACAATGCCCTCAGCCGTGGGGCGAAGCTCGAGGCGCTTTTCGCGCGCCTCCAGACGCAGCGTAGAGCCCAGCCAGACGATGTGGATCTTGGTGCGAAGCGAATGCCCCACGCGAGCGGCGTCGCGCAGCAGCGCCGTCGTGAACGGCCCCTTCTTGAGCTCTTCGGTTGCGGGTGCGGCGGCTTGCGCGGTCGCGCGATCGCGCTTGCGCAGGCGCTGCTCGCTCTCAAGACTGGCGCGCCCCTCTTCGGAGGATTCCAGGTTCTTGAGGCTGTTCTCCAGGTTGTCTTCGTAACTCATCTATATTTATATTACTTATACTGAAAGAAACGGCATGATGCCCAACGACGCGCGCCCGCGCTTGACCAATCTGCGGAATGGCTTGCTTGCACTCCACAAGTACCTGCTCGATTCCGAGCGCGCCTCGTATGAGCGCGATGTCGCCCCCATCTCCACTCCCGGGCAGTTTTTGAATCTGGTACTCAACGACCCATGGTTCGCCTGGCTCCGCGAGCTTTCTCAGCTCATCGTGCTGATCGATGAGACGCTCGGTCTCGACGAGCCCGCGACGGCCGAGGACGCATCGAGGTTGATCGCGCAGGCGCGAACTCTGGCGTCGCCCGCCGAGCAGGGAACAGGCTTCGCGCGGCGATACTACGATGCGATGCAGCGCGACCCAGGCGTAGTGCTGGCGCACCGCGACATGATAAAAGTATTCGCCGGCCTCGGATAAACCGCAGGGCGGACCCCTGGTCCGCGGTCTGCTCCGCGGCCGCCCCCCCGGTCGGCCTCTCGGGATCGCGTCGGAACGCCGCCTCTCCTCGCCACTCGAAAAGCCGTTCGCGTTAACCTAACCATAAAGATGCCTTTCGAGAAAGTTGCCACCCTGCCGGAATTGCCGGCGGACTCAGTCCTCGAAGTTACCGTGCGCGGCGAACCGTACGCCATTTGCAACGCCGGCGGAAACATCTCCGCGTTGTGGGGCATCTGCCCCCATGCGGGCGGTCCACTGGGCCAAGGCGCGATCAGCGGCGGCCGCCTGGTGTGTCCTTATCATTCCTGGGAGTTCGACTGCCGCACTGGCGAGAACGATTTCGACCCCGCCACGCGTGTCCCCGCTTATGCGGTAAGAGTGGAAGGCGAGAACATATTCGCCGATCTTCCCTGATGCCCGAGCTCCCCGAAGTCGAAACCGTGGTGCGCTCCATCGCGCGCCTCAAGGGCCGCCGCATTGTCGCGGCCGAATTCACCTGCCTCCGCGTGCTGCGCGGCGGCGACCCGGACCGCATGGCCGCCAGCCTTACCGGGCGCAAGATCACCGGCATCAAGCGCTACGGCAAGTTCATCCTGGCTTCGCTTGACAGCGGCGCGTACCTGACGATCCATCTCGGCATGACGGGCAAGCTGCTGCTCGGCGGCCCGGCGGGCAAGCATACGCACGCCGTCCTGACGCTGGACCGCGGCGTTCTGCTCTACGACGATAGCCGGCAGTTCGGCTGCATCGAGTACAGCGAGCAGTTTCCCGCGCGCGTGGCGCGTCTGGGACCGGAGCCGCTCCAGATCTCCGTCGAAGATTTCGCAGCCGGGCTCCAGGGCCGGAAAACGCGCATCAAGGCGCTCTTGCTGAATCAAATGTTCCTGCGCGGCATCGGTAATATCTATGCCGATGAGGCGCTGTTCCGCGCGGGAATTCACCCTGAGGCTTCGGCCTCGAAGATTCGCGGCGAGCGCGCGCGCCGCCTGCACGGCGCCATTGTGGAGGTGCTCACCGAAGCTATCGAGGCCGGCGGATCTTCGGTTTCCGACTATGTGGATGCGCAGGGCCGTAAGGGCTTTTTCCAGTTCAGTCACCGCGTCTACCAGCGCACCGGCGAGCCATGCGTCGTTTGCGGCGCGAAGGTGCGGCGGGTGTTGGTGGTGCAGCGGTCGTCGCATTTCTGTCCGAAATGCCAAAAACGTTAACGTAATCACAATTGAAACCTGCCCGTAAGGCTCCGCGTCCTTTTTTGCAACGGTGCTTTTGCCGTGTAGCTAGAAATTTTGCAACACTGAAATAGGGCATCTTCAGCGATAATTAATTCAAGTGCTGTATACAGCACAAATTGAGGAGATTTCTGACGTGAAACGCATCTTCCGCTACTTACCGCTGCTTCTCGCAAGCGCTTCTTGTATTCCCTTCGCCGCAGCACAAAGCACGTTCGATTTCAACATGGGCTTTGGCGCCGTTCAGGACAAGGCTCCGTCTTCGGGTCTTGACGTGAACCCGGTCTCGGGCATTTTCTTCTCCTGCCAAGCCTCCACGGATCCAACCTGTGTCAATACCAGCTCTCTAAGCGGCTTTATGCTGGGCTTCGGCGGCAATCTGATGTTGTGGAAACACTTTGGCGTGGGAGCCAACGTTAATATCCAACTTCCTCAGCAAACTTACGCCACCTTCCAGCAACAGGTGGTGAGCACCCAGACGCCGGGCATCGCGATCAAGACGCGGATGACGCTCTACGACTTCGATGGAATCTATCAGCCGTACAGGACGAAGAAGGTCGGGATCCAACTCATCGGTGGAATTGGGGGCGCGAATTTAAAGTTTTATGAGGCCGAGTCGAGCACCGATGCCTTGGCAGGCTCCTCGAATATCAGTCAGTATTTCGAGAGCGCCAATCACTTCCAGTTCCATGGAGGCGCCGGCGTCCAATTCTTTGTCACCGACCATATCTTCCTCCGGCCGCAGTTTGATGCGTACTACGTCAATAATCTCAACCAGTTCGGAAGCAAGCTCGTGACGCAGGAAGCGGTTTGGGTGGGATACTCGTTCGGCGGCCAGTAAGTAGAAGTGCCAAGTGGGGCAGGCGCTTCCGCCTGCCAATCCCTTCCACTGCCGACGCGAATTATCGAACCGCTTGTGCGGCTTCTCCGGTTAGGTCTTCGAACTTCACCGGTGGGTTGTAATAGAGAATGCGCAGGCAGCTCTCGCAGGCCATGATCTCGTCGCCGCGCTTCAATTCCTGAAATAGCTGAAGGCGCAGCGCCAGGTTGCAAGCGCTGCAGCGCCCGTCGATCACTTCCGCGACGCCGATCCCTTTTCTAGCTTTGCGGACGCGCTCATAGCGGTCGATGGCGGCCCGCCCGGTTTGCGCGGCCACGGCGGCGCGCTCGGTTTGCAGTTCCTGCGACGCCCGCTCATCCACCGCGGTACGCTCGCGCGCTGTCTGCTTTTCGGCCTCCACCTCGGTCTTTTCCGCCTTGAGCGCGGCCTCGGCCGCCTTCACGTTCTTATCCAGCGGCTCGGATTCGCCCATCAATTCCAGAATGCGGTCTTCGGCCTTACGGATTTCGCCCTGGCAGAAATCGATCTCGTGTTGGAAGGCGCGGTATTGCTCGTTGGTTTTCGCGAGCAACATCTGGTCTTTCAATTTCGAGATTTTCTGTTCCTGAATCTGGATTTCGCCTTCGCACTTCTTGCGCTCTTTTTGATTGGCGGAGAGCGCGGCGCGGTCGGCCTCAAGCTTGCGCTCGTGCGATGTCAACTTCTTTTCGATTACCGCGATATGCTTCGGGAGAGTGGCGATTTCGCGCGCCAGATCTGCAAGACGATTATCGATTTCTTGCAGGCGGATGACCAACTTCAGGTCGGAAAGCATTACTCTCCGCAGTGTAGCATGAGGGCCCCGGCCGAGGCAGATCGTGGCGCACGCACTTATGCGTGCAGCGTTCACAATCGTGCGAACGCGCTTCGCGATGTTGACGCTGAGCAGAATCAACAAGTTGCGGTGAGTTTTCAAAGAGGCGAGAAGACGCGTGGGCCGCGCGAAGTTTTGTTCGGAGGCTGTAAGTTTTCACACTCCGCGGCTGAACTCCGCCTCGTAATGCCACAGGGTTCTAACAGAAGCTCCTACGGTTCCGTCAGCTCCAACCCAGACTCCTTCAGCGCCCGCCATCCGCCGTCGAGCGAGATGGCGTTCCGATACCCCATCTTTTGCAGATTGTCGGCCGCCAGCGCCGAGCGGAAACCGCCGCCGCAATAGAGCACCAGCGTGGCCTTCTTATCGGGAATTTTCTCCTCGATATCGCGCTCGATGACGCCTTTGCTCATATGCGCCGCGCCCTTCACATGGCCCGCAGCCCACTCGCTGTCTTCGCGCGTATCCACCAGCGTGTGCGGCTCCCCCGCCGCCGCCATTTTCTTGTACGCTTCGATATCGATTTCCTTCACGCGCGACTTCGCTTCGTTCACCAGCTTGAGAAATTCGGGACTGTGTTGTTTCATCTCGTGGCCTACTCCACACGGCGTATATTGGCGCCCACCTGCGCCAGTTTCGTCTCGATTTTCTCATAGCCGCGGTCGATATGATAAACGCGGTCGATCACGGTTTCGCCGCGCGCCACCAGCGCCGCGAGCACCAGCGACGCGCTGGCGCGCAGGTCCGACGCAATCACGCCCGCCCCGGTGAGCTGCCGCGGGCCAGCCACCATGGCCTGTCTGCCGTTGATGCGGATATTCGCGCCCATGCGCCCCAGCTCCTGCGCGTGCATGAAACGGTTCTCGAAAATATTCTCCACAATCACCGCGATGCCGTCGCCTTGCGTCATCAGCGCCATATACTGCGCCTGCAAATCGGTGGCGAAGCCGGGGTACTCTTCGGTGGTCATATCCACCGAGCGAATCTTGCCGCCGCCGCGGACCCGCAGCGATTCGCCGTCGGGCTGTGTCACATCGACTCCAGTCTGTTGCAGCTTCGACACCAGCGCGCCCACATGTTCCGGTATGCAGCCCGTCACCGTGACATCGCCGCCGGTGATGGCGCCGGCCACCAGGTACGTGCCGGCTTCGATGCGGTCGGGAATAATGGTGTGATCGGCGCCGCCGAGCCGCTCCACGCCCTCGATGCGGATCTCGGAAGTGCCCGCGCCTTCAATCTTCGCGCCCATCTTGATGAGCAGCGCCGCCAGGTCCACTACCTCCGGCTCGCGCGCCGCATTGCGGAGCACGGTCTCACCCTGGGCCAGCACCGCCGCCATCATCAAATCTTCCGTACCCGTAACCGTGATGCGGTCGAAGTGGACCACGGCCCCGTGCAGCCCGTCGGGCGCCTCGGCTTCAATGTAACCGTGCGTCTGGTTGATCTTTGCGCCCAGGCGCTCCAGCCCGAAAATGTGCAGGTTGATGGGCCGCGAGCCGATGGCGCAACCGCCCGGGGCCGAGACGCGGGCGCGGCCCGTACGCGCCACCAGCGGGCCCAGAACCAGGCTCGAAGCGCGCATCGTCTTGACCAGCTCGTACGGCGCTTCGGGACTTACAATGTTCGGCGTATGCAGCCGGACGGCCTCGTCGTCTTCTTCGAATTGCGATCCGATATCCACCAACAGCCGCTCCATGGTGCGTATGTCGCGCACTCGTGGGATGCGGCGCAGCGTTACCGGTTCGTCGGTGAGCAGCGCCGCGGCCAGCGCCGGCAGCGCGGCATTCTTAGAGCCGCTGGTGGCGATTTCGCCGTTGAGATCGGTTCCGCCCGTGATTACGAACTTATCCATGGATGCCTTTCCGGATCGCCGCGGGCACGCTGCCGCCGGCTTCGGCGAGCAATTCCCCCGCGCGTTCATAAGAGACGCCGGCGGCCTGCGCGATGATGCGCCGCGCGCGGTCCAGCAGCTTCGAATTTTTCGGTTGCACATTTACCATCAGGTTTCCGCGAACGTAACCCATACGGATGAACGCCCCTGTAGTGAGCATGTTCAGGACCAGTTTCTGCGCCGTGCCGGCCTTCATGCGCGTGGACCCGGCGATCACCTCGGGACCAACCAGCGGCGTGATGGCGATATCGGCGGCGCGCGCCAGTTCCGAATCGGGCGTGCAACTGATGCCGATGGTGATGGCGCCGAGCCGCTTCGCCTCCGCGATCGCGCCCAGAACGTAAGGCGTGCGACCACTGGCAGCGATGCCGGCCAATATGTCGCTCGCCGTAAAGCCGCGGGCACTCAGATCGCGCGCGCCAATCGCCGGATCGTCTTCCGTGGTTTCCGTAGCCCGGCTCAGCGCGCTTTCGCCGCCGGCGATGATGCCCTGCACCATTTCCGGTGAGACGCCGAAGGTCGGCGGGCATTCCGAAGCGTCCAGCACGCCCAGCCGTCCGCTGGTTCCCGCGCCGATGTAGAACAGGCGGCCGCCGCGTCCGAAAGCCTCCGCAATGGCGTCGACGGCGCGCGCGATGGCCGCAATCTCGCGCCCAACCGCTTCGGCCACTTTGCGGTCCTCGGCGTTAATCACGCGCAGCATCTCCACGGTGGAAAGCGCGTCGATATGGGCCGACGCAGGGTTCGTTTGTTCGGTGAGCAGGCTTTCGAGCATGGGTAAACGCAGGACTTCTTCCAGCGTACCAAGGCGTGGCTTCTCGGACATGCTCTTGGCAGCGCACGGGCCTCGCCCCAACCCTGGGACCAAATCCGCGACTTTCCGCTCGCGTCCGGGTTCCATTTTATTAAGCAACGATCTGGGAGCTATCCTTGTCTTAAGTAAGTAGTAGAAACAGTTCGTTGGAGGAGACGCCATGGACGAACAGAAACCCTGCTGCCCCGGACCCCGTTACTTCACCGCATTCGGCCGCAGGAGCTTCATTCAGGCCGGCCTCTTAGGCGGTATGGGTTTGAGCCTGCCGGACTTATTGCGTTTCACCGCGAAGGCATCCGATGGCAGCCCGCGCATCGCCGGTGGCGGCGTGGCCCGCCCCGAAGGCAAAGCCAAGAGTATCATTCAGATCATTTTGCCCGGCGGATTGGCCGCCCAGGAATCGTGGGACCCAAAGCCCGAGGCGCCGATTGAGTACCGCGGCCCACTGGGCGTGGTCAAAACCAAAATCCCCGGCGTGGTCTTCAGCGAAAATCTGTCTCATTCGGCCCAAATCGCCGATAAAATCACCGTGATCCGCTCCATCACCGGCCGCATTCCCGATCACGCACAGGCTACTTATCAGATGTTCACGGGCTATCTGCCCACGCCGGCCATTCAACATCCCAGCCTCGGCGCCGTGGTTTCCGAGGAGTTCGGCCCGCGCAACAGTCTGCCGGCTTATGTGGCTGTGCCGAACGTTCCGCTGCAGGGTGGAACGGGATATCTCAGTTCCAAATTCGGCGCGTTTGAACTGGGCGCGGACCCCGGCCAGAAGAATTTCCAGGTGCGCGACATCTCGCTCCCCAAGGGCATCACCGATGAGCGCTTCGAGCGCCGCCGCACGGCGCGCGAGGCTCTGGAGGATCACTTCCGGCAGCTCGAATCGAACCCTGCCGAGCTTGATGCGATGGGCGAGTTCTATCAACAGGCCTACAAGCTGATCAGCTCGCCGCAAGCGCGCAAGGCGTTTTCGCTGGATGGCGAGCCGGATTCGATGACCAAGCTATACGGCGAATACAAGAGCCCGCACGGTGGCAATATCATCGGCGTGGGCCGTCAGTTCATGCTGGCGCGCCGTTTGGTGGAAGCGGGCGTGCGGCTGGTCACCGTGATGTACGGCGGCACGGATGGGTGGGACAACCACCAGCGCATCAAGGAAGCGGTATCGAATGGAATGCCGGCCTTCGACCATGCGTTCGCCGGTCTGATCGCCGATCTCGATCAGCGCGGCTTGCTCGATTCCACCCTGGTGATGGTGACCTCGGAGTTCGGACGCACGCCGAAAGTGAATGAGGGCGCAGGCCGCGACCACTGGGCGCGCGTCTATTCGCTAGTGATGGCCGGCGGCGGCATCACCCGCGGGCAGATCTACGGCGCCAGCAGCGCGACCGCCAGCGAGCCCGATCGCGACGCCGTAACTGTAGAGGATTTCCTGGCGACCGCATATCACCAGGCCGGCATCAATTCGCAAGACCGCCTGATTGCGCCAGGCGGCCGCCCGATCGACATCGTCCGCGACGGCAAACCAGTAGAAGGCCTCATCGGGTAACTATGCCTCTACTGATTGCCCGCCGATGCCTGTAGAGTTGACAATGCCCCCGAAACCATACATGCCCCAAAAAGTGTGTGTGCCCCAGAGAAAGTGTGTATGCCTCTGAATGTGTGCATACCGCTCAATTCGTGGCGCACGCACTCCTGCGTGCAGCGTTCACACTCGTGTGAACGCGTCCGAAGAATCCCTATCCGCATACTAATCCTATTCACCCTAACCGCCGCCACTCTACTCGCCGACACGCAGTACATGATCGACTACGTGCTCCCCCGCGGCGGCGCGCGCGGCTCCACCGTCACCGCTGAATTCCACGGACGCTCCCTCGAAAATCCCAAAGAAATCCTGTTCTACGGTCCCGGCATCACCGCCGCCACCTTCACCCCGTTCGCCAAACCAACCGACGGCTTCAAAGTAAAATTCCAAATCGCGCCCAATTGTCCCCTGGGCGAGCACGTCCTGCGCGTGCGCACCGCAACCGCATTAAGCGACGCGATCACATTCTGGGTAGGTCCCTACCCCCAAGTCCCCGAAGCCGAAACCAAGCTCGGCGAAAACGATTCCATGGCGAAGGCCCAGCCCATCCCCATGAACGTCACCGTCGAGGGTCAAATCCTGCCCGGTCCCGATCTCGACCGCGACTACTACCGGGTGCAAGCCCGTCAGGGTCAGCGCATCTCCGTCGAAGTGGAAGCCGCTCGCCTGGGCACGCTGCACAATGGCGGCGAGAACGATTTAGCGGTCCGCATTCTGGACGCCAACGACAAAGAACTCGGCCGCAACGACGACAGCGCGCTCTACGTGCAAGACCCGGTGCTCTCGATTGTCGCGCCCAAAGACGGCGCATACTTCATCGAGATTCAGCAGCAGATTTTCTATCCGCCGCGGCAGGCGTGGTACCGCGCGCACATCGGCGATTTCTCTCGGCCCACGGCAATCTTCCCCGCCGGCGGCCAAGCCGGGAGCACCATCGAAGCCCGTGTGCTAGGCGACCCCACGGGCGAACGTACCGAGCAAATCACACTACCGTCGAAGCCCGGCAATTTCGACTATTTCGCAGGCGGCCCAACCGAGCATCCCCCGTCGGCAAACGTGCTGCGAGTCTCCCCCTATCCGAATTACAGTAGGACGGGCCTCCTGGCCGGTCCAAGCGCCGCAGGCGCGGCCGAAGCCGCTCCCACCCTAGTCCCGTCCCTACCGGCCGCGCTAAACGGCATCCTTCTCAAGCCCGCCCAAATCGACACCTACCAGTTCTCCGCCAAAAAAGGCCAAGCCTGGAACATCCGCGTCTTCGCGCGCACGCTAGGCGCCCCAGTCGACGCGCGCATCGCGCTTCGCGCCGCCAACAATCCGAAAATCCTGTTCGATGTGGACGATTCGCGCCTCGTAGATCTCGGCTTGCCCTCGGGCCGCGGCTCCTGGTACATCAAAGATCAGCAGGACCCCATCACCGTCTTCCGCGTTCCGGCCGATGGCGACTACCTGCTGAGCATCCAGGATTCGGAAAACGGCGCCGGCCCCGATCACGTGTATCGCATCGAAGTGGAGCCGCATCGCAACGTGGTCTACACCCACGTCACCGGTCCCGATGGCTACCAGATGCCGCGTTTCACAGGCTTCATCGTGCCGCAGGGCGGCCGGTGGACGCTCGACGTGCAGCTCGCACCGGGCATCGGCAACGATTACAAAGGCGAGATGGAATTGGAAGCCAGGGGCCTGCCGCGCGGCGTAACCATGATCGCGCCGCGGGTCGGCAAAGGCGTCACCCGCATCCCCGTACAGTTCGTCGCCGCGGCGGACGCCGAGCCGCAATCTGCGCTCATCGAGTTGATGGCGAAGCCGGTGGATAAGGCCGGGGCGGTGGATCAAAGTGCCCAATTGGACAGCGGTTCCCGCCAAGGCTTCGCGCTCACCAACCGCGCCGGCGAGCTGCCGTGGCATTTCGTGTGGCTCAATCAGTACGCCTTGGCCGTCACTCAGCCCGCGCCCTTCGATATCGAATTGGAGCAGCCCGCCCTTCCCATCGTGCAGGGTGGCGATTTGACGCTAAAAGCCAGGATCACTCGCCACGGCGATTTCAAAGACGCCGTGGAGATGATCACCGACTGGCTGCCGTCTGGCGTCTCGAAGGGCAACGCGGTCACCATTCCGGCGGGCAAAGACGAAGCGGTATTCCAGATTCAAGCCAACGACAAGGCTGCTAAGGGCGTCTATCAAATTGCGATGAACGCTTCGACGGTGGGCGGCGACGCGTATAGCGGCGTGGGCCGCGTGCGCGTGTCGTCGAAGTTTGTCGATCTGAAAGTGACGGAGCCATACCTGTCGCTCGACATTCAGCGCGGATCGGTAGAGCAGGGCAAGAGCGCCCAGATTGTAGCCGCCATCCACCAGATCCAGCCATTCGAGGGCAAGGCCACGCTACGCCTGCAGCAGCTTCCTAAAGGTGTGACCGTGCTCGATCCGCCGCCGGAGATCACAGCGAAGGACACGCAAGTAACGTTCCAAGTGGCTGCCGATAAGGACGCGCTGGCGGGGCTCTACAAGGGCATCGCCTGCGAGATCGCCTTCACCGAAGGCAATCAGACCTTCAAGCAGCACAGCGGTTCGGGCGTCTTACGCGTAGATGAAGCGCGAGCCACAGAGGCCGCAAAATGACCGATCGTGCTGACCCGATACCTGACTGTGCCAGTCTGAGTCGTGGCGCACGCACTCGTGCGTGCAGCGTTCACACTCGTGTGAACGCGACATATTTCACACCTCCCCCCGCCGTCCTATCACTCCTCCTCTTAGCCGCCCCCTTACTAGCCACCACTCCACCCAAAAAGCCCGCACCTCCCGTGATCGGCCCGCCCCGGCCCGTCAGTTTCCGTCTCGACGTGATGCCGGTCCTCTTCCGCGCGGGCTGCAACAGCGGCGGCTGCCACGGCGCCGCCATCGGCAAAGACGGATTCCACCTCTCTCTATTCGGCTACGACCCGGCGGGCGACTACTACCGCCTGACGCAGCAGATTCCAGGCCGCCGGATCGATCTCGCCGTTCCCGAGCAGAGCCTCCTCCTGCTCAAAGCCATCGGCACGGTGCCGCACAGCGGCGGCCGCCGCTTCAAGCCGGACACGGAATACTACAACACCCTGCTGCAATGGATCCGCGCCGGCGCTCCCGACGATTCCGCCAACGTGCCGCAAGTCACCGGCCTTTCCTTAGTGCCCGATAAGTTCGTTTTCACCGGCAAGGAGAAGCAAAAGCAGAAGCCGCTCGAAGTGGTGGCGCAATACTCCGACGGTTCCACGCGCGTAGTGAATAACCTGGCGTCGTATCTCACCAACAACAAGAACACCGCCGACATCGACGATAAAGGCGTAGTTACTCCCGGAAAACGCGGCGACACGTTTGTGTTCGCGCGCTTCGCCAAGTTCACCATCGGCGCCGAGATCACCGTGCTGCCGCCGGGTAAGTTCAAGTGGCCTAAGATAACCGGCTATAACTACATCGACGGACTGATCGACGATAAGCTGAAGAACCTGCGCATCATCCCCAGCGCCCTGGCCGCCGATGATGTGTTTCTGCGCCGCGCCTACTTCGACTTGATCGGCATGCCGCCCAAGCCCGAAGAGTATTACTCGTTTCTCAAGGATAAGTCGCGCACCAAGCGCGCTACCCTTATTGACGAGTTACTCAAGCGTCCGGAGTTCGCCGACCTTTGGGCCGCCAAATGGGCCGAGACTCTAAAAGTCCGCAGCGACAACAACAGCGCTTTCGGCACCGACCGCAAGGCCGCCTACGAATACTACCAGTGGATTCACGACCAGATGAAGCGCAACGTGCCGCTCGACCAGTTCGTGCGCGCGCAAGTGGACGGCGTCGGCAGCAATCTCACTAACCCGGCGGTCAATCTCTACACCATGTTGCCGCAGGGCCAGTACGACCCCAAAGCGGTGGCGCAAGACGTGGCGCAAGTGTTCACCGGCATGCGCGTGCAGTGCGCGCAGTGCCATAACCACCCCTTCGACCGATGGACACAGGACGATTACTACGGCTTCGTCAGCTTCTTCACCGGCGTGAAGCGCAAGGTGGCGTCAGAGGCGCGCGAGTTCTATATCTACGACGACCCCAACGCGGCCCCCGCCAAGCATCTGCTAGATGGCCACCCGGTGCCAGCCAAGTTCCTCGGCGGCGACGCGCCCGACGTCAAGGGCAAAGATCCGCGCGCGGCGTTAGCGGACTGGCTGACATCGAAGGATAACTCATGGTTCCGCGAGAATCTGGCGAACCGCATCTGGGCACAGTTCTTCGGCCGCGGCATTGTAGATCCGGTGGACGATGTACGCATCAGCAATCCCCCCAGTAACCGCGAGTTACTGCAGGCGCTGGGCCGCAAGCTCGCCGAGTATAACTTCGACGCCAAAAAGCTGATCCGCGACATCTGTAACTCGCGGACCTATCAACTCTCGGAAGTACCTAACGAAACCAATCGGGACGACGCCGACCAGTTTTCGCGGGCGCACCTGCGGAGGCTGCGCGCGGACGTGCTGCTGGACGCCATCGCCGAGGTAACCGACACCCCGACCGCTTTCGGTCAGATGCCCGGCGGCCTGCGCGCGGTGCAATTGGACGAAGGCAACCGCATCTCGAATAACTACTTCCTGAAGACCTTCGGACTATGCTCGCGGGAATCCGTCAATGCTTCGGAAACGCGCCTGGAGCCGACCCTGGCGCAAGCCCTCCACCTGGTGAATGGCGATACAGTAGAAACCAAAATCAACCGCAGCACCGTGGTTTCCACCTTGCTAGCGGCCAAGAAACCGGCAGCCGAGATACTAGATGAGATGTTTATCCGTACGCTATCTCGTAAACCATCTGAAGCCGAGAAAAAGAAGCTACTGCCCTTGTTAGCGTCAAATGACAGGAAGGCCTACGACGATGTCTTCTGGGCGCTCCTAAACTCCACCGAATTCGAGTTCAACCATTAAGGCTCAAGATGAACCCAGACAAACTCAGATGGAAACCGACCTGTCTTATCCGCGTTCATCTGTGTTTATCTGCGGCCATATTGCCTTTGCTTGCCCAACCCGCCCATCACACTAACTACGAAGAAGACGTCCGCCCCATCTTCGCCCGTCACTGCTTCGGCTGCCACAACGCCGGCGAAATGCGCGCCGGCCTCAGCCTGGAATCCTACAACGGCGTCATGAAAGGCGGCGGTTCGGGAGACATCGTCATCGCCGGCCGTCCCGCATCCAGCATGCTCTATAAGGCTGTCGCGCGCGAAGAAGGCGCCCCGCAAATGCCGCTCGGCCAAGCCAAGATTCCCGACACGGAGATCGCCATCATCCGCGACTGGATCCAGCAGGGACTCCTCGAAACCGCCGCAAGCCTTCCCAAAGGCCCCACCGGACCCTCGCCGTTAGACTTCACTCCATCCACCCTGAACAAGCCGGCTGACGCCCCTGCCATGCCGGAATCGTTACGCGCGCTGAGTCTGCCGGAGACCACCCGCGCGAATCCCGTGACTGCGCTGGCGGCCAGTCCGTGGGCTCCGCTGCTGGCCGTCTCCGGGCACGAGCGGATCTACCTCTACGACTTGGCGAAGCGCGCGCCCGCCGGCGAACTGGCATTCCCCGAAGGCATCCCTTACTGTCTTCGCTTCAGCCGCGATGGCGCCGTTCTGCTAGCCGCCGGCGGCAAGGGCGTGCAATTGGGAATAGTGGCGCTATTCGATGTCCGCACCGGCAAGCGCCTGGCGACGCTGGGCCACGAGATGGACATCGTGCTTGCCGCCGATCTGAGCGCCGACGGCAAACTGGTGGCGCTCGGGGGCCCGGGCAAGATCGTCAAAGTGTTCTCAGTCGCCGATGGCAAAGAACTTTACGAAATTAAGAAGCACACCGATTGGATCACCGCGGTGGAGTTCAGTCCCGATGGAAAGCTGCTCGCCACCGGCGACCGCAGCGGCGGCATCCTGCTGTGGGACAGCGCCCGCGGCGGCAACGCCGGGACCCTGGCCGAGCATAAGGATTCCATCACGTCGCTGAGCTGGCGCGGCGACAGCAAGCTGCTGGCTTCCGGCAGCGAAGACGGTCAGATCATCGTGTGGAACGTCGCCGACGGTTTTCCGCTGGCCACCATGTCCAAGGCGCACACGCCCAAGGCCGCGCCGAACACGTACGTCGCCATCCCCGGCGGCGTGCTGGATGTGCAGTTCACGTCCGACGGCCGCATCGTGAGCGCGGGGCGCGACTCCATCATCCGCATCTGGTCGGCGGATGGCGCGGCCAAGGGCGCCAGCGCCAAGGCGGAGGCGTTGCTCACCAAGGTAGCCGCTTCTTTCGACGGCAAGCTGTTCATCGCCGGCGACTACCGCGGCCGCGTGCAACTCTGGGACGGCAAGCAGCTCTCATACCTGGATCGGCCGGCAGCGGACGGCTCGCGTTAATTTTGAACTTGTGGGGCAGGTTGCCAGGGGTACCCTCTGGGTCCGGCCGATTGTCAATCGGTTCAGCCTGCCGGCAGTTGGCGCCAGAGCCCAGTCCGGCCACCCCAGTACGCTTCACGTCACCGGCCCCGGATTAAACGGCGCCAGCGCATTGCCCAATCCCCAATGCTCCGCCCAAGTCTTTTTGCGTCCGCTGGCGACGTCCAGAATGAACCGGAACAGCTCCCAGCCCACTTCTTCGATGGTCGCCTGCCCCGTGGCGATACGTCCCGCGTCGATGTCGATCAGGTCGCTCCATTTTTCCGCCAGCGCGGTGCGCGACGAAACCTTCACCACCGGAACCAGCGACAGTCCGTAGGGGCTGCCCTCGCCAGTGGTGAAGACGTGCAGGTTCATCGACGCCAGTTGCTGCGTTCCGCAAATGAAATCGCTGGCGGGCGTGGCCGCGAAGACCAGCCCCTTCGATGCCACCTTTTCGCCGTGGCTCGCCACCGCTTCGAGCGCCGTGCTGCCCGCCTTGGCCACGCTGCCCAGCGCCTTTTCGACGATATTCACCAGGCCGCCGCGCTTGTTGCCGGGCGTGGTATTGGCGCTGCGGTCGGCATGTCCCAGCGCCAGGTAGTCGTCGTACCAGCGCATCTCGCGGATGAGCGCCAGCGCCACTTCCCTGGTGGCCGCGCGCGGCGTCAGCAGGTGGACCGCGTCGCGCACTTCCGTCACTTCGGAAAAGAGCACGGTGGCGCCGGCGCGCACCAGCAGGTCGGCTGCATATCCCACCGCCGGATTGCACGTGACGCCCGAAAACGCGTCGCTGCCGCCGCATTGCAGTCCCACCACCAGGTCTGCCGCCGGGCAGGTTTCGCGCCGCCGCCGGTCCAGTTGCCCGAGCCGCCGCTCGGCCGCTTCCATAATAGCCGCGACGGTTTCCGCGAATCCGCGTTGATCCTGCAAGCGGATTATGTTGGCTTCGCCGAGCACCGGCAGCGCGCTTCCCAGCAGCCGCGCGGGCTGCAGCTTTTCGCAGCCCAGGCTCACCAGCAGCGGCTGCCCGGCCAGATTCGCATGCAGCGAAATATGCTTCAGCGTGCGGATGGGAATCGCCGCGCCCGGCGCATCGATGGCCACTCCGCAGCCGTAGGAATGCGTCACCGCGACCACGTCGTCCACGTTCGGAAATCGCGGCAGCAGCTCCGCCTTGATGCGCCGCACGGCGTAATCCACCGTCGGGGCCACGCACTGCACCGTAGTTGCCAGGCCGAGGATATTGCGCGTGCCCGCGCTGCCATCCACGTTGCGATAGCCCTCGAAGGAGTAGCCGTCGAGCGCGGCCAGCGGCGCGGGCACGGCTGTGGCCAGATGCAGATCGTCGAGCAGTGGCGGCAACGGCATGTCCACCACTTCCTCGCGCACCCACGCGCCCGCCTCGATGCGCCGATTGGCAAAGCCGATGGTCTCGCCATACCGCAGGATGGGCTCGCCGGCATCGAGGCTCCGCAGCGCGATCTTGTGCGCCTGGGGAATCCGTTCCTTGCCCGAAACGAAGCCCTCCGGGTCCACAATAATCGCCACGTTATCGCGGCTGTTCACGCGGATGTGCATGTGCTTCGATTGTAGCCGTGGGACCGGCCTCCTGGCCGGTCGCTTCGCAAATGTGGATAGCATCCTGCGGCCTCCGCCCCGTGACGGGTCGCGCCATTGTGGGGCAGGCGCTTCCGCCTGGCAACGACCGGCCAGGAGGCCGGTCCCACAGCTACTGGCCGCCTCTACGCCCGCCGCGTCCGCGTCCCCCTGCCGCCGCGTTGCTCACGCCCGCGCTCAGATGATCGAAATTCAGCAGCGCGTTGAAGATCAGAAAATAGTCGCCCTGCGTCTCGCTGCGCCACATCGGGTTGTTCGCGAACAACAGCACGTGCCCTTTCCCGTGCGGCACATCGATCACCGCGGGCGCATTGACCAGCGGCCGGCCTCCGGTCAACATGCCGGAAATCAGCAGGTCCTTTTCGTCGCCGGCAAAGCGGACCACAATGCGCGGACGCATCTCCGGCGGCAGTTGCGCGCCGCGTCCACCGCCACCTCCTCCGCCGGCTTCCTCGCTGCTGGTGGGCGGCTCATCGCCATTCGCCTGGCCGCGGTCGGGCGTGCCCATCACCAGCGGACGCCCCTGCGGCGTATCCTGTTCGGTCATCGTTCCGCGCCCGCTGGGACGGTTCTGGCCGGGCAGCACATCGCCGCCTTCCGCGCCCGCGCCGCCTCGCCCGCCGCGTCCACCACCGCCGCCGCGGCCGCCGAATCCTCCGCCTGCGCCGGCTTGAAAGACCGGCGCCGAATTGAAGTAGAGCGCCAGCTTATCGCCGTAACCGTAGGCGATGGGGCTGCGTTTGTCCGCCACGGCCGCGGCGATCACACTGCCGCGTACGTGCAGGTCCGGCGTGGCAGTGATGCTGACGCCGTCGATCAGGCCGTAATCGATCGGTATCGACGCATTGCCGCCGATGGTGATGAACAGGCCGCCGTCTTCGATGAACTTCGCCAGGTTGGCGATGCCCTGCAGTTCCATGCCGCCGCGCATATCGTCGGTAGTGTCGGGCGAGTTGCCCAGATTGGGCGTGATGGCCGATCCTTTCCACGGAATCGGGTCGCCAACCTTCGGCCTGCCGTTCACGATTCCCTGCGCGGAGCCGCCCACCGGTCCGAACAGAATCACGTCGAACCTGGCGCGCAGGTTGGGAATATCCTTCAGCTTCTGATCGGAGATGTACTCGTAAGGGATCTGCTCACGGTCGAAAGCGACGCGGTACCAGCCCTCGTTCTGCGTGCTCGTCCATGTGTGAACCAGCGCGACCCGCGGCGCGGCAAGCTCATGCGTGGCTACCGTAGGCGCTTGCGCCGCGGCGAATACCGGCACGCCAAGTTCGGAGGCCGCCGCGCTCAGGCGCGCGCGCATGTCGGCGGGGTTGCCCTCGGTCTTGACGATGAACGATCCGGCGTTGAAGCTATGCCCGCCATCCTGGAAGGCGTCCTCGGCGGCCAACATTTTGATATCTTTCAGTTTGAAACGCAGCGTGGCCAGCGTGTTGTCGGCGTTGTGGTTGATCAGATAAGCCGCGGCCGTGGATGCACCCGATATGCCGCCCGCCGCCTTCGCGTCCTGCGTCAGCAGAGTCATGGGCGATTGCAGAATGTCGCCCTTAGTCACGCGCACCGTGGTGACATTGTGCAGCGGGCCCAGCGTCCAGCCGGTATCGTCGTAAGGGGCCGGGTCGTTGACGTTGTAATACTGCGTATCGAGCAGCATGTCACCCATGCGGCTGTACGGCTGATCCATGCGGATCGTGTAACTGCCGGCGGCGAACTTTTGCTTCTTGCCGCTGCTATCGGTGGCCACTTCGACGTCGCCGTTGAGGCGGTGTACTTCCACGGCCTGCTGGCGGAGCAGGTTCACCAGCTCGGCGGCATTGCCCGGGCGCGGATCGTCGCCGGGAATCACCCATGCGGCGGGGCCTTCGTTGGCGGCCTTGCCGATGCTACGCTTGCTCTTCAGGTAGAAATTATCCAGAAACTGTTTGCGGTTGTTGGCGGTGTAATCGATGGCGAACAACAGCCCGCTTTCCTGCAAATTGATGTTGTCGCGGAACGACCAGTTGACGCGCGGCAGCGGCGGGTTGGGACGAAACCAGGTGCGGCTGGTGGCGTTGGCGGGCACCGTGCGCACGCCGCTATCGGCGCCGTTGCCGCCGAACGTTTCGTAGAAGCGCCCGATGGAATTGTGCCCGTTGGCGACGTAGAACATGTAATTGGGCGCCCATCCATCGTAGAACCCATGGGTCCACACGCCGGGGACGCCGCGCTTGGTCATCTCTTCGATTTCCACGTACGCCATCTTCTGCCACTCGTCCACCACCAGCGGGTCCAGCCACGCATTGTACGGGCCCATGCCGGTAGACACGTAGAGGAACGGCTCGGATTCGTGCAGGTCGTGAAGCACCGTGGGGTGGTATTCAAGGAACGCCGACATCATAGCGCGGCTGAGCGCGAGCGCCATGCCCAAGCCGTCGCGGTTGTTATCGTGCTGTACGTATTTGCCCCAATAAACCTGCTGCGGCGCCGGCTTACCCGGATTGGCCTTGTGATAGTTGTAGACGTCCACGGCGCGGTCGCGGCCGTCCACTTCGGTGGCCGGCGTGATGAGCACGATGGAGTTCTTGCGGATGTTCTGCACCAGCGGAGAATCCTCCACGGCAATGCGATAGGCGAGCTCCATCAGCATCTCGGGCGAACCGGTCTCGGGAGAGTGAATGGAACCGGAGAGCCAGTAGAACGGTATGGCTTCGGACGTGATGCGGTCGGCTTCGGCCTGCGTGGTCTTGCGCGGATCGGCGAGGCGCGCGTTGAGGTCCTTGAAATGATCGAGCCGCGCGATGTTAGCTTCGTCGGAGACCGCCACCAGCATAATCTCGCGGCCCTCTTCGGAGCGGCCGATGGTGAAGACCTTGACGCGCTTGGTGGCCTTTTCGAGCTCGCGCATGTAGCGGTAAATGTCCTTCGTGTAGGTGAGCTTGTTGGGCGCGCCCACGATATAGCCCAGCACCTTCTCCGGCGTGGGAACGGTGGTGGAAGCCGGCAGGTGGTCCACCAGTTCCGTAGTGAGGAATGATTCCGTGGTGTACTCGCGGATCTTGGCGGTGTACGCTTCGTCGTTCTTTTGCTGGGCGTGGAGAATGGGCGTGAGACCGGACGCACAAAGCATGCCGAACAGGCAGAGGGTTAGATTACGCATGATTGCACATCATACAGGATTGAGAGGGGCTGCCGGGGCGTGCGCGCTTCTGGTTGCCGACGCGCGTCTTAGGCAGGCCGTTGCGGTGCTTCTCGAAATATGCGATCTCAACCAGACTGGGCCATAGCTGAATGGACGCTTTGATTACACCTACAACGTCGTCGATAATGCGCAGCAGGTTTTGCTGGAAGAAGTCCGGCTCGAAACTGTAGAACGCCTTCTCCAGGCTGGCGGCAAACGTACGCAACGATCGCGTCCGGCCCGGAGTCCACGCCGTTTCAGCGGCTCTCAATGCACCCTGGTGAAGCGCCGCTATCTTGTCTGGAATCTCGCGCGCATCCTCGCCCGTCACCTCGCCTTCATAATCGAAATTGATGGTAAGTGCATCTATGTGCGAGACAGTCGACTTAATCTTGCGTTTCATTTCAGGAGGTTGCATACCTCCTCATTGAAGATCTCCGAGGCGGGCGGATTCCGCATATAGTTACTCTTCATGTGATGCTGCGCAGCGTCCACATGCGCCGCCACAATGCCGCTCTGCTGCACCCAGAGTCGGTATATGTAGTCTTCGAACCGCAGCCGGGTTGGAAAGAAGGGCGGCAGACCAAAGGTGTTGTCATAGCCCGCCACGCCGCAGTCCATCCGCCAGTTCATCCGTGTGACAGCGGGCCGGAAATTGACAAGCACATAGAAATCGCTCAGGGTCTCCAGACTAGTCTGGTCTTCATCTTCCAAAAACATCTCTAAGAAGTCGGTCTGATCGATGTCGTTGGCGCCTGAGCGGAAGGTTTGTGCAATCTTCACCAGCGAGTTCTCGGGCACAGCGCCTGGCCGCACCATCAGAGAGTGCTCGCGTGTCAGCCCTTTACTGGCATTTGTCTCCAGTTCCATGGCGGTATCTATAAGCAATTCACCCCGTTCGTAGTTATCGGGAACCTCGCTTACCGGCTTACCCAGCACATCCAGGAAAGCCGCCATGATGTCGAAAGATTTGCACGTGCAACCGTTCTCTCCGCTCTTGTGAAGCCGTCTCGCGCAGACCGACGTAATATAGGTCGTGATGCGTCCTCGTCTTCTCCAGCAGCGAGAAATACTTCTCCTGATTAGTCGGCGTAAAGTCGTCGAATACGATAATCTGCGGCTAGTGACCGTTACGCCAGAAGTGTTCGTCGTACCGCTCAACCGTCTCGCCTACGGCGCGCAGGCGGTTTGTAGGAACCGTGAACGATAGTCCTTTCGTTTTGCATAATCGCGGGTCTCATACCGAGAGACTCCGCCACTTCAAGAATATGTGGAATGACCTGAAGAGTCGTAAGAAAACCATAAAGAACGGATCACGAGTTGAGTCGCGCCGGTCTCACGCTGACACGCTTAATAAAGAGTTTATAAGGAAAGGGTATAGAAGTTATACAGGAATGGTAAAACCGGACCGTGGGAGTGCGGTTTTCGTAGCTTTTCACAGCGAAGCTACTTAGACTAGTAATGCAATGACTCGGAAACTACTATTAACGACGATTTTTTCCGCCTGCGCGATGCTGCCTTTGGCGCAGGCCCAATCCACTTTCGGCGATCTGCGCGGGACGACGCGAGATCCTAGCGGACTGCCGCTGCCCCAAGCGGTGGTCGTCGTCCACAGTCTCGAAGAAAATACCGACCGGCAAGTCACCAGCGACGGCGATGGATCGTTTGCGGTTGAGAATCTCAAACCCGGAGCTTATCAAATCAGCGCATCAAAGCCGGGCTTTCGCGGATCGGCCACCAAGTTCGACCTGTCCGCCCGCCAAAGCCTGCGGCTCGACGTCACTCTAGCGCTGGAGTCCGCCGCCAGCACGACTATCGAAGTGAGCGAGTCCGTAGAGCAAGTGAATACGGAGAACGCAGCGATCGGCGACTCGAAAATGTCGTCCCAGATTGCCGACTTGCCGCTGAATTTCCGTGCGGCCACAAGCAGTCCGCTGGCCGCGCTGGCGACGTCGTCCAACGTCCAGCAAGACAGTCAGGGAAACATTGCCATGAACGGCTCCACAGCGAGTCAGATTGGCTACTCGGTAGACGGAATCTCGACGGCCAATGTCGCCCAGAGCAACGCAGCCACAAACCCCTATCCTTCCTCCGAAGGAATTGCCGAACTCAAGGTAACGGCTTTTAACAACAGCGCGGAATTTTCCCAGGTCGGCGACATAACCTTTACCACCAAAGGGGGGACTAACAATTACCACGGGAGCGTGTTTGAATATCTGCAGAACGATGCGCTGGACGCTACCGTGCTCAATTTCGACTACAAGGCTCCGAAGCGCTTTAACACGTTTGGCGGCAGCCTCGGTGGTCCTCTGTCAGTCCCCAAGCTTTATAATGGGCATAACAAAACGTTCTTCTTTTTAGACTATGAAGGCAACCGGAAAAGACTTTCACAGCCAGAGCAGTATCTTGTGCCAACGGCGGCGGAGAGAAGCGGCAATCTCAGCGGTCTGGTATCTTCGGGCGGCACTCTGACGGACCCGTTGAGCGGCAACCCATTTCCTAACAACGCGATTCCGGCTTCGCGCCTGAATGCTACATCAATGACTCTGCTGAATGACTACTACCCTCTGCCAAACACGGCGGCGGGCGGCAGCAGTTACAACTACGAAACCCTGCAGCCGATTCCCTCCAGAACGGACGGACTCGACGGCCGGATCGACCAGGTCATCAATTCCAAACAGCAGTTGTATGTCCGCTATAACTGGAAGAATGTGCTAACGGATGTTGCCAACCCGCTTCTGCCTAACGACGTGGACAGCGAACACGATCGCAGCTTTCTAGTCTCGCACAACTACGTGATTACCCAGAACCTGTTGAACGAATTCCGTTTTGGTTTCACGCATTTGCAGGTCACGCCGGACTTCCCGATTGAGGGAGCGGCGGCCATCGCGCAACTGGGCTTTCAGAACGTCGATACTTCCAACCACCCGACCAATGGCGGTTTCCCGAGCATCAACTTTTCCGACGGCACAGGCTTTACGCCCATCGGCAGGGACATTGTCGGCCCCACCAACTCAAGCACCGACCAGTTCGCGGATAACATCACCTACAAGAAGGGTAAACATACGTTGCGCGCCGGTGGCGATTTGCGAAGGGTGCAATTTGCATTCGTCCAGGTCGAGACGCCGTCCGACGACTATGGCCTGTTCACTTTTAACCAAGGCGTATTTACCGGCAACTCCTTCGGCGACCTGCTGCTCGGGCTTCCGAACACCACATATTTCGCGCAGACGGGTCCCCGGGAGAATGCCATCGCCTGGCAGACCGGCCTGTATGCGCAGGATGAATGGCGTGTCAGCGACCGCGTAACGATTAACGCCGGCCTGCGTTGGGAATTGCTGCCGCCTTTCTTAGACATTAACGGCAACCAGGCAAACTTCGATCCGGGAGCCAACGCTATTCTCGTTAATCAACATCTGTTGTCGAGCGGGCTTGGGATCGCGCCTGAGTTTCTGCAGTCGTTTAATGCCTGCACGCTGTCCAATCGCGATATGTCGCTGCCTTGCACGAATGTGCTTCTGAACAGCCAGGTGGGCTTGCCGGCCGGCCTCCGCCAACTTTACAAAAAGGACTTCGATCCCCGCATCGGTATCGCTTACCGTCCATTCAACGACAATAAGACTGTGATCCGGGCCGGCTTCGGAATCTTCACCGTGACCAACCTGGGACAACTCGCGAACAATAACGAAGGCAACCCGGAAGCGGCCATCCACACTTTTCAAAATGCAATCGTGAACGGCGCGCCGTTGATTCAATTTCCCAATACCGTGGCCGCCAGCCAGCTTGTGCAACTGGGCGGGGGGACCATCGAGCAGGCCACCGATCCCTATTTCCGCGACCCGCAGTCGGCTCAGTGGAATGTCACGGTGGAACGGCAGGTTACTCCCAACACGGCTCTGCGCGCGAGTTATGTAGGCATGAACTCTTACCGGCTCGGCGTCACCGAGAACCTGAATCAGATTGCTCCCAGCGCGGCTCCGTATGTTCCGAGTCCGTATGTGGACCCGCGTGCGCCGTTCCCGAATTGGGGAGTCATTTATTCGACGGAAAACGGGGGGTTCCAGAACTATCAGGCCATGGAATTGGAAGTTAGTCACAGGATGTCAAACGGCCTCTCTTTCCAAGCCGACTACACCTGGGCTCACGACGTCAGCGACGCTCAGGGCGATGCGCCGATCGGTTATGGCGGGGAAACCGCCTACGGCCTCGCTGTCACGGACCGTTTCGATCTGGCGGCGAACCGTGGTAACGTGGCTGGCGCCCGCCGTCAGCGCTTCCTATTGACCGGAACCTATCAGTTGCCATTCGGCAAGGGCCGGCGGTGGTTGAACTCGTCCGGTGTATTGGATGGCTTCTTGGGCGGTTGGAACCTGAATACGGTGACGACGATCGAGACAGGTCCATACTTGACCCCAACCATCAGCGTGGCGTTCGATCAAACCAATACCGATCCAGCGGCCGCCGGCTCCATAGTTCGTCCGGATCTGACCGGCAACCCAGTTCCGGCGCAGCGGACTGAGGGAAACTATTACAACATCAATGCGTTCGCCCCGACGCCCGTAGGCGCGGCGCGGATTGGCAATTCCGGCGTGGGGATTCTGGAGGCTCCCGGAACCGTCGCCGTAAATGGCGGGTTGTCTAAGTCGATACAGATCCGCGAAGGACTGCGGTTGCGCTTTGAAGCGACTTTCACCAACGCGCTCAACCATACGAACTTTGCGCCTCCGGCAACCAACGTGAGCAACCCGAGCACGTTTGGCGTCCTGCAGTCCGCCCAAACCGCTGAGTACGGCGGAAACCGGACAGGGCAAGTGGCGCTACGGCTCGATTTTTGATATCGAGGGAAGCTCTGAACTTTGACGCAGAGACGCTGAGGCGCTGAGATGAGCGCAGAGAAGACTTAAAGAGACTGAAGGTTGTTTCTTCTCTGCGCGGCCTCGGCGTCTCCGCGTCTCCGCGTCGCGCGAGGAGTGACTTTCATGCCTTTCCGGCAGCGTCTGTTGGGCGGTGCAATCTTTATGAACTATTTGTGTTGTCTTCATGACTTCCTTATGAATGGTTTCCTACTCTAGAAGCTGACTTAGGCGGCTAAAACGCCTCGACTGTGCGGCTCGACGCGATATCGCATGCCAATGTACAATAAATCCCGTATGGCGGCGATTGTGCTTTTCATGGCGCTGAATTGCACGTTCGCTCTGATTGACATGGTGAGGCGTCGTTTCCCGATCGGCGTGGGACCAATGCTCTGCCTATTGCCGTGCCTCCTTCGGGAATGGGATCTCAAAAACGGACACGCTCCGCGAAGGCTCGGCGGGCTGCTGTGGTCTTGTATCCTCGGCGGTATTATATGGGTCGTGAGTTGGCCGCTGCTGGCCCGGTGAGAAGAGGCTGACGGGGACTTGACCTGCAAGGAACGCGCCTCCTCCAGGTAGAGCCGGCGCATTCACAATCATGTCACGGCCCCGCCCGCCCATCGTCCACAGAAGTTGCCGGCTGGTATAACCGTAGTCTGTCACTCTCGGAATCGTAAGAGAAGATATCCCCATACCTGCCCCAATTCAGGGCTGTGTCGATTTGCCGCTGGACCTCATAGTCCGAGAAGCGCTCTTCCAGGATGTCGCGAAACAGTTCGAGCGGAATAGTATGATCGGATTTGCTGGCGAGCGCTTTGTGCATCTGCTGAAGCAGCGTGACGTGCGCCAGAGCCGCTTCGCGGAAAACCACCTTCCGCGTCGAAATGTCAGCTTCGGCAAACGCCTTTCCGGCTTGAGAGAGCTCTATATCGCCGCGGCCGGATGCCACGAAAGACAATAGCGCCGCGGCTTCGACGCTCGGCAGAAGATCGTCCACCTCCATCCGGAGCTCCTCCGCTATGCGGTGCAAATCCTCCTTGCCGCCGCGATCGTTCAGCAGCTCCACCAACCCCGCGATCGAACCAGGCCGCGCATAAGGCAGCGTCCGGTATTGCTTCTTGGCGCCCCGGTCCGCGGCGGAAGGCGGTCCGGCCGTCAGGTCCGGCTGCGTCATGAGCTTGTAGATGTAATCCATGTACAGCAGAAACTCGGCGGAAGCGCGCTCCCGCGGCTGCGGGAAAGGAACTCGAAAATCGGCGCGGACCTTTGCGGGATTGCGTCCAAGAACGATGATTCGATCCGCCAGTAGTACGGCTTCCTCAATATTGTGCGTCACCAGAAAAATGCTCTTTGTGGGAATTTTCTTCCCCACCCAGAGCTCCAGCAATTCGCCGCGCAGGTTCTCCGCTGTAAGAACATCGAGGGCTGAAAATGGTTCATCCATGAAGAGCACCTCGGGTTCCACTGACAGCGCGCGCGCGAATCCCACCCGTTGCTTCATGCCTCCGGAAAGCTCTTTGGGGTATGCGGATTCGAATCCTTTCAAGCCTACCAGGTGCAGCGTCCGCAGCGCCCTGCGATGCCGCTCCACGTGCGTCATGCCACACGCCAGCAGCGGGCCTTCCACGTTTTCCAGCACTGTGAGCCAGGGAAACAGCGCGAAGCTCTGGAATACGATCGCCGCGTTAGGGCTGGACCCGCCGAGCGGTTTGCCATGCCATAGCACTTCGCCCGCCGATGGAGCCGTCAGGCCCGACAGCATCCTCAGGAGCGTGGACTTACCAGACCCCGACGGTCCCAGAAGCGCGACAATCACGCCTGGCTCCACCGACAAGTTCGTACGCGCGATCACCTGAATCTGTCCGCCGCCGGGGCGCTGAAACACCTTCTCGATTCCCCGCGCCTCGATGATCGGCTGCATCGCCGCTGAAGCCCGGTCGGTCGCTGTCGGCTCGACGGTAGTAGAAGTCAAATCCTCAAGGCTTACGGCCAGCTGGCTTGCCGAGAGCTCATCGGTGATCTGCTGCCACGATTGCTCGGGCAGCGCATCAAGAAAATTCAGGCGCTCAGCGGGATGCATCTTCTCGACAACCGCGTTCATCTGGCTGCTCGAAAGGCTGTGTAGCAGAACGAACGTGTGATAGTACGGGAAGATCGGCGCAAGCTTGGCGGCAAACTCGACCGGCAAACGGCGGAATAGCGCCTGCTGCTCTTCGTAAGGTATGCTCATCAACGTATCCGCGGCGACCTCGGGGTCCAGAAGCTGCAGGACCGCGACTGCCCGATCGAAGCGCCCTTGCTCGAGGATCGTTGTGAGCTCATCGGCTCTCGGCCGGTTCATGGATGTACCAAACATCCCTACTATACAAGGAGGAACGCTGAGAGAAGAGTTACAATGATCCAAATCGAGAGGAGGCGTGATGCCGCGAGTGTATCGACCGTTGCTGGCGCTGGCCGTCGCCAGTGCGTTTGCATTCCAGACGCCGCAGTCCGGTAGTCCGGCGCCAGTGGACCGCGTCGCCGATCCGTTCGCGATCGGATGGCTGCTGGTTGACACCAACGGCGACGGCATCGCCGATTTCATCAACGGGAAGATTGTTGTGCCGGCCGATCCAAGCGCGGCAGAAAATGCGGCTGCGGCGAATCTGGCGGCGCGGCTGGGTTTCGGATCTACCGGTCTGACTCCGCCGGTGGTGGTACCGGCGGATCACGATTCGGGCGGCGGGCCGCGGATCTTTGTCGGCCGTGCGGCGGGCGCGGTGAAAGGCGTCGACCTGGCGGCGGATGAGGGCGGCGTGTTCGCCGTAGGAGAGAACCTCGCAGTGACCGGCGCGAACGATGCCGGTTTGCTCGCGGCGGCGGACGCTTATGCGGCGCGCGCCCCGTATCAATGGCGAGTGCCCGGTAAAAAGCTGAGCGACATCGGCGCGAATCTGGCGGGCATCACGTACATCCGCGGCAAGGCGGGCGTGCATCGTGCATTTTTCCGCACCGGCGATCAGGTAACAGAAGCGTCGGCCAGTGCGATCGAGCCCGCTCCGGCGCAACCTGCAGGAGGCGGTGGTGGAGCAGCAGGCGCAGGCGGAGCAGCAGCGGGCGGCGGTGCAGGCGGCGGTGGCGCAGCAGCCGATGCCGCGGGCGGCGCCACACGTCTCGACCTCGCGACTCTCTACACCAGCCGCGGCCTCTTCGGCGCCGCCGGACGCATCCCTCTGCCGGCTTCTTCGAACAGCCATCTTTACGTGCCCGCGGGCGCGGCGGGCATCGCCATGGCGAACCTGGCCGCGCGCATGGGCCTCGAAACCACGGGCATCACGCTGCCCATCGCGTCGCCGGCCGGCGCTGCCACCGTGCGCGAGGTCCGCTCGCAAGCTGTAATCGCAGGCGATTCCGCCATCGCGCAGGAAGCCGAAAAGAAATTGCGCGCGGACGACACAGCGTTCGCCGAAGCCGAGACCCCGCTCGCCCCGGGTGAAGGCGAACTACGCATCGTGGATAATGCGTTCGGACGCCGCGCGGCAGTGTTGGCGCGCGGGGACGAGCGCGGACAGGCTGCAGCCACCAGCGCGCTGGCCGATCGCTTCCCCAATCTTTGGGAACAGGGCAAGCAGCATCTCTCCATCGAAGAGATCCGCTACGATCTGCATAAGTTTTTCTCGGTGCGGTCCAGCTCGGGCCAGGCCGCGGCGGCGCTCTATCACCTGGATCGCTGGATGCAGTCCATCCATGATACAGCGGGCTTGAAAGACGTGAAAGCGGAAGTCTACACCGACCTCGCCGACCCCAAGCTGGGCGATTTCGTGCGGCGGCAAATTGAGGAGCGACTGCACGTCAACCCCGCCGAGGTGATTGCATCCAGCCTGCACGCGGGCACCGCGTGCTGCGCCAAAGATCCGGCGCTGCATTTCGACGCGCCGGGATACCGCTTCCATCAGGCCGCCCCCACATTCACCGAAGACATTACCATTCCGTGGGAAGGCAAGCGGCTGGTGGAAGCTGTGCGGCGCGGGTCGGCGCAGATCGCGGCGGGCGATGAGGTGAAGCTGGTCGCGCGGGTCAGCGAAGGGCCCGAGCAGCGGCGTAAGCTGCAATCGGATCTGCGCGATCTGCTCACCAAGGCCGGCGCCGACGCGCGCAAGCTGAACGTGGAAGTGCTGTGCTCATTCAAGCAGGGCTATAGCTGGCTGATGGATGAGATCGCGCCCGCGCTGGCCGGGAAGCCGGTGGCCGCCATCAAAATCGAATTCGCGAAAGATGTCGACGCCTCCGGCATGCGCGCCATGCATTCGGACGCGCGCTGGGTGCAGGAACTGTATCCTGTGGATGAGATGCTGGCGCGCAAGCTCAACGTGCCGCTGGAAAAGATTTCGCTGAGCGAGTTCGAAGCAGCCGCGGGGGGGCCCACTTATCGCGTCCACGCGCTCGATGCCGCGGGCAAAGAGATTCTCTCGCGGGAGTTCAAAGTATCCACCGTGATGCAGCCTTACAGCGGGGTGATTCAGCGGTATGAGGACGTCGAAGTGGAAACCGGCTGGGTGCGGATGGAGGCTGCCGGGAAACCGCTGCTGAACGAGCGCGTGAAGACCGACATCGAAGAATTCTGGGATCATTATCAGAACAAGACTCTGCCGCGCGTCTACCAATCGATCATGTCGCAGGCGCACGGCGAGATTCGCGCCGAGTATCTGCCGCCGTTCGATTCGCTCACTCTCGATATCCACATGAGTGAGCCCGATTACAGCCTCGATCTCGATAAGGAGCGCATCTCCACGCTGGAGGCGCTGCAGGAAGACACGTTCTACTCCACGGCGAATTTCATCAGCATGATCGGCGATCTGGAAACGGGACGGCCCATCGCCTACACCGGGCGCATCATTCCCATCGTGCATGCGTCGGAAGATGGAAAAGACGGGCACATACACATCGAGTATTACGGCAAAGCGGCTGCCAATCCGCTGGTGCGCCTGGCGTGGACCGATGCCAAGGGCGCGCATCACATGGAAGAGCGCAATCTGCCGCCCATGACCGGCGAGTTTCAGCCGCGGCTGATTCAGGCGCGCGTCAAAGCCGGCGAGGACGGCATAGAGCGGCTGACGTGGCAGCTGCCGGCCGATTTCGCCCGCGACGATTACAGCGAATGGTTGAAGGTGGAGGGCCAGGACCAGGTGGACCGCACCATCTTCTCCGCGGAACGCGCGCGCGGCATGATCCACTGGCTGGACCAGATGCACGCCGCGGGAATCTATCGCGACGAAGTGGCGTATCCGCACTTGCAGCAAATCGCGATGGAGTTCGATCTGCCGCTCGAATTGGGCGCGAAGCTGGATGGTCCGCCGCAGCGCGTCTTCGCGAGTTGGAGCGTGGCGCCGCCCGCGACCCCGCGGCCCATGATCCAGGACTTTCAAGCTATCGCCACGAACCCCGGAACGAATCAACTGGGCGTGGAACAAATCGTGCAGTGGGATGAACCCATCTCACCCGCCGAGAACACCGCCATTCTGGCGCGCTTCGCGCAGTTTCCCGGCGTCAGCGTCTACTGGATGGGGCGCAGCTACCTGGGGCAGAATCTATGGGCGGCGGACCTGACGCTGCCCTCGCCCGCGCTGTTGCGGTCGTGGCCGAAGGAGAGTACCACCAAGGCCGTCATCGTGTATTCCGGGCGGCAACATGCCAATGAGGTGTCGAGCACCAGTCATATCGATAAGCTGGCCGAGCAACTGCTCACCGATCCGGACAAGCGCGAAGCGCTGAAGAAGGTGAACGTGGTGCTGCATCCCATTATGAATCCGGATGGTTCGCAGCTATCGGTGGATCTGGCGAAGATTACGCCCGATAACATGCTGCATCCCGGCTATCATGGCACGTTGAGCGCAGACGTCTCCACCGGCCAGACGGAAACCGATCCCATGTATCCGGAATCGCGCACGCGCAAGCAGTTGATTGACGCGTGGCTGCCGGATGCGTTCCTGAATCCGCACGGCTACCCGTCGCATGAGTGGGTGCAGCCGTTTTCGGAATACTCGGGATGGGTGCAGAGCCGGCAGGGCGCGAATTCGGGGCGCGCATGGTGGATCCCGCGCGGCTGGTTCACCAGCATGGGGTATCTGCGCGACGAGCAGCATCCGTACAGCAAAGAGGTGGCGTACGCCATTCAGGACAGAATCGTGGAGGCTGAACGCACGGTGCCGGGGCTGCTGCCGCTCGAAGAGCGCATGAACGCGCGCTATGAGCGATTCGGACAGCGGTGGCAGCCGAAGGATATGTTCCAGCCGATCGTCAACGGCATTCGCATTTACATGGGGCTCAAGGGAACGGCCGGCGGCGGCGGACGCGGCGGAGCGGCGGCGGGCGGTGCGGCGGCGGGTGGAGAAGGCGGCGCGGGCCCTGCCCCGGGCAGCGGCGGCGTGGGCGGCCTGTCGGCGGATGTGACATGGGACGCAGCCTACACGGAGGCGCCGGACGAGACCGCGCACGGCGATTACATGAAGCTGATGGCGTCAGCCGGCCTGGCGTTCGATTACGTGCACCTGAACTACCTGGCGAAGGGTGACTTACGCGTGACGCGAACCGAGCGCGATGCGATGGGCGGCGTACAGTGGCGCGTGGAGCGCGCACGTCCAATTCTCCCCGAGGGAATGAATCCGCTGCCGGCCACGGCAACAGACGGCCAATAGGGCTATCGTCTTTTGTGTGGGGCAGGCGCTTTCGCCTGCCAATCCATTGTTTCACAGTTTCTCAGTGTCTTACGCCCGGCGCGTGTCCAATAGTTCGGGCAGGCTGTTGCACGAAGAACCCTTTGCGGACACAGACACTAACTTAACTAGATGCAAGTAAGGAAAGGTCCGACCTAAACCCAAAGCCGGGTCTTTCCCGCATGCATCCTAAACCCGCACCTGCGTTATGCCTTAGCTCGCGCAGTCTGCGAAGCTGCCGACGTGGCTCCCGCGAAATCCGCCGTCGCCACTCCGTTGTCCGACGTTACTACCACCAGTTGAATGTCGGTAACCACCAGACACGCGCCCACGGTGGCGGCTTTGCAGTTCTTCGCGCACTCGACGGGGCCGGCGGCACCCGTTGGCTGCCAAAACCAGTAGTCATCGTGGTCGTTTCTGACCGGAATATCGTCTTTGGAAACGTCATCCGTCGTCCCAAAGGACGGCAGACTGACCTGTAGAACGGGGGATACGATGCGGCCGCTACCAGACCCACTCGCGTGCCAAGCCGTACCGTTGATGGTAGTACTGCTGGCGTTTACTACTGACATGCTTACCATTCTTTTTGACATATACTGCCTCCTGGATTGAATTGATTAACCATCGAGATCTCAGGCGGTATCATGGACCGGCAACGCGCACGAAGTAAATAGACGGAGCGTCAACTCAGGATAATCCCTTTGTGAACCATTAAGCGCTTGATGCAATGGTTAGTTATACTGGGATGGCCTGAGTTGCCCCGTGTTAAGATTCGGTGAATTCGAACTCGACCCGGCACGTTACGAACTGCGGAAACGCGGGCGGCGAGTCAAGCTACAGCGGATTCCGATGGAGCTACTCTTTCTCCTCGCCCAGCGTAAAGGCGAGTTAGTGGTCCGCCGCGAGTTGACTCGTGTCTGGAACTCGGATGATCCCGCGGACGTGGAACGCAGCATCAACACCGCCGTACGCAAAATCCGCCAGGCGCTTGGAGACGATGCCGACCGCCCCCGCTTTGTGGAGACTGTCCCCGGCAAAGGTTATCGCTTTATCGCCCGGATATCGGAGCCGGTTTGTGAGCCCGCAAACAATCCCGCGGCGTCCCCGGTTCCGCTTCCCAAGGCCGGCAGCTTAGCCAAGGTGAGTAAGTTAGCCGCAACGCGGTATGCGGTTGCCGCTCTCGGGGTGGCCGGCTTGGGAGCGGCCGTGCTGTGGGTAGGAACTTCAGCGCAGCCGCCCCCAATGAGAGTCGCGCCATTTACCGCGCTCCCCGGATCGGAGTCCACCCCCGCATTTTCGCCGGATGGAAACCACGTGGCGTTTGCCTGGGACGGCGACGGCCAAGGCCAGCACCTGTTCGTTAAGGCCGTCGCGGCTGGACCTGAGATGCGGCTGACAGCATCGCCCTCGCTCGATTCCAACCCTGCATGGTCACCCGACGGCCGCCTCATCGCGTTCCTCCAGAAGGATCAGCGGCAGGCGCTGGCGCTCTGTGTCATTCCCGCGTCTGGCGGCAGCGAACGGAGAATCCAGACGCTCTCGGGCACGCGCCTCTCGCGCATCTCCTGGTCGGCCGACGGAACGGCGCTGACCGTCGTCGATTCCGATCCGCCCGAGGCTCCGCCGGGTATCTTCCTCATATCGCTTGATTATATCGCTTGATTCCGGCAAGAACCGACGGCTCACCAAGCCTCCGGATTCTAGCCTGGGTGACTGGCATCCGGCATTCTCGCCGGATGGCAACAGGCTGGCCTTTGTGCGCAATGCGGGCAGCTCTCAGATCGGCCAGCTATATCTTCTAACCGTCGATCGTAGCGGCGTGCCAGTGGGGAAGCCAGCCGTCATACCAAGCGACCGCCGGGATTTGAGCGGGATCGAATGGAGCGCCGACGGGCGTTCTCTGATTTGCGCGGCGCTGGGCGGCCTGGTTCGAATTCCGGTTGGCGGAGGCGCCGCGCAGCCGCTTCCCTTTCAGGACGCCACCGATCCGTCACTACCCCGCCGCGGCCATCGCTTGGTATACGCTCGCTCGGTTGAAGAAACGGCGGTCTTCCGTGTCCCCGGTCCGGGATTTTCGGGCGCGACCGCCAAACTGATCGCTTCCAGGCGGTTCAACGGAGCGCTCAAGTATTCGCCTGACGGCCGCCGAATCGTCTTCATGTCCGATCGCACCGGAGTCGATGAGCTCTGGCTGACCGACGGCGAGGGACAGAATGCGAGGCAGCTGACTTCGTTTGGACGCGCCACGCTAGGCAGCCCCCGCTGGTCTCCCGACGGCCGGTTTAGGGTCCAATCGCAGCGGCGCCTGGGAGATCTGGAAGATTTCGCCTTAGGCCACTGCGGCGGCGCAAGTGACTCATGATGGCGGCCGCGAAGCGTTCGAAGACGCGAACGGCAAGTTCCTGTACTACGTCAAGGCGGCGCCCACCTCGGGAATCTGGCGCCTACCCCTCGCCGGCGGCCGCGCGGAGTTGGTGTGCCCTGACGGCGTGCAGGGCCAGTGGGGCGTCGGCCGGCGCGGCCTATACTATCTCAACGGTCAAAATCAGTTGGAGCTGTTGGAACTTTCCACAGAAAACCGACTTCCGATTCCAACGCCGGGTTTGCCGATGGGCAAAGGTTCCGGAAGTTTGCTGGGGATTGCGCCGGATGACCGTTGGATTCCCGTCACCATTCGGGTACGCTCCGAAAGCGACCTGTCCATGGTAGAGAATTTTCGCTAGCGCCCCGCTTACTGGCATTAACATTTGTAGAGAGTTCCCCTGGGCCGCCGCGAAGGCCGGCCTCTTGCCAGTTGCCTGGCCGACATAGGTCGCGTCGAGGAATGTGCCATAAGTGTCGGGATGGGCGACCAAAAGGCGTCCTTGTCCTCCGATACCTCAAACCAAGACCCCATTCTCCTCGCAATCAAGGACCCAGTCACTTACATGTGGCGATTCGTTTTCCGCGTTGCTGCTGTTAGTGGAATCTCATGGTTGGTCCGTGCCGACGCGTCCGGGAATTCGATGAGGCGCGTGTTCGATAAGCTCCCCCCGGGACAACGATGTGGTGTGCTCCGTGTCGGGAAAATTCAGCCGCGCACCGCGATTCACGCATGCGTCTCCGAATCCGTCCAGGCGGCCATGCGGGACTAGCTGTCTCATCGTTGGAGCGGCGGAATAGGAAGGGCGCCGGCCACCAATGACAGTGCGCGTCCCTTTCAGAGTTAGCTGGCGACGGGCGTAGAAGATTCCAACTTCTTGCGCTTGCGGCGGTAAGCCGCGATGCCCGCGGCGCCCAGGGCCAGCAGTAGAATCGATGCGGGCTCGGGCGTTGCCGATGGCCCGACCGGCCCGGTTTCCCCGGTGGTCAAGCCCGCGCCGGATGTTTGAAGGGCGAAGCTATCCAGTGTGACGCTGAAATCCGGATTCACCAGAATGCTGACCCAGCCATACTCCGGCGTGCCGCCTTGGAGGACTTCAAGACCCAGGTACCCGGCGACAGGATCGCCGTTGGTCGAATTGAAGTGTCCGAAAGGCCCGCTCGCATTGCTGTGCGAAGAGAGATGCACCGATTGTTCGGCCAAGGTTCCCAAAAAAGAGTTGAATTTCCGCGCCGGACCGACAGACGCGTCAAAAGGGAGACGTGCGGCGGAGGAAGCCTGCGTCGAATCGGGGAAAGCCAGCGCTGAAACGGCGAATGCTCGACCACTGCCGGGATTGAGCATCGATCCTTCAAAAACCCCGACGCGCGCAAGGTTTCCATTCGCCAGCATAAGTTCATAATCTCCGGCCACTGGGCTCGTATCGACGGTCCCCGTAAGCGCATCGAAATAGATGGGGCTGCCGGAGGAATCGGTCACGCTGGGCCCAAGATAGCTGATGATAGTTGAACCAGCGGCCTGGGGAGCGCCAACCGCGGCCAGCGCCATGGACATGGTTCCGTATGTGGCGAGGCGCTTTTCAAATAGATGCTGAACCTTCATCTCGTTAGTGTAACGCCCGAAATTCGGCTAAGTCACGGAAAACCGGCGCGCACAAAGTAACAAACTATACCATCATGCGAGTGATAATGTTGTAACTCGCCCACTCTCTTGCCTTCAAATGAAGATTGTTCTAATTCTAACAAATAGAAATGTACTATATTAGGGCGCCCAGGCTGTGACCAAGCTGTGAAGATGTATGGGGGAAAACTAAATGGCGCCTCGCCGGACCGATACCGCTCTGACGAAGGCGAAGAAGAAGAAGCTGATCACGCGAAAGCGGCGGAAGTCAATATCAGTCGATACACATACGGCGGTCGCCTCGCGCCCCGCGCCCGCCACTAAACTAGCTGCCTGCGTATCCGGCAGCGGGACGGGGCGCACGCGCTCCATCTGGCCGCTGCCAGAGCGATACCTGAGTCGAACCGACTCTCCATTATGTTGCTGCGGGCCTGTTAGTTCAACAATCCGTAGACATTGATCGAAAACCCACCCGGAGTGCTTAGGTCGACGTTGCCGAAGGAAGGTATGTAGACCTTGCCGTTGGCGATGGTCGGCGTAGCCCACTTGGCCCAGCCGCCCAGATCGTCGCGCGCATGGTTGTCCTCGGAGCTCCAGAGCCGGTTCAGGGTGGAAGCGTTGTAAGCCGAAAAAACTCCTTGATACGAGAACCCGTCGGACAGACCGCTGACCGAATATGACGACCAAAGAATCCCCGTGCCTGAAGCCGTTCCATTGGCGGAAATCGCCAGGGCGGGTTCGTTCGAATAGCCGGGGGCGTTGATGTAATCGCTCCCCTCAAGCAAGGGCGCAGTATTAAAAACGGAGCCGTTGAACTGATAAGCGACGGCAATCCAACCTGCGCCCCATTCGTAGAGAATGTTGTTATAGAATATCGGGTCGCCGTATTGTTTAACATCCGTTGGCCACTCCTGCAGCACCGCGTCGGGTCCGCTGCTGGAGTATCCGCCCATCTGGGAGCTATTCAGCAGGAAGAACACCCCATTCTTACTGCCGGCAACCGCATACTGTTCCCCGGGAAGCAGAATTGTTCCAACCGAGCCGACGTCGGCGTCGTCATCGTTGAGTGCCTGGAAGTTCGTCGGAGTGAAGTAGGTGCTGACCACCATGCCCGTGATCGCATTCATTTTCAAGACCGTCTCGCCGTAGTCCGTACCGCCTGTATTGGCGTCGAAAGTCCCATTTCCCGTGGAGAGGTAGACATTGCCGAGCGCGTCCGCAGTCAAACCTGCGCCCGATTGCCAGATGCCGCCCTCTATTCCGTTCGGCGTCATGCACTTAATGAGGACGCGGCGTAGCGATGTGCCGTCATAGCCGAAGAGCCAGCCGTGATAAGGCCTTGTATCCTGATGGCCGGAAAATCCGACGTAAATGTTGCCATTCAATTCCAGTAGACCGGGCCGCTGCCATTCCATAAAGGGATTGAACACGACCTCTCCGCCTGGGGCGTCCGCAGGATAACCCGGGTCACCCAAGCCCGCCACTTTCCCGACAATCTGAACCGGACTCCCCAGCCGCTCGTGGCCGGTGGTAATGTCCAACGCATGAATGTAGAAGTTCGCCGTATTGCTTACGTATGTTTCGGCCACCACGTAGATGGTGCCGCTCGGAACATCGATCACCGGAGTGGAAGTGATGCCGATGATTGGCTGCAGACCCTTGTATAACGCGCAGATAGGAATCGCGCTGCACGGTATGGGCGGCCCGACATTTACCTGCCACAGCACTTGCGCCGCGGGATTGTTGGCATCGAACGCATAGACGGAGTTATTTTCGGTGGCAGTGTATATCACATTGTGGATGACGCCGCCGATGGTCACGTTCGGCAGATACAGGGGCTGCGCATAAACTTGTCCATCAACCGGGAACGAAAACAATTTGCCGAATGTGGAGTCCGATACATTGGACGTGTTGAGGACCGTCTCGAACTGATTTAAGCCGTTGCGATCGTTACCGTTGCGATTAGTGATTACTGAAAACGGCTGCCCGAAAGCGGCGGCGGCTGACAGAAGAAAGAAAACAGGTCCGAATACGGGGTGCATCTTACGTGACAATGGTTCCTCCAATTTGTACAACGCACCAATTGAAAGCAGCCGACAACGGAGGAGCCATCCCGGCTCTTGGAGCGTCAGGAAACTACCCTAGTACATATAGGATTCTATGCAGAAAACCCGCAATTGTTAATCGGACATTTGCACTAATAAAGTGACATTACTAACGCTAATTAAATCACGCAAAATGTTATAGATGCAAACGATACAAATGAACCAAAACGTTGGTAATTTGGGCTGAATCCAGGAAATCTTCTATAACCCTTCGAGCTATCAGAGTACTAGTATCTTTTGGTCTGTCGGTCATAGTTTTACATTAGTAAGTATTTCGCGCCACCCAATAAGATGCGCCGATGTGCGGATGCGTATCCGCGGGGCCCTGGTGGCTCTGTTGCATTCTCATGCAATCTATCGCCTCAGGCGCTCTTATCTTCGATTCGCATGCTACCCCAAACTGTGCGGCGCCGTACCCATTCGCGATATTCTCCAACCTCTGGCTTTTGACTTATCCCTCTCCTGGCAGCGTCAGGTGTGGAATGGCTCGGAATGTCACTACTTTCGAATTCCGGTAGACTGGCGGTGCAGAGTAGCATTTCGCTACAATCAATTTCAACGTGGATGCCGCAAAATCGAAGTGGATATACATTGCCATTCGAAGAGGTCGTCCCCGGCGATGACTCGTTCGGTCATGCTGCAGTCATTCCCTGGGATTCCGATATTTTCGGATTTCCGGTTGCCCAGTACCGAATTGGATCGGATCGTATCGAAGAATACAGAACCGACGCTCTTAACGAAAGTCTGCTCTCCTGGCTGCATCGCAATGATGTGGCGCTGTGCTCGTGTGCGGTCCCGGCAAGCAACGCGTTTTGGCGGACATACCTACCCCGGTTGGGATTCGAGTGGGTCGACCTGGTGCTTAGAGTGACTTTGAACGGCCTTAACAAGGCGTCCCTCCGGCCGGCGCGCTTTACGCTGCGGAAAGCCGTTCCAGGCGATGCCGTCGCCATTGCCGCCATCGCAGGTCAAGCCTTTGTTCATGGCAGGTATCATGCCGATCCGCGGTTTCCAAATGACCTGGCCAACCAAAGATATAGCCAGTGGGCGACTAATGCTTTAGCTAGGAGCAACTCGGGGGAATACCTGTATGTTATGGGTGAGCCGGGAAAGGTGCAGGGCTTCTATCATTTCACAGTGGACGAGAGTGTCTCTGACTTGCGGCTGGCCGCGCTGGCGCCCGAACTGCAAGGCACCATGCTGGGATTTGACCTGTACTTAGCGGTGTTACATACTTTGAAGGAGTTAGGTGTGCGCAGAGTGGTATCCACTATTTCCGGAACGAACACGCCGGTGATGAATGTGTATTCAATGCTTGGGTTCCGGTTTTCCGATCCGGAGGTTATCTACCATTGGCATCTTCCTCGGCCGCAGCCGGGAGTCGCATGACGGACGCCTCCCGCGTGGTCTCGTTTGCGTTGTTGTCTTCGTCGAGCCTTCAACTGTTTGACAGCGTCTTGCGGAAAGAGATGCAGCGCTGGGGATGGGCGGCCAACACCTGGGATGCCGGTTTCAATCAGTTCCGGCAGGAGATTGCAAATCCCGCTTCCGGGCTTTATGCCTCGCGGCCCGATGTGGTTGTCTTGCACCTGGATGGCGAGGATCTCTTCGCGGACTGGCTGCGGAACCCATTCCAGGGCGATCGCGAGAGACGCCGCGACAGTGCGCAACAAGCGGCGCGCGAAGTGGAAAGCTGGGCCGCCGCCATCCGCGCGGAGCTGCCCCGTGCGCTGATTATCTTGAATACCGTGTACCTTCCGCCCGTTCACGCTTTGACTGGCCTCGAGTACCACTCTCAGTGGGGGCTTGGCGATTTGGCCGCGCAGTTCAACTGCGAGCTGGGCCGGGTCGCGGCAAGCCAGCCAGACCTGTTGGTGAACGACGTCGCTGCGGCGATGAGCGACCTGGGATATCGGCAATGGTTCGATGCGCGATTGTGGCGTCTGGCCCGCTGCCGCATGAGCAACGCTGCCATGAAGAGGCTCGCCCGGAACCTCTCGGCGCTGGTAAGGGCTTGGAAGGGCCAGACCCGCAAGTGTCTGGTGCTCGATCTCGACAACACGCTGTGGGGCGGGGTTGTCGGCGAGGATGGCCCGCAAGGAATTGTCCTCGCAGAGGAGGGTCCGGGCCTGGCCTTCGCGGAGTTTCAGGAGGAACTCGCCCACTTGGCGCAAAAGGGCGTGCTTCTTGCGATCTGCAGCAAGAACAACGAGGAAGACGCTCTTGAGGCGATGCGGAGCCACCCCGCCATGCGGTTGCGGGAGGATAGTTTCGCCGCCCGCCGCATTAATTGGCAGGACAAGGCGCAGAACCTCAAAGAACTGGCCGCGGAGCTGAATATCGGCCTGGACAGCTTCGTCTTCGTGGATGACAGTCCGGCCGAGCGCAGCCTGGTTCGCATGTCCCATCCGGAGGTCCACGTGCCCGAGTGGCCCGACGATCCGGGCGAATATAAGGCCGCCCTATTGGATTTGGCAGGCGAGTACTTCTGCCGCGTCGCCGTTACCGCCGAGGATCGCGAGCGCACAGCGATGTACCACGCCGAGCGCGAACGCGCGAGCCTGGCCGCGACTGCCGGAAGCCTGACGGAGTACTACCAGTCTCTTCAAATGCGGGCGCAAATCGCGCTTGCCGACAGCTTCTCCATTCCGCGCATCGCGCAATTGACGCAGAAAACCAACCAGTTCAACCTGACTACGCGCCGGTATACGGACGCGGACATTCGCGCCTTTGCCGGCCAGCCCGACGCGATCGTTTTGTCGCTACACTTGCGGGATCGATTCTCCGACCACGGGATTGTCGGCGTAATGATTTTAAGGGAGCGCCAGGAGAAAGCGTGGTGGATCGACACGCTGCTGCAGAGTTGCCGGATAATTGGCCGAGGCGTGGAGAACGCGTTCGTGGGATTCGCGCAGCAGTTGCTGCTTGCGCGCGGCGCCGCGGAGATGATCGGCGAGTACGTGCCGTCCAAAAAGAACAGCCTCGCCGCGAATCTTTACAAGGACCTTGGATTCGAGCAGATTGGCGAGGAATCGGGAGCCATCCGCTGGCGGCTTCTCATCGCAACGAAGGAAGTGGCAATTCCGGAATGGATCGCGATCGAGCCGGTCAAGGAGCCCGTTCATGTTGGATAGCCGGCTTGTAGAGGCGGTAGCGTCGGTATTTGGATTGCCCGATGACGAAGTCAAGCCCGAATCGAGCCAGGAGAACGTGCCCGACTGGGATTCGGTTGGACACTTGAACCTCATCCTCGCCATAGAGGACGCCTACGGAGTGCAATTCTCTACAGCCCAGATACCGGAGCTGACTTCTGTTGCTGCTATCCAACGGGCATTGGACAAGCTCAATTCGTCTTCATGAACTACTCGTGTCTACTTACTTACTTACTTACTTACTATTGTGGGTGACACTCCCTGGCAATCACCGCTTCCCAACCCCCCACCATCGTGTAGCGGTTCCGGAGCAGCAGCCACGGCAGTTTGAACGCATGGGCGATTGCCGTCCTGGACGGATGTTTAGCGAATTCGGTCTCAGCGATCGACGGGCGCGACCGGATCAGGCTGAAATCGCCGTCAAGGCCGAGCGATGCCGGCAGATTCTCCCAGAACGTCTGGCCCATGTCGTGCAAATGCGCAGGATAAGTGAAGTCGATGTGCACCCCGAAACGGCTGGCCAGTTGCACGATCGACGCCACCGTGGGCGTCCGGAAATAGGCGCGGCCGCGGGCGCACAAAGAGTTCAGCAGGCCCACGATGGTATCTCGCGGATAAGGTATGTGCTCCACAATCGCGCTGGCGATAACCAGATCGAAACCATCGCCGGCCTCTTGCAAGCTTCGATAGCAGTCTACCGTGGCCGCGTCCGAATCCCTCTGACAGGAGGCATTGTAGTCCACCAGAGCGATTTCGACGCGCTTGGTTCCTCTCTCCCTAAACCGGCGCGCCAGCGATTTGGAGATCGCCGCGTCCACGCCTCCTCCGAAATCGAGAATCCTTAGATGACTCTTGGGCGCATCGCTCAATAGCCGAAACAAATGCCGCGCGAAGCGATCGCTGCCGTCGAAAGTAGCCGTCGTGCCGCCCGTTTCGGCGTAGTAGCGGCTGTAATAGTCGCTTAATACGTTCGGCTGGGGCATTCGCGAGGCCGACATGCACCCGCAGCGGCATGCCAGGAGATACACCGGCGGGTCGCGCTGCAGCGCGATCACTGGCCGCCGATACCCCGTATACATGCAGATCGGGCAGGCGTCTTCCTCTGGCAGCAACTCGTTCTCCGATAAGTGGACGCCTTTTTGATGCACGGAGACTGGCATTTGTCAGTCTCGCGGCCGGTCTGGGCGGGAACTGCTGCCCCGACTTTCGCCGGACTCGCCCGCTTCGGGTCTCAACCGACGCGCCCGCTGCCGCGGTATAGCCGTCCCGGGCGAAGCTGGGAAACGCAGCCCAGCGATTGTCGCCAAATGCGCGCCACCTGCCGTGTTTGAAGCACTCGACCAACGCCGGAGCAACCCGTGCATATCATTATCTTGTACCATCAAACCACCTCAAAGGACAAATCGCTACTATTCATCGATCCTCCAAAAACCTGGCGACTCAGTGGGTCTCATTCCGAAAGTGTAAGTCCGCGCACAGTGGCGGCGGCCTGGTTTGGTCAAGGATTTTGTGTAAGCGTGTGTAAGCGTTTCTCCACAGGTATTTGGTTGATGACCTGCCCCGCTGTGTGGATCTACACCTGGAAGTGGACGGCTCAATGACGGTGCGGCAATCGCACGAACCGGCGCATAAGGTGAGGCTGCACGTCACGGCAACGCCAGTTGCACGCAGCCTGAGAGCCCGCAGACCAACCGCGGGAACCGGCCCAATCGTCGGCGGTTTCAGGCGCCAGCTTATACTGAACGAAGAGTGATTCCAAGAATAACCATCGCCGAGGCGAACCGGCACGTTGGCGAAACCGTTCAGATTCCCGGCTGGCTTTACAACCTGCGCCGGTCCGGCAAAATTGCGTTCCCCATTCTGCGCGATGGCTACGGCATCCTGCAGTGCGTGGCCGTGAAGGCTAACCTGCCGGAAGAGCTGTTTGAGACCATCAAGAACCTCACGCAGGAATCGTCCATCGTTGTCACGGGCAAGATCCGCGCCGAAGACCGCGCGCAGGGCGGCTTTGAGATGGATATCGAAAATCTCGAAGTGCTGCAGCGCGTGCCCGAATCGGACCCATATCCCATCACGCCCAAGGATCACGGCGTCGAATTCCTGATGGATCATCGCCATCTCTGGCTGCGCAGCCAGCGTCAGCATGCCATTTTGCGCGTCCGCCACGAAATCGTCAAGGCCGTGCGCGATTATTTCGATTCGCACGGGTTCACGCTGGTGGATACGCCCATCTTCACCCCCGCCGCGTGCGAGGGCACCACCACGCTGTTCGAAGTGAATTATTTCGATGACGAAAAAGCCTTCCTGACGCAGTCCGGCCAGCTCTACAACGAGGCCACGGCGATGGCCCTCGGCAAGACGTATTGTTTCGGCCCGACGTTCCGCGCCGAGAAATCGAAGACCCGCCGCCATCTCACCGAGTTTTGGATGGTGGAGCCGGAAATGGCTTACGCCACCATTGAAGACGTGAAGCGCGTGGCCGAAGAGTTGCTCGTTTTCATCGTGGGCCGCGTGCTTGAGAATAAGCGCGAAGAGCTCAAGCGACTTGAGCGCAACGTGGCTAAACTGGAAGCCATCCAGGCGCCGTTTCCGCGCATCACTTACGACGACGCGGTGAAGATTCTGCAATCGAAGGGCAGCGAGATCCAGTGGGGCGGCGATTTTGGCGGCACGGATGAAACCCTGCTCACCGAAGACCAGAGCCGGCCCATCATGGTGGAAAACTTTCCAGCGGTCTTCAAGGCGTTTTACTTCCAGCCGCATCCGGAGCGCCCCGATCTGGTCCTGGGCGTGGATGTGCTCGCGCCCGAAGGGTACGGCGAAATCATCGGCGGCGGCCAGCGCATCCACGACCCCGATCTGCTGCTGAAGCGCATCGAAGAGCACCATTTGCCCAAAGAAGCGTTCGATTGGTACATCGATCTGCGCAAGTATGGGACCGTGCCGCACGGCGGATTCGGAATGGGCATCGAGCGCTGCGTCGCATGGATCTGCGGCTTGGAACATATCCGCGAAACCATCGCGTTTCCGCGCATGCTGCACCGGTTGCGCCCATGAGACTAGTGGGGCGGCCAATCCTGGCTGCAGCCGGCTTTCAGCCGGATTTTTCGAGTGATGCGCGAGGCTTCGCGCTCGAAAAAGATCCGCCTGAAAGGCGGCTGCAGGCAGGATCGCCTGCCCCACATTAACTTCGCCATGCCTTATTCCCGCATCTCCATCATCGGAGCGCCGCTCGACCTCGGCCAGGGGCGCCGCGGCGTCGATATGGGCCCGTCGGCCATGCGCGTCGCCAATCTGAATGCGCGGCTCGCCTCGCTCGGCTACGAACTTGAAGACCTGGGCAACGTTCCCGTGGAGCAAGCCGAGGCGGCGCCCGAAGGCCATCCGCACGCGAAATATCTGCCGCAGATTGCCGCCACCTGCCAGCGCCTCGCCCAGCTAGTAGTCGGCGTGCTTGGCAAATCCAGCATCCCGCTGGTGCTCGGCGGCGACCATTCCGTCGCTGTGGGCACGGTGAGCGGCGTATCGCAGTTTTTTAACACGCGCGGCGAGAAAATCGGCCTGATCTGGCTCGACGCGCACGCCGATATGAACACGCCCGAGAGCAGTCCCAGCGGCAACGTGCATGGCATGCCGCTTGCCTGCCTGGTGGGCATCGGGCCGGCCGAGCTCACGCGGCTATTCGGCTACCAGCCGAAGGTCAATCCGAAGAATGCCGTCGTGGTTGGCCTGCGCGATGTCGATGCCATCGAGAAACCGCACGTGCGCGATTCCGGCGTCCGCGCCTTCACCATGCGCGATCTCGACGAGCGCGGTCTGCGCTCCGTAATGGAAGAGGCCATCGGCGCCGCCACCGAAGGGACCGCCGGTTTCCACCTCTCGCTCGACATGGATTTCGTCGATCCCAAAGACGCTCCCGGCGTCGGCACGCCCGTCCGCGGCGGCGCCACCTACCGTGAAGCCCATTTGGCAATGGAAATGATATGCGATTCGCGGCGCATGCTTTCGATGGAAGTGGTGGAGGTGAACCCGGTGATCGATGAAGTCAATCGCACTGCCGATCTGGCCGTCGAGCTCGCGATGTCCGCTCTGGGAAAGCGCATTCTATGAAGATACGGGTAGCCGTGATTTACGGCGGACGCAGCGGCGAGCACGAAATTTCCATCCGGTCGGCGAAAGCCATCATGGCCGGCCTCGACCCGGCGCGTTACCAGCAGATCGAATACTTTATCGATAAAGATGGCAAGTGGAACCCGCGGCCGATTCTGCCCGAGCCGGGCGCGCAGCCCGAAATCGATGTGGCTTTCCCGATTATGCACGGCACCTTCGGCGAAGACGGCACCATGCAGGGTCTGCTGGAGTTGGCGGACGTCGCCTATGTGGGCGCGGGCGTGATGGGGTCGGCCATCTCCATGGATAAGGAGATGATGAAGCGTGTCTGCCGGGAACGGAATCTGCCGGTTGTCGATTATTTGACACTGCCGCGCGATTGCGCGAACCCCGTCGAAGCGTGCGCCGGCCTGCCGTTTCCAGTGTTCGTCAAGCCGGCCAATCTCGGCTCGTCGGTGGGCATTTCCAAAGCGCATTCTGCCAAAGAACTGGCGGAAGCCTTCGCCCTGGCCGCGCAGTACGACCGCAAGATTATCGTGGAGCGCGGCATCGCCGGCCGCGAGTTGGAGTGCGCCGTGTTGGGCAACGAAGCGCCCATGGCGTCCTTGCCCTGCGAGATTCTGCCCTCGCGCGAGTTTTACGATTACGAAGACAAATACCTGCTGGATAAAGCCGGCACCGAGGTTCCGGCCGATCTCCCGCCAGCCAAGACCGAAGAGCTGCGCCGGCTCGCGGTGGAATGCTATCGCGCGGTGGAGTGCGAAGGCATGGGCCGCGTCGATTTCCTGTTGGAAGCGGCCACCGACAAGCTGTACATCAACGAGATCAACACCATCCCCGGGTTCACTTCGATCAGCATGTATCCCAAGATGTGGGAGCACAGCGGCATCCCATTTCCGGCGCTGCTCGACCGCTTGATCGACCTGGCGCTTGACCGGCATCAGCGCAAGAAAGCCACCAGGTTCACGCGATAGCTTGCCGGCGCGCTCGTGCCGCGCCCGCGCCACGTTCAGTGCGTATACGCGTAAGTAATGTAATTGACCCCAATCCGGATGCCCAGCGCCGAAAACCTCTGCGGATAGGTGATCTCGTCGGCGTTCTCCCAGGAATCGCCCAGATCCATGTCATGGCAGATGGCCACGATTATGCGCCCATGCTCATCGTAAATGCCGCGCCATCTGGGGAAGTCGCCGCCCGTGCCGAAGTTCGGAAATGTGGGGCACTTTTCGCAGATGCTGCCGGTCTGCGTGTACTGCATCCCGGGAACCTGGTAGCGGTTGTCCAGATCGTAGACGGTGTGAAAAATCGGGTTGTTGTCTTGCAGATCGACGATGGGTCTGTCCGGGAAAACCTTGCTCATGGTTTCGATGAAGACGTTCCACTCGTCGGTGCCGTGAAAATCGTCGCACATGAAGAAGCCGCCGCGCAGCAGGAACTCGCGGAACTTGGCGATTTGCGAATCGGTCAGCTCCCAGTGCCCCACTTCCACGGCATAGAGCCACGGGTAATTGAATACGTCGTCATCGTCGTCCAGGTTAATAGGCTGCTCGGCCGAGCGCGCGTCGATGCGCGTCAGGCGCCGGATCGCCAGCGCGAGATGACGGTCTGAGCGCGGATAGTCGATGGTCCAGTTGGTGTTCCCGTCCCGCCAGTCAAGCCCGCGCTTGTACTCCGACTGCCAGTCGATGCGGTAGTGCGTGGTGGGATACATCAGCCGCGCGAATGTCCACTCGCCGGGCACCATGTAGTCCTTGGGCAACGGGAAATTGTTGTATTCCCAGGCGGGATATTCCCGGAAGGGCCGCTGCGCCATCAGGGCTCCAACCATGGCGACACAGCCAACAGCGGCGGCAAGAACCGGACCGTACTTCATCTCTTATCAGTTTACCGTGGCGCGCGGCTGCGTTGGTAGGCGGAAGCGCCCTGAGCACTTGGCCGACATGGACGTGAGACGGCCATGTGCTGGTGCGGGGAACTCGTCGGGCAAGTTTCCGATAAGCCCACTCTTCGTCCACTGAGGGCAGAAACTCCATCCGCATTGCGGTAGTCTGGTGCCTATGATTTCCGACCCAACCCTTCTGCTCGGGGGCTTTACTCTTGCACACGCACTCGGCAGCATTGCCGATGTGGACGAGTTGCTGTGCCCGCTGGCCCTTGTGGAACGGCACGGGAAGCGGGAATTATTGCGATTCGAAGCGGATACCCAAGAGGAGGCCATTTCCGCCGGGAAGGAGCATCTACGGGCTAACGTGGTGGATGCTGACCGTTGGGCATTTGCACGCGAGGGACTGCTCAATCTAGACGGGAGCAAGGTTGATGTGATGGCGGTCGACCTGATGGACAAAACGCTGCCGAAGCCGATCGAATTAATTCAGATGTATGAGCCCTTTGCGAAGCGGGGTCGTTTTCGAGTGATCGGCGAGCCGACAATCGTCATCGATACTGTGACTCAGGATCGAGACGTAATGGACCAGCTCCTACCAAAGATCCGCGAAGGCGTCCAAGAGCACGGCATTGTCGCTCCGCTGTGGAGCGGCTGGGGTGGTTGGTAATGCCGCTGGCCCAGAGAATAGGCCCGGTGCAATCGTCGGACATCCGGATCGCAGGCACTTTCCGGGACGCCCACCTATCTGGAGCTTATCGGAAATCGCGGCACTCAACGGCGGGCGCCCTGCTTGCACTTCCGTCTTGGTCCATGGGCAGGTCGCTGAGGGAGAATAAGGCGAGGAATGGCATGCTTCCGAGAATAGAAGAACTTGCCCGAGACATGATTCGTCAACCGGGCGCGTCGGCTAAGGACTACAGGAACTGAGCGACTTTTTCAATTCCGCTGGTTTTTCACCACCCGACGACTATCTCGACTTTATGAAGGATTCCAACCCAGCCGAAGGGAAACGTTGGCGAAAAAGCGTACCTGGCGATATACAGCATTCAAGAAATGAGAGAACACAACGCTGCAAGCCAAGCCTTTGAGCCGCAGTTGTTGTCTGTTGGCTCCAACCGGGGTGGCGAGGGATATGCATTCGATCTCTCACGAGCGGACAAGCAAATAATTGCGATTGAAGAAATCGATTTAGATCGCACCTACGCTGATGATATGGGCACGTCGCTGCTTGAGTTCCTTGAAAACTTAGACCCGCACTATTCGTAGACCTGTTCCTCGCCGAAGGCTGTATCCTGCTGCGAAAGATGCTTCAGCCGGGATCGGCCCCCAGGAGTGCCGTTGCTATGGGCGGCAACTCCGTCTGATCCAGCGAAAATCTGAAAACCAAGTACGTGCCCGAATAGAATTCGGGTTGGGCCTTGCCTTCCACGCTGATGTGTCCCCTGCCGTCCCCGACCATCTTCAGCACCAGATTTGGCTCCATCGGTTCCAGGGCCGCAATGCCTGATAGTGTTCGGTGGAGTTCTTGGACCTGTTGTCCGAAGTGCCGTAGCTCCCCCCGGTAAAACTGCCATCGGTATGTGCTTTTCCAACTACCACAAGCCACCTCGACATTCGCAACGCACCATTCGTCCGGATTCCGGTCTACGATATCGATTCTGACGTGTTCCGACTCCGCGTGACCGATGCTAATTTGGCCCAACTCAATCCACGACATGCTGGCATCGCTAATGATATCGTCTCGCAACCATACAGGGGACAATATGGTCAAAAGTGGCGTTTCTTTCCTATAACTCCAGGAAAACGGGGATATCGGAAACTGGCCACCAGCCGACCTCAAGCCGTGCCATAAATGGAACAGTTTGTCGCCGTCTCGGAGAAGCGGTTCTGCGTGGCGGCTAGGCTTGGACGATTGACGGCCGGGGTTGGCAGGCGGAAGCGCCTGCCCTACGTTCTTCCGTCCTACCGTGGCGCGCGGCCCCCGGCTGTGGCGGCTGTGAGCCGGCCGGGCATATCGGCCAGCGCGAAGCCCATTACCGCCAGCGACGCCAGGTTCTTGCGGAAATCGTCCAGGCTCACTTTGTCGAGCGTATCGGCTTCGGTGTGGTGCCAGTCGAAATAGTGCGTGCCCACGGTGCGCTCGCTAAGACCGGGGACGCCGTCCCGCATAAGGGGCGCGATATCCGAGCCCCCGCCGCCGCCGGTGATCTCGCTTGCGCCGACACGTTCCAGCAGCTTCCCGATCTGCTTGAGCGTCTCCATGGAGCTCCCGTCGACGCCCGCGCCGTAGCCAAGCGGGGCCTCCGCGCCGCCATCCATTTCGATGGCCGCCACCTGGTCCTTGATTTTGTCGCCCACCCAGGCGCGGTAGGAGTCGCCGCCGCGGCCGCCGTTTTCTTCGTTCACCCAGAACGCCACGCGGATGGTGCGCTCCGGCTGCAATCCCAGCTTCTTCATCAGCGCCAGCGCCTGCAGACACGCCATGATGGATGCCCCGTCGTCCTGCGCGCCCTGCCCCACATCCCACGAATCGATGTGGCCGCCCATCACCACCACCTGCTCGGGATGCGTCCTGCCGGGGATTTCGCCCACTACATCGCCGCTATCGGCGTCCGGCAGCATCTGTGCGCCCATCTCCAGGTGGACTTTCACCGGGACGCCGTCGGCGATCAGTTTCGCCATCATCATGGCGTCCTCGGGCGAGACCGCCGCCGCGGGAATCTTGGGCTGCGCATCGTCGTAATCCATTTCGCCGGTGTGCGGAATCTGTACGGCCAGCGGCGTGGCCGATCGCACCAGCGCCGCCACCGCGCCGAAGGCCGCCGCGCGCGCCGCACCCGTGGCGCGATAGACGCGCGTTGGTCCGTAACCCCGATACTCCTCGTTGTAGAGCACGATCTTGCCCTGGATCTTCTCGCGGCCCAGTCTGGCGAGCTCGTCGAAACTCTCGACTGAGATCACGTCGGCAGTGATGCCGCCGGGCGCCGTGCCTATGCTCATTCCGAGCCCCAGCATGTGCAGCGGTTTATCGAGCGGCGCCACCATGCGCGCCGATTCCGCGCCCCGCACCCAGTGCGGCACCTTGGTGGGAATCACGCGCACGTTGCTCAGGCCCGCGGCCTTCATCTGCTCCGCCGACCATTCGATGGCGCGCTGCAGCGAGGCCGATCCGCTCAGCCGGCTGCCGATCCGGTAACACAGATAGGTGAGTCGTTGGTAGCCTTCGTTATCGGTCAGGGCGGCATTGATGAGTCTGTCAGCCACCGGGCGATACTTCTCGGTCAGATCCTGCGCGCGGCCTGGAGAGAGTGTGAGAATCGAAAGCACTGCCAAGGTGCGGAATCGCATAAACAACACTATCTCACGAACACTACTTCACGAAGCAGTTGCGCATATTGGTGGGGTATGCTTTAGCTTGCCATCGCGTGAGCGCCGCGAAGCTGCGCGCGGTGAGCTTCGCCCGGCCCAAGGGCGAGCTAAAGCAGGCGCTACCTCTGAAGGCATTAACAACAACTTTCGGCGTCGTGTTTAACACTAGCGCACGAAGGGTATATAGGCCGGGACACTCTTGCGGTACGCTGCGAATTGCTCTCCGAATCGCGACGCGAGCAGGCGCTCCTCGGAGCGCACGCGGATTTCGGTTCCGCAAATAAAGACCGCCAGCGAAATGGGGATCGCCTGCCACGGCGTCAGTAAGAGCAGCGTACAGAGTAGAATCGCCAACAGCGAGGCGTAAATGGGATGCCGCACAATTGCGTATGGTCCGGTTCGCACCAGAACATGATCGTGATAGAGTCCGGCGTGAAATCGGAACTGCCTGCCAAGGTGCGTCACTGAGGCCCACCCCAGCACAGCGGCGACGCCGCCGCAGATCGTCGCGGTCGCGATGCGCCAGACTCCCGGGGGCTCGCCGGACGGCATCCGGAACGCGAAGGCCAGAAAGATCGCGGCGCATTCCAGTAGCAAACCGATTCGCGTGGGCCCGGCCACCGTGATGGATTCGCGCTTCTGCACATGGGGAGCGCGAAAGATGAAAGGATAGGCCCAGGCCAACCAGAAACCCACTAACTCGATCCACCGGAGCAGCAGCATTCGACCTCGATGCCATTGTAAGCGAGTTACTCTCTCGGGAGTGAGTCATCAGATCAAGCCGGCGCGACTGCCGGAGCGCGGCCCGTCCTGCCGCGCTATAATCTCCCCATCCTAGAAAGGTCGCCAATATGAGTTGTAAACTCCGTTTCGCTGCCGCCGCTCTGTCCCTGCTTGCGCCCCTTGTCGCCCAGACCTTGCCGCCCGGCGTGGTCAAGAAGACTTCCATGGCGGGCATCACCGAATACGATTACCCCAACGGTCTCCGCGTGTTGCTTTATCCGGATGGCTCTAGCCCCAAGGTGACCGTGAATATGACCTACATGGTGGGTTCGCGCCACGAAGGCTATGGCGAAACCGGCATGGCTCATTTGCTGGAGCACATGGATTTCATCGAGACTACCAATGGACGCCAGATCAAGGACGAAATCACGGCGCACGCCGGCGGCGGCAACTGGAACGGCAGCACCAATTCCGATCGCACTAATTACTATGAGACGGTCCTCGCTAATGACGAGAATCTAAAGTGGGCGCTGGGCCTTGAAGCCGACCGTATGGTGAACGTGAAGTTCACCAAGCAGATACTCGACACGGAAATGACCGTGGTGCGCAACGAATTCGAGCGCGGCGAAAACAGCCCGCAGAGCGTCCTGCGCGAGCGCGTCGAAGCCACGGCGTATATCTGGCACAATTACGGCCACCCCACCATCGGCTCGCGCGAAGATATCGAACGCGTGCCGGTGGAGCGCCTCGCGGCCTTCTACAAAAAGTTCTATCAGCCGGATAACGCCGTGCTCACCATCGGCGGCCGGTTGGACGAATCGAAGACGCTGCAATTCGTGGCGGATACTGTCGGTAAGATTCCCCGTCCGACGCGCCAATTGGACCAGACTTACACCGTGGAGCCGCCGCAGGATGGCGAACGCTTCGTGGAGCTGCGCCGCGTCGGCACGGGGCCCGAAGTAGTGATGGCCTACCATGGTCCGGCGGCCGGCCATCCCGATGAAGCGGCGCTGCAGGTGCTCGCCGCCATCATGACCGGCAACGGCGGCGGACGGGGTGGACGCGGAGGCCGCGGCGGTGGTGGCGGCGGACGCAGCGACGGCCGGCTGGCCAAGGCTCTGGTGGATACCAAAAAGGCGCAATCGGCCAGCATGAACTTCGGGATGCGGCACGATCCCGGCCTGGTGATGGTTACCGCCACGCTCACGCAGGATCAGTCGCTGGACGACGCGCGTAAGGCGATGGCTGAGGCGCTCGCCGACGTGATCAAGAACCCGCCTGCTAAGGAAGACGTCGATAAGGTGCGCGAGCGCCTGCTCAAAGGACTCGAGGACCGCATGAGCAACACGCAGTCGTTCTCCACGGGGCTCAGCGAGCCCATCGCGCAGGGCGACTGGCGGCTGATGTTCCTCGAGCACGACCGTCTGAAAGACGTCAGTCCGCAGGATATCGTGCGCGTGGCCCAGCTCTACTTGAAAGAATCGAACCTTACGGTGGGCTACTACATTCCCACTGACAACACTCCGGACCGCACCGTGGTCCCAGAAACGCCCGACCTGAATGCCACTCTGGCGAATTACAAGAGCACCGCCACCATCGCGCACGGCGAGACCTTCGACCCCACGCCGGCTAATATCGAAAGCCGCCTGGTACGCGGCAAGTTGGCCAACGGGATGAAAATGGTCGCGCTTAACAAGCAGACCACCGGAAGCATGGTGTACGGCGTGATTGAGCTGCACTTCGGCGACGAGGCATCGCTGGCCGGAAAGGCCGCCACCGCGCAGTTTGCGGATTCGCTTCTGGGCGGCGGCACCACCACCAGGACGCGGCAGCAGATCCAGGCCGAGTTGGAAAAACTCAATGCGCGCGTCACCGTGGGCGCGGGCGGTGGCGGCGGCGGACGGGGTGGCGGCGGTGGACGTGGCGGCGCCGGCGCCGGCGGTGGTCTTAACGGCGCCACGGCGAATATTCAAGCGCCCGCAGCCAACTTTGTGGCCGCCATGCGGATCGCCGTGGACGAATTGCGCAACCCGCTATACCCCGCGGAAGATTTCGACCGCGGCAAACAGCAGCGCATCCGCGCGCTGAGCCAGCCGCGCACTGAGCCAACGCAGCTCTCCGCCGAGGTATTGCAGCGCCATCTCAGCCCGTACGAAAAGAGCGACGCGCGTTATACCGGCACACCCGAGGAGCAGATAGCCCAGATCCAGAAAGTCACTCTGGACGATGTCAAGAAGTTCCACGCCCGGTTCTACGGCGCCTCACACGGAGAGATCGCCGTGGTGGGCCCTATCGATAAGGACGCTGTCCAAAAGGCCGCGGACGAGTTACTCGGTTCCTGGAACTCCGCCGCGCCTTACAAGCAACTTACTACGGCGTATAAGAAGGTGACAGCCATCAACCAGAAGATCGACACTCCCGACAAGGCCAATGCGCAGTTCGAAGCCGGCCTGCGTTTCCAGCTGTCACAGGACGATCCCGATTATCCCGCCATGATTCTCGCTAATTACATGTTCGGCGGCTCCATCACGGCGCGTATGCCCGACCGCATTCGCAACCGCGAAGGGCTGAGCTACGGCGCATCCTCGCGGTTGCAGATTCCGGCCGAAGGCGATTCCGCTATGCTCTCCGGAACGGTCAGCGAGAACCCGGCGAATACGCCCAAGGTCGAGTTCAGCTTCATGGATGAGCTGCGGAAGACGCTGAAGGAAGGCTTTACCGCCGCCGAGTTGGACACCGCCAGAAAAGCGTATCTGGATACGCAGTTTGTTTCGCGCTCTCAGGATACGGCGCTGCTCGGTCTGCTGGCGCAGCACGAGCAGCTTGGCCGCACCATGAAGTGGGACCAGGATCTGGAGGCGAAGATCCAATCCCTCACGCCGGAACAAGTCACGGCCGCATTCCGGAAGCACATCGATCCGGCGCAAATGTCGATCGTCAAGGCTGGCGACTTTAAGGCCGCCGGAGTCTACCAGTAGCGCGGGGCCCTGCGCGGCCGCCGATCGCCGGGGAGGGAGCGCACGATTCAGCTTGCCCCCCGCGGGGTGCAGCTTCCCGCCCGCCAGGCACAGGCGGCCTGGAGCGAAAGTTCTTAGTCCCGTACTGCACGTTCTGGTATCTGTGTTCGTGCGATTCAGTGCATACGCCGCGGGGTGTCGCGATATAACATTGAAATTGAGAGTTATAGTTAGCCGTCTAGTTATACAGTCAAGGGTGAGGCTGAAACCAGCCGATAGATAGACGTGAGCATTCGCACAGACGCAGCGATAACCATATTGGGTCCGGCGTCGAGGTGCAGCTATGCTGTGTGTTGGTCTTGGCCCGGTTCCGGTGAAACGGCGCGGGCCTGGTGGTTTCGAACTTCCTCCGCTTGGTGTTGACGCATGCCGGTGAAGCAATTGTTGAAGGACAAAGATCAAGACCGGAAATTCCGGCTTCTGTTTGAGGACCATCCGCAGCCGATGTGGGTCTTCGATGCGGCAAGCCAGCGCTTCCTGGAAGCGAACCGGGCGGCGGCGGAGCTTTACGGTTACTCCACCGTAGAATTCCGCACCATGACCCTGGGCGACCTTCAGCCCGAAGCGGAAGTACGCCGGCTCCTGGAACAGTTGCACGATTCCGCAAAGACGCCTCCGGCCACGTGGCGGCATCGGACCAAGTCGGGCCGCGCCATCGATGTGGAAATGGCGGTCCACGAGATTCAATACGGCGGCCGGTCCGCGCAATTGGCAGTCTTGATGGATGTCACGGGGCGGCGCGAGCTCGAAGAGCGGCTGCGGCAGGCGCAAAAAATGGAAGCGGTAGGCATGCTGGCCGGCGGCGTGGCGCACGATTTCAACAACCTGCTCACCATAATCAATGGTTATACTCAGCTCATTCTGAACAACCTGAAACCCGGCGACAAGAATCGACAATCCGCCGAACAGGTGATGAAGGCCGGTGAGCGCGCCGCGGCTCTAACCAATCAGCTGCTAGCATTCAGCCGGCGCCAGGTTCTGCAATTGAAAATTGTCGACTTGAATCAGGCGGTGACCAGCCTCGGGACCATGCTGCAGCGGCTCATTGGGGAAGATATCGAGTTGCGTCTGGATTTGCGGCCGGATCTGGGCCGCGTCAGCGCCGACACCAGCCAGCTGGAGCAGGTGCTGATGAATCTGGCCGTGAACGCCCGCGACGCCATGCCTCAGGGCGGTACGCTCACCATTGAGACCGCCAACGTGCAGCTCGATGCCGCGTATGTGGTCCGGCATGTTTCCGTCAAACCAGGCTCCTACGTCCTGCTCGCGGTTAGCGATACCGGCTCGGGCATGGATGAAGCCACTAAGCAGCGCCTGTTTGAGCCGTTTTTCACCACCAAGGCGCCCGGCAAAGGGACCGGGCTTGGGCTTTCCACGGTGTTCGGCATTGTGAAGCAGAGCGGCGGCACTGTGGAAGTTTACAGCGAGCCAGGGAGCGGTTCGTCGGTGAAGGTATATTTTCCGCGCGTCGATCAGCCCGTTCCCGTGCAGGAGGAAGCCCGCAAACGCCAGTCGCCGCGCGGGACCGAAACCATCCTGCTGGTGGAAGACGATGAGATGGTCCGCAATCTGGTGTGCGAAACCCTGGAACGCGAGGGCTATAAGGTGATTGGCGCGGCGGACCCGCTGGAAGCCCAGCGCATCGCCGAGGGTCACCGGAACAAGATTCAGCTGCTGATCACCGATGTCGTGATGCCCCGTCTCAACGGCAAAGAGCTGGCGAATGCGCTGGTGGAGCGGCGGCCCGAGCTCAAGGTGCTCTTCATGTCCGGATACACCGATAGCGCCATCGTCAATAGCGGTATCTTACAGAAAGAAGTGGCCTTCCTGCAGAAGCCGTTCACTCCCGCGGCGCTCGCCGCGAAGGTGCGGGACGTACTCGAAAGCGGCAAGATTCTGCGCGCTGGAGAATAAGTGCGTAACCTTAGCGCTCTGGCGCGCATCTACCCAGTCTGAATGGAGCGTTCCATGCCTGCTATTCGTGTTTCTTGCGCCGGCAAGCTCTTCCTGTTTCTATTGGCTGCCGGCGTCGCCTCCGGCCAGATTTACCCCCCGGGCGGGTATCCGCCGGGTGGTTATCCGCCGGGCGGTTACCCCGGTGGCGGTTATCCCGGTGGCGGCTATCCCGGCGCCGGCATCCCGATTCCCAGCCGGGGTGGCAAGGCGCAGCCCAATTCCAGCACCAAGGGGCAGCCGCTGCCCAATTTCCGCGGCAAGCTCAAAAAGATGGATGCCAAGACCATCTCACTAGCGCTTGACGACGACCGCGTGCTCGATTTCAGACGCGACTCCAAGACCAAGTTTTATAAGGGCGGCGACGAAGTCAAGGACCCCAAGTTCAACCCCGGCGACCAGCTTTCCATTGAGGGGCCCGAGGACAACACCGGCGCCATGGTTGCGGTCAATGTGTATTGGGAAAAGGCAGCCGGCGCAGCCACCACCGCCGATGCCAAATCGAAGGACGACAAGGTTCCCGACGCCTGGGCGGACGCTCCTTCGCAAACGCATGGCACGGAAGCGGCTCCGCCGCCGGCCAAGCACGATTCCGACGACCCCGGTCCGCCGACCTTGCAGCGCGGCGCGGTGGCCGACCCTTCGCGTGAGAAATCCGCTCCGGTTCCCGCCCAGCCTGTCGCTCAAGATGCTCCTGCCACCGGCTCTCCCGCCGACCGGCCGACGCTGAGCGCAGCCAATGGACAGACTCCCGAACGGCTTCCGCAGTATATTCCACGCGATGACGGTAGCAGCAACAACAACAACGGTGGCATCGGCAACGATGCCATTGAGGGCTCGTTGCGCCACCAGGACGACCTCATCCGCAGGGCCGCCGACACCGCTCTCGATTTCACCGAGACGCTGCCCAATTACGTCTGCCAGGAGCTGATGTCGCGCTACCAGAGCGAGAGCCGGCCGGCCAATTGGCAAGCCCTCGACGTGGTGGGAACCGAGGTGATCTATGAAAACGGCAAAGAGGATTACCGCAAGGTTACGGTGAACGGCCGGCCGGTCAACAAGAAGCTCGAGGAGGTAGGTGGCTCCTGGTCCACCGGCGAATTCGGCACCGTGCTCATCAGTCTGTTCTCGCCGGGCACGGCCACCGAATTCCACTACCGCAGGGATTCGCGCATCGCAGGCATTTTGACCAAGGAGTACGATTTCACGGTCACGCACGCCCACTCGAATTGGAGAATTTCCATGGGGTCGCAAAGCTACGATCCAGGATACAGTGGAACCGCGTGGATCGACCCGGCCACCGCGCGCGTAATGCGCATCGAGATGTCGGCGCGCAGCTTCCCCTCGGACTTTCCCAGCGACGACGTGGAGTCCGCGACCGACTACGAATACATTCGGCTGGGCGACGCCAAGCAATACCTGCTGCCGGTACACTCCGAAACGCTAAGCTGCTTGCGCGGCACCAACGACTGCAACCGCAACGTGATCGATTTCCGGAATTATCGCAAGTACACCGGGGAATCGACGATTACATTCGGGGATCCGAAAAAGTAGTTGCCAGGGAAGTTCACGGCTCACGGCGAGCCCCGAGAACTGCAAGAAGATCGTGATCGGTCATAACGTTGATCCCGTGCGTGGCGAGAAACTCTCTCGCGGGGGATTCGTAAAAGTGCGTGTCTCCAGTACATATCACCTCAGCCCGGCCTGAAACAGCGGCCTCGATGATCGCTTGGTCCTTCGGATCGGAGATGGCGGGCGGCAGTTGCCGAATCTTTACTTCTTCACCAGCGGCTGACAGATACTGGCAGTAACTCTCTATTTCATTCCCGGGCAGCGGCCAGCGCGCTTGGATGCGCGGCCGGCTCAGCACATCAGCTACTTCGGCCAGGAGATGAGACGAGACGATCAGGACGTGCTCTTCGCCGGCCCCAATGAGATGCAGGATCTTCCGAGCCAGCCCGTATGGAGTAATCGCTGCGCGGACAAGAAGGTTGGCGTCGAGAAGGATTCTCACCTACGGTCGTGGCGAACCTCGTCGGCAACTTCTTCGGCGAGCCGTTCCAGTTCGTCAACCGGCGCGTCGGCGGCTTTCGAAGCCATCAATTCGAGATGCTGGTTCAGCCGATCCCAAGCCTCTTCGCGCGCCGGACCCGCCGGAGCCTGGTGGGAGAGCGATGCCCAGATGCCGACCTCCTCATCGTCGGCGAGTTTGCGTCCGAGCAGATCCTCAACGGCCTGTCTGGCCGAAGGAAGAAGGTCGCGCGTTTCGCGGATCGAGAGGTTGTGCATGGGATCGATCTTTCTACTCCTCAATTCTACTCCACGGGCTGCGGATTCATCGCCAAGGGCGTTGAGACCGCGCCGGGGCCCATCCTGAGTCGCGATTACGGCGCCGCAGATATGTGCGCCGTGAGCATCCTTCGCACGGCGGCGAAGATCCGCTCCACCGCCGGGCGGCGGTAGGCCCACCGTTCGTCGGGCTCGGGCGGATTGATCACCATGGTGGCATTGGCTTCGAAGAGCAGCAGGTCTCCGGCGTCGCTTAAGCCGAAATCGATGCCCGCATAGTCCAGGCCGAGTGTCGCTTGAATGTGGGCGAGGGCTTCCATGGCGCGAGGTCCGAGTACGCCTGGCATGTTCTCCAGAAACTCGGCGTCCTCGGCGCGATGGTCCGCGCGTTCCGCCATTTCGGCGGTGAAATAGTGGATTTTCCAGTTGCTGGAAATCGCCACGTGCAGCGGATAGAGCTGCCCATCGATCATCATCACGCGATACTTGCGCACCTTTCCGTCGGCGCCGCGCGCGTTGAGGAACTCGATCACCGTCAATTCCCGCCCGGGAAGTTGCGCCACTGCGCCGGTCAGCGCTTCCAGGCTTTCTACCCGTAGAAAATGGCGTCCCGTGTGAAAGCCCGGCGTCCGCACCAGCAGCGGGAAACGGAAGCCGTGGCGCGCCACGGTGGCTGCGGCCTCAGTAGATGAGAGCAGTTCCCGAGGCAGGGTGACGGTTAGCGGCATCACCACGCCCGGCAGGCGCCCGAACCGTGCATGGTCGGCGCGCCCCGTCGCCAGCACGGCCGAAGGCAAATTGATCACCGGCGCCGTGGTGAGAGCCACCACAGCCTGCGCGGCAACCAGCGCGGGCGCGGCCAGGTCGGCATCGCCGATGGCGTTGAACACCACTTGATGCGGCGGCAGCGGGAATTTGGGATCGTAGAACTCGGGCACAACTACGAACGTCTGGAATACGCGGTCGTCCAGCAAATGGCGAGTGGGTATATTGCCGCCCACCGACGAAACCAGCAACACCAACGACACCGGGGCCGCTGCGCCGCGATACGGCAATGCAACCACCGGACGATCCTCAAACGCTTTGCGCCGGTGCCATACAGCGCCTTCTTCGTCGCCGAGCTCGGCCAGCACATACGCCAGCCCTTGGTGCGCCTCCGCATGGCCGGCGTCGAGGCGCAGGGCGGTTTCAAAGTGCTCCCGGGCGGCTTCAAACTCGCTGCCTTCATAGAGGGCATTGCCCAGGTTCACCTGGCTCATGGGATCGTCCGGATGTCGCGCCACGGCCTCCGCGTAAGCCGTGCGCGCAGCCGTTCGGTATCCCGTGGCATGCAGCAGCGTGCCCAGATTGTTCAACCCGAGCCGGTGCGAAGGCTCGCGGGCCAGCAGATCGAGATACGCGTTTCTGGCTTCCAGGGTCCGGCCCATTTCGCCGAGTAAGCAGGCGCGCTCAAATCGCAGGCTCAGTGCCTCGGCGCTTAGTGCATCGGCGCTGGACGCGATGCGATCGTCGATATCGCGCAGGGCAGATTCCCGCGCGCGCTGCGGCGGCCAATCCGCGCCCGCTTGGTGCTGTGGCTCCCTGCTCAGAGCGGCGCTGGTTTCCAAGGCGCGGGCTTCCATGGCTCGACCCAGGGCGACCGTCTTTTCCACTAATAGATCGATCTCGTTCCGGCCGGTCCGGTGATTCACGATGGCCGCGCGAATCGCCAGGCGGCCGTCGATGATGGTCGTCGAAGGCGCCACGACTCCGGACTCCTGCAGCTCGATGACGACCCTGGGATTGATGCGCTGGGCCTGTTCCGCACGATACCGGAAGCAAACCACATTGAGCTCCACCGGCGCTAGCAATTCCAATTCCGGCGTATCGGCGATCCGGCTTTCCAGATAGCGGGCCAGGGCGCAGGTTCGTGAAATCACCGATCCCAGCGCCGCGGCGCCGTACACTTTGAGCGTGAACCAGACCTTCAGCGCTCGAAAACCGCGCGAAAGGTCGGGCCCGTAATCGCAAGGCCAAGGCGCGCCCGCAGCCAGCCCGCGCAGCTCCTTCCTCAAGTAAGGAGCCGAAACGGCGAAGGCCTTGCGATGCAGCACGCCGTCGCGCACCAGAACGAATCCGGCGTCATAAGGCGCCTGGCCCCACTTATGAAAATCGAAAGCCAGCGAATCCGCGCACTCGATGCCCTTGAGCCGCGGCGCCAGATCGGGAGCCAGAATCGCCAGCGCGCCATAGGCGCCATCGACGTGGAACCAGAGCCGCTCGCGGCGGCAGATCTCGGCGAGGGCGTCCAGGTTATCAATTGCGCCGGTGTCGACGGCCCCGGCGGTTCCCACCACCAGGAATGGCGTAAAGCCTGCGCGGCGATCGGCATCGATAGCTTCTTGCAGCGCGGCCAAGTCCATGCGATAGCGCCGGTCGACTGGAATCAAGCGGAGCGCATCGCTGCCGATGCCGGCGATGTCCAAAGCTTTCCCGATGCAGCTATGGGCCGCCAGCGAGGTGTAGGCCGCGAGCCTCTTCGCGGTCCCGGAGACCCCCGCGCACCGCGCTTCGAAACCAAGTTCGGTGTCGCGGGCAATCAGGACGCCGATCAGGTTAGCCATCGAAGTTCCCGTGACGAACAGGCCGGTGGCGCTTTCCGGAAACCCGAAGATCCGCCGCATCCAGCGGACAATCTGGCGCTCCACCTCAATAGGAATGTGATCGCGCCCGCCCAGGTTGGCGTTCAGCCCCGCCGCGAGCATCTCCGCCAACATGCCTACGGGAGTGCCGCCCCCATGAACCCAGCCCATGAAACCGGGGTGCACATTGCCGGTGGTGAAGGGCAGAATATCGCGCATGAATTCCGCATGGACGGCGGCCAGATCGGACGGGGCATCGGGAAGATCGCTGCGAAAGCGGGACCGCACCTCGTCCGGAACGGGCTGCCATACCGGATGATCGCGAATGTTTTCGACGTAGTCTACAATGTCGTCCAGCATCCGGTGCGCCTGGGCGCGAAAGCCCGGCCAGTCGGAGGGGTCGAGCGTCTGGCCCGGATCGGGTGGCGGCTCCGCGCTCCAGTCTTCGTTGTTCATCGGGTAGGGTCAATTCAATTATGCGTCGATTCAACGTGGCGCGGGCCCATGGCCTGCCCGCGGCCTGCGGCGTTCCAGCATGTCGCGAGCCGCTCCGAGCGCTCGGTCTTGGGACGCCTCCGCACCCCGCCAGGCCGGCCGAGGACCGCCGCCGCCGCGACTTTTCCGCCGCCGCGTCATTTGACAAAAATTACCTGCCGTCCGTATGATGAAAATTCAAGGTTTATCATGCCGGTCGCTCACTTTGCGCGTCCGGGCTTCGCCCAAAATGGCAACCAGACAACTCGTTTTCGTCCGGGACATCTCAATATGATTAAAGTCGAGGGCCTGACCAAGAGGTACGCCCGCACCGTCGCGGTGAATAACATCTCATTCGAAGTTGAAAAAGGGCAGATCGTCGGTTTCCTCGGACCCAATGGGGCCGGGAAGACCACCACCATGCGCATTCTCACCTGCTTCCTGCCGCCCACCGAAGGCAAGGCCAGCGTGGCCGGCTTCGACGTGCAGGAGCACCCCATGGAGGTGAAGCGCCGCATCGGTTACCTGCCGGAAACCCCGCCGGTATATCCCGAAATGGACGTTTCGGGATACCTCGAATTCGCCGGACAGATCAAAGGCATCTCGTCCGCCGATATCAAGAAAAAAGTGGATGAAGTGGTGGGCCGCTGCGCCTTGGGCGATGTGCGTTACAAGCTAATCGGCAAGCTGTCGAAAGGTTATCGCCAGCGCGTCGGCATCGCGCAAGCCATCATCCACAATCCCCCGGTTCTGATTCTCGACGAACCCACCTCCGGGCTCGACCCCAAGCAGATTATCGAGATTCGCGATTTGCTCCACGAGCTGGCGGGTGAGCACACCATCATCCTCAGCACCCACATCCTCTCGGAAGTGGAGCATTCGTGCGAAAGGGTCATCATCATCAGCAGCGGCAAGGTGGTGGCGACCGATTCGGTTGCGAACCTCACCAACCGGTTGCGCGGTTCCGAAGCCGTGGCAGTTGAAATTGAAGCGGCCGGTCCCCATCCGAACGTCAGCGAAGCGCAGCAGCGCCTGGAACAGGTCCAGGGGGTCAGCCGCGTTGTCGCCAAAGAGCAGAAGGACGGCCGTTTGCGGTTTGAAATCGAGAGTCTGCAAGGCCGCCAGATTCGCGCCGAACTGGCCCGTACCGTGGTTAACGCGGGCTGGAATTTGAGCGAGCTAAGCTCAGTCGGTCTGAGCCTGGAAGAAGTCTTCCTGCAACTCACTGCTTCCGAAAAGGTAATCCAACCCGAGAAGACGCCGGAACCCACACCGGAAGGATCAGAGAAATGAGAAACGCACTCCTCATAGCCGGCAAGGAAATCAAGAGCTACTTCGCCTCGCCCATCGCTTACCTGCTGATGGCGGCGTTCGGGCTCATCTTCGGATTCACCTTCTATGTCTCATCGCGCGACTTCATCCGCATGGGCTTGCAGGCGCAAATGATGGGCCAGCAGCAACCCATGAGCGTCAACGATATAATTATCCGGCCGTTGCTGGGCTTCGCCGGGACCATCACGCTGTTTTTGGTGCCCATGATTACCATGCGGCTGATTGCGGAAGAGAAGCGCACCGGTACCATCGAGTTACTCCTCACTTCCCCGATTCGCGATAACGAAATCATCATCGGTAAGTGGCTGGGCGCGATGGTGCTCTTTCTTTGCGTCCTGGGTATGTCGATGATCAACATCGCGTTTATATTCATCTGGGGCAAGCCGGATGTGCAGCCTGTGCTGGTGGCGTATCTCGGCCTCATCTTGCAGGGTGGGTGCCTGATAGCCATCGGCGAGTTCATCTCCACCACCACCAGGAACCAGATCATCGCCGGCGGAGTGACTTTCTTCGTCTGTCTGTTTCTCTATCTAATGAGCTACTTCACAGGGACCGATACCGGCGTGGTGTCGCAGGTGGGTAACTATCTCTCCATCATCACGCACCTGGAAAACTTCTCCAAGGGTTTGCTAAGCATGAAGGATGTACTTTTTTACCTCTCCATGATATTCCTCGCGCTGTTCCTGACTTCGCGATCCATGGAATCGCTGCGGTGGAGGGCATAACATGGCTGCTAACTGGGTCAAATCCCGCCAGACCAAGTACGCCGGTTACGCCGGCGTATATATCGTCGTCATCGTCGCGGTTCTGGCCGCGGTGAATTTCCTGGCCAACCGCTACGATAAATCGTACGACTCCACGCATAACAAGCAGTTCAGCCTGTCCGATCAAACCATCAAGATCGCCAAGAACCTGAATGGCGATGTGCAACTTCTGTATTTCGGCGACAGCGGCAGCTTCCAGGGCGCGCACGATCTGCTCGACCGCTATTCCTCGCTCTCGCCCAAGATCCACGTGCAATATATCGACCCGGTCCGCAAGCCGCAACAGGCGCGCGCGGAAGGTTTCCGCAGCGATTCACCGGTCATCGTGGAAGTAGGCGCCAAGAAGGAGCCGGCCAAGAGCCTGACCGAAGAAGAGATCACCGGCGCCCTGATCCGCGCGCTCAAAACCGGCGAACGCAATGTCTGCTTCCTCAACGCCGCGGGCGAACATAGCATCGACGACACAGAGGCCTCCGGTTACTCGGTGCTCAAGACGGTGCTGGAGCGCGATAACTACAAGGTCCGCGCGGAATCGTTGAAACCCGCGGCGCCCGAAGCCGGCAAGTCAATCAACGTCAATCAGGCGGCCGCGCCCGGCAGCGCGGAAGTGCCGAAGACCTGCACGGCGCTGGTGATTGGCGGGCCGCAACTCGCCTATCCGCCGGCCGTGGCCAACGCTATCAAGACCTACGTCGAAAATGGCGGCAGCGCTCTCATCATGCTCGACGAAACCCTGCGCATCGGCCGTAGCGAACCCGCGGCCGAGAATCCGGATCTGGCGAAGGCGCTTGAGGATTGGGGCGTAACCGTAAATAAGGACCTGGTGCTTGACCTCAGCGGCGTTGGCCAGATCCTGGGACTCGGTCCGGAAGTGCCGATGATCGTGCAATACGAATCGCACCCCATCACGCAGCCGCTCACGCGCATTCCCACCGCATTTCCCATTTCCCGTTCGCTCGAAGTAAAGAGTAGCGCGAAAGCTTCCGTATCGAAGCTGTTCAACACCACCGATGACAGTCTGGCAGTGACCGAGATCGGCGCTGGCGGTCAAGTCGATCCTAAGAAGGGCAAGAAAGGCCCGCTCACGCTGGCGGCCGCGGGCACTTACTCCGGGACTCCGCAGGGCCGCTTCGTGGTGATTGGTTCCTCAACCTGGGCGACTAATAACTTTACCGGCTCGCGCCAGTTGGGTAACCGCGATCTGTTCTCAAACATGATTAACTGGCTGTCCTCGGATACGGACCTGATCTCCATTCGCCCCAAAGAGACTGAGGACCGTCCGCTCAACCTCACCACGCAGAAACTCAACGCGATCTTCTGGATGAGTGTTCTCATCTTCCCGCTGGGCGTGGTCGGCTTCGGCTTGGCCGCGTGGTGGAAGAGGAGGTAGCGCATGAAGCCGAAAGGACTGCTGACTGCCGTCGCCCTTTTGGCTGTGCTGGGCGTCCTGATCTGGTGGTCGAATAAGAAGGAGGCAGCCGCCAGTAAGTCGCCTGCCACCACAGAGACCAAGATCCTCACTATTCCAGAGGACCAGATTCAGGAAATCAAGATCCAGCACGCCAATGGCGACATAGTAGATTTGCGCCGCGACAGCGGTAAGTGGCGGCTGATGGCTACGAGTGCCCAGCCTAAGCAGCTGGCGGCCGATCCCGACGCCTCCAGTTCTTTGGTGTCCGCACTCACATCGGTCTCCGCCGATAAGACCATTGAAGACAAAGCGACTGACTTTTCACCTTATGGGCTGAATCATCCCACGCTCGACGTCACGGTTACTAAGAAGGATGGAACCACCAGCGAGTTGCTGATTGGCGACGATACCCCGAATGCCTCGGGGAGTTACGCCAGGCTGCCGAACGATCCGCGGGTGTTTACGGTTTTGAGCTTCGTCAAGACCAGTCTCGATAAAGGCTTGAACGATCTGCGCGACAAGCGCCTGCTGGCATTCGATTCCGACAAGCTCACGCGCGTCGAGCTGGCGGCGAAGGGCCAGCCGGTCGAGTTCAGTAAGAACGGCCAGAACGAGTGGGAAATCCTGAAGCCGCGTCCGCTACGCGCCGATAGCGCACAAGTGGATACGCTCATCGGCAAGCTCAAAGACGCCAAAATGGATGCTACCGTGTCCGCCGACGACGCCAAGAAAGCGGCCGCTGCGTTCGCTTCGGGAACCAAGATCGCCACCGCCACGGTGACCGATTCCAGCGGTACGCAAACTCTCGAAGTACGGAAAGACAAGGACAAGAATTACTACGCCAAGAGTTCCGCGGTGGAAGGAATCTTCAAGATTACTTCCGACGTGGGCGATGCGCTCGACAAGGGCGTCGACGATTTCCGCAATAAGAAGGTTTTCGATTTCGGCTTCAGCGATCCCAGCAAGCTCGATATCAAGAACAGCGCTGCTACAGCCGTTACCTATACCAAGAACGGCGACAAGTGGATGCTCGGCTCGAAGGCCATGGACAACTCCACCGTGCAGAATCTCATCGACAAGCTGCGCGACCTGAGCGCCGCCAAGTTCCCCACTGAAGGCGCCGGCGCCGGCGCCCCGGTATTTGAGGCTACCGTGACATCCAATAGCGGTAAGCGGGTGGAAAAGGCGACTATCACCAAGCAGGGAAATCAATATTTCGCGAAGCGTGAGGGCGAGCCGAGCATCTATGAATTAGACGGCAAGGCGGTGGAAGACCTGCAGAAGGCGGCTTCCGACGTAAAGGAACAGCCGCCGGCGCCGCCGAAAAAGTAGTGGCGCACGCACTCATGCGTGCAGCGTTCACACTCGTGTGAACGCTCTTTGTCGCGCAAATGAACGGTCTACTCACCGATCTCTACGAGCTCACCATGGCGGCCGGCTATTTCCAGGCCGGCAAGGCCGAAGAAGTTGCCACCTTCGAATTCACCGTCCGCAAGCTTCCGGAACATCGGAACTTCGTCATCGCGGCGGGTCTGCCGCAGGTCGTCGATTATCTGCTCAATCTGAGCTTTAGCGGCGAAGAGATCGAGTATCTCCGCGGTCTGAAGCAGTTTTCCCACGCCCCGCCCGCGTTCTTCGATTACCTCCGCAATTTCCGCTTTACCGGCGATCTCTTCGCCGTCCCCGAAGGCACGCCGTTGTTCGCCGGCGAGCCCATGCTCTCACTGCGCGCACCGATTATCGAAGCGCAAATCCCGGAAACCTATTTGCTTTCGGCCATCACGTTCCCAACCCTGATCGCGTCCAAGGCCGCCCGGTGCGTGGAAGCGGCTGCGGGGCGCGCGGTGGTGGAATTCGGCACGCGCCGCGCGCACACGCCCGAAGCCGGCGTGCTGGGCGCGCGCGCCGCATACCTGGGAGGCTGCTCCGCCACCAGCAACACTCTGGCCGGGATGCGATTCGGCGTGCCCGTTTCCGGCACGTCCGCGCATGCCTTCGTGATGTCGTTCGCCTGCGAGATGGAGGCGTTCCGGCATTTGCAGCGCACCCTCGGCGAAACCACCGTGCACCTGCTCGATACCTACGACGTCATCCCGGGCGCGCGCCGCGCCGCAAAACTCGGTAAGCCTATGTGGGGAGTGCGCCTCGATAGCGGCGACCTGGCGGCGCTTTCCCGCCAGGTTCGGGGTATCCTGGACGAAGCCGGTTTGCCGGATGCTAAGATCATGGCCACCGGCGATCTGGACGAGTACAAGATTCGCGAGTTGGTGACAGCCGGCGCGCCCGGCGTCCCTGGTGCACCCATCGATGCCTTCGGCGTGGGCACGCAGCTCGCCACTTCCGCCGATGCGCCGGCCATGAGCGCCGTCTACAAAATGGTGGAGCTGAGCATTGGCGGCATCACGCGCTTCACGGCCAAATACAGCGCCGACAAAATTTCCGTGCCTGGCGGCAAGCAGGTTTTCCGCGGCGAAACGCGCGACGTGATTGCGCGCTGCGGAGAATGCGGATCGGGCGAAGCGCTGCTCCGGCCGGTGATTCTGAACGGCAGGTTGATAGAGCCGCTCCCTACTCTCGAAGAGGCGCGGACGCGCGCCGCCCAATCCATCGCCAAACTCGCCCCGGCGCTTCGAGAATTGGAAGTGACCGAACCGTGGCCGGTGATTTATAGCCGCGAATTGCGCGAGCTGATCGGCTGTACGCAACGGAATCTGCGCCCATGAAGACGGTCTCTTTCGACGTCTTTTTCGACATCGATACGCAGCTCGATTTTCTATACCCGGCGGGAGCTTTGTACGTACCCGGGGCGGAGCGCGTCGTGCATGCCATCGCACACCTCAACCGCTTCGCCGCGCGCCACGGCATGCCTGTGGTATCCACCACTGACGCGCATTTCGAAGACGACGTGGAATTCAAAACCTGGCCGCGGCATTGCGTGGCTGGAACTATCGGGCAGCACAAAGCGGAAACCACGCTGCTTGAAAGGCGCGTGGTGATACCGAACCGCGCCTGCGACCTCGCCGGCGCTTTGGCGGGCAATTTGGCGGGCGCTTTGGCGAGCGACGGCGTGCAGCAGATCGTCGTCGAAAAGCAAACCGTGGACGCCTTCGCGACGATGAATCTCGGCCGTATCCTCGAACGCCTCCAGGCGGACCGCTACGTGGTCTACGGCGTGGTCACGGAAATCTGCGTGCTCTATGCGGCACGCGGCTTGCTGAAGACGGGCAAGCCGGTGACCGTGGTTACTGACGCGATTGAAGGGCTGAAGGCTGCGGATTCCCAGCGAGCGCTCGAAGAAATCCGGGCCGCCGGCGGGACGCTTGCGACTGTGGGGCAGATCGTGGGGCAGATTGCCTGAGTTAGCTAAGCTAAGCTAAGCTAAGCTACTAGTAGCTATGGCAGTGAGTTCCGGGATTGGCCGGCGCGTCGAACAGGTGTTCGGGCTGATGGGAGTGCCCTTGATGTGTCTCGCCGCGACGGTGGGGTTGGGCGAAACCCAAGCTCTCCCGCCGCGTCCTTCTGTGGCGGCCGTCCGGAGTCAAGAGTCGGCGGCGCCTTCGACGGCTCCGCAGACGGTGGCTCAATCGGCGACCGCGGCCATACCGAAATTCGAGGCGACGTCGGTCAAGCTCTGCGGGGACTCCGGCGCCGACCGGAGAACCGGGGACTTTGTTCCTGGCGGCCGGGGCGGAAGTTCTTCTCCCGGACGGCTGCGTCTGGGTTGCTGGACGGTGAAGGATCTCATCAAGTCGGCATACCTCATATATGCTGACGGTCACGACCGCCCGCTCATGGGGATAGCGCCAACGCCAATCGAGGGAGGCCCGGCATGGATCGATTCCGACCGCTTCACTATCGACGCGAAGTCAGAGGCCGGCCCAGGCCAGGAGACGATGAGGGGGCCCATGCTACAAGCGCTTCTCGAAGACCGATTCAAGCTGAGGATCCGCCGCCAGAGCAGAGAGGTCCCGGTCTATGAGCTGACTGTGGCCAATGGAGGCCCTAAGCTACAGCCGGCTAAGGAAGGAGGTTGCATTCCTGGCGATCGGACCGGGCCCCCGCTTACCGGATGGCGCATCGACGCTGGGGCGGGAGGGACGCTTGCGCCGGACCAAGAGTTCTGTAGTGTCTTGCAGGCAGCGAGTAGAGGGATGGTCACAGTGGTGGCCCAGGCGGCGACTCTCGGCGAGTTTTCCCAGCTGCTCGGCTTGTATCCTGCCGCTGCCGGATTGGGCCGCCCGGTCATCGACAAAACGGGGATCGCAGGGCTGTTCGATTTGCATCTGGAATATCGGGCCGACGGAGGCACAACCGCCGGCGGCGCCTCAGGCGGCGTTCCGGAGACCGCAACCACGGGGGCTACATCCATCTTCACGGCGCTACAGCAGATCGGCTTGAGACTCGAGCCGGCTACAGGGCTCCGCGAATTTCTTGTCATCGAATCCGTGGACGAACCCTCCGGGAATTGAGGACAATATTTAGGCTTCGCGGCGCTCATGGTTAATCGAGTTCCGCCAATGCCCATGGGCCCACCCCTCAAAAAATCAAAATAACTTGGCCGCCTGAATCGTTATCTTTAGTGAGAAGGCCGCGCGAGAGATGGATCTCTACCTGATGGCGGACGGGGCAATGGCGAACCTGGCGAAATCCGCGGCGGCGGATCAGGCGCGCGACGAGGCCCTGCGCTGGTTCGACGAATTGCGCGATCCGCTGCGGCGTTACCTGATGTGCACGGGCGCCAGTCCGGCGGATGCGGATGAAGCCGTACAAGAGAGTTTTCTGCGGCTCTATCAGCATCTGAAAAAAAGCGGCGATCTTTTGAATCTGCGCGGGTGGGTGTTTCAAGTGGCGCGGAACTATCTGCGCGATGAGCGGAAGAGCGCGCGCCGCCAGCGGAGCGTGCCGCTGGACGAAGCGATGGAGCGCGACGGCCGTCTTGCCGATCCCCGGGGCAGCCCGGAGCATTGCGTGCTGGGCGACGAGCGCACACGCCGGCTGCGTGCGGCCATCGAAAAGCTGCCAGCGGAGCAACGTGAGTGTATGCCGCTGCGGGCATCCGGGTTAAGATATCGCGAGATCGCGGCTGTGTTAGGAATCAATATTTCGAGTGTTGGCGCCTTGGTGCGGCGCGCGATGGCGCGTTTGAGTGAGGAACTTGCATGAGCGAAGCTTGGGATTTGCCCGAAGGGGAGTGTGCGCGCGCCCACGGAATGCTGGCCCAGTTCGTGGATGACGAGCTGGCGGCCGGCCAGGCCACATGGCTGCGCGGGCATCTGGAAGCGTGCGCGGAATGCCGCGTATTGCTGGCGGGGTTTGTCGAAATCGATAGCGAGTTGACAGGTTGGGGGCAGCAACTGGGCTTGCAGAATCCGCCGGCAGCCGGTGCGAGAGAGCAGTTGGCGGCGAGGATGGCGTCGATTCCGATCCGGCGCCGGGCGGTCCGTTGGATGCCTGCGGTTGCCGCGGCCATCGCCGCCGCCCTGGTGCTCGCGGCGATCGCGCCGCCCAGGAAAGCTCCGGCGGTGAATCGCGCCGGGAATCAAATTGACGCCCCCTTTGTCGAGATTCCGTACTTACCGCCTCTCGATCCGCGCGAGAATTCCATGATCGTGAGAATGAATATCCGCGTCGCTACGCTGATTGCCGTGGGGTATAGAGTGACTGCCGATCCGGAAGAGATTGTTCCGGCGCCGATGTGCTGGTGGGTGAAGACGGACGCGCGCATGCGGTGCGCGTGCTTTCCGGCATCGAGTGGAATGGAACAGGAGACTAGTTTATGACTCGGACGCGTATCTTATTGGCGACGGCGTTGACGACGGCGTTGGCGGCGGCGCTGACGTGGCCGGCCGCGCTCTTGGCTCAAACACAAACCGGCGCAACGTCATTCCAGCAGGCGCAATCACTAGGGGAACCGTTGGGGCCGCTCGGCGTCGGACGCGGGGGACGTGGGGTTGCCGCAAATACAGTACCTATACCTCGCCAGGAGGCCGGCCGGCCGTTCTCCGCAACGGCTACTACCCAGACCACCCAAACCCTGATCGATGGGACCCACGTGAACCAGACCATAACCATGCGGCAGTACCGCGACGCGGACGGCCGCGTACGGATGGAGCCGAGAGAGCCCGGCGCTTTGGACGCTGAGCCCGCCAGGAGCATCACTATCTACGATCCCGTGGGGGGAGCGATCTATCACCTCGACCCGGCTAAGAAGACGGTGACGAAGCAGGTAACGATACCGGCGGCGGGCGCTTCGACAGCGAGTGAGGGAGGCGGGCGGCGCGGCGGCCGCGGCGACGGCGCGTCGGGTTCGAATTCCGATACCGAGCCCCGAATGCAACAGAGGTCCACCATTCTGCGAGCTATGGCAGCGGCGATGCGAGCTGCGAAGAATAATCCAAATCATATCGTGGAGGATCTTGGGACAGCGACGGTCAACGGTGTTTCCGCACGCGGAACGCGCATCACTACCGTAGTTCCGGTGGGGGCGATTGGCAACGACAAAGAATTCCGCAGCGTGACCGAGCGCTGGTTTTCGCCCGACTTGAACCTGCTCATTAAGAGCGTCAGCACCGATCCGCGCTTCGGTACCACCACTTACGAACTGACTAATATCAACCGTCAGTCACCCGATGCGCCCTTATTTCAAGTGCCGGCCGACTATAACATCGTTTCCACGCAGCCCACGTTGACTGCTTCCAAGGTGATCGAGGCGGTCGAGTTCCGCGGCGCGAGCCATGTTTCCCCGGAAACGCTCAAGGCGACGGTGCTCAGCAAGCCAGGCGACGTTTACGACGAAGAAGCGTTGCGCCGCGATTTCTCGGCCCTTTGGAAGACTAACCGCTTTTCCGATGTCCAGTTGAAGACTGAGCCAGGCGCCCGTGGCGGCGTGATTGTACGCTTCGTCCTGACCGAGCGCCCATGAGATGTGAAGAGTGCGTTACCGCACGTAAATGTGCGTTGGACTCTCAACCTTCAGACCAGGTAGCTCAGTCCGCAGCTTCACGGGTTGGACGCCCTTATTCTGCAGAGCTTGGAAAGTCACCCGGTACTGATTATCGAGACGATCTTGAAAATCCTTCAAGAATGGCGAAATCGTCACCGGATCGGTCATACCCTGGAAGTATGCATAACCTCCGGTTTCCCCACTGACTTCGGTGAGGCGGGACTGCGCGAAGGTGGTCACCCAGGCGCCGCGGCCATACAAACCGGCGCCGCGAAGATAGATGGAATAGACCATCACGCCTTCCTTCAGCGCGCCGTGCATCGCCGCGTCGACGTAAGGATCGTCCATATCCGCCGTGCCATAGTAGCGATCTACGCCGTCTGTCAACATCAACACTGTCCGGCGGCCAGTGGTTTGTTTTGACGGCCAATGCGCTACCAGATCGGAAAGCGCAAAATAAGGGCTTCCATTCTCGCCCGGCATGGCGGCCGGAAGGCGCAAGGCATTGGCCGCCTGCTGGTGATCCGCGGTGAATGACTGTGTCAGAGCGAACGTGCCGTTCCGCATGTAACCGACCGCCACCTGGGTGGTGGCGGGTAAGGATTCGAGAAATGTCTTCAATTCGGGTAACTGAGTGCCGAGACTGGACGACCGCGTGGAATCGTCCAGAAGAACGAAGAGTTGCATATCCGCCAAGTCGCCCGCCAGGCGCTGCAGGCGAACCACGGGCGCGGGGGTTTTGTCCTGCAGAACTGCCAGATCGCCAACTTCCAGGCTCTTCGGACGACTGCCGTCTGAACCAGGGCGCACGGTGATCACCATCTGAGCCGGAACGCGCGCGGCATCTGGAGAGGAAGCCGAAATCCCAGGGTTCGCAGCCATCAAGGCTACGGCTATCATCCCAGTCACTACGCTTTGTTTAGTCTTCATCTTGCAACCTTGTGTTACAACAACCTACATATGCTTGGATGCCGGCGTGGAGGTTCCGGTTACCGGCCGGAAAAGGTACGCAGACTCACCTTGCAGCGCGTGCGGTCGTGGTGAGTGCCGGCGGGTCACTTCACCGCTCGAAAAGTATGTAATGCTAAAGTCTGCGTAACGTTGAACTCATTGATAAGTTCGTCATGCCGCTGGGAAAGTGGGCTCTTTATAACAACCGTGGCGCGAGCGCCTTAGCCCTATTGCTGTGCTCGATTTCGGCTTTTGGTCAGGGAGCCGCGGGCGCAAAATCCGGCCAGTCTGGTACTACGCCTCTCCCCCAGCCTCCTCCCCAGGAGAGCGCAGGATTTACCGTTCGTGTAGACACCACTCTGGTGCAGATTCCGGTGGCGGTAACCGATTCGCTGAATCGCTTCGTTCTCGGACTTCAAAAGGAAGATTTCCATCTGTTTGAAGATGGCGTGGAGCAGAATGTGGTGCACTTCTCCGGCGAGGATGCGCCTCTCTCGGTCGGCTTGGCCTTCGACGAAAGCGGCAGCATGGATTATAAGCTGCGGACTTCTCAGGCCGCAGTCGCTCAGTTCCTGAAGAGCCTGAATGCGAACGACGAAGCGTTTCTGGTGGAGTTCAGCGACAGTGCCAAGGTCTCGGCGGAATTCACGACCAACCACGGCGAGATTCTGGATGCGCTCAGGAAGGCTCAGCCGGGCGGTCTCACCGCCATGCTCGATGCCATCAACCTTGCCTTACGCGAGATGAAGAAGGCCAGGAATTCCCGAAAGGCGATCGTGATCGTTTCCGATGGCGGAGACAATCACAGCAAATACACCGCAGCCGAGATTGAATCGCTGGTGCGCGAAGCGGATGTACAGATTTATGCGATGGGTGTGTTTGAGCCGACCTTGTCTTTCGCGCTGACGCCCGAGGAAATCTCGGGGCCCAAACTGCTATCGGAAATCGCGACGCAAACCGGCGGGCGGGCTTTCTCAGCAGCGCTCACCGACGATCTGCCGAGCGTCGCCGCCAGAATAGCGATTGAATTGCGCAATCAATACGTGCTGGGTTATTACCCGAAAAATCAAACCAAAGATGGAAAATACCGCCATGTCGAAGTGAAACTGGCGCAGCCGCACGGTGTGTCTCCGCTCAAAGCGCATTGGCGGCTCGGCTATTACGCTCCAAGTCAATGACCGCTACAGCGCCGCCTGGATTTGTGCTTTTTCCGACAATCACTCTCTTACGGTCGTGGCTCCGTCTTGCCTAGCGATGACCTACGGGGTGCACTGTGACAGGCGGCGCGACGCGTACAGGCGACGGTCGCACAATAGGACCACGCACAACGGGAACACGAGGATAAGGAGTGAGGCCGCCGGTTCCGATTGGAAATCCGATCCGCCCTGGAGACAAAGGCCCGTAAATTTGCGACCTGCTCCCTCCGAGTCCCAACAGAAGAGGTAGATACGTATAGCCCGGCAAGTAGACCGAGTTGAACCCCGGTTGATAGGGAGTGTACGAGCTATACATGCTCGACGAACTCAAGCCAAGAGGAGATAGGCCGAGGAACGGAAAATAACTGAAGCCATCTACACCGGGCGTGCCAGAGGCAGGGTCTTCGTCAATCTGCGCTGTAATCGCATTGTCCGCGGAAATCGACTCGCCGCGGCCGCTGGCCCAATCGCTGAGTGCGTCGCCGTGTTCCCAACTCGACCGCTCCGGCACGAGCACGCTCGCGAACGGAAGACTCATTCCGGGTTCCACGGAAATCGGCTGCCCGGCAGACCCGGCGGACACTTCCGCCTCGCCTTGGATTACCCGTAAGCGCGGCGGGTCGGAATCGACCCGGTAGCTGCCTTTCTGGACGAAATGAACCTTCCAGTCCTTGTAAATTAAGGTGACCGACGTATTTGCGTTTGGCTCCCCCGAATCCACGATGGCAGAGCCGGTCTGCAATTCGACCTGCGTATCCGTCAGATCGTTTGCCACCATGCGAATTGCGCTCCGCTCGCCCATGCGGAGGAAGACGCCGGGCGTCAGCAGCACTTCTGCCCGGCCATCCGCCGTGCGCAGTTCGGCGCCCTGGGGCACGCAAGGAAATTTGCCCGGATAACGCTCCAGCGCCTGATCGCCCAGATAGACGGTCCCTTCGAAAAAGTAGATTACTCCTGAACGGGTGGAGACCACCGATTGGGCGTTGGCAGGAAGCGCCAGTCCGGCGACCACAGCTAACGTCGAGAAAGCACACGCAAAGGTGTTGGACACAAAAACGTCCCCCTTGGATGAGTATCTGCCCATCTACGGTTCCGGTCAAGTACTCGTTGGAGCCGGATTTGCCAGCAACTGCGGCCAGCAGGATGGACCCGGCCGGCCGTTCCTGCGAAACAAGCGGAAGTGCGACGATAGCGTCAGGAGAGCATACATCGTGGCAATCAAGAAAATCCTCATGCTGGTGGGCGATTATGTGGAAGATTACGAAGTGATGGTTCCTTTCCAGGCGCTGCTCATGGTGGGGCATGTCGTCGATGCCGTCTGCCCGAAGAAGCAGGCTGGCGATTCGGTCCGGACCGCCATCCACGACTTCGAAGGAGACCAGACCTATAGTGAGAAGCGCGGTCACAACTTCGCCTTGAATGCGACCTTTGACGACGTTCGGCCCGACCGTTACGACGCGCTGGTAATTCCCGGCGGTCGTGCGCCGGAGTACCTTCGGCTCGACCCGCGGGTTCTCGAAATCGTGCGCCATTTCACAGATTCGGATAAGCCCATCGCTGCCATCTGCCACGCGGCGCAAATCCTGGCCGCGGCCGGCGTGCTTCAGGGAAAATCGTGCAGTTGCTATCCGGCGGTGAGCCCTGAGGTCACTGCCGCCGGTGGTAAATATGAAGCTATCGCAATAGACCAGGCCCACACCTGCGGCAAGCTTGTCACGGCCCCTGCGTGGCCGGCGCATCCCGCCTGGCTCGCTCAGTTTCTGAAGGTTCTCGGGACGCGCATCGATCCCTGAGTTCGGTCCAGCGCGTAGTCGGCATCAAGCGGAATAGAGCGCCGCCACTTCGTAGTCCACCACCCTGGGAATTGTAAACTCAATCTTGCCGGCGCCTCCGGTAAACGGGATGTTCGTTTCGGCGCGCAACAACTCCACGCGGGTGACACGCCTGCCCGGGGGCAGCGACATCCTCACCTTCTGGGCGCCGATGGGGTAGAAACTCCGGATCCATCCGCGGTGCATGGCTGGGTTTGCGTAATTGAGTACGTGCACGGCGAAGCCCGCCTGGGTTTCCCACGCGAAGGTCTCGACCACGCCGGCGCCTTCGATGGTGACTGGTGGATTCGCCCCCGCTACCCAGCGAATGGAGTTCTGCAGCAGCCGCGCCAGATCGGTATGGCCCGACCGCCACATGGTGCGCTCGATATCGCCCGGGAAATAGAGCAGGCGGCTCGCGCCCCTTTGACGCAACACCATCGCGGGTTCGTTCGTCCGCGGCTGCGGAGGATACGACAGTTCCGGAGGGTAAGCCACGAAGCCCGGAACCACGGTGAGAATCGGACCATCCACTGGATCGACCGGTATGCGATTTTCCGCCCCGGGAATCCAGTTGGTTCCCGAGAAGCCATTGAGAATCTCATGCGGCTTTTCGATGCGGGCAAGGTACGCATTGCCGAGCGTGCCAACGGCGTCCCCTGTCTTGTGAATGCCGAACACATCGGCCAGGCCGAAATCCTGCCGACGCTGGTTGCGCTCAGTGTACATGCTGGTCTCGAATGTTGCCAGCAGCGAGCCTCCGGCGGCCACATAGGCTTCCAACTGCCGGCATTGCTCGTCGCTGAGCAGCGCGGTGTTCGGCAGCAGCAGCGCGGAATATTTTGCGAGATTCTCCGGCGCCAGTTTGTCTTCATGTACGAAATCGAAAAGGAAGCGGCCTTCGAGCAGAGCGTAATACATCCCGTCCATATACTCCCGCATGGCCGCGCCACGCGGCGGCTTGTAGAACAGGTGCGTCCGCTGACCCATCACCACGCCCAAATTCGCGATCGATTTCTTGTTGACGAAATGCGCGTCGTGCCTGGCCATCCACTGGAAATATTTCTGTGCCGGCTCAAGCCAGCGGCGGTCCTCACCCATTCCGTTCTCGCCGCCGATAATGTGGTGATACGGCGCCATGCCTGAAGCCAGCGTCTCGTCGAACCACATTTGTTCTTCCTGCTGCGACTTGTATACGTTGCGCCAGCGAGGCGTACCGGTAGACCACGCCGCCGTGACGTTGGTGGCCATCTTGCCATTTTGCACGGCGCTGCATACGCGGCCTTGCAGCGCGCATCCCCAGATGGGCGTATCGTCCCCGCCGCGGCCCTGGTTGTCGCACTGGAACCATTCGCAGATCTCGCCGAGCTTCACCAGGTCGGCCGTGCTGCGTATGCCGCCGCCGAGGTTGGCGAAATAGAAGCTCGACGGCTTCTTCTCTTTGGCGATGGAATCGTACAGCTTCCACAGGTAGACGATGCGCTCGTTAAACTTGTCCCAGTAATCGATAGTCCCCGGCTGGGGCAGGTTCTTACACTGTTCGCAATGGCAGACCGGCAGCGCACCCAGAGGGGGCCATGCGTTGGTGAACATGCCATCCACGTCATACAGCGAGTTGACCTCCTTCATGATGGCCGGCATGTAGTCAGTCATGTAGGTGGTGAACATGCAAGTGCGGAACAGCCTCGGGTCCTCGGTGTGGTGCACCGCATTGCCTTGCGCGTCGCGCTCGAACCACTCCGGATGCGCCTGCACTGCGTCTTCCCAATTGAGATCGGGACTCATGCGTGCGATCACGTGTAAGCCGCGCTTCTTGGCAGCCGCGCAACACTCGCCAAAGAAATCCCGGCTGCCCAGGAACTTGCCTTTCCTGTGGTACGGCACCTTGGTCTGGTAAAACGCCAGAATGCCGGTGACGCTCACCAGCACGGCATCCACCTTCAGGCTGGCCCAATAATCCGCCCATTGCTCAACGTCGAGCACCGCGGGATCGTGTTCGGTCATATTGGTCTGGCCGACCCGGCGGATTTTCCGCTGCCAGGGCAGCGCCGTCTCGGCGGCGAACAGGGAAGCGGTCATTGCGGCGGCTGGCGCCACGATGAAATCGCGTCGATTCAGGTTCATGATTGTTCTCCCGTATTGTTCCGTTCGCATTACTCAGTTGGAAATCACGGTCTCTCACCGGCGGCGAGCCGGCGCTCAATGTCGTCGAGTATCTCGGTGCAGTCCGGCAGCGATGCCGCGGTGAATTTTGCGCCGGCATCAGTCAGACGACGGGCCGCCTCTCTTTCGAGCGCAACCCGCCTGTCCGGCGGCAAGGCTTCCCATTCGCCGCGCGAAAGTCCGATCTCGTTGCCGGTTGCCGTGATGCCCACGGTCCACATACCCGCGTTGATTCCCTCGGCGATGTCCGAGGGAGCGTCGCCGATTTTGACGCAGTTCCACAAGGGATAAGCGCCCAGCAGAATCGCGTTGCGATAGCACATGAAGGGCTTCGGCCGTCCCCCGCCCACTTCGTCCGGAGTCACGCTGGCATCCGGCGCGTAGCCGTCGCGGGCCGCCACTGGAATCACCACGTCCAGCAGTTCCCGGGTGTAGCCCGTGGTGGAGCCGATGCGCAGCCCGGTGGCCTTCCATGCTTCCACGGTTTCGCCCACGCCTGGAATGGCCGCGCTGAATTCGGCGAGTATCTCCGCCTGGCGCGGCAGGAATTCGGCGAAGAGCCGCTCCACATCCGGCTCTGACGGCGGCCGCCCATGCAGGCCGCTCCATTCGTCTCGCACCCGCCGGCCCGCGCAGATGGAGCGGATCTGATCGCGTTTCAAAACGCCCATGTGCTCGCGCGCTTCGGCCGCAGTAATCGGGACTCCATTCGCCTCGAAGATGCGCTGCAGCGCCGCCACCGGCGCCAGGCTGCCGAAATCGACGGTGGTTCCCGCCCAGTCCAGGATTACCGCAGGAATGTGTGCGTATCTCACTGTGAGCCCTTTTCCTGTTCCGAACCACGCAGCCTTGCGTCGTCGCCTATACCGGCTTCAAAATCTCCAGAAACTTCGCGCACACCGCGTTCGCCGTCGGCGAATCCGGCGCAATCACCAGAATGGTATCGTCACCGGCGATGGTGCCTACCACTTCCGGCCATTCTTCGTTGTCGAGCGCCACCGCTACGGAATTGGCGTGGCCCGGCGCGGTCTTGAGCACCACCAGGTTCTGCGCGCACCGCACGTCGAGCAGGAATTCCGAAGCCAGCATGGAGAATTGCGGGCGGCTCTCATCCGCGGACGTCTCCTGGTAGCCTTCGCGCGTCTTCACCAGCCGCAGGTCGCGAATGTCGCGCGAGAGCGTCACCTGCGTCGCGGCGATGCCCACAGTCTTCAGCTCATGCGCCAGTTCTTCCTGCGTGGAGATGCGCTTCGACCGGATCAGCTTCAAGATCTGGCCCTGGCGGTAGCTCTTGCTCATGGCTTGCTTATATCATGCGTGCTCAAACCATCCGCGCGAGGCGCACCCGGGCTTCGGCCAGCGCCGCCGCCACCGCTTGCGGCCCAGTGCCGCCGGGCAGTTCGCGCGATCGCATGCCGGGGCGGGGATCCAGCAGACGCGCGAAATCGGCGGTGAATTCAGGCGCGAATCGCTGCATCTCTTCGGGCGTCCAATCGGAAGGCCGCTTGCCCTTCTGCACGCTTTCCAGCACGAACCGCCCCACAATTTGATGCGCCTGATGGAACGGCGTGCCGGCGCGCGCCAAGGCCTCGGCGAGATCGGTAGCCACCACCCAGCTCTCTTCGGCCGCCGCCGCGGGCCTGGCCGCGTTGAGCTTCACCGATTCAATCACCACCCGCGCCATTTCCAGCGAACCGGCCAACTCATCGGCGGCTTCAAAGAGCGGAACCTTATCCTCCTGCATGTCGCGATTGTAGGTCATCGGCAGGCCCTTCATGGTGACCATCAGCGCGGTGAGGCAGCCCATCACGCGTCCGCTCTTGCCGCGAATCAGCTCGAGCGAATCCGGATTCTTCTTCTGCGGCATCAGGCTGGAACCGCTGGTAACGCCGTCGCCCAACTCCATCCAGCCGAACTCTTCGCCGGAATAGAGGATCCAATCTTCCGCCAGACGGCTCAAGTGAATCATGGCGACGCTGGCGGCGTAAAGGAAATCCAGGGCGAAATCGCGGTCGCCGGAAGCATCCATACTGTTGCGCGTAATGGCGTCGAATTCCAGGTCGCGCGCGATAGCGTCGCGGTCGAAGGGGAAACCGCTGCCGGCCAGCGCGCCTGAGCCGAGCGGCATCACGTTGGCGCGGCGGTATGCATCGCCGAAACGCTCCCAATCGCGCGCGAACATCTCGAAATACGCCAGCAGGTAATGCGGCCAGAGCACCGCCTGGGCGCGGCGCGTGTGCGTGTATCCGGGAATCACGGCGCCGGGATATTTGGCGGCCAAGTCAAGCAGCGCGGACATCGTTCCGCGCAGCAGCTCGCGGACGCGGCTGCACTCCTCGCGCAGCCACAACCGCGTATCGAGCGAAACCTGTTCGTTGCGGCTGCGCCCGGTGTGGATCTTATCGGCCACCGCGCCGGCGCGCTCCTTCAACTTGCGGATTACCAGCGTGTGGATGTCTTCATCGCTGGCCCCATCGCTGCCGCCATCGAAAAAGGCGGGGCCGGCCGCGGCCGCCTCGGCGCGGATTTCGTCGAACGCCTTCACGATGGCCGCGCGCTCCTCCGCCGTCAGAATGCCGACGCGCTCCAGCGCCCGCGCAAAGGCCTGCGAGCCGCGAATATCGGCGTCGAGAAGCCGCCGGTCGAAATGGAGCGATCCGGAGAATCGCTCGAAGACGTCCGATGCCCCGTCGGCGAAGCGTCCGCCCCACAGCTTCATTTGGATTTCCCGGCGAGCGCCGCGCGCACCTTGATCGGCAGGCCGATGAGGTTGATGAAGCCCAGCGCGTCCTTCTGATCGTAGCTGGCGCCCATGGTGAAGCTGGCAATATCGAGCGAGTAGAGTGAATTCGGCGACTTGCGGCTGACCGGATCGATGTTACCCTTGTAGAGACGCAGTTTGACTTCGCCCGTCACCGGCTCGGCGACCTTATCGAAAAAGGCGTCGAGCGCCTCGCGCAGCGGCGTGAACCAAAGGCCGTTGTAAACCATCTCGGCGTAATCGAGCGCCAGCTTCTGCTTGTAGTGAAGCGTGCTTCTGTCGAGCGCCAGGGCTTCCAGCTCGCGGACGGCGAACATGATGAGCGTGCCGCCGGGCGTTTCGTAGCAGCCGCGCGACTTCATGCCGACGAAACGGTTTTCCACCAGATCGATGCGTCCGATGGCGTGCTGCGCGCCAATCTCATTCAGCGCTTCGAGCAGTTCGAAAGCCTTCATCGACTTGCCATCCACCGCCACCGGCGCGCCTTTCTCAAAAGCGATGGTGACTTCGGCGGGTTTGTCGGGCGCGTCGGCCGGGCTCTTGGTAAGCATCCAGATTTCGTCGGGCGCGGCGTTGGCGGGGTCTTCCAACGCGCCGCCTTCGTGCGAGATGTGCCAGATGTTGCGGTCGCGGCTATAGATCTTGGTGGTGGATTGCGCGATGGGGACCTTGTGCTTGCGCGCGTACTCGATGGCGTCTTCGCGGGATACAATGTCCCACTCGCGCCAGGGCGCGATCACCGTCAGGTGCGGCGCGAAGGCTTTGTAAGTGAGCTCGAAGCGGACCTGGTCGTTGCCCTTGCCGGTGCAGCCATGGGCCAACGCGTCGCAGCCGGTGGCGAGGGCCACTTCCACCTGTTTCTTGGCGAGCAGCGGCCGCGCGATGGAAGTGCCCAGCAGATATTTGTGTTCGTAGACGCCGCCTGAGCGGACGAGTTTCCAGAGGTATTGCGAGACGAATTCCTCGCGCATATCCTCGACGAAGACTTCGGAAGCGCCGGTGGCAAGGGCTTTCTCCTGGAGGCCGTCGAGCTCGTCGCCGCCCTGGCCGATATCGCCGCACACCGCGACCACTTCGCAGCCGTAGTTTTCCTTGAGCCACGGGATGATGACAGAGGTATCGAGGCCCCCCGAATAGGCCAGGGCCACTTTTTTAGGTTTGGTCATAGTTGAATATTCAGGGTAGCAGGGGATGGGGAGCTTGCGGAGGGAGGGTCGGGTTTACTGAAGCTCTTCCAGATCGGCCAGGTCTTTCAGGCGGCCGCTTGCCAGTTTGTTGCGCTTGAGATCGTCAAGCCGGATCACAGGGACGAGGATTCCGTCCACTTCGGCCAGCTCGCGTCTGGCATAGCATTCCTCAAAATCCACGCCGGAAATGGACGTGAGTATTTCGAGCCGCAGAGGTGGAACGCCCATTCGGATAATCTGGTCCGGCGCGGAAACCATCTCCTGAGTGGCGCCCCCAAACCCGAAGTCGCGAAGCACGGAAGCTACCTTGAACGCATTCTCCGCGTCACGGGCGATCCAGATGTCCATATCGCCGGTGGAGCGGGAGCTACCGTAGTAGTTCACTGCGTAACCGCCGATTAGCAGATACTCAGCGCCGATCGAGTTTAACAACTTCAAAAACTCGCTGAAGTCGCTCGGTAGCCGGATCGTAGCCATAGGCAATTTGCCTGAGAATTTCGAGAGCTTCGAAGCGCTCGTCAGGCGTTTTGGAAAGCCAGTACTGCCGGTCGTTGAGTTTACTGGTCAGCGTGGCAGTTTCCACCACGCTGCGCTCCAACTTGTATTTGTCCGGCAGATTCATGCATTCTTATTGTAAGTGGATTCCGCGCGCGATAGGTCGCGATGGACGGTTGCCCGCCATCCACCTATTTGACCGTGAACGGCACGGACGCCGAGACATTCGCCCATTCGATTTGCAGTTTGCCCCTGTTACCGCCCGCGCTCGAAAGATCGATCTTCATAGTCTCCACAGGGGCCGCGGGTTTCGCCATGGTCAGGGCGGTGCGGCCCAGCTCATCGCCGGGTTCGTCAGTAGTGCCGCCGTCTTGTTTGATGCCCCACTGTCCGGTCTTCTTGTTCACGATCAGCTGCCAATTGCCCTTGTCGAGGAAGATGTAGAGGCTGTAGTCACCCGCAGGCACGGCGAGGCCGCGGATGTCCAGGGCCGCATCGGTGTGCAGCACTGTGGCGTAGTCCGCGCCCGCGCGCCACACGCTGTCGTCGGGTTGCAGCGCGCCTGCGCCGCCAAAAATTTGGCGCGTTCTGACCGATGGGGCGTGATAGTAGATCCAAAGTTGTTTCCCGCCGATGGCCACCGAAGTCTCCTTGCCCGGACTCTGGTCGTTCTTCGTGATCAGTTTGGACTTGTCGAAGGCCTGTCCAAAGGCCGCCGCGAGAATCATCCCGGCCATCGCCGCGCAGTTTACAAGTTGCTTCATTTCGATATAAGCTCCTCAGGCGAGTATATAACGGAGATCGCGATAGGCTTATTCCGCAACGTTTTGGTTGCCTTTCTGCCGGAGGCGGGATAATATGCAATTGGGGGGTTGCATAAATGACCGCATCCGGATTGAGCACGGTTGAGCGCAGCACGCTGGTTCGCGCGCCGCGCAGCCGCGTATGGCAGGCGCTGACGAATCTCAAAGAGTTTTCGAAGTGGTTTGGCGTGGAAGCCGAAGGCGAGTTCGCGCCGGGCGCACGTATCCGCATGATTTCGACGCACGATTCCCACAAGGGACAAGAGTTCTTCGTCGATGTCGTAAAGATGGAGGCGCCGGAGACCTTTTCCTGGCGCTGGAGTCCGGGCTCGAAACAGCCGGGCGAAGACACTTCGGGCGAGCCCATGACGCTGGTGGAGTTCCGCTTGACGGAGGTCGAGGGCGGCACGCTGTTAACCGTTGTGGAATCGGGTTTCGACCGGCTCTCCCTGGCGCGGCGCGCCCGCGTGTTCGAAGAGAATAGCAAGGGTTGGGAATTTCAACTGGCGTCGCTCAACCGTTATGCCGGCCAAACGGCTTAGCGCGGAGCTGAGCGCTGGGGCGCCGGTCTTTGCGGCGTTGGGCGATGCAACGCGTCTGCGGCTGGTCGCACGGCTATCCGGCGGCTGGCCGCAATCCATCACTCAGCTCTCGGCGGGGGCGGCGGTAACGCGCCAGGCAATCACAAAACATCTGCACGTGTTGGCGGAAGCGGGATTGGTGCGCGGCCGCAAGCAGGGCAGGGAACAAATGTGGGAGCTGAACCTGCGGCAGGTGCAGGAGGCGCGGCGGCGCCTGGACTTGATCGCCCAGCAGTGGGAAGGCGCGCTTGCGCGATTGAAGCTGATGGTGGAAGACGACGCCGAGGGCTGAGCTCATGAGTTCGCGGCGCAGGCTGTTAAGCGGCTGTCCACCAGCGGCGTTGAACGCGTCTTTTACCGCTTCCGTACCTCCAACTGAACCGGCAGCGCGACGGAGTTTACGTCAGGGCTATAGTATTCATAAACTCGCGACGCGAATGTCTGCGCCCGAATTGGATACTTGGCCCGCAAACGAAATCTCAAAGTTACTTCACTACCCGGCGCGAACGAATCGAAGTAAAGTATAGCTTGCGTGGCCGTCAGGCTGAATTTCTCCAGGCGTCCGCTCTTTTGGCCAGCGCTCTTCTCTACGTAATCCTGCAGGTCTTCGCTGAGCAAGTCGAACCCCGGAGGAATGCCTAAGTCCACCATTACCATGTTCGCCGGCTTAGTCAAGTTATTACGGATGGCCGCCGTGGCCGTGGCGATATCGTCCTGAGCAAGATGCGTCCGGTCGTAAGCTACATCGATGGAAAGGGGCTCACCGGCGGGTTTCTGGGACCAGGGGAGAAAGTAACGCCCAACCGCCTGATAAGCGAGACCGCCCTTTCCATCGAACCGGATATCCACTTTGTTCGCGCCGCCGGCATCGACGCTCTTGAATACGAACTGGTGGAGCAGGTCGTTGTTGTCCGGAGTGAGAGTCAGCGTTTCGACCGGCTTGCCGTTCAGCGAGATCTCGACTGACCCACGAGCGTCGGATGCACCCTTCTCGCTGGCGAGCAGCAGCGCTCGAAGCGACAGAATGGTCGCTTGCGTCGATCCCCATGCGCCGGAAGCATCCTTCTTGGAGGTGATATAAGCGATGGCTTTGCGCGCCGTAGCCGAATCCTCGCCCCACTTGAGCAAGGCTTGTACGGCCAGCCCGGTGGTCTCAATACTGGCGCTGGCGCCAGCGGCGTAGGTACTCGTCTCTTCCGCGCTCCACCATGCCTGCTCGTCTTTCTCGACGCGGGCATCGAGCAGCAGGCGCGCCGTTTGATTAGTGAACTCCCGGTCTTTGCCGTAGTCGGCGGCGAAGTTAGCCAGAACGGCGAGAGTGTATGAGTCTATCTGCCCGCCCATGTTCTGTTGGATGAATTGCCTGGCCTTCTCGACCGCCTGTCCCCGGTAGCCCGTATTTTGCAGCGACCAGGCAATGTAAGCGGTGATGCGCAGCACGTTCGAGTTATACCGGTTGGTGGCGCCTTCGTTGATGAAGTTCGTGTCCGGCTTCCAGCTTCCATCGGGCTGCTGTTGCGAGGCAAGCCATTGCTGGGTGCGCTGAATGAGTCGCGGATCGACGTCGTAGACCTTGGACATGTCGAAGAATTCCATCAGTCCGTAGGATGTAAGAATCTTGTTGGCGGGAGCCTGGCCGAACCAGGAGAACCCGCCGCCGGGCACTTCAAACGTCAATAGCCGCTGATAGCCGTTGGCGATGTACCCCTCGGCTTTGGCGTGGACTTCCGGAGTCAGCTTATTAGTACGCTTCATATAGTCGAGCGCCAGTACGTTGGGGTAAGTGCTGGAAGAAGTCTGTTCGAAGCAGCCGCCCGGCATGCGCAGGATGCTATCCATGCCTTCGATCACTTGACTCAGCGGGCCGGGGTAGAGTCTGACTATAATCGCCCCGGCGCCGGGGATGGCAGCGGCGGGGAAGTTCAACTCATGATGCACCGCGGCGTCGCCGCGGCCGTTGGACAAAACCGCTTCCAGGCGGCCATTGAATACGGTAGTCTGCTCGCGCCCGTTGGGAATGACTTCGATTTCCCGGACCACGATATCGGCGCGATTGGCTCCGAGCCCCGTGGTCGCCCCCATGCGCGCGGAGAGAGTCAGCTTGAATTTGCCGATGCGTTGCGCTTCCAGCGTGAACTGCGACGCGCCGACGCGGCCGGCATCCACGGCGATGGTCTTTTCGGGGACGTCGTCGATCAGGGAGTACCAATCTCCGGACTGCAATTGCAGGTTGACGTTGCCGGCCGCGCCGGAGTAGTTATAGGCCGCCACGGGGATGGAGACACGGTCGCCTTGAGTGACTGTGGCGGGCATATCGAGGTCGACGAAGAAATCCTGGAACACTTTGATGCTCGATGTTCCGCTGCCCAGTGCGCCGTGGGTTGTGGAAGCCAGCATCGCCATGCGCCAGGTAGTGATGGAGTCGGCCAGCGGGATGGAAATGCTCGCGCGGCCGTCGTGATCGGTGATGATTTCGGGGTTGATGTAGAGCGCTTCGGGGAAGTAGGAGCGCACGTGTGGGGCGGCGGCAACGGCCTTACCACCGGTGGAGAAAACGGCGCCACTTTGGGGGACGGGAACGCCGCCAAGGATGCCGCCCATAACGCCGCCGAAGGCTTGACCGAGGTGAGCCCCATCAAGATTGCGAAAGCCTCCAACGCCGCCACCACCACCCCCAACTCCACCGCCGCGCCCCGAACCAATGCCGCCTCCAAAGCCAAAACCAACGCTCGCGGCGACGACCTCCACCGTATCAGTCACGGAGCCAACGGTCAGAGTTGCGGAAAGCATTGCACGGTCGCGCACTTTGAGAGCGACTCTCTGCGAAGCAATCCGGAATCCAGGGGAAGACACTTCCACGTCGTATTCGCCCGCTGTCAGACCCGCCAGACTGAATTGCCCAGCGGCATCGGGTCTAGCCGTGCGCGTCTTTCCGGTGGAGACATTACTCACCTTCACGCTGGCGTCCGCAATCCATGCTCCCGTCTGGTCTTTGACAGAACCCGCGATCTCTGCGAGGCCGTTGAATGGCCCGCGATCGTGCTCGATCTTGAGATCGATGACGCCCCCATTTTCAACCGGTTCCGGAGTCCCTACGATTTTCCTGGTATTAACTTCCAGATAGCCGAGCATATCGTCCGCAGTGTTGAACCGCTTATCCGGGCCCGCGCTACGCACCATGTACATCTGATGCGGATTCCACGATACGTGCTCAACGCGCAGGTTAGTGTCCCAGGCATCCTGGACTTCCGGCGCGGTGACTTGGGTCAGATCCACTCCACCACTAGTCCCTGCATACGCGTGAGTGAACGCTTCTGCCAACTTGCTCACTTGCGCCTGGAAACGCGCATTGTAGCGCTGAGCATACGCCGCGTACTTCGTCTGCGGCACAGTCCTGCCGACCTCAGTCTCGAACTTGTTAGTGCTCACAATCTCTGTCGCCGAGAATAAGGCGCGGGCCGCGCGATTCTGTTGCTCCGCATCCGCTTTCCCGGCCGTCGCGACAACGCTAGGCATGCCAATCGAGTGAATCTCATACCGTGGCTCCATAACTTCCTGCTCCAGATAGAAGAAGACCTTGGCGAAGCCGGGCTGCTTTTCCGCCAGCGCAAAGACTGCTTCATCCACAACCTGCAAGCCCAACGCCGCCTGTACGCCTTCGCCGCGCGAGTTAGTCACGCGGAAACTGACGCGCGCGTCATCGCCTGGCTTGTAGACCGGAGCATCTACCGCGGTCTCGATCTTCAACTCATCCGCGGGCTGTACGAAAACCAGGCGGTGATCGCCCACCGGGCGCGCGTCGCGGCCAAACAGGTAGGCGTTGCAGTCGAGAGCGCCGGCCATCTCCGGCGTGGCTGTGAGAGCGAACTCCGCCTGGCCGTTGACTATATCCAAGTCGCGCGTCAGCACGGTTTGCCCGTCCTTGACGATGTCCACATAGGCCGAGCCGCGCTCTTTGGTGGAGAAGACGCGTAACTGAATGCGATCTCCGGCGCGATACACGGCGCGCTCCGTGCGCAGAAGAATCTGGTCGGCGCCGGCCCGTGCTTGCATCGGCACGGTACTGACCGCGTGGTTCCCTTCTTTATCGGTTGCCTCGATTCGCAATATATCGGTTCCGTTGTCGGCCGTGAGACGAATCACGGCGACTCCGCCTTCATCGGTCGCGGCGGTCTGGTCGGCCTTGCCCGCCACATGTACTCCGACATCGGCCCTGGCAGGCGACCCATCGGGGTAAGAGGTAAGAATGAAAACCTGGTTTTCGAGATTAGGGATCAGCGTGCCTCCCTCCGGAACTGCAGTGACAATTAGCGGCGATTCGCTCACAGTGATTGGCTCGCCGCGGCCCTCGGAATGGTCAGCCGAGTCTTTCACAGTGGCCTCGATTAAGACGCGGGCCACTCCCTGACTCAGCGGGCGGCCGGCGAAGTAAGTGGGCAGCGGCAAGTCGAAGCGATAAGCCCCATCCGCATCCGTCTTCCCGTGAACCGCTCCGGCATCGAACTGCGCGACGTCCATGCCGGACGCTTTGACCGTGATCTCCGCGGCGTCTACCGGCTTGCCGAAGAAGTAATTGGCTCGGACGGTTCCTGTCACATGGCCGCCAGGCCGGTAACCGCGCTTCGCCTTGCTATCCTTGTCGCCAAATTCCACGGCCACCTTAAACTTGGGAAGCACATACCGTTCCACGTTCAGGGATATCTCTGCGTTGTTCGCATGGCCGGCTTCGGCCCCATCCATCAGGGCGCGGAGATGGTATGTGCCGAGGTTGACCTCATCGGCCAGGCCGAATTCTGCCGAGGCGATTCCGAACTGGTCGGTCTGCGTCACTTTTTTGAAGACCTTGTTGCCGCGCGAGTCTTCCACTTCAAAGGTCAGTTTGCGGTCGGCGGTAGCTTCATGGTTAGCGCGTTCCAATGCCAAGGCGCGCGCGTGGATGGTCTGGCCTGGCTGGTAGATCGGCTTTTCCGTAGTGAGAAGAATGGAAGCTTTGTCTTCCAGGCGCACCTGTTGGGTGAATTCCGTGGAGCCGATGGGTGTCTCCGCCAGATAATGTAATTGGAAAGCGCCCACAGTTCCAGCGGGAAACTGGAATTGTGCTTCGGTGGTTCCCCGGCGATTCAGGTGTCCGACGAACAGTGACACCGGCTTCTGAGTTGAACTTACTAATTCGATGTTTACGGAACTGGGGCCCGTAATCGGGTTGTTTTTCGAATCGGTGACCACCACTCGCACTGCCGCCGGTCCGTCGCTCAGATAAGATTGCTGCGCCATGATATGGATCACCGGCATGAGTAAGATCTGCGAGATAGACTCAGTCCCCTGGAGCGCGAGGCTCTTTTGATCACTATAAGAGAAGCGATAACGCAGGCGATGCCACGCTAGGTCCTCGACGGCCACTGCGTTCTTAAGTTTGAGGTTTTCCAGCCACCATCCTTTACCATTGCCGACGTTGACGCTCCGCTGGATGCGTCCCAGGACCCCGTCTTCCGGGTCGAGGACTTCCACGGTAAGCTGGCCCACGCCCGCGTGAGGCGCACGGTAGGGAATGGTGGCGCTCAAAACCCCGGGAGAGTAGGTGGCGACAATGGAATCACCGGTTGGAGACTGCATTGTCTGGAAGGATTCTACTAATCCCGCGGAAGCGATAACTAACAAAGCTGCGGGGAAGAAGAACCGGAATCTCGACGACTTCATGGATCCGTTGTGGATCTGCATAATGCGTCTCCCGTGAATCTCTTGCAACAGTGGCGCTCAATCGCCACCTACTGGGGGCCCGGGAACTGAGTCGAAAGACCAACTTACGCAAGCTATAGCCAGCGCTACCTACAGCCTATGCATTTCTATGTCCCGTCTGCTTGCTCAGGCGACAGTTAGCGCCATTTGGTTACTTGAAATCGCAGCTGAAGAGTTGGACTACCAGAGCGAGCTGTTAGTTCCCGCTGCGCTTTAACTGCCCGCAAGCCGCGTAGATATCGAGGCCGCGAGGCTTGCGCACAAAGCAGGGGAATGACCGGCGTACAATTTGCTGGAAGCTATCCACGCGCTCCGGCTCTGGAGTTTCGAACGGAATCTCCGGACCGGGATTGAGAGCGATCAAATTCACCTTGCAGTTCAAGTTAGCCAGCAGTTTCACCACGCGGCGCGCGTCGGCGTCGGTATCGTTGACGCCCTTGAGCAGCACATACTCAAACGTCAACTTCTCCCACGGGCGCAGCGGATAAGCTTTGCAGGCATCAATCAAATCCTTCAAATGATACTTGCGCGTGATAGGCATCAACTGCTGGCGTGTCTCTTCAGTAGATGCGTTGAGTGAAATAGCCAGCTTGGGCCGGACCGGCTCGCGGCCCAGCTCTGCGATGCGGGGAATGATGCCCGAGGTGGAGACCGTGATGCGCCTCGGCGAGAGCGCGAAGCCATGCGGGTCAAGCAGGATGCGCGTGGCCTTGACCACATTCGCCAGATTCAGCAGCGGCTCGCCTTGACCCATCATCACGATGTTGAGACGCCCGCCATCGCGCCGCAGGCGGTTCTCGCGCGCCATCAGCAGCACTTGCCCCACAATTTCGCCCGCTGTGAGACTGCGCTCGAGACCAAGCAGCGCCGTCATGCAGAACTTGCAATCCACCGGACACCCCACCTGGCTCGAGATACAGATGGTGTCGCGCTCACCTTCGGGCATCAGCACGGTTTCCACGGTGAGGCCGTCGTCAAGCTGCAAGAGATAACGGCGCGTTCCGTCGGCCGATTGATAGAGCTGCGCCACCGCCGGCAAACCCAATTCATGGCTGGCCGAAAGATCCTGGCGCAATCCGGCCGGAAGCGTGGAGATCTGTATGAAATCCGACGCTTGACCGCGATAAACCGCCTCGTAAAGCTGCTTAGCCCGGTATGCGGGCTGGTCGGAGCCAAGGGCCTCGCGAAGATCCGCCAAGTCCATGCCCACGATGGGTTGCGGCATTTACCCTAGTGTACCTGGGATTGGCGCGGCCCGCCGCGAGGTGCTACAAATGAATTAGAGACTCTTCCCTTTCTTCGAAATGACATCACCTATCACTCCCGCGAGGGACATCGAAATGACAACGCTGGCCAACGGACTGCGCGTGATCACAGAGGCAATGCCGCACGTCCGGTCGGTCTCCATGGGGATTTGGATCGGCAGCGGGTCGCGCCGCGAATCCGCGGAGCAGAACGGCCTTTCGCACTTCATCGAGCACATGCTGTTCAAGGGCACCAGCAAGCGCTCGGCGGAGGATATTGCGCGATCGGTGGATTCCATCGGCGGTAATTTGGATGCCTTCACCGCCAAGGAGCAGGTGTGCTACAACACCAAGGTGCTCGACGAACATCTTTCGCAAGCGTTCGACGTGCTGGCGGATTTGGTGCTGCACCCGATGTTCCGCGAGGAGGATATCGAGAAGGAAAAGGGCGTCATCCTGGAAGAACTCAAGATGGAAGCGGACAGCCCGGATTATCTGGTCCACGAAATTTTCTCGTCGAATTTCTGGAAGGACCACCCTCTGGGCAAGCCGATTTTGGGGACGCGCGAGACTGTGAAGAAGTACGACCGCGCGATGGTGCAGAGCTTTTACTCCTCCATCTACGCGCCCGCCAACATGCTGATCACAGCGGCCGGCAATCTTTCGCACGAGCGCATGGTGGCGCTGGTTCGCGAGCATTTTGAAGACGTAGCGCCGGGCGAGCCGCTGGGCGCAGACCCCGTACCGGGCACGCATGCGCGAATCGCGTTGCGCAATAAGAAGGCGCTGGAGCAGGTGCACATGTGCCTGGGCGTGCCGTCGTATCCGCTGCCGCACGAAGAGCGGTTCGCCTGCTACGTGATGAATACGCTGCTCGGCGGCGGCATGAGCTCGCGCCTGTTCCAGAACATTCGGGAGCGCCAGGGGCTGGCATACGCGGTGTTTTCGGAGTTGAACCCGTACCGCGACACGGGGTGCCTTTCCATCTATGCAGGCACGTCGATTGAATCGGCGCCCAAGGTGGTGCAGTCGATTCTGAAGGAGTTCCGCCAGCTCAAGGAGCAGGCCGTCAACGACGAAGAATTGCGGCGCGCCAAGGACCATCTGAAAGGCTCGCTGATGCTCAGCCTGGAATCGACAGGCAGCCGCATGTCGAACCTGGCGCGGCAGGAGATGTACTTCAGCCGCTTCTTCACGCTGGACGAGTTAGTGGAAAGTATCGAATTGGTTACAGCCGCCGATGTGCAGCGGATCGCGCAGACATTTTTCGATCCGAAGCAGATCGCGCTGACGGTCTTGGGAAATCTTGAAAACTTTAAGATCGGGCGCGAAGATCTGGCCTGTTGAGCCGTTATAATCGGCTGTATGCAGGCAACATACGACGACGCAAATCTGATCTTGAAACTCTACGAATTACGCCGCGAAGAGACGCTTCGCAAGGCGCGTGCCTGGTTCGGGGCCAACTTCAACGCGACCAGTGCCCAAGAGGTGATGCAGAAATATCCTCCGGGCAGCCAGGAAAGCACCAACCTCCGAATGGTAGTCAGTTATTGGGACATGGTGGCTTCGTTTGTCACCGCGGGCGTTCTCAACCAGGAGTTGTTCTTCCAATCGGGCGGCGAACTGCTCTTTGTCTGGGAGAAACTGCGGGGATGCGCCGACTCATTCCGGCAGATGACGAAGAACCCGCAGCAATGGGTCAATCTGGAAACGGTGGGCAACGCATACATCAAATTCGTTGAATCGCGCGGACCGGAGGCATTTGCCGCCTTCCAGGCGATGGTGAAAAGGGCCCCCGCATCCGCATCCGAATCCGCGGCTGCCGCCAAACCGTAATCCGGCTTCATGTCTCCGGATCCCTCTCACGAATCGCATTCCGCCCGCCGGTACGTTCGCGTCCGGCGGGTGGACGAATGCTCCAACTTCGACGAACTCTTCACGCATTGCCTGCCGGCGTTCGGCGGGGCGTATCTGCGGCGCATTTACCAGATTCTGGATCGCGCCATCGGCATGGGTTGCCCGCTGACGCTTTCCATTTCGGGACCGGTGACGGTTTCCGGCCAACACCAGACGTGGCTTCTACCGCTACTGGAAACGGGTTGGGTGGCCTATCTCAGCACCACCGATGCGGTTTGCTATCACGATGGGCACCGGAGCCTCGACGCATACAGGTCGGGGCCGATTCACGAGGTGCCGATTTTTGGCGACGACGGAGCGCTGCGCGACGAAGGCACTATTCGGGTCACCGATATGGCTTTCGACGAAGGCGTACTGCTGGACCAGGACAGGTTCCTTACTGCCGTACTGGCGCGTCCCGAATTCCAGCGCAAGATGACTGGGACGGAGTTGCGCTATCTGTTGGGCAAATACTACGACGCCCAGGAAAAGCAAAACGGCGTTCAGCAAGGGTTGCTCTCCACCTGCTGGCGCCATGCCATTCCGGTCTTCGTAGGCGCGCCGGGCGATGGCAGCGTGTTTTTGAATTCCATGAAGCTGTGGGCCATGCGGCATGCCGGGATGATTCCGGAGTATGGCTTCGACCTGGACCTGCACGCCGAAGTCTTCGAAGCCTGCGCGTATCATCGCTGGGGATTGTTCGACAACCCCGTGCAGGCGCTAGGCACGCTGATTCTGGGCGGCGGCGTTCCCAAGAACTACAACTTGCAGCCGGAGCCGGCGCTGGGGCAGGTGCTGGGGCTGCCGAATGTACGCGGCTACCTCTTCGACGTGCAGATTGTGACTGCGCCAGTGACTGATGGGTCGCTCTCATCATGCCCGCCGGGCGAAGCAGTGACATGGGGCAAGGTGGATAAAGACACTTACCTGCAAACCACGGAGAGTATGCAGTCCGATTATTCGATTGTGATGCCGTTTCTGATCAAGGCGCTGCTGGAAAACCGCTCAAGGTATGAAGCGATGGTGAAGGCGGAGGGCGAAGAGGCAGTATTCGCCAGAGAGCCGAAGGCGCGCGGATACCTGCGGGGTCGCGCTGGTTATAGGCTGTATGACATGCGCGCGGAGTTATGCGATCGGCTGACAGCGGATGTGCGGCAGAATCGGGCGTGGCTGCTGGAGAGTCTGGCTTATCCGCTGGCGGAGGCATAGATAACTACGCCGGCTTCGTCGCCAAAATCAGCGGTGACGGGCCGGGGCTGTCGAGTT
>Ga0116129_1000018_pt1 | contig 118525 bp, 102 predicted proteins | sample June2015DPH_17_2_FD_89732 | JGI IMG/M metagenome (GOLD analysis project Ga0116129, IMG submission 89732) | Peatland microbial communities from SPRUCE experiment site at the Marcell Experimental Forest, Minnesota, USA - June2015DPH_17_10 | ecosystem: Environmental > Terrestrial > Soil >... | reverse complement strand
CGGTTCGAAGCCAAAATCAAACGGCAGGCACAGCAGCTCGGCTACAAACTCGTACCGATCGAAGAAAAACCTGCCGCGTAGCTGGCTGAATTGAAGGGTTCGCAGCGGGAGTTCCTTAGGAGGTATGTGGGATACTGGCGGTCAGTCCGCATGCCGCTCTTCGCTTGGATGCTACTGCTGGCCGCCTCTTCCAGCGTGGAACTGGTGGACCACACCTACCAGATTCCAGCTAACGATTGGAGCTTCGTCGATCTCGGACTCAGGCCGCGATCCGCGCTCGTTAAGGCCGACTTCGCCGTCGAGGCCGGTCCGCCGGTGCAGTTGATGCTGATGGAGCAAGCCGATCTGGAGCGTCTCAATCGCGGCGAGACGCATGGCATGGTCCTGTCCACCGCGGTCGGACTGGCCGGCCGCCTCGAAGTACGCACGGGTAACTCCGGCGACTACGTAATGGTCGTCGAGAACCGCTCCGGGCGAGCGGAGACCTCCAAAGTCCGTCTGCGCGTCTTTATCGATTCTGCGGAAGCCACGCTGCTTTCACCCGATCGCCAGCTTACGGTGGTCGCCATCAGTTTCGCCGTATTCCTCGGAATTGCGACCTACTCCGCGCGCCGCCTTTGGCAGGCCGTCAAGCGTTGAACGCGCCGTTAACCGCGTCGCTCGACGCGGCGTCGAAAGACTCACCGGCCGCCGCCACAGTCCGCCGTATATCTTCTTCCGAATGCGCCGCAGACACAAATGCGGCTTCAAATTGCGATGGCGCCAGATACGCGCCGCGCTCCAGCATGGCGCGGAAGAAGCGGCCGAAGCGCGCGGTGTCGCTGCGTTTGGCCGATTCGTAATCGGTCACCGGATGGTCCGTGAAGAAGCAGGTGAACATCGACCCTACGCGATTCACCGTGATACCCGCGGGAGCGGCGGCGCACAACTCGGCAGCGCGCGATTCCAACTGACTGTAGACTTCGGGATGCGCCTTCAAATGCCTCAGCATCGCCAGGCCCGCGGCCACCGCCAGCGGATTGCCCGAGAGAGTCCCGGCCTGATACACCGGACCGGCGGGCGCGATGAGCTGCATGATGTCCTTGCGGCCGCCATAGGCGCCCACCGGCAATCCGCCGCCGATCACCTTACCCAGCGTCGTGAGATCGGGATAGACGCCGTAGAGCCGCTGCGCCCCGCCGAAGGCCACGCGGAAACCGGTCATCACCTCATCGAAGATCAACAGTGCGCCTTCGCGCCGCGTGATCTCACGCAGAGCTTCGAGAAAACCTGGCGCGGGCGGTACCACGCCCATGTTGCCCGCCACCGGCTCCACAATCACCGCGGCGATCTTGCCGCCATGCGCTTCAAAGGCCTGTTCCACGGCATTGACGGAGTTATACGGTACGGAGACCGTAGTGTCGCAAAACGCTTGCGGCACGCCGCGCGTATCGGCAATACCCAACGTCGCCAGACCCGAGCCGGCCTGCACCAGCAGCGAATCCACGTGGCCGTGATAGCAGCCGTCGAATTTGACGATCGCGTCGCGCCCCGTGTATCCGCGCGCCAGGCGAATCGCGGACATGGTAGCTTCGGTGCCCGAATTGACCAGGCGCACCATCTGGATGGAAGGGACCGCCGCGCAGATCGCCTCCGCCAGATCGATCTCCTGCGCGGTGGGCGCGCCGAAACTTGTGCCGATCTGCAGCGCGCCTTCGAGCGCCGCGATAATCTCCGGATGCCGGTGCCCCAGCAGCAGCGGGCCCCAGGAGCCGACGTAGTCGATGTACTCGTTGCCGTCCACATCGAAGATGTGCGAACCTTGCCCTTGCGCGATGAATAGTGGATTGCCGCCCACGCTGCGGAAAGCGCGCACGGGCGAGTTGACGCCGCCGGGAATCAGATCCTGCGCGCGTTGAAAAAAGGCTTCCGACTTAGTAGTCGATTTCATAAATTCAGTAACAGCAACTTAGAGCCGGCTGCAAGCCAGGATCGGCCGCCCACTATCACATCAGCCGGCTCAATCCAAAATTCAGGCACCTATCTAGGACGCCGCCGTTCAGATTATTCAGGAGGCGGCGCTTGAGACCCAGATACGGCTGATTGCCTGCAAACAGGTCTTGCATCACGGCCGAAAAGCGCTGGCTACGGCGCGTGAACTGCACCATGCGGGAAGGCACGGCGCCGAACAGGAATCGCCCTTGAAAAACCCGCTTGGCGAGGCGCGCGCCGAATTCCAGATCGGCGCCGAAATCCCTGCTCAGCAGCCGGCCGTAGTGCGCCACTTTATCCGCCAGCTCGCCAGCTTCGGAAAGCAGCGCGCGCACGGCCAGATCGGCCGAGCGGATGGCATAATAGAGACCCTCGCCGGTGATCGGGTCCACCAGGCCGGCGGCGTCGCCCACCGCCATCCATCCCTCGCCCGCCACGCGATTCCTGCGCCAGGACGCGGCTTCGAGCGAGGGCAGAAGGTGGCTGTAGAATGGCGAACCCTTCCAGCCGAGCCCCCGCTCAGTCATGTAGCGTTCCAGGCGCTGGCGCAGGGAACTTGCAGTCTCGCCCTTGCCGCAGATGCCTACGGAAAGGTGGCCGCATCGCGGAAAGATCCAAATGTACCCTTCCAGGCGCGGCAGGAACTGGATGTCGATTCGCGCCTGCTCGCCCGGCACATAGTAACCCAGGGCCGACATGGCATCCGCCGGCGTCCACTGCGTGCCCACGCCGCGCAGCGGATTGCGCGCGCCCGTGGCGACGATGCAGAAATCCGCCTCGGCGATGCCCGACTTGGTGCGCAGCAGCCAACGCGAGCCGCTACGCTCCATACCCACCACGCGGACCTTTTCCAGTTGCGCGCCGGCGCGTCCGGCGCGGTCGAGCAGCATGCGGTTCAGCTCGATGCGCGAATAGATCAACAGTGGATCGGACAGCTTGAGGCTGGCTTCGCCCACATGCGGAGCCGCTAGCACGCTCTCGCTAACGAAGCGCTTGGGCGTGGAGTTCTCCATCAGAAACGGATATTGGCTATAGGCCTTGTGCGTCAGGCCGCCGCCGCACGGTTTCTCCCAAGCCAGCTTTTCGTCGAAGAGCTGAACCTTGAGCCCGGTGGCGGCCAATTGCTCCGCGGCGAAAGCTCCCGCGGGGCCGCCGCCTAAGATGGCGACGCGTTTCATTGCTTCTTGTGGGCAGGCGGCAGGTCCTGGGGCGAAGGCATTTTCTGCCCGCCCCCGCCAGTCGCTGGGTCCGTAGGCATCGCCCCGCCGCCGTGCGGATTCGCCGCTCCCGGAGCGATGGCGCCGCCGTGCCCGGCCCCAGCATCCCCGCGGCCCACCACCACCCAGCGGCTGCCTTTTTGCTGCAGGCTGTAGCGCATCTGCATGCCCTGCTCGTGGTTCGCTCCCTTGGGCGCGATCTGCACTACAGCATCGGCTTTATCGCCGTTGAACTGGAGGGAGGCCAGGGACACATCCATATTCTGATTGCTGAAACCGGCCTCAGCCAGATGGTCGAGAATGCCCTGACGGACCGCCTCCCGATCCTGATTTCCGCCGCGGCAACCGGCGAGGGCCAGAATTGCAGCCACGAGGAAGGTTATGCGCACCCTTCGATTATAACCATCCCACTATCGCCATCCGACTACCGCAAAGATGCCGGGTGGTACCATCAATGCTAAGCCCACCTATATGGATACCCTGGAAACCCCGAACTGGACGCGCGCCGAAAATGTCTGCCCCAGATGCAAGCTGGCGATTAAGGTGGATGCCCGGCGATGCACGCATTGCGGAGAGCACTTGAGCGCCACCAGCAGGTTTCCTCTCTACGTCGGCATAATCGGCCTGCTGGCTCTTCTTTTCGTGGCGTTCCTTATGGTAAAGACCATCCGGCGATCCGATCAGAATACAGACACTCTACCGGCCGACGGCCAGCAGATTTCCCAACCGGCCCAACCCGATAAGCCGCTGCCGCTAAACAAGTAAGAATTACAGATCTTCAGTGGTGCTATCCGGCCGCACGGTCCGGGGCCCGTAGAGATCTTCGTCGGTCAGCGTCGCGCCGCTTCCGGCTCCACGTACGCGCGGAACAACGACCCGGTCGGGGCTCACATAGTCGTCAGCCTTGGCGTCTTCGGAGCTGGCTAAAGCCACGCGCGGCCGGGGTTTATCGGAGTTCCCATAGTCGCCGGCCTTTTCGCTCTCGGAGGCGATATCCTGCGCCCCGGTGTGTTCCAGGATCTCCTTGCCGCGCTTAACCCAATCGGAGCTGTCGCAATGCACGGAAAGCAGGACGCCGCCTTCGCGGATGCGGCCTTCGTAGCGCTTGGCTTCATATTCCGGAATCCCCATTCCGGCCAGCGCTCCCACAAAACCGCCGAGCGTTCCCACCGCTCCTGCGCCAGCCAGAGCGGCCACAATAGGACCGGCCGCAATCAACGGCCCCAGCCCCGGAATGGCCAGCGCCCCAATGCCGACCAGCCATCCCAATACCCCGCCTGCAAGGCCGCCCGCCACCACGCCGGTGGTGACGCCCTCCGGCGCTTTGGTGTTTTTTTCGTGCGCGAAATCCTTGGTTCCCTGATTGTCCTGAAACAGCACCGAGATATCGGTATTGCGGAAACCGGTCTTGCGCAGATGCTCCACCGCTTCCTCCACGGCGAACCGGTTGGGATAGATTCCAAAGACTGCTGTATTCTTGCCTGACATAATAGTGAGCTCCTTTGCCCTATCCCGTCATGCACGAGGATGGCCACGCGGAAAGCCGCGCACAGCGGCCAGTATTGTTTCAAACATCGCCGTTTTCGAACATGGCCGTCCGCGCAAGATGGGTTTAGACTATTTGGAGAGGGATCTGATGCGAACCACGCGACGAACGTTTCTAAGCGCGGCCGGCGCGGCCGGCCTGAGCGCAGTCTATGTCGACTCCGCCTCGGCGAAGATCGAGCCCGAGCCTTGGGGAATCAAACTGGGCATCGCCACCTACACTTACCGCAAGTTCGAGCGGGCCAAGGCCATCGATTTCATCAAGGCCGTCAAAACCCCCTGGCTCAGCATTAAGGCGGACCAGCCGCCCGGCGCCGGAGCCAACCAGCATCTGCCCGGATTGCCCGCGGAAGGCAAGCCTCTCGCAGCGGATGCGGCCGCGCAGATCCGTGCGGCGCGCGCCGAATACGAAGCGGCCGGCATCAAGATCATGAGCTCCGGCAACGTCGGCATGACCAAGGCGAAGTCTGTAGAGGATTTGAGGCCCACCTTCGAATGGGCCAAAGCCGCGGGCCTTCCCATGATGGTCTGCGCGCCCACGCACGAAAACATGCCGTTTGTGGAAGCCCTGGTGAAGGAATACAACATCCGGATTGCGATCCACAATCACGGCCCGGAAGACCATAACTTTCCCACGCCGCAATCCGTACTCGAAGTGGTGCGGAAACTCGACGCGCGCTGCGGCCTGTGCATGGATGTCGGCCACTCCGTGCGCGCCGGCGCAGACGTGATCAAAACCATATCCGAAGCGGGCTCGCGCCTCTTCGACATGCACGTGAAAGATCTCTCCGCATTTAACGAGGAGAGCTACAAAACGTTGCCGAACTTTGGCCAATGCGACGTAGGCGACGGCGTGATGCCGTTCCCGCAGATCTTCAAACAGCTCAAGAAAATGAATTATCAGGGCTGCGTGAACCTGGAATATGAAATCCACGCCGACGATCCGCAGCCCGGCGTACAGCGATCCTTCAGCTATATGCGCGGCGTACTGGCTGGTCTCGCAGCGGGGTAGTGTTAGTGTAAGTGGCGCACGCACTCTGCGTGCAGCGTTCACACTCCTGTGAACGCGCTTCAGTCCCGCGCCAGTGTCATGGAATACCGCGCAGCCAATCCGGCGCCGCGCCGCAAAGGCTACGCTGTGCGGAACGGCCTGAACAATCCCCGGGAGGGCGTGGAGGTCTTGGCTTCTACGCCTTTTTCCTTGCGGTAAGCCGCCAGAATGGCGGACTCATCGTAATCGATGGCGCGAGCGTACTGCCGGATGTAATTGGTATCGTAGATTCCGCCGGGAAGCTTCTGGAATTCCCCCTGTTCGATGGCTGTGAGCAGCCGTACGCTGATTTTGGTCGCGTCGGCGATCTGATCCAGGGTTATGCCTCGATTGCGTCGAATCGTAGACAGCCCCAAAACGCTTCGTTCTTCTGGCATCGGCGTATCTTTCCGGGGTGGGCCGGATAGGCCTACTGGAACTTTTCCCGTAAGTTGCCACTATAACACTACTTCTGCCTCTGATAAACTCTTTTTTTATGGACATTTGCCGTCGCAGCTTCGGCGCGTGTATGTTGGGCAGCCTGGCCGCCCGGGCGCTGGCGGCGCCATCCCGCGCTAAGTTATTGGTACTAGTAGTTTTAGAACAATTCCGCCCCGATTACCTCGATTCCGTTTGGCCCGCCCTCGGCCCCGGTGGATTCCGGCGCCTCCTGGAAAAGGGAGCCTATTTCCCGGATTGCCGCCACGCCGCCAGCACATTCTCCGCATCCACGGTCGCCACCCTGGCAACCGGAGCGTGGCCTGCGCAACACGGCATCATCGCCGATTCTTGGTACGACGAAGCTTCGAAGAAGCTGGCCTCCGCCAATGAGGAAGCGCTGCTTGCCACCACCCTGGCCGCCCAGGTTGTCGCCAAATCCGGGACCCGGGTGTTCGTGGTTGCCGATTCCGCGGCGCATGCGGGCCTGTTCGCGGGCACGTCCGGCGCCCGCATGTTCTGGATGGATGCCGGCGGCGAGTTTGCTACGCGCGGCGAAGCGCCGGAATGGCTGGCCGCCTACAACAGCCGAAATTCACCCGAGGCTTTGCATAACGCCAAATGGCTGGCAGCCGGCGCCAAGCCCGACACGCCCGCGCTGCGCGTGCTGACCTACGACCAGAATCATCCCGGCGATTTCACGGCGCTCTACAAGGCCTCGCCGTTCGCTCAATCGGCCGTCTTCGATTTGCTCGGCGAATGCATGGAGCGGGAACGGCTTGGACAAACCGACGCGTTCGATTTCGTGTGCGTCCTTTCCAGCGCGACCGCGATGCTGGGCTATGAGACCGGTGCGCAGTCGCCGCTGATGCAACAGATGGTGCTACAACTGGACCACCGTTTGGAAGTGCTAATGGGGGACTTGGCAAAGGGCGGCGGCGAAAATGGATTCAGCATCGCGCTGGCCGGCGCACACGGCGCGCCGCCGCTGCCATCGCAGGATACGCGCGCCAGAATGGCCGTCAACGGCGAAAGGGTGGCGCAGGCTGTAGCCGGCGCTCTGGCGGCGAACAGCTTCGGCGCGGTGCGGAAATATGTCTATCCGTTTCTCTATCTCGATGCTTCGGGATGGCGTGACCCGGAGCCGGTTCGGATGGCTGCGGCGCGCGCCGCGCTCAACCACGCCGCGGTGGCCAACTACTACACCGCCGGGGGCGCCTGCTCCACCCAGGACGAATGGCTGCGCCGCTTCCGCAACAGCTTCCACGCCAGGCGTTCGGGCGACGTGATGCTCTCTTACCGCGCCGAATACGTCGAAGATTTCGGGCAAAACCGCGGCGTCTCTTACGGCTCGTTATACAACTACGACGCGCGCGTGCCGCTGTGCTTCTACGGGCCGCAATTCCGCGCAGGCGTGTATGAATCGCCCGTGGAATCGGTCGATCTCGCGCCCACGCTGGCGCGCGTGATGGGTGTGGCGGCGCCATCGTCGTCCACCGGACGGGTGTTGGGCGAAGGACTTCTCGAATGAGCGCGGACGCGGCGGCGCTGGCCACCTCGCTCTGTGGAATCGCTCTGCGCAACCCCGTAATCGCAGCTTCGGGCACGTTCGCGTATGGCATTGAATTCGAGAAGCTGCTGGACCTTAATTCGCTCGGCGGCCTGGTGGTGAAGGGCCTGTCGCGCGAGCCCATCGAGGGCAACCCCGCGCCGCGCGTATTCGAAGCCGCCAGCGGCATGATCAATTCCATCGGTCTGCAGAACATCGGCGTGCGCGCTTTCGTGCGCGACAAATTGCCGGCGCTGATGAAGCTCAAGACCGCCGTCTTCGCCAACGTTTTCGGCTATCGGACCGAGGACTATGTGGAAGTAGTGCGCGTACTCGAAGATCACGCAGGGCTGGCGGCGTACGAAATCAATGTCTCGTGTCCCAACACCAGCCACGGTGGAATCTACTTTTCCAGCGACCCGGCGCTGTTGGCGGAAGTGATAGCCGCGGTCAAGAGCGTGGCGCGGCGGCCGCTGATCGTGAAGCTCTCGCCCAATGTGGCCGCGATTGAGCCGCTGGCGCAAACGGCCGAATCCGCCGGCGCCGATGCGATTTCGCTGGTGAATACGTTTATCGCGCTGGCCATCGACGCGCACACGCGGAGCCCGGCGATCGGCGCAGGATTGGGCGGACTCTCCGGACCGGCAATCAAACCGATCGCACTGCGCCTGGTCTGGCAAGCCGCGCGCGCCGTAAAGATTCCGGTGATCGGTCTGGGCGGAATCGCGTCCGGCGAAGATGCGGCCGAGTTCCTGATCGCAGGCGCCAGCGCGGTGCAGGTGGGCTCAGCGACATTCTGGGACCCCAGATCGCCGGTGCGCATTGCGGAGGAACTGGCGGAGTTTTTGCGGCGGGAGAAGATAGGGAACGTGCGGGAGTTGGTGGGTACGCTGAAGATGGGGATGCATTGAGCGGAGAAGATTCCATGTGGCTCCGCATCCATATTGCTGACGGCATTGCTTACGGCGATCGCTCATAAAGATCGGCGCTACTATTCGCTTAACGCATCCGAGTCTGGCTGGGCTAGAAGCTCCGCGCCACCGGAAGGCGCCAGAAAAGACGTCTTCCCTCAACTCGCAGCGCCCCACGATTGATCCGCCTGCACCAATTGAACGGCATTGAAGCGCTTTAAGCCACGCGCGCCAACTGGCGGTATTCTTCCTCGGAGCGCGCCGGCAGCAGCGTCCAAAGCGTGTAGACGCCGAGCGCCGTTCCGAAGGGCATATGGATCAGGCTGAAGCAGCCAAGCACGATCGCCAGCATGCGCGCCCAAGGCTGGCGTTCCAGCAGCCCCCAACCGGTGATGATGCCAAGCACCGCGCTGCCCAGCAGCAGCATTCCGATGAATTGCAGCAGGCCGTGGACAAAATTGGGCATTTCGGCGAATTCAAACACGCCGGGCCGGAAAAACGTCAGCAGTACGAACGCCGGAAGGATGGAGAGCGCCGAGACCGCAAGCCACAGAATGCCCAGCAGTCGCAGGTGTCCGGCAAGCCTGCCTTGCGTAGGCATGAGCGGGATGGCTGCGGCCGGCTTGCCGCACGCCGCGCAATACCGCTGGTAGCTCTGCATTTTGACGCCGCAACCGTCGCAGTACATGGTAGAAGCTCCTGAGTGGAACTACGCGGCGGCGGTGGGTTTTGTTCCACAGCGACCGATTTCGGCCGGAAGCGCCCCTTCGCATCACCGGGCGTACGGGAGCCAGAGGCTGCGCAAATCAGGTGGACAGGGCAAGGTTCCAGCGCGTCCACAGAGGAGGCGTAACTGGGTTTGCGGCACTGGAACATCTGGTCCGGCGGCGGTGACGGCGTCCACTGCTCCCAGCGCCCCGGCATTTGCCATTACCAAGCACAGGCGCGCCAGACGGCGCTCACCATGCCTGCGATCGCAAAGCTGCAAGCGGGAGGTTCGAAGTAGGAACGCCTTCACCACGTTCGCACAGCCTCCGGCGACCGATGGCCGCGAACGCAATCGGCGCCGTGCGTGGAGGCGGGTCCGAGCGGCGGCAGTCAGCGATTGTATGGCATAGGGCTCACGGCGTGGCGCACACACTCAACGCGCTGAGCGTGTTTCCCGCGGCATGGAGCTATTGAGCTAAGTCGAATGAGTCAGGAAATCCGAGTCAATAACCCGCCCATTGCAGCACCGTTGCTGCACAGCGTTGCGGGGCCGGCCAGTAGGGTTGAAATTACTGGGCGCTCACAGCCCACCAAATGCCGTTGCCGTCGCTGATCAGATGGACGGCGTCCAACGCCCTGAAGGTGTTAGCGGAGTTTGAAGTTGACCCCACGTTGATCAATTCTCCCGAAGGCGCCTGAAGCGTAAAGCCGCTGTTTGCGTTAGTGGGAGCGTTGCCGATAAAGATCAGTTGCTGGCCGGCGGTCGTTGCGGCTGGCAGCTTTATCCCAGTGGCCTGGTCGGCGACGAAGTATACGACTGAGGCGCCCGAGACCGTGGCGCCGGTCGTGAGAGGCGAACCGATAGGGGCGCCGATGGTAAGCATAGCTCCCCCCGACGCACCGGCGGGACCTGTTGCGCCAACTGCTCCGGTCGGTCCCACTGGACCCGGCACTATGGATGCTGCGCCCGTCGCTCCTGCCGCACCGGTCGGCCCCGCAACACCTGCTGGTCACACTCCGCCTGTTGGACCTGATACGCCAGTCGATCCTGCTGCGCCCGTTGGTCCTGAAACGCCCGTCGGTCCCGCTACGCCCGTAGTCCCCGACAAATCCGTCGATCCCGCTGCGCCTGTTGGCCCTGCCACGCCCGTTGGTCCCGACACACCCGTCGGTCCCGTCGGACCGGTCGGTCCCGCTACCATCGATGCCGCACCCGTCGCACCCGTGGGCCCAACGCTCGCCAGCATGATCGTGAGCGTCGCCGGATGGCTGGTGCTCGTGTTCTCCTTGCTGTCGAACTGAACGCTCGTGCCCGTATTCGCCAGAATCATGAAGCCGTTGTTCGAACTCGGCGTTGTAATCCATCCCTGCACCGCCGCTGTCGCATCCGTCGCGATGAAGGTATCGGCCGTATTGGTCATCACCGACGTGTTAACCGCGATCCCGGGCGAAATCCCGGAGTTACCGCTGACTGTCAGCTCACTCCAAGGCGTGGAAGCGCTCACGGTATCGATATTGATCGAGCCGCCCGCGTTTACGTGGTCCAGGAACAGCGTCAAAGTCGCCTTCTGGACTTGCGCCGCGGTCACCCCAGCCGGCAGTTGCGTGAGATCGAACTGCACCAAGCCGATGCTTGCCGAGCTGCCCACCGTGATCGTGGTAGCCGTTCCGAAGTTACTGCCATTGCCCGGCACATATTAGGCGTCCTGCGATGGGGCCAGGGTTTGCGCAAAACCCGCGATGGGCGCCAAAGTCGGCACTACGATCACAACTTGAGTCGGGTTCTTCATTTTGATTTATCCGGGGTCAATTCTATAGTGAATGGGAACTGCGCCGCCGCCGCAGCAGCGCGATCAAAGCGCCGCCGGCGAAAAGCAAAAACACACTGCCGGGCTCGGGTAAGTTCACGACGGAATCCGCCCCGGTGATGGAGATGGCGAAGTTGCCCGTGCGCGACGTGCCCAAAGCCGTGGTCAGATCGCAGAAGCTGCCGCTAGTCCCCGCTTCCTGGCAGGTAAACCCGGGGTCGCCGTCTTCCACGAACCCATCGGCTACGGAAGTATCCACCGGAGTGTTGTTGTATACGGCCAATGCCAGGGTGTACGTACCGGCCGCCAAGGTGTCCTGGAAATAGATGTCGTCGCAGTTCCCCGTTGTCGGGTCTGTTCCCACCTGGCTGCAGCTTCCATTGTTTAGTGTCAGCTCGTCGCCGATGTCGTCGAAGAGGAACGCGGCGGGTGCGAAACCACCCGCCGGAATGACGGTCGAGTTGACGGTTCCGCCGGCATAGCTATAGGTCTCAATGGTAATGGTTTCGGACGTGTTCGCCGTAATGTTGAACAGCGCCACCTGGTCATCGGCGGCGAACGATCCTTGGAAAAGAGACAGTGGGGCGGCAAAACCAGTCACAATGGCCAAGTTAAACAGCAGGGTTCCGTTAAGCAGTTTTTTCATCGCTTGGGCTCAGATCACAAGTTATGATACCAGTCAATAAACAACGATCTATTAAAAAATCAATTACGACGTACGCGGTATTACCGATAACCGAACCGTCGCTAACTAATCGTCACATAACGCACTAAGGAAGTTTGGTCAATAATGCGGCTGAACTCCACTTATCGTAGTTAGTTAGCCAACTCGCCGCGGGATGCGGCCCTGACGTCGTATCGCGCGCCATCGAGAGGCGCGATGATGCTGTTTCCGTCGCTGCCGCCCGGCAGATACAGGCAGACCACCGAGCGGCCGCCCGCCGTCAGCTTGGGCATCATGCCGACCAAATTCGCCGCAGCCAGCGCCTGCCAGCCAGTGGAAAGCAGGCTTCGTCTGCTCACGCATCGATAGGTCTTGCTGCCGTTGCGTACAATTGGGAGCTCCCCCACTTCGAGTTCAGTTTTTGGTATGGTACGCCGCGCTGTTTGGAGTCGAATCGCGAGGCGGCGTACATCAACTCGCGTTCCTCCGCCGATAGTTCCAGACCAAAATGGGGAGCGGCGCGCTCCCAGATGGCGCCGGGCAAGTCCCTGTAATTCAGAAACAGCCCAGTGGGAACTTGGCGAAACGGCTCTGCCGCTTGCAGGTATCCCTCAATGACGCGGTGACGCCATTGCTGCCGCGAAAGGCTCGTGATGTCCTCGAATCGCATGCGCAAAATGCGCGGATCCATCGCGCCAGGCGCGCCGTGCATACCCGGGCTGCGCTCCTGCGAGGCCTCTACTTCCGCGGTCTCCCGCTCCAGAAAAATCCAGGGAGTTTCGGGGAAGGCGGCACGGATCAGCGGCAGATCGTGTGTGTGCCAGGAATCCAGTTTGACGATGTAGTGCGTTTCCCGGCCGGTGCGCCGCTGTCCGAGCGCCGTGACGATCCAGCGCAGCCATTGGGCGTGCTCCGCGGCGGAAAGATCGGGCCGGTCGAGCCGCGACTGGATCACGTCATCGATCGCCGGCGCCTCGGAAACCACCACGGTCCGCTCCAACGCGGCGAACATCTGCGTTGCCAGCGTGGAGCCGCAGCGCGAGATGTGAAACAGAAATCCTGCGGGAGGCAGAGCTTCCACTCCGCCTGCCTCTTCAAGCGGCGTCTCGCGCCGGAAAAACGCCGCAAACGGGTTGCTCAGCGCGGCCGTGAGGCTATCGGCAAAGAAGGGTTCGGTGAGGCGGCGATCGCCGGTGAAGATCCACTCGACGAAGGGGCGCGAATCGCGGAAGAAGACCTTGGCGGGCGTCCATCCCCGCAGATCCCCGGTCCACGCCAGCGGATGGCGCGCGCCGTTTTCGGCGTCCCCCAACGTGAAGTCGAAACCCAGCTCATGGCCCAGCTCGAGCACGGCGGGCGCGAACTCTGAGCGCTCAGGCATGGCGCGAAGCCGCTCCCTGACAGCGGGCGTGGCAAGCGCGTGCGCGCGAAAATCGTCAAAGCCGCGCGCCGGCAGCGTGCAGCGCGGAATGTGCCATCCCTCGGCGCCGCCCCGGCCAAATAGGGCGCGGACCCAATCGTTCACCTCGGCGTCGACCACCAGGTGGACGCGGTCCCTCTCGCCGCGATTGTTGACGCGGTGGGGCAGGTTGACGTTCACGTAATAGCAGCCGCCTTCCTCCAGCAGCAGCCGCTCGCCGCAGACGTAAAATTCCACGCCGGGGTTGGTTTCAACCGGAATGTGGATGCGGATCTCGCCGTCTTCGAAATCGAGCGCGTGGTCGGTGTGTTCGCGAATGAAGGAGCCGGGCGCGAGGCTCAACAGCCGCGCGGCTTTCAGCGGGCATTCGAGCGCAGCGAGCGCTTGGCGGAAATAGGGACAGCGCGCCAGCAGCGGCGTATCGCGAAATTGCGCGGCCGTGCGCTGGCCGGCGGTCAGGTCGGCGCTCGCGCCGGTGGCCGAGCGCAACGCGGCGCCGCGCCATTGACCGCCGTAATCGCTCGTGTTGTAGTGCGGCGCCCAATCCTCCGGGCGCGCCGCCGCGAGGTCTCGCTGGAGGCTCGCGGGGTCGAAATGGAACGGAAATTTCAAGCCGCTTAACATGCGGTCAACCTGCGTCTCAACCTGCGCTTCCACTCCATGCTAGTGTAGTCTTGCGGAAATTCGCTACGCAATCGGATTGGATAGCCATGGAAATCTCACGCCGCCCGCTGACCGTTGACGACGAGCCTTTTATCAAGCGCCTGATTGAGGAAATGGTTGCCGACGAATTAGGCGCGCGGCTGTGGCCGGATGGAGTGCGGGCTCCGCTTCTCGACATTCAGTATCGCGCGCGCCGGGCGGGCTACCGCGACGCCTTCCCTGGCGCCACGGAGGAGATCGTGCAGCGCGATGGCGAAGCGGCCGGCTGGCTGGTAACCGCGCGCGACGCGGAATCCATCCGGGTGGTGGATATCGCGCTTCTTCCGCAGGAACGCGGCAAGGGTCTTGGAACCGCCTGCATTCGCGACTTACAGGCGGAAGCGGAACTTACGGCCGGCATACTGCGGTTGAGCGTGGTCCGGATGAATCCCGCCGCACGGCTCTATGAACGACTGGGGTTCCGCGTTACCGGAGGCGATGAGATAAGGTACGCAATGGAATGGCGCACGGGTGCGGAATGACGGCGGAACGGGTTCCGCCGTCTTCCAGCGTGTAAGTCGAGCCAGCGTCAGTTCCGGCTGGGGAAGATACCGACCATCGCAATCAGGAATGTCACGCACAAGTACGGTTGAATGTTGGGATGCGCCTGGCCACCGGCGTTAGCGTTTACCACTCCTCCATTCATAAGCACGTTGGTGGAAGGAGAATAGATTTTGATCGGCAGGGCATCGTTGCCGGGAAATTGCCTGCCGGCGAATCCTGGCCGCCCCCGGTATTAGCGTTGAGTGTGGGTGTGGGACGCCATCTGGGCGGTTGTCAATGTGACGTTTTCCGATCCGCCAATCTCCCCTATCACGTACTGAGACAGTCCACTACCTTGCCCTTGATGGATTGCCACTCTGCCGGGCCGGCTCCGGCAGGAATCGCGGGACCGTCTTGCGGATGCGAAACAGGCCGGATGGGAAAGCTTCGTCCGCCGCGCGCCGCTTCGCGGCTCGGCGGCTATGGCAAGCTAAAGCATACCCTACCAACCGCTGGGTATCGGTTAGCATGGGGAATTGAGCAATTTCGATGAAATTCGGCGGATTGTCATGGATGACTCCGGCCTGATGCGGGCCTTGACTTCAGCCGAAACGGAGGCGGAGCTTTTCGCTTTGGCGATTGCTCTCGGCCGGGAGCGGGGCATCGAACTCACGGTCGCACAACTCGAAGAGATCGCAGGCGCCAATCGGCGGGCCTGGTTCGAGCGGTGGCTGGCGCAATGAAGCGTGACGGATGGGTTCCGATCCGGTTGGCTTGGAAGGGAAGCGGAGTTGGGGACGGCGAAGCGTTCGTCGACTGGTGCTGGCTTGGCGGCGAACGGTTCACCGATCCGTTTTTCGATGGCACGATCGAGATCGCGCAGCGCACGCCATTCAACCGTTTGTTCACGCACCGCACCCCCATAGCCGAGTTGGGCCGGTGGTATGCGGCAAGTCCGGGTATGGCTCCGGCGGGTTTCATTTTCCACATGTCCCGCTGCGGCTCGACGCTGGTTTCGCGGATGCTGGCGGAGCTGCCGGAAAATCTAGTGATTTCCGAAGCGGGTCCGCTGGACCGGCTGGCGCGCGCGGAATCAATCCCGGAAGCGGCGAAAGCGGAATGGCTGCTCTGGATGGTGAGCGCGCTGGGGCAGAGACGGTCGGGGCAGGAGACGCGGTATTTCATTAAATTCGATAGCCCGACCGTTCTGGCTTTGCCGTCGATCCGGCGCGCGTTCCCCTCGGCGCCATGGATATTTCTCTATCGGAATCCCGAGGAGGTGCTGGTCTCGCATCTGCGGCAGCCGGCGCCCGCCATGTGTCCGGGAATGATTACCGACGTCCCCGCGATTGAGGCGACTTTGGAGGAAGTTGTCTCGATGAGTGCGGAGGAGTATGCGGCGCGGGTAATCGGACGAATCTGCGAATGTGCGGCGCTCGGGATGGACGAGTGCGGGATGCTGGTGAATTACACGCAATTGCCGGAGGCTGCGTGGGGTAGTATAGCGCGGCGCTTCGGGGTGGAGTTTTCGCCGGATGAGATCGCGCGAATGCAGGCTGCGGCGCTATATGACGCGAAGCGGCCGCGGCAGAAATTCGAGGCGGACGGCGAGAGTAAGCGGCTGGAGGTTTCGGGTGCAGCGCGGGCGGCCGCAGCGCGTTGGATATCGCCACACTTTGACGAATTGGAGCGGCTCAGGGCTGCGGCCGGAATTCCATGACGTGCTGAACTTCGCCGCCTTCGATTCTCCGGAAGCCCTGGCGGTGATAGAGCCCCATGGCAGTGCGGCAGTCGCAGGACCGGGCGGATCGCGGCCGTCCCGATCCCTTTGCCCGGAAGTTCCGGCGAGACTATCCTGTCGCGAGCCACGCCTTGTCCGGCGAGGTATTGACGAAGCGGCCCAGCCGGCACATCCGCGCCATCGGCCTGGATCGCTTGGCTGGCAGCTGCGGGGAAATTCATGCCGTGAGACTAGCGCGGGCGCGATCGGGAGAGTGCCCATCGGTAACGGCCAAGCGGCTGCACCGAGTTCCGCCGCAACCGTCTCAACGGCCGTACTCGCAGGGCAGAAGCTCTAAGGTTAAGAGTATTTGAACCGTGGGGGTGCTTAGACCTAGAGGCGGCACGTAAAGGCCAGAGTATTTGCAACACGCGCAAGACTGATGGACCGTGGCGGGCAAGAGCACCGCCACGGCATACCCGAGGGCCCGCTAACTAATTCCTGCTTGGGAAGATCCCCTGCAGCGCGATGATGAAGGTCACACATAGGTAGGGCTGCATAACAGAGTGTGGCTGGCTGCCGCCTGTGTTTGTAACCGCGGACGGAGCCAAGTGTCCCGTTGCTGCACTTGAGGAATAACCGAAAATGCCTGTCGCCGGATCCTTGACTGAGCCGTTGTTGATCTGCGCCGGAACAGCATTGGTAGGATCAGTCACATTGCCGGCTAGGTTGCTCACGCCGGCCTGAGCCTGATGGCTGTGCGCCGGCATTTGGGCTGCCGTCAGCGTGACGTTTGCCGATCCACCCGTCTCACCAACCGTGAACACGGTTCCGCCCGGGGCCGAGCCCCAGTGGATGGGAACCTGGCCCTGAAGGTTAGGGAGCATGAACGTGGTCGTACCGTTGCCCCCATAGGTTGTGCCGATCAGCGAGAACAGGGCGGCGTTCTGAGATATCGGGAGAGTCTGGCCGTTACAGAAGGCCCAGCCTCGAGGGGCGAAGTTACCGCCGAACATCCTGATCTCACCGACAAATGGTTGCGACATGTATCTTTCCTTTCGTTGTGCTTGGATTGTGTGCTTGGTTGGCTAAGAAACTACTACTGGCACCTCAGAGTAACTGCAAAGTTAATTATCGCAGTCGTCGAAACTCCCTCGACCATTCTGAGCGACAGCGTATCCCCGGCGGCCACGCCGACCGACCCGGTATCGCTACAGCTTTGTTGTGTGCCGGCGCTGGTGCCAAGCGAACCGGTGGTGCAGGTTAGCGAAGTCGCGGTTGGCGTGTTCGCGCCGGTGCCGTGCATGACCGTAATGGCAGGCGAAACCGCGGGACTGCCAGACGTCTGAACATTAGCGCCGACGTTCAACTGAACCAGGGTGCAGGCAAGGGGCACTAGCACCTCGTTGGTATTGCTGAAACTTATGGTGGTATTGCCGTTGTTCGATTGTCCGTATGCAGTTGGCGCAAAGTAAATGGCGGGACCGGTGGAATTGCCGTCGTTGATGAAAGCATACATTTGAAAGAAAGTTGTCGATAGCGTTCCCGTCGCGCCGGTTGCGCCCGTTGCGCCGTTGGCGCCATTGATGCCGACGCCGGTGGGCCCCGTTGCGCCCGCCGCGCCATTGCTTCCGTTAGTGCCGTTGGCGCCGGTCGCGCCCGCTAAGCCGGTCGGCCCGGCCGCACCTGTCGAACCGTTCGCGCCCGTCGATCCCGTCGCACCTGTCGGCCCGGCTACGCCCGTCGATCCTGCCACGCCGCTCGGCCCAGTTACACCCGTCGCTCCGGCCGCGCCACTCGGCCCAGCTACACCCGTCGATCCCGTCACGCCCGTCGGTCCCGCTACACCCGTCGGTCCGGTGGCGCCAGTTGCGCCGGTCGCGCCGTTAACACCATTGGTTCCGCTGCTACCTGTCGCCCCCGTCGGACCATTGCTTACCAGCACGATCGTCAACGTCGCTGGATGGCTGGTGCTGGTGTTCTCTTTACTGTCGAACTGAACGCTCGTGCTCGCATTCGCCAGAATCATGAAGCCGTTGTTCGAGCCCGGCGTCGTAATCCACCCCTGCACCGCCGCCGTCGCATCCAGCGCAATAAACGTATCGGTAGTAGCTACCGGCAGGGCCGTTGCCACCGCGCTGCCGGCCGATATCCCTGAATTCCCGGTTACCGTTAATTCACCCCAAGGCGTCGAGGAACTAACCGTATCGATGTTAATCGTACCTGCCGCGTTGATGTGGTCCAGGAACAGCGTCAAAGTCGCCTTTTGGATTTGCGCCGCGGTGACTCCCGCCGGCAGTTGCGTGAGATCGAACTGCACCAGTCCGACACTCGCCGAACTGCCCACCGTAATGGTCGTGGCCGTCCCGAAATTCGAGCCGTTGCCCGGCACGTAGTAGGCATCCTGCGATGGGGCCAGCGTTTGCGCAAAACCCGCGATGGGCGCTAGAGCCAGCGCCGCGATCGCTAAGCGAGTCAAGTTCTTCATTTTAATTTATCCTTCGTCAGACTTACCGTGAACTGAAAGTGTGCCGCCGCAGCGCGATCAACGCGCCGCCCGCGAGCAGCAAAAGCATACTGCCGGGCTCCGGCGCCGTAACGGAATCCGCCCCGGTTACGGCGATGGCGTAGTTGCCCGTACGCGACACGCCCAAAGCGGTGGTGAGATCGCAGAAACTGCCGCCGACCCCTAAACTCTGGCAAGTAAAGCCAGGGTCGCCGTCTTCCACAAACCCATCGGCTGCGGAAGTATCCACCGGAGTGTTGCCATATACGGCCAGGGCCAGGATGTAGGCTCCGGGCTGCAATAATAAAGTCGGGGAATAGATGTCGTCGCAGTTCCCTGTCGTCGGGTCTGTTCCCACCTGGCTGCAGTTTCCGTTGGTCAGGTCAAGCACATTAGGCACGGTAGCCTGATCGTAAAAAAGGAAGGCGGCGGGAGCGAATCCGCCGGCTGGAACGGTGGTGGAATCGAGTGTTCCGCCCGCATAGCTATCCGTCTCAATTGTGACAGTTTCGGGCGTATTTACCGTAATGTTGAATAACGCCACCTGGTCATCCGCGCTGAAAGTTCCCTGGAAAAGCACCGTCGCGGCAAAACCCGGCGCAACGGTCAGGCTCAAGAGCAGAATTCCCTTCACTAGCCTATTCATAACCTATCCCTTCCGAAATTTCTGAGGTCGTCGCTCGGACCCGCTGCTTTCATTGAAACTGAATAATGTCTGAATAGATCACCTGATGGTACCCTATCTACCAGAGATCGGCAATCAAAAACAGAGATAAACTTGGAAATTTCAAACTTTTGTTTCTACAAGGATCAGATAAGTCCGGTAGTGTCTGCAATTTCGCGTACTAGTACTGGTACAATCGCGTAAGATTCCGACCATGGCCTTCTTATGCATCCCTGGATACGGCTATCGCGGCATCCTCATCCGCTCACTAACGCATCACGTTTATCATGGCCGTAATGATGAACGAGTTCGTGAAGTCGATTAGAAAAGCCCCGACGATGGGAACCACCAGGAACGCCTGCGGCGCCGGCCCGTACTTTTCGACCAGTTCCTCCATGCAGGCGACGGCATTGGCGGTGATACCCAGCATGAAGCCGCAGAAGCCGGCCGTGGTCACCGCGGCTTCGTAGTTCCGGCCCATCCCGCGATAACAAATCGTCACGCACATCAACCAGCAGAAGCCCACCTGCGCGGCCAGTATGACTAACATGGGCAGCGCCAGGCGTGCGATTTCCCACAGACGCAGTGTCAGCAGCGCCATGGTGATAAATAGATAAAGCGCGATGCGGCCGAGCGTATCGATATCGGGCTGGGTGACGCGCGCGAAGCCGAAGCGGTCGTCGAGGTTGCGCAGGATGGCGCCGACAATCATCGCGCCGATGTACGCGGGCAAGATCACCCCCAGCCTTTCGATGGCCGTGCTGAGTAAGTTGCCAAGGCCAATGCAGACGCCGACGACTAACACCGCGGTCAGCAGGTTCGACGATCGCGCGGCGCTCGGCGTTCTGTTCGAAGTTGTGTTCGGAGTTGTGTTCGGAGTAGCCTCAGGCTCGACAAGTGGCCTCGCCGAATTGGCAGCGGCTCGCTTGCGCCCGATCAGACTCGCGCCGATATAAGCGCCGATCAAACCGGCCACGGCGATGCCGAAGGTGGCCGCCGCCAAAGCAACCGTGGTCGCGCCCTGCACGCCCAGCTTTTCAAATGTGCCGCCGAAAGCCGCGGCCGTGGCCGGACCGCCGGCCAGCGCCACCGACCCCGTCAGAATGCCCAGGCGCGCATCCACATGCAAGGCCTCGGCGAGGGCGATTCCCAACACGTTTTGCAGCGCCGCTCCGATGGTCGCAATAACCAGCAGCTTGATCACTCCGGCGCCGCCTTTGCGGATCAACTCCAGGCGCGCGTTCAGGCCGATGGTGGTCATGAAGGCGATCATCAGCAGATCGCGCAGCGTGGTATCCACTTCCAGGTTGACCAGGCGGCCGTGCAGCGCCAGCGTCAGCAGGGCGAAGAGCATGCCGCCCACGACGGGCACGGGAATATCGAGACGGTCGAGCAGCGGCAGCTTGCGCTTGAGCCATGCGCCCAGGGCCACGCCGAGGCAGGCCAGCGCCAGCACCTGCGCGGGGTTGAGCTTCCAGGCCGGCGGCACAACTTAGTATAGTAAGTCCAATGAAACCGACAAGCTTGGTTCTGGCGCTACTTTTCTGCGCGCCGCTGGCGGTGGCGGACAACTATCCGCGGCAGCCCGCGATTGACATACAACACTACATTTTTCGGGTGACGCTGAGCGACGAGAACGATGAGATTGCGGGCGAGACTACTGTCGCCGTTCGCTTCGTGAAGGACGGAGTTGCTACGTTCTGGCTTGACCTGGCATCTGCCGCGAATGGTAAGGGAATGACGGTTTCCGAAGTGACTTCGGCCGGAGCCGCGGCGCAGTTTGCGCACCAGAACGGCCGGCTGACCATCTCATTGGGCGCCGCGCCGAAAGCGGGAGAATTGCGCGAATACACCGTGAAATATCGCGGCATTCCCGCCGACGGCCTGAAATTCCCGAAGAACAAATTCGGCGACCGCACGTTCTTCAGCGTGAACTGGCCCGACAAAGCCCACGAATGGCTGCCCACCGTGGATCATCCTTATGACAAGGCCACCAGCGAGTTCATCGTCACCGCGCCGTCGAAGTACCAGGTGGTTGCGAACGGTCTGCTGCAAGAGGAGCTCGATCTGGGCGACGGGCGGCGGCGCACGCACTGGAAGCAATCCGTTCCCATCGCAACGTGGCTGAATAACATCGGCGTGGCGGAGTTCGCGTCGCGGCATTTTGCGCAGGCGGCGGGTGTGCCGCTGCAATCGTGGACCTTTCCGAAGGACCGCGAGAACGGCATCGGCACACTGGAGGAGCCGCTGCGGCAATCCATCGAATTCTACGCGGACCATATCGGGCCGTATCCATACGAGAAGCTGGCGGGCGTTGAAGCGGCCGGGATGGGCGGCGGAATGGAGCACGCCAGCGAGATTTTCTTCGGCGAGCGCAGCATCAACGGCCGGCCGGGTTTGGGTCTGGTGTCGCATGAGACCGCGCACCAGTGGTTCGGCGATTCGGTAACGGAGAGCGATTGGGACGACGTATGGCTGAGCGAAGGCTTCGCGACGTATTTTTCATCGCTGACCATCGAGCACTATGAAGGGCGCGACGCGCTGGTGCGCCAGATGAAGGCGTCGCGGCCGCGGATTTTCGCCACTGAAAAGCGCATGCCCGACGTGCCAGTGGTGCAGACCAAGCCGTGGGCCGGCATACCGAACCAGATTGTCTATCAGAAGGGCGGATGGTCGCTGCACATGCTACGCGGCGAAGTGGGCACGGAGAAGTTTTGGGCAGGCATTCGCGAGTATTACAGGCGCTATCGCGATTCGAGCGCCACCACCGCGGATTTCGAAAAGGTGATGGAAGAGGCGTCGGGTGAGGACTTGCGCTGGTTCTTCCAGCAGTGGCTCTACCGGCCAGGGTCGCCGGCGGTGGAAGGAGCGTGGCGCTACGATGCCGCGGCAAAGAAGGTGCAGCTCGATTTGACGCAAACCGAGCCGGGCGGGCCTTACCGGTTGCCCTTGGAAGTAGGAATCGCTGTGCCGGGAACCGCGGCGCCGAAAGTGGAAAAGGTGCAGTTCGACCAGAAGCAGCAGCATTTCGAGTTTGCGGCCGAGCAGGAACCGGCGGAGGTGGAGCTAGATCCGAATGTGTGGCTGCTGATCGACGCCAAGATCGCGAAGAAATGATCGATGAAAATGCGCTGAACGGTCAGGCGCTCATCCCCGCGCGGGTGGGCCGCTCCGTATCGTTTCCTGGCGTCGGACTGGAGCACGCGAGCTGACGACTCCTGGCAGAATCGAGAAACTGCAACCAATCGCCGATACCGGCGCCATTCTTCGTGGACACCTTCAGCACTGGCATTCCCGGCCGAACACGTTCGATGTTGAGATCCGCGGCGGCCATGTCGAATTCGACGGCTGCGGCCAGATCCATCTTAGTGAGCACCGCCAGGTCCGCAGTGTTGAAAATAGTCGGATACTTGAGGGGCTTGTCTTCGCCTTCGGTTACCGACAGCAACACCACTCTCAGATCTTCACCCACATCATAGGATGAGGGACACACCAGATTTCCCACATTCTCGATGAAGAGAAAATCCAACTGCTCCAGATCCCAACCCTCCAGAGCAGTCCGGACCATGGCGGCTTCCAGATGACAGAGAGTTCCGGTTGTAATTTGCCTGACGGGCGCCTGAGAGCGCGCCAGCCGGGTTGCGTCGTTGTCTGTCGCGAGGTCCCCCACAAGGGCCGCGACGCGGTAACTGGGTCGCATGAGAGTGAGCGTTCTCTCAAGGAAGGCGGTCTTGCCGGAGCCGGGGCTCGACACCAGACTCACCACGTATACTCCGGCGCGGTGGAAGCGTTGACGCAGCTCGCGAGCTACTACGTCATTCCGCTTGAGAATGTTCTGTCTTACTTCCACCAGGCGGGTTTGCGGAGTCATTGCTGTAGCTCCAAAGCGAAGACTTGCAGTTCGCGCCCGTGGATGACCTGGGATACCGGGCTCTTACATTCGGGACAAACAAACCACTGGACTGACTCCAATGTGCGCGGCGCCAGACACTTGGGGCAATACACTTCAATCGGAATTTCTTCGACTACCAGACGGGATCCCTGCAAACCCGTACCCTCGCACGCCAGCTCGTAGCACGACACCAACGCTTCCTTGACGACGCCCGCCAGCACGCCGAGCTTCAGGTGCACGGCGTTCACGCGCGCGCCGCCTCTCTGGTCAGACTCTTCTTCGGCCATTTCCACGATACTCATCGCGATGGAAAGCTCATGCATGACGTGACCCCGGTCTGTTCCTATACGCTGGCTGGTTCATACCGCTACCACGCAGCCGCGGCCATGCCAGCCAATCTGCACCACGTCGCCATCTTCCGCCAGAATTGGCACGGTGCGCTGTCCACCGGAAATCGCGATCATGCGGGCGCGCGCCTCATGATCCATATCTACGTCGTATTCGACGTAGTCATGTCCTTTCCACTCGAGCCACTCCCGCATTTCCTGGGTGTAAGGGCAACCCCTGGTTCCGAAGAGTTCGAACTTAGGCACGGGCAAGCACCTCCAGCGCTTCGCGAATCACATGATAAGTGGACGCCTGAACTTCCTGAATGCGTGGAATGTAATCGGATCGGACTACTAAGGGTAAGTCGGCCAACCCGCGCCGCAGGATCTCTCCTCCGTCATACCCTAGCAGCGCCACTGTGAGCAAGCCGCGCTTCCGCGCCTCTTCGAGAGCCATAATGACGTTTCCTGATCCGCCACTGGTAGATATCCCGATGGCTACGTCTTCCCTTTGGGCTTGCGCGATCATCTGGCGGAGAAAGATCAGATCGAGTCCCACGTCGTTGGCAATCGCAGTTAGATTCGCGGGCTCCATGGACAGCGAGATGGCCGGGACCGGGCGATATCCCGCGGGAGGAAAGACGCAATCGATGGCCCAATCGTTGGCGTCGGTGGCCGAGCCTCCGTTACCGAATACGATGAGCTTGCCGCCATGACTCACGCGTTCGTGAATGGCGCGTGCGGCGTTGACGATCTGTTCGGATTCATCGCGCGCCACCTGCGCTCTCAGACGCGCATCCTCCTGGGCTTTGAGACGGATGGACGCGGCGACTTCTTCGACTATGTCTGCCGTATGCTGCTTCGCTTCGCCCAGAAATGGATACAAAAATCCGGAATCGCCCACGTCATATCCCAGTTCCCGATGCTCGAAGAAGACGTGTACTGTCTCCCATAATGTGTGATACAGAATCTCCATCAGCTCCTGATGGACGAAGGGATTCCGAGTGGGAGACTGGAACGAGTAAGAGCCGCCGCTGCCGGGCAGCTCGAAAGTCATCGCGCCCCGCCGATGCGCGGCCGCGAGCGCGTCCGAAATTTCCGCATCGCCTTCGGGAGGTCCGAATCCCATGACGATATCGTCCGGCTGAAGGATCGCGTCCAGCCAGGGACGAAAGAGAAGCGACAGATCGAGCGCCGGCAATGCGCGTTTGCCAACAATAATCGGATGGACAAATTCGACAGAGACGTGCTGCGCATCGGTAGCATAAGGGCCGCGTCCAAATGCCAGTAGCCGCCCTCCTGCGAGAAAGCGGCCGGACATCTCCCGGCAGGCCTCGGCCAGTGGACGCGCCTGTTGCGCGAAGAAGTCTTCAAAGATTCGATTACGTTCCAGAAGGCCATCTTCGACGCCGCTTATGAGATCGCATGCCTTGACCCGGGTCTCCACCATCATGGGCTCCTAGCAGATTCTCGGCAGCGGATCGCCCACCAGCATGTCCACGATGCGGCTGCCTCCGTAAAGCGTCGTGACAAGGACTGCGCCCGCGGGCCGATCGCTAATCTCACCGATCAATGCGGCCTCCCCGCCGCCCGGCGTCCCGCGCAAGGCATTAAGGGCCGCCCCGGCTTGCTCGGCCGCAACCACGGCGAGGAACTGTCCTTCGTTGGCGATGTGAAGCGGGTCCAGCCCCAATAACTCACACGCGCCCCGTACTTCATCCCGAATGGGAATCGAGTCTTCCGATAACACGACTCCCAGGCCGCAATCGTCCGCGAGTTCGTTGAGCGACGTCGCGACGCCGCCGCGCGTCGGATCGCGCATCCAGTGAATACCGGGGCCCACGGCTTCCGCAAGAGCCTCTACCAGCGGGAGCACGGAGCGAGTGTCTGAGCGGAGGTCCGCATCCAGATCCAACTCGCCGCGTGCCAGGAGAATGGTTATGCCATGATCGCCGATGGGACCTGAGAGCAGGATCTTGTCGCCGCACCGCACGGCGGCTGGTGAGACGCTCACGCCAGGAATCAGATGCCCGATGCCGGAAGTAGTGATATACATCTGATCCGCCTTGCCGTGTTCCACGACCTTTGTATCGCCCCCGGCGATAACAACGCAGGCGGCGCTTGCCGCGGCAGCCATAGCGCGGACCTCGGCTTCGAGTATGTCAGTCGGCAGGCCGGCTTCCAGCACGTAACTTACAACCAACGCCTGTGCTCTTGCTCCGGAGACTGCCAGGTCATTCACCGTTCCATTCACCGCTAGTTCTCCAATCGACCCACCAGGAAAGCGCAGCGGTCTGACTACGAAACTGTCGGTAGTCATAGCCACACAGGTTCCGTTGACATTCACGTGGGCGGAGTCCCCAAGGGGCGCACGGTTAGAACCGAAAAGAATAGGCGCGAATAATCCATCGATGAGCCGCCGGCTCGCCTTTCCGCCGGCTCCATGAGCCATCTCAACCTGTGGATCCCGGAAGCGGATTTTGGAAGCGACACTGGCCATGCGATATGACTCCCGTCACACTCCTAAAGACATCTGCGACACATTCGTCAACATCTGAGTCTTACGGTGCTCATAGTTATAATAGGCCGCGCAGGAGCCTTCCGAAGACACCATCAGGGCGCCGATAGGGTGCTCGGGAGTGCACTCTTTGCCGAACAGCTTGCACTGCGCCGGCTTCAGTACGCCCTTCAATACCTCGCCGCACTGCGCGGCCTTCGGATCGGTGACTCTCACACCGGGTACGGAAAAGCGGCGTTCGGCGTCCCACTCCGCGTATGACTCGCGAATGCGGAGAGCGGACTGCGAAATGAAGCCTAATCCCCGCCATTCAAAGTACGGGCGCAGCTCAAACACCTCGGCCATGGCTTTAAGTGCGGCGCGGTTTCCTTCCCAGGGAACGGCGCGTTTGTACTGGTTCTCCACCTTTCTTTGGCCCTGGTTCAACTGACGCAGCAGCATCACGATGGATTGAAGAAGATCGAGCGGCTCGAACCCGGCGACGACGATCGGCTTCTCTTCGTTACTCGCAATCCACGCATAGGGCCGGCATCCGATCACGGTAGATACATGGCCGGGACCAATAAAGGCGTCAATGCGCATATCGGGGGAATCGAGGATGGCGCGGATGGCCGGAATGATGGTCACGTGGTTGCAGAAGACCGAGAAGTTACGTATGCTCTGGGTCTTGGCTCGCATCAGTGTGAGAGCCGTCGATGGCGCGGTAGTCTCAAAGCCTATCGCGAAGAACATGACATGCTTGTCAGGATTATTGCGCGCGAGCTTGAGTGCATCCGAGGGCGAATAGACGATGCGGACATCCATCCCGCGAGCTTTGTATTCCAGCGGGCTGCCCCGCGTGCCCGGTACGCGCATCATGTCTCCGAATGCAGTGAAGATCACATCGGGCTGCTCCGCCATGGACAGCCCATCGTCGATTCTTCCCATGGGAAGCACGCACACGGGACACCCGGGTCCGTGGACTAACTCGATGTTAGAAGGCAAAAGATCCTTGAGGCCGAAGCGGTAGATGGAGTGAGTGTGGCCGCCGCATACTTCCATGAACCGGTAGTGCCGGTTGGGACCGGCCAACCGGCGGATCTCATCGGCAGTCCTGGTGATTAACTCCGGTTCACGAAACTCATCGACAAATCGCATGGTAAGTCCTTTTTGCCTGCGGGCTGCCCCACATTATGGGCCACCCAAGCCGTAACCCTGAGCCTCTTCCATCGCAGCGTCGCTCTCGCCCAGATCCGTAAGCATGCGCAACTGCTGGTGCGCATCTGCTTCGCCGATCTTGCTCATTGCAAAGCCGACGTGGATGAGGACCCAGTCGCCGGCGGAGGGAGGATCGTCCTGCAACAGCCCGAGATCTACTTTCCGGCGGACGCCCAGAACGTCCACCACGGCCAGGCTGCGATCCTCCGCCAGTAGCTCGACGATTTTTCCAGGTATTGCGAGACACATGTGTTCGTTCCTAGTTTTGCAGGCTGCCAACCCGCCCCACATCGGCGGTGAGTGTCTTTGAGACCAGAGTCTCGATCATGGCGATAGCCTCATCCACAGCGGCTGCCACCGGGTCGCTCAAACCGAGTTTGCCCTCTTCATCGAATGCAATTTCGGCGGGCTCACAGCCCACGATCAGAATCCGGCCCGGCGCGCCGCCCATCGACTTGACTGTGCGCAGCACACTCATCGGATTCAGGGCATGAGCTTCCAAGTGCGCGCCATCCGGCCCGTTCCACTCGCCTGGGTCCGGTTCGACCAGATAGACTGTGCCAGGTTCCCCGCCGCGCGGGCACGCGTCCACCAGGATGACGAGATCGTGTGGATCGAGCAGCGCATAAGTGAGATCGAGGCTGCGAATTCCGAAGTCTTTCAAGACTACGCCCGGGGCCAGCCTGCGGCCCGCGAGACGGCGCGCAACTTCCGTACCGAATCCATCATCACCCAGGAAAATGTTGCCAATACACGCGATGAGAATCCGTGGAGTTGTCATACCGATTCGATCTCCTCAGGATTGAAGAAAAAGCGATGGCCCGGCTGGCGGAGGAACCCCAAATCTTTGCCGGGGTCGTCATCCATCACGATAGCTACCTGCACCTTGCCCTCATAGTCTTGCTCGATGCTTTCGATGATTCCAATCTTCCCGGCCAGTGCGACGTCCATGATGTCGCCGCCATTCCGCGGATGCAGGCGGACATGGTCGCCCCTAATGAACTTGACGCCTTCAACAATGATCTGGTCCAGCGCCGGCTTGTCTTCCAAGAGTTGCCATTCCCACTCGTTCATTGGCGTCCCTCCGGGCTCGGGCGCAAGCCGCGTAGAGCCCCGTGGAGCTTTTGAAAATGTTCCGGCGGCAGCATCTCGGTTCTTTCGAGAATCCGGCGAGCGCGATCGTCTCCGTTCCTCACCTCTAACTTCTCGGCATCAGTCATCGTCAAAATTCGCAATGCGAGGATCTCATCGATTTCGGCGCTATCGAAGAGGTCTCCGGGACTTTCGGGCGCAATCTGCGGATAGTCATAGAGGATGATCGGCGCGGAGAGCATCAGGTTCCGCTGTCCCTCGTCTCCCGCAAGTACGGGCCAGGCGCCGGTGTTTTGACATCCAGCCGCCGCGGGTTTTAGATGCTCCGGAGGATCGAGTGAGGAGACAAATTCGCCGCCGGTTGCGCGGAGAATGCTGTGAACTGAAACCAGGGATCGTAATAAGACTTGGTCGCGGGTTACGGTGTTGGCGGCTTCCAGGCTGGCGATGTTTCGGATGTTTAGTGTCAACTTGAAGAGACTCTCAGCCAGTTGCAATGCTTCTAACTTTAATTCGCCTTGGAGTGTCTGCGGATCTTCGGCCCCGGGGAATACGAATTCGTGCCTATGCGGGCGCTCTCGAATCGATTCTAGAGTGAAGGGCGGCGTCGAGACGTCTCGCTCCTGGCCTTCCTGCCAGGTGTGTCCTGAGACAGCCGCCTGAAAGCCGGCTGCAGCCAGGATTGGCTGCCCCACAAGCTGCAGGAAGCGTACTTTCAGCTCGATGGTTGTGGAACCGTCGCCTTGCACCAGGCATTCGGTTCGCATTTCCCAGGCGTCCGATCCAAATTCAAGGTCACAATATTCGCGGGGATAGAGGACGCCGAAGTTGAAGCGCTGCCGGTTTTTCACCGCGGATGGCCGGTAAGGATAGAGAATATAGCCTTCATAGAGTACTGCGTCGGCGATTTTCTCAACTGAGGTTATGTTCATGGCTGCACCACTTCTTCTTTCAGCGACGCAAGCATAACCTCGAAGGCCTGCTCCCAGGTGGGAATGCCGCGCTCTACTTTGAAGCGATGCAAATCTTCAAAGACATCCCGGCGAAGACACAGCCATGCGCTGTTGGGATAATGCGCATCCATCATGTCTTTCCAAACCTTCAGCGGAAGGCGAAACCTGGTTTCTTTGTCCCATGAGATGGGCGCCGCTAATAGCGATCCATCGGGACCTGCATAGAAGACAGTCCCACTGAACATCAATAAGACTGGGATCTCTCCATCAGCCAGGCCATTGAAGTACTTGGTGGTCGCGAGGCTGAAATCGAAGGTACAGGGCACGTGTAAGTCGACGGAAGCTGCGCCTGTGAATCGCGGAATCACCGCGCTGGTGTTAGTCCACAGCAAATTGAGCAGGGTTTGACCCCATCGCTCGGGCTCGCCGAACAGATCGCGAAGCCGCGCCTGTTCCGACGCGGTATATCGGCGCCGAGTTACTTCGATCCGGATCTGGCACCGCAGCACCACCGTATGGATCGTCTCATCCCGATCGGCGTTGACGATGCGCAGCTTGAATGCAAGCGTGGGAGACGCGGCGAATGGCACAACCTCCGCCTTCTCGACAGTGATGGCCAGGTCAGGCATAGGGCTCCTCAGTCAACGGCTCAATTGACTGCTGAGTTACCCACCCGGCTACCTGCGGCGACTTAGCCTTGAGGTCGCTAAAGAATTGGCCGATCTGGCGCCAAACTTCAGTTCCGCCGGAGAGACCCTGCCACCGGCTGCGGATGAGACCGACGAGCCTGAAGCATTCATCAATGGGCGCCACGTAGTATTCGGGATCGGAGAATCCACGGGCATGACCGATTCGATTCACCAGAAGCGCTTCGACGTCGGCTTCCATTTCCAGCAGCACCGGGTTCGCGAGCTCAATCTCATCCCAGGAATCGAGCGATAGCAATGACTCGGTAGCTCCGGCTGGGCTCGGGTACAAAGCAATTACCCGGCTCTGCGGCGTGCTCTTGAAGAAGAAAGCCATGTTGATGGGCATCATCAGGCCATCCCACTGGCTGTCTGACATCTGGAAATCCGGCAAGAAGCGGACGCGCCGGGGCACGCGTTTGTATTTGGTCTGGCCCTGGCTGCTAAACAGGATCGCGCAGGCATCGCAGGCACATGTCAATTTGCGGCTGGCCGGGTCCAACAGATGCTGGTGAGCGACCCCTAACTGTTGGCTGCACATTTCGCAGACCTCAAGCGATGAGGGGCGGCGGACAAACTGGCGGAGGACGCCGAAAGAGCTAGCGGTCCGCGAGGTCTCGCTCACAATGCTCCTTTGTTCCCTACAGTCATCTGTGGGGCAGACGCGGTCTTTTGTAATAACTCAAGACTCACGAAGCCCGGCTTCTCGCCGGCGTCTTCGATGACCAGAGAGGCGATATCCGGGGCGCACTGGTACACGGCGTCCTCGACCAGCTCCTTCAGGGCTTGCGCGGTGGAGCCGCATCCGTGGCCGTTGGCGTGGAGCCGCAGCCTCACCACGCCGTCCTGAACGCTCAGTAACTCTACCTCACCCTGATGCGATCTCAGGCGCGCGCGCGCCTTATCCAACCCCTCAGTTATGCGCGCTTCGAGATTGAGGGGATGAAGCCCGTATAAGACCAGAAGGCTCGCCACCAGTTCATCCCGACCTAGTTTCTCGACGAGACCCTCGCCGCCGGCGGCGTCCGAACGGATCAACTCGAGAATTCGATCAAGTCCGGCCCCATGCAGGTCCATTACCGACTGGACTAACTGCCGCACACTGGTCCGCAGGCCCAAGTCGGCGGACCCTTCGATCTCGCCGAGCATACGCTCGATCGATTGGATCCGCTGCGGGAATTCCGGTTGTCCGGGCATGAGATGTCTCCAGTGTTACTCGTCACTTAACCGTTCAAGCCGAACATCGGTGAATGGCGCGTTTCGAGAACCTTGCCGCCGCCGTCATACATGTGCACGCCGCAGGGCAGACAGGGGTCGAAGCTGCGAACCGCGCGCATGATGTCGATGCCCTTGAATTTATCCCTGCCGTTTTCCTCGAAGATCGGCGTGTTCTGCACGGCGTCTTCATAGGGACCCGGCGTGCCGTAGGAATCGCGCGGATTGGCGTTCCAGGGCGTCGGCGGATAGGGATGATAGTTGGCGATCTTGCCTTTACGGATGACGACGTGATGGGAAAGGACGCCGCGGACAGCCTCATGAAATCCACAGCCGATGGCTTCGTCGGGCACCGTGAAATCGGACCAGGTACGCGTCCTGCCGGCATGCAGTTCCTTGAGGGCCTGTTCGGCAAAGTGCAGCGCGGCTGCGGCGGCATAGGCCTGGAAGTAGGTGCGGGCGCGGTCCCGCTCGATGGCGTTGCTCCACTTCGGGATCTTCCATTCGAACTCGACTTCAGGCTTCGATACGGTCTTCGGCAAGTAGATTTTCACGCTATGGCCGGTGGCTTTGACATAGCCGATGTCCACCAGACCGGCGAGCGCCGTCGCCCAGAAGCGGGCGATGGGTCCGCCGCCTGTGTCGAGCGCAAGGTGGTCGCCAGTCCGCTTGTCGAACCAGCGCGGAGACATCACCCAGGTGTACTTATCGCTGAAGTCCCGCTTCTGCGGCCGGGGAGTGGTGGTCTGGTTCCAGGGATGCCGCTGATCCACCGGGTTACCCAATGGATCGTGAGTGACAAAGGTTGGTCCACCCTGCCAATCGTCATAGTAAGAACTGCCCAGCAAAATGCGAATGTTCAAGTTGATGTCAACCAGATCGGTGGTGACTAACTCGCCATCCACTACTACGCCCGGGGTGACGAACATCTTGCGGCCCCACTTAGTCATGTTCTTATAAGTGTAATCGCAGTGTTCGGGATCGTTGAACGATCCCCAGCAACCGAGCAGAATCCGGCGGCGGCCTACCTCCTCATACCCGGGTAAGGCATCATAGAAAAAGTCGAACAAGTCGTCGTGCAACGGGACTACTTTCTTCACGAACTCCACGTATTTCATCAGGCGGACAATGTAGTCGGTGAACAGCTGGACGGTTGGCACAGTGCCGACGCCGCCGGGATAGAGGGTTGACGGATGCACGTGCCGGCCTTCCATCAGGCAGAACATTTCCCGCGTCATACGGCTCATTTGCAGCGCTTCGAGGTAGAAGTCGCCGGCGAAGGGATTGAGCGCGCGCATGATATCCGCAATGGTCCGATAGCCGTGCAAATGGGCGTGCGGGCAAGGGGTTGTCTCGGCTTTGGCGAGCACGCCGGGATTGGTTTCCTTGACCATCTGCTCGCAGAAATCCACGCCTACCAGGTTGTCCTGGTAGATATTGTGATCGAACATGTATTCGGCGGCCTCGCCCAGATTGACGATCCATTCGCCGAGCGCGGGCGGGCGAACGCCGAAGGCCATGTTCTGAGCGTAGGTGGCGCAGGTAGCGTGATTGTCGCCGCAGATGCCGCAAATCCGGCTGGTGATGAAGTGGGCGTCGCGCGGGTCTTTGCCCTTCATGAATATGCTGTAGCCGCGAAAGATGGAGGAGGTGCTGTGGCATTCGGCCACGCGGCGATTCTCAAAATCGATCTTCGTAAATATGCCGAGGCTGCCGACGATCCGCGTAATGGGATCCCAATTCATCTCCACCAGATTGCCCTTTTTGCCGGGGCTATTGATTTCAGGTAGCGTCGTTGTGCTCATGGTGAATTCTCCTTCCGCTCAGTAGGCTTTCGGACTATAACCAGTAGTCAACTGGGGTCGCGAGTGTCTCCATCGCGGTTCTTTGTTGACAGTATTGTTAGTGAAGGAGCGCAGAGCCCGGATGGCGCGTCCGTAGACGCCGACGGCAGCGGAAGAGACGCGCGCGCCAGGAGGCTCGTCCATGAAAGGCATGAACTTGTCGGGAAAGCCCGGCATGGTACAACCGATACAAATACCGCCAACGTTGGGGCAACCACCCATCCCGTTCATCCAACCCCGCTTGGGCACATTACAGTTCACCACGGGACCCCAGCAACCCAGCCTGACAATGCATTTCGACGTGTTGTAACTCTCCGCGAAATCTCCCTGCTCATAGTATCCGGCGCGGTCGCAGCCTTCGTGCACAGTTTGACCGAACAGCCACTTAGGCCGCAGTTGATCGTCCAGCGGAATCATGGGAGCGATGCCCGCGACCTGGTAGAGCAGGTAAAGCAGCGTCTCCATGAAATTATCGGGCTGGACCGGGCACCCCGGAACGTTGACGATGGGAAGGCCGGCCTTCGAACGCCAACCCCATCCCAGATAGTCGGCGAGCCCCATGCAGCCGGTGGGATTGCCTTCCATCGCATGGATACCGCCGTAACTCGAGCATGTGCCGGCGCATACAATTGCCAGAGCTTTAGGCGCGAGGCGGTCGATCCACTCATTGGTTGTAATGGGCTGGCCAGTGTGAGGATCAGTACCTAACCCCGCCCAGTAACCTTCTTTCTTAATCTTCTCGTTGGGGATGGATCCTTCGACCACCAGGACGAAAGGCTCCAGCTTGCCCTGTTCCGCGAGATACCAATACTTGAGAAAGTCGCCGCCGTTCTCATAAGCGAGAACGGGATTGTGCAGATGGACTTTGGGAAGGCCCGGAATGGCTCCCAGAAGAACGTCTTCGATGCTGGGCTGGGTGGCCGCAGTTATAGAGACCGAGTCCCCATCGCAGCCCAACCCGGCAGTTATCCAGAGAATGTGGACCTCGGCAATGGGTGAGGGCGTTTGGGTCTTCCGGCCGTAAGGAACAGTTTCAGTCGGCATTACTTGGCTCCTTAGAACTTCACGGTTCGGTGCTGGCTTCTATGTTGGCGCGCATTAGGAGTTACGGCTCCATTTTTTCGCTAATGCCCCAAGGTTCTCAAGCGGCGCCGCATTAATTTAGTGTTAGTAGAGACAACCACCGTTGGGATAAGGGATTTGCCCACACACTGAGACCGGAACTGGAGTATAGGCCGACCCGCGGACAGCCGGATCGGTTTCGCGAAGGCAATGGGGTGGGTCTTCCTTCTGTTTACGGTGGCTCTTGGCCGCGATCTCCGGTTGGTGGATGAGGGTCCATGCAAGGTTTGCGCCGGGGTCGGGCAGGAAGGCGCGGCGTTTGGAGCGGGGGTTTCCGGACCGCCCCACCCACGGACCCGTGCTGGCGGCATTTACCGCACACGGTTTTTCCCTTGGGTATTGGCGGCGAAGCGAACATCTGCTTCCCGCATGCGATCCGACCCGTTTGGCCCGCTCTCCCGACTCTGCGTCCGGCACGGGTTCGTTAGGCCGGCTTTAAGCCTGCTTGGGGGTTTAGCCCCGCCTATCGTGCCCCGGTTGTAAACTGGAGTCGATTCTATGCGCCACCTAGCCTCGTCGCTCTTGCTTGCCTCCCTGGGCGCGTTTGCCCTCGCGGCCCAGCCGATCCAATACGTCGAAAGCCGCAAGCTCTTTCTACTCACCACCCGGGACAGTTCCTACGCCATGGGCGTCGATCTCAACGGTGAACTCCAGCACCTCTACTGGGGCGCCGCCCTCTGGCGCGCCGACGATTTGCCCACCGCCGTCCCGCAACGCGAGCTTTCCTCCTTCGATCCGCCCGCCATGCTCGAACGCGAGGAATTTGCCGCCTGGGGCGGAACGCGCTACTACGAGCCCGCCCTGAAACTGACGCGCGCCGACGGCAACCGCGATGTGGTGCTCCGCTACCTGTCGCACACAATCCACGACAACACCCTCGATATCACCCTGAAGGACATCCGCGACGACATTCAAGTGGTTCTTCACTACCGCGTCTATCCCGATTACGGCATCCTGGAGCGCAGCGCCACTATCGTCAACCGCACCGCTAAGCCGCTCATGCTGGAGAGCGCCCAATCGGCGACCTGGAACCTGCCCGCCGGCGAAGGCTATCAGCTCACATATCTCACCGGCCGCTGGGCCGCCGAGACGCAAGTGAATCACGAGGCGATTCACCAGGGCATGAAGGTGATCGAGAGCCGTAAGGGCCACACCAGCCACAACATCAACCCCTGGTTCGCCATCGACGCGGGCGACGCCGGCGAAGACCACGGCAGCGTCTGGTTCGGCGCCCTCGCCTGGAGCGGAAACTGGCGCATCACCGTCGAGCAGACGCCCTACCGGCAGGTGCGCGTCACCGGCGGCCTTAACACCTTCGACTTCGCTTATCCTCTGAAGGCCGGCGAATCGCTCGACACACCCGCCTTTTACGCTGGCTACTCCGCCCACGGATTTGGCGCCGCCTCCCGCCTGCTCCATCGCTTCGAACGCGAGCAGATCGCGCCCGGCGGCCTCACTTCGCGCGCCCGTCCCGTGCTCTACAATTCCTGGGAAGCCACCACCTTCAACGTAAACGAGATCGGCCAGAAGCAGCTAGCCGATACCGCCGCGAAGCTCGGCGTGGAGCTCTTTGTGATGGACGATGGTTGGTTCGGCAAGCGCAATAACGACCACGCCGGCCTCGGCGATTGGACCGTCAATCCGCAAAAATTCCCCCAGGGACTGAAAGGCCTCATCGATCACGTAAACTCCGTCGGCATGGATTTCGGCCTCTGGGTCGAGCCCGAAATGGTCAATCCCGATAGCGACCTCTATCGCGCCCACCCCGACTGGGCGATACACTTCCCCGATCGTCCGCGGTCCGAACTGCGCAACCAGATGGTCCTGAACCTGGCCCGCAATGACGTAAAAGAGTACATCTTCGGATTCCTCGACAAACTGGCCACCGAGAACAATATCAAATATTTCAAGTGGGACATGAATCGCCCGCTCTCCGAGCCCGGATGGGAAGACCAACCCGTAACCGATCAGCGCAAGCTCTGGGTCGACTACGTCCGCAATCTCTACGACATCCTCGACCGCCTGCGCGCCAAACATCCCAAGCTCGAGATCGAATCCTGCTCCGGCGGCGGCGGACGCGTCGATCTCGGCATTCTCCGCCGGGTGGAGGAGTTCTGGGCCAGCGACAACACCGAGGCCTTCGACCGTCTGCGCATTCAGGAAGGCTTCACGCAAGCCTACGCGCCCAAATTCATGTCGGCCTGGGTTACCGACGTCCCCAATATGAATGGCCGCTCCACGCCATTACAGTACCGGTTCCTGGTGGCGATGCAGGGCGCTCTCGGAATCGGCGCCAACCTGAATAAGTTCTCCGCCGAAGATACCGCGATGGCGACTAAGATGGTTGCCACTTACAAACGCATCCGCAACACGGTGCAATTGGGCGACCTCTACCGCCTCTACTCCCCGCGCAGCGGCGATATCGCCGCCAATCAGTACGTTGCCCCCGATGGTCGTCAATCCGTGCTCTTCGTCTTCCGTCACTCGCAGGAATATTCGACCGCCCCGCCTGCCATCCACCTGCAAGGCCTCGACCCGAAAGCCCTCTACCGCCTGGAATCGATCGACAACAAGCTCGTCGAACGCCAGCCTCAACTTAGCGGAGCATACCTGATGCAGGCCGGGCTCAACGTCACCCTCCAAGGCGATTTTGACAGCACCGCGGTGATTCTTGAGAAGGTCCAATAGACCAATTTGAGGCACAGATGAAGATAGTCGCCTACACTGAGATTGGCCCCAGACAGCGTTCGAGGAATTACTGGGCAAGCTTCCCCAACGCGACTTGAACGATGCCGATGCGGCAGACGCTTGCGCGTGCGCATTCATCGCCATTGATCGCGGTAGGCGGCATTCGGTAAATTGCGATAAGTTGTGGTCACAGGGATGTCTCTGTGACCATCTTCGAAAGCTGATGCTCGAGGTCGCCCGCGATCCTCAGCGACTCGGCGCGGAGATCGGGCTCGTCAGCGTCCAGCACAAATGGAACCAGGCGCCGCGTGCACCTCATCGAGGGACATGACGCTCAGGCGGCCCAACTTGGCAATCTCCTCAAGCGACCTTCCGGGCTTGCCCGCATGCGAGATGGCCGCGTTGTTTACGAGCGCGTCGAGACGGCCGAACTCGTTCCGAATCCTAGGCCCCGACGCCGGCCATTTTGCGGAGGCGATCGTTCGCGAAATACTGCGCCTGCCCTTCTTCGATCGCCTGCAGAACAAGGCCGGCGACGAATTCGGGCTTGTCACCATCGGCGTAATTGGACGATGGTCCGCCGCCGGCCGGATTCCCCATCCTGTTCTTGCCAAAGTTCGTCGCCGTGATAAACGGGTAGATCTCACTGACGACGATGCGGTCCTTTTCCAGCTCGGCGCGTGCCGTGAGGCTGAATCCAAGAAGCGCGCGCTTCGAAGACGAGTAAACGCCGTATTGCGGAACGGTCATGAACGCGGTCCCTGAATTGATGTTCACGATGCTTCCGCCGCCTTGTGCCCGCATCATTGGAATCACAGCCTGCATCGCGACAATCGGCCCCAACACGTTGAGATGAAAGATTTCGTCAAAAAGCGCGGGCTCGATCTCCTCTACGGAGGCCGCATAGCTGCGCCCCGCGTTGTTTACAAGGCCGTCGACGCGGCCGTAATGCTGGTGCACGGCGCGTACGGCTTCCCGCACGCGATCAAACTGCGTTATGTCTACCGTGACAGCCAGGCTGCCTGGAAGCTTCCGCGCCAATTCCTGCAGTGCATCGCCACTGCGAGCGAGCAGGGCGACTTTCGCGCCGCGCTCGGACAGAGCAGTAGCCGTCGCGAGGCCGATCCCAGACGAAGCGCCCGTGACAATGAAAACGCCATCTTTGATTTGCATCGTTCGATCCTCCTGTTTCAATTCGACCAAATTCCATCGATCAACGGTCTGCTCTCGCCGGCGCCGAGGAAGCGACATCGGCCTAAGTTTCGTGATAGCGCATGCGTTCGAGATCGGCGATCAGCGAAGGCCCGTTCGGGCGCCATGCCAGCCGTGCCTGGGTGAGCGCGCCTGAAGCCGGAAGGTCCCGGCCGGCGAAGGCAGCGAGCCATCCAAAATGGGCTGGGGCCTCTTCCGGCGATACGGAAATCACCGGCGCCTTCAGTCCTCGGCCGACAACTTCAGCAATGTCGCGCATAGCCACGCCTTCTTCAGCCACCGCGTGATATCTGGCGCCTGTCTCCAGCTTCTCCAAGGCCAGCCTATAGAGACGGGCAGCGTCGAGCACGTGCACGGCCGGCCAGCGGTTGCGTCCGTCCCCCACGTAGGCCGATACACCCTTCTGGCGAGCGAGTTCAATTGCATAAGTGACGAGCCCTTGCTTGAAGGTGTTGTGAACCTGGGGAAGACGCATCACCCCTACGCGCAGGCCCTTTGCCGCGAGCGAAGCCGCCGCCAGCTCCGAGGCGACGCGCGGAATCGGGTGGGAGATATCCGGCGCATCCTCCTCCGTCGCAGAGCGGCCCCGTGCACTGTTCGCAATGCCCGTCCCGGAGGTGATGAGGAATGGCCGGTCGGAGCCGGCCAGTGCCGCACCCAAGGCCTCAATGGCGCGCCGGTCTACCTCACAAACTTCCTGGAACTTCGAAAAGTCGTGGATGAAGGCCGTGTGGATCACGCCGTCCGACATGGCCGCTCCCTTGCCGAGGCTTTCGAGGTCATTCAGATCGCCGCGATGCACCTGGGCGCCAGCCACCGTAAGCGACTTGGCGCCGGCCTCCGAGCGCGTGAGGCCCAGCACCTGATGGCCCGCGTTAATAAGCTCTGGAACGATGGCGGAACCGATAAAGCCGGTGGCGCCGGTAACAAAAATACGCATATTCGTTTCTCCTTCTGGCCCGTTCGGGTTGCGCGTATATACGCCAACGATCTTGACGAACCGTCCCTAACTTGCTACAAACGGAGATAGCCTCCGTATAGTTCTTAGATTACCGGAGGAAGCCTCCGGTTGCAAGAAGTTTTTTGGATGCCTGCGAAAACTCCTGAATTTACGGACAGAAAGCCCCGCGCAGATGCGCAGCGGAATCGCGAACGCATTCTGGAAGTGGCTAAGCAGGAGTTCACCCGCTCAGGCGCGAATGCCAGCCTGGAGGAGATCGCCAAGAAGGCAGGTGTCGGGCCGGGAACTTTGTATCGCCACTTCCCAACGCGAGAGGACCTGCTCGTGACGGTCTACCGGTCTGAGATGGAAAAGCTGGCCGCCGCAGAGCGAACCTTCGCGGACGCCTTCCCTCCGGTGGAGGCCTTGCGAGCCTGGTTGTTATTGTTCGTTGATGCCGTCGAAACGAAGCAGATCATCGCGCCAGTGCTGAATACGCTCGTCGGCGACCCCAAGAAGGTGTTCGAAGCGTCCTACGCTCAGATCCATAAAGCGCTTCGCGCACTCGTGAAGCGGGCGATCAAGAGCGGGGACATACGCAAGGATCTTGACCCGATCGATCTTCTTCGCGCTCTTGTCGGCGTCGCCAATGTCTCAGCCAGCCCTGACTGGCAGGAAAGCGCGCGAAGACTGGTGGAGATTCTCATTCTGGGTTCACGGCCATTGAAGTGACCTCGACAGTTGGTTTCGTTGGTTCGACCTATGCCTGGTTGTTTGTCCGATCGGCCGAGAACGCGACATCTCGCTGCGCTGTTGCAGCGAGACGCTTCGCCAGGGCGTGCGAGATGGAAGGGTGAGCGGTTCCACCCAGCGCAAGCCGAAGCGCCGGCTTCGCACTGTCATCGTCGAGGCGGTTGGACTGGGCGTACGGAACTTTGCTGCCGGTGATCGTGTTTTCGCCACGCCATGCAGACTATGCCTCCCTGTGTTTCGTGAAGGCAGAAGGTCTCGCAAGGATTCCCGATCGAATGGACGTCATCGAGTCCGCAGCCGTGCCACATGTTGCGATGACGGGCGCGCAATGGGCGGAGCTTGCCACTCGCAGACGACAGACTGGAATTCTCCTCGTCACTGGGGCCGCCGGCAACGTCGGACGTTCCGCTGTCTTTAGGGCTAAAGAGAGCGGCTGGGTCGTATCGCCGGTGTGCGAAAGAAGCGGAACAGAAGCGAGAAAAGACACCGGAGCGGACCGAGTAATCGCGCTGGACGACGGGGCATCGATGAGGTCGCTGGAACCGCCGACCCGACGGTTGATGAAGTTGCTGAGGGCATTTGGATCGCGTGGGGGCGCAGCGACGACATCGGGCTTATCGTCAGTCCCTCCGCCTCCCCCGTTGATTGTCAGCCAGATGTTACCCAGCCGAAGAAACGTCGGTTCTCCCTCGCGCAGCACCGTGGCCCCAGCACGTCCCGATAGAAAGCGACTGAGCGCTTTATATCGCGAACTAATGAGCGTATTCGTCGGAACGAACTTCATTTCAGCGCCCTGATCCGGCCCCGTCGACATGCTCGTTTTCCTTTCTCAGGGCTGATACCCGTCCGCCATCCATTTTGCGAAGAGTTCGATCTGGGATTGCGGCCAGGGGCCTTCTCCTCTAGGCGGCGGAGGCGGCATGATGGCCCCGCCGATTCCACGAATGCGGTCGTAGATGGCGGCGGCGTGTGCTTTCACGTCGTCATAATTTGCGAGATGGAACGCCTTGCTCATGGCGTGAATGTCTCGATCCGTGAAGAGTGGGCGAATGTCCGTTTGAAAGCTCGTCAGATTGGCCATGGATCAAAGAACCTCAAAGATACTGTAGATGGGACCGTCAGGCAACCGATCGCCGGTCCTGACAGCGATAATACGGTTCATCCGGTCATCGCCGACGTTATCCTCGAATTGCTTGCGGTTCGTAATTGAGATGATAGTACAAAGAAAGCAGCGCGTGCGGCCCGCAGCTCGCGCGATCAGCCGATCATGGCTGAAACATCAGATCCGCGATGCTGGTATCGATGCTGGACATCCTTGCGCGGCAAGCCCCGCAATGGGCCAGATGCGCGCTGACTCGTTTGACTTCACGCGGAGCGAGTTCACCATCGGCCGTGAGCGGCGGTTCTTCATCGGAGAGATGCGCATCTTCGTATTGCATAGCTTCACCGTCGACCGGCGCGTTCCAAACGCGCCAGCGACCTTCCCAACGACATAGATACCGACCCCAGGGACATGCCAAGCGCTTCGGCAATTTCGCGATAGCGAAGTCCTTCGGCGCGGAGATAGAGGCAGCGCTGGTCCAGCTCCGGCAGAGCCCGCAGAGCCTTCTGCAAGCGTTCTTCCCGCTCATTGATCGCCAATTGGTCTTCAGGACCAGGAGCTGGGTCCACTGGCAACGCGGCGTCATACGGGCCGATTTGCGGGTTTCGCCGGGACTGCCCGCGCTGCCTGAGAGCAAGATTGTGAGTCACGCGAAACACCCAACCGCGCAGATTCTGCCGCGGCTTACCTTGCTGCAAGTGTTGAAACAGAGCCAGAAAAACCTCTTGTACAATCTCCTCTCCATCCTCGATTGACAACCCGAAAGAAAGCGCGTAGCGAATCAGCCGGTCGCGAAACTGGTCGAAGAGATCGACCACTTCCTCTTCCAGCGCAGATGGCTTCGAAAGCCGGTCGGCCCGGGCCGCCGCCCGCAGAAGTGCGCTGAGAGTCGAATCCATGTACGAACCTTAACTCTAGACCGCTTGGAAACCGGCTGCAAGCGGGGACCGATCATACTCAAATTCCGCCGGTTTCCAGTAAATTAAACATTTTCTTAGTTGAATGTTTTTTCAAATTGGAATCATACTGTAACGCCTCTCGTACCAAGCTAATTAGTGAAGGGGGAAGTTATGCAAGACAGCAAGGTACACTTCCTTTGGCAACACGCAACGGCGGCGCGGAACTTTCGCACCGGTGTTTGTCTCCACGGTCATACTCTGCACTCACAGGAGTGCCTGGATTTTCTTCCGCGCTACCTTCACCATCTCCCGGGCGTTTCCCAAATGGTTCGCCGCTATCAGCGGCCCGGGCGAGGTGGGCAAGCCGCTATTGATTTTTCGCGGGCGTACTGGACGCCGCCGCTAACTCCGGCGTCCGCACTCCGCCTGGAACGAACGCAGATCGATAATCTGGGGCTGGCTCCGCTGGTTTCACTCACGGATCATGACGGCATCGAAGCCGGTCTGTCGCTCCAGGTAACTTCCAGCCGGAGCCAGGCGCCGGTTTCCCTAGAATGGACCGTTCCTTACGAAAGCTCCATTCTGCACTTCGGGATTCACAATTTGCCGGCGGCCTGCGACCGTAGCTGGATGGCCGCCATGGCCGCTTACACGTCCGCACCCAATGCGGCGTGTCTGCCGGAAATGCTGCGCGCGTTATCGGCGATTCCCGAAGTCCTCGTGGTGCTAAACCATCCGTTCTGGCTGGAAGAGGGCGTCGAGAAAGCCGCCCATCCCCGCGCGTTGGAGCGCCTGTTTCGAGAATGCATCGAGTGGATTCACGCATTCGAGCTCAATGGCACGCGCGCCTGGAAAGAGAATGCCGAAACCATCGCGCTGGCGCGAGCCCATGAACGCCCCATCGTCTCCGGCGGCGACCGGCACGCTTGTGAGCCTTCCGCTTGCATCAATCTGACCAACGCCGGCACGTTTGCGGAGTTCGCCGCCGAGATTCGGGAAGGGCATAGCACCGTGGCGTTCATGCCGCAGTATCGGGAACCGATGGCGCTGCGGATTCTCCAGGCGAGCTGGGACATTCTGCGGCGCTATCCCGAGTACCCGGGACGGACACAATGGACCGACCGCGTCTATTATCGCGGCGAGGATGGAATTGCGCGGACGCTGTCGATGATCTGGAAGGACCGCGTCCCCTGGATGTTGACCGGCGCCGCCGGCATGGTGGAGCTTTTCGCTACCACCAAATTGCGTTCGGCCATCCGCCTTCTTCTGATGAAGCAGGGCGAGATACTCCAGTGAGATGGACCCGGCCGACGCGCAGCCGGTACGACAGGCATCCTTGCCCGTCGCCGCGCGCTGCCGCGAGATGGACCCGCGAGAACCTCGCCCTGGGACGAGTGTTCCATCTATCGCTCGAAGGAGTCACCGCCGAGACCTTGGCTCTGAGCGTTGGCCTGGCGCTGGTGCTCGGTGTATTTCCGATGTACGGCTGCCCCACGCTGTTGTGCGCGGCCGCCGCAATCGTTCTGCGACTGAATCTGCCCGCGATGCAGTTGGTCAACGCTTTGACCACGCCTTTGCAGCTCGCGCTGTTGATCCCGTTCCATCGGCTGGGAAATCTGCTGCTGCCCGGCGCCGGCGCCGCAGATTCGCGCGTGCCCGCCGGAGTTCACTCCGAAGCCTGGCGATTCCTCGACGGCATTTGGACGCTGGCGGTACATGCCATCGCGGGATGGTTTTGCATTTGCGCCCCGCTGAGCATCCTGCTGTATCTGTCTCTGAGGTATTCCAACCGCCGATACGATCGGAGCCACGACCGTAAGGGAGTGTTTTCCGCCAAAGTATGAAACTTAAGTACTTGGCGTTAGCACTGCAACACGGTACCTGCCCGTACTTCCAGCACTTGATACTGCCGCCGAATTAGCGTGAAATAGAACAATCAGCTTATGAACTGCGGACTGTTCTCACTCAGTATGTGCTCGGTGGTCGGAGGCCTGGGATACCTGGTGACGAACATTCATCTGAAGGAAGCCGAGGCGCTTCGCATCCACGGCGGGTTGCTCAAGTATTTGCAAAACGCGCCACCCACCACCCCGGAGATATCCTAATAACGGTACGGCGCAGCCACGTGGTACCCGGCTAGTACACTGGGGACTCGAAACCGCACGGCTTTTGAGGTGAAATTGATTTATGACGTCTATGGCGAATACTCTATACTCCGTGGCGCTACTCCTGGCGCTGACTTGTTTGCTTCGATGGACCGGGCTCCGCCAGCGGCAATAGCCGCCTGTAGTTCCCTTTCGGCGCGGAACCAATCTTCGACGGCCGATCCGCCCTGGCGCCCGCGCGCTTCCCAATAGGAATACGCCAACCGCGCGATCTCTGCATGGGAAACGATGTCGGAAACAATGGCAACAGCCTGGAAAACGGCTTGCGGTTCCGGCGGCTGGTTTCGATCTTCAAGCCGCGTGCGGGACCGGTGGGTTATCGGGTGCCAGCGCATCATTTGTCTGAAAATAGCCCTCAGTGCGACGCGCCTGTAACTGGCAGGTCGGAGTTAATCATATCCGCTACCGCTTTCCATGTGCCGTCCGCCTGCTTCTTATACACAGTCATATACTTGCCCTTGTCGGTGACCGGTTGCTTGTTTTTCGGGTCCGATTTGGTCAAGGAATATGTTCCCACTGTGTAGACCATGTCGCCGCCTCTCGAAGCGTTCGCCTGCGTACCCTGGAAGCTAAGCGCAAAGTTGGGGTCGGCCATCATGGTGGCCAGCGCGCCTTGGATATCGTCTCTGCCAGTGACGGGCGAGGAATTTGGGAAAAGAGCCACAGCGTCCACGGCCGAGTAGTAGCTTGCGAACCTGGCAGGGTCTTTGAAGGCGGCGTCTTTCGACCACGCAATCTCGACGTCCTTCACCGCCCGGATATCGGCTTGCCGCGTATCGGGAGGCACGCGAGTGCAGGCTGCCGTCACTCCCCATACACAGGCGCACCCAATCCAACTTTCGTAACGTCTCATCGTTCTATCTTGAAACTCGCTCTTGTACCGAACCATACTATACAACAGAAGGATGACTTCCGGCGGTCGCTCAGTGACAGTTTTGGCTTCGTTCCGGCAATCGGCGCGGAACGGCGGCGGGTTTCGAATTCAGTGCGCATAGCCCGCGGGCAATTCGGAATTGTCCATGTCCGTCACCACTTTCCAATTCCCGTCGGACTGCCTCTTCCATACGGTCAGGTAATTGCCTTTGTCGGTCACTGGCCGCTTGCTTTTCGGGTCCGACACCGTCCTGGAGTATTCGCCAATGGTATAAACCATGTCGCCGCCCTTCGAAGCCTCCACACGCGTGGAATGGAAGGTCAGCGCGAAGTTGGGGTCCGCCATCAAGGTTGTCAAGCCCGCTTGAATCCTATTCTTTCCGGCGACCGGCGGCGCATTCGGCGATAACACCAGCGCATCTTCGGCGTAATAACTCGCAAACCGGGCGGGATCTTTCAGGGCCGCGTCGCTCAGCCAGGCCGCTTCCAGGTTCTTCACCGCCCGCACATCGGCTGGCCGCGTATCGGCGGCGCTTCCACCAAGAGAAAATCCGACGATGTCGCTGCTGCAGGCCGCCGTCAGACCCAACAGGCAAGTGCATCCAACCAGAGCTAAGCGACCCTGCATCTTTCCGACTCTCTGCTTCGTCTGTGCCGAATCACACTATACACCAAGGCGCGCCGCGATTTGGGTACGAGGCTTGCATCAGAATTTTGGCGTCGCCGATGCCAACTCCTACCGCTCCCGCTCCCGACCCCCTTTGGTACAAGGATGCAATCGTTTACGAGGTTCACGTGCGCGCCTTCTTCGACCAGAATGGCGACGGCATGGGCGATTTCGCCGGCCTGACGCAGAAGCTCGACTATCTGCAGGACCTCGGCGTGACCGCCATCTGGGTGCTGCCGTTCTGCCCCTCCCCTTGGCGCGACGATGGCTACGACATTTCCGATTACTCCAACGTGCACCCCGCCTACGGAACCCTGCGCGATTTCCAGACGTTTCTGCGCGAGGCCCACAATCGCGGCCTGCGGGTAATCAGCGAGCTGGTCTTAAACCACACGTCCGATCAGCACGTCTGGTTCCAGCGCTCGCGCCGCGCCGCGCCCGGTTCGCGCTGGCGCAATTACTACGTGTGGAGCGATTCGCCCGAGCGCTACACCGACGCCCGGATCATCTTCAAGGATTTCGAGACCTCGAACTGGACCTGGGACCCCGTGGCCAAGGCGTACTATTGGCATCGCTTTTACGCGCATCAGCCGGATTTGAACTTCGACAATCCGGAAGTCCACACCGCCATGCTCAGTGCGGTGGATTTCTGGCTGGCCATGGGCGTCGACGGGTTGCGCCTGGACGCTGTGCCGTACCTTTACGAGCGCGAGGGCACCAACTGCGAGAATCTGGCGGAGACGCACGGGTTCCTAAGGGAGCTCCGCGCCCACGTGGATTCCCACCACACCGGCAAAATGCTGCTGGCGGAAGCCAACCAGTGGCCGGAAGACGCCATCGCGTATTTCGGCGCGGGCGACGAATGTCACATGGCGTTCCACTTCCCGCTGATGCCGCGGCTCTTCATGTCGACGCGCATGGAAGACCGCTATCCGGTGACGGAGATTCTGCAGCTCACGCCCGCGATTCCGGATTCGTGCCAGTGGGCGCTGTTCCTGCGCAATCACGACGAGCTGACGCTCGAAATGGTCACCGACGAAGAGCGCGATTATATGTACCGCGTCTATGCGCAGGACCGGAATATGCGGATCAACCTGGGAATCCGCCGCCGCCTGGCGCCCCTGCTCGATAACGACCGCCGCTGCATCGAGCTGATGAACGCGCTGCTATTCTCACTGCCCGGCACGCCGGTGATTTACTACGGCGACGAAATCGGCATGGGCGACAATTTCTATCTGGGCGATCGCAACGGCGTGCGCACGCCGATGCAGTGGTCGGGCGACCGTAATGCCGGCTTTTCGCGCGCCAATCCGCAGCGTCTTTACCTGCCCGCCATAATCGACCCGGAATACCACTACGAAGCCCTCAACGTAGAGGCGCAGCAGAACAATCCGCACTCGCTGCTGTGGTGGATGAAACGCGTTCTCGCCCAGCGCAAGCAGCTGCGCGCCTTGGGCCGCGGCTCCATCGAGTTTCTGTATCCTGAGAACCGCCGCATTCTGGCGTTTGTGCGCAGTTATGAGGGCGAGAGCGTGCTGGTGGTGGCGAATCTCTCGCGCTTTGCGCAATGTTGTGAGATGGCGCTGGCGAAGTTTCAGGGAATGGTGCCGCAAGAGCTTTTCGGCAAGACGGAATTCCCGGCGATTACCGACAAACCGTACTTCCTCTCGCTGGGCCCGCACGCATTCTACTGGTTTGCGCTGCATCCGAAAGAGGCCGCGCAAGAGACTCTGCGAGTTACCAGCGGGCCGCCGCCGGTGATTGCCATCGAAACCTGGGAAAACGTGTTTTCAAGGCCGGTGCGCGACGCGCTGAATCGGATGATGCCGGCGTTCCTGCGCGCGCGGCGGTGGTTCCGCGGCAAGAACCGCGCCATCCGGCTGACGGAGATTTTCGACATCGTTCGTCTGCCGAAATCCGGCGGATACCTGCTTCTGGTCCGTGTGGAATATGGCGATGGCGAACCGGAGTTATACACACTGCCCCTGGCTATCGCGCGTGATATCGTGGGCGATATCACGCACGGCGACGGGCATAAAGACAGCCCCGATCTCCAGCGCGTGCTGGCGCAACTGCAAGCCCCGGATGGGTCTGTGGGATTGCTGCACAGCGGCCTCGAAAGCCGCGAGTATTGCGATGAGCTGCTGGGCGCGATTGTGCGCCGCAAACGGTTGGTCGGCGAGCGCGGCGAACTGGTCGCATCGCACACGCGGGCGTTCCGCGCATTGTGGGGCGCGGACCGGCCGGCGCTCGAACCCGCGCTATCCAAAGCCGATCAGGACAACACCACCGTCTTCTTCGGCGACCGCTTCGCTCTCAAGCTGCTGCGCAAAATCGAAGAAGGACCGAACCCCGAGCAGGAAATCGGCGCCATGCTCACCGAAGAGAAATTCGAGCACGCTGCGCCGCTGGCTGGAACCATTGAATACCGCAGCGCGGACGGCGGTTGCATGGTGATGGCGCTGCTGCATGGCTTCGTCCGCCAGGGCTCGGAAGCATATCAATACACGCTGCACCACCTGGGATTGTTCTTTGAGCACGCGCTGGCGCGTAGCGCGGCCGGGCATCCGGAACAAACCGCGGAACAGATCCCGGCGGAGACGCCGGCCGATTCGGCGCGCGAGCTGATGACGTCTTACCTGGAATTCGTGCGCCTGCTGGCGGTGCGCACCGCGGAGATGCACCTGGCGCTGGCGTCGCATCGCGAAGATCCAAGGTTTGCCCCCGAGCCCTATACCGATTTCTACCGGCACGGGCTGTATCACGGATTGCTGGCCAGGATGGGCCGCACCATGGAGCAGTTGCGCCTGTACCTTGATCCACTGAAGCTCGACGGGCTGTCGGATCCGGCGCGCGAAGAAGCCAATGCCGCGCTCGGCCGCCAGGGCGCCATTCACGATCGTTATCGATATTTGCGCGACAACCGGTTCACCGCGGCGCGTATACGCGTTCACGGTGACTATCACCTGGCGCAGGCGCTCTACACCGGCAAAGACTTCGTGGCCATCGATTTCGAAGGCGACGCCAGCCGCCCGCTGAGTGAACGGCGCATCAAGCGCTCGCCGCTGGAAGACGTGGCGGGGATGCTCGATTCGTTCTATCACGCCTCGCACGCGGCATTGTACGGGCAGGAGCCGGGAGTCATTCCACGGCCGGAATCGCTCGGCGCGCTGGAGGCCTGGGCCAAGTCGTGGTCGCGCACGGCGGGCTCGGAATTTCTGGCGGCGTACCTGGCCGCGCCCGGAATATCGGAGCTGCTGCCGCAGAATCCGGAGCAGATTCGCGCCCTGATCCGAATCTTCCTTATCGACCATGCATTGCGCAAGCTCGCCTATGAATTGACGCACGCGCCGGAGCGGATTCGCATTCCGGCGCACGCCCTGAACGAACTTCTGGAGACCGTTGTATGACCGTGCCCGGATCCACTTACCGCGTGCAGTTCAACCCCGATTTCCGCTTTGTGGATGGCCGCGACCTGGCGCCATACCTCAGCGAGCTGGGCGTGACGGACCTTTACTCTTCGCCGCGATACAAAGCGCGCCGCGGCAGCTCGCATGGGTACGACATCACCAATCCGCTGCGCGTGAATCCCGAGTTGGGAAGCGAAGAGGATTTCGATGAGATGGCCGAGAAGCTGCGCCACTATGGCATGGGGCTGCTGCTCGATACCGTGCCCAACCACATGGCCGCGAACTATGAGAACCCGTGGTGGATGGATGTGCTGGAAAACGGCAAAGCTTCGGAGTACGCGGCGTACTTCGATATCGATTGGCATCCACCCGCGGCGAAGGCGGCCTTCCTGCAGGAGAACCGCGTGCTGTTGCCGGTGTTGGGCGATCTCTATGGCAACGTGCTCACGGCCCGGCAATTCACGCTGAAGTTCGAAGACACCGGCATGTACGTACGCTATTTCGACAGGCGGCTTCCGCTGGACCCGAAATCGTATGCGACGGTGCTGGCCCGTTGTCTCGATGCGGAGGGAATTGGCGCCATTATGCAGGGCCTCGCGCGATTGCCCGATCGCGACGACGAATCCCCGGACCGGGTTGCGGAGCGGCGGCGCGAAAAAGACCGCTTGAAAGAGACGTTGTGGCGCGCTTACCAGGCCAACGCCGAAGTGAAGCGCGCCGTGGACGACGCGCTGCTGTTCTTCTCCGATTCCGCGGACGATCTGGACCGGCTGCTGGCGCAGCAGGCCTACCGCCTGGCGTACTGGAAGATCGGCTACGAGGAGATCAACTACCGGCGATTCTTCGATATCAACGAACTGGTGGCGTTGCGCATCGAAGCTCCCGAGGTGTTCGACAACCGCAACCGCAAGACGCTGGAACTGGTGCGCAGCGGCAAGGTGACGGGCCTGCGCATCGACCATATCGACGGCCTTTGGGACCCGGGCTGCTTCCTCAAGCGGCTGCAGAGCTCGGCGGGCAATGGCGCGCCTTTCTATATTGTGGTGGAGAAAATTCTGGGGCGCGATGAGCCGCTGCCGCGCGAATGGCCGGTGAGCGGAACCACGGGCTACGATTTTCTCAACGCCCTGAACGGCATATTCGTCGAGCCGGCGGGCCTGGCGAAGATGCAGGAGATCTACAACCAGCGGACCGGCGATGCCATGCCCTTCGCCGAAGTCTGCTACCAATGCAACAAGCTGGTAATGCATAGGCTCTTCGCCGGCGACGTGAAAGCCCTGGTAAACCGGCTGTGCGCGCTGGCCGCGTACCACCGCCAGGCGCGAGACATCCCGGTGTCCGAGCTTTCCGACGCGTTCGTGGAGGTGACAGCTTGCCTGCCCGTATACCGCACGTATATTCATAACGACCACATTGCGGAGAGCGACCGCGGCTACATCCAGCGGACCATTGAGCTGGCCCGGCGGCGGACATCGCCCGAAAAGGTGAGCGACGCCGCCTTCGAATTTCTACGTGCGGTGCTGTTGCTCGAGCCGCCGGAATATCTTGCGGACCGCGATCGCGACTGGCTGAACTTCGTGATGCGCTGGCAGCAGTTTTCGGGACCGGCGATGGCGAAGGGCCTCGAAGATACCGCGGCGTACCGCAGCAACGCTTTGCTTTCGCTCAACGAAGTGGGCGGCGACTCGCTGCGCGAGAAGCCGCCGATGACGCTCGACGAATTCCACCAGTTCAACCGCCGGCGCCTGGAAGAGTGGCCGGATACGCTGAACACAACCTCGACGCACGATACCAAGCGCGGTGAAGACCTGCGCGCCCGCCTCAACGTGCTCACCGAAATGCCCGGCGAATGGGAGCGGCGCCTGGACCTTTGGATGGGCTGGAATGCGCATCACAAACTGCCGGTGGACGGCGTGACGGCGCCGGGCGCCAGCGAGGAGGTGCTGATTTATCAGACCCTGCTGGGCGCGTGGCCGCCGAGCGCCTCCGATGAGCAGGCCCTCCCCGATCGCGTGAAGGAGTTTCTGGTGAAGGCGCTGCGCGAAGCCAAGCAGAGCAGCAATTGGATCGCCCCGCATGAAGAGTACGAGGCCGCGGTGAAGCAATTCGTGGACCGCATTTTAGCCGGCGATTCGCCGTTCCGCGCCGACTTCTTGGAATTTCAACGGACCATCGCGCGCTACGGAGCCGTCAACGGACTAAGCCAGTTGGCGATCAAGATTGCGTCGCCGGGGGTGCCGGATTTCTACCAGGGCGCCGAATTGTGGCAGCTCAGTCTGGTGGATCCCGATAACCGGCGGCCGGTGGATTATAGGCGGATTATGGGGCTGCTCGAAAAGCTCCGCCGGCGCGACTCCGAGGACCGGATCTCGTTGATCCGCGAACTGGCGGCCAATCCGCTGCAGGACGAGATGAAGCTCTTTGTCACGTACAAGGCGCTTGATTTTCGCAAGACCAACCGCGAGTTATTCGCACGCGGGGAATACCTGCCGCTCCGGGCATCGGGCCAATTCGGTGCGCATGTCTGCGCGTTTGCGCGACGGCTGGGCGATCGCTGGGCGCTGCTGGTGGCGCCGCGGTGGATGTCCCAGGTTTCGGATTGGGCGGATACGCGCGTGGAGCTGCCGGAGGGAGCGCCCGCGGAATGGCGCGACGTGTTGACGGGGTTGATCCCGGCCGGATGGAGCCTGGCGCAACTGCTGGCGGAATTTCCAGTTGCGATGCTGACTCTCAGTTCTTAGTGGCGCGGGGCCATGCCCTGCGAACCCCGCAGGCGCAGTTGATGTAAGCTAAATCCACTGTGCCGAAGAAACATCTGAATATTCTTTTCCTCTGCGCCCTATCCACCATGGCCAGCGCCCAGTCCGTCACCATCAAGACCACCACGATCATCGATGGCAAGGGCCAGGTGCTTCGCAACAAGGAGATCGTGGTGGAAAATGGCAAGATCGCGCGCATCGACGCCGCTTCGCATAAGCCCGATATCGATCTGAGCGGGCTGACCGTGACGCCCGGCTGGATCGACACCCACGCGCATCCCGGCTGGTATTTCGATAAGGACGGCCGCTACGATCCCGGCGGCCGCAACAGCAAGACCACGCCGCAGGAAGGCGCGCTGCGCACCGAGGCGAATGCATTCGCGACCCTGATGGGCGGGTTCACCACCATCCAGAGCCTGGGCCAGCCCATCGACGTTCCGCTGCGCGACCTGATCGCGCTGGGCGCCTTGCCGGGTCCGCGAATTCTCACCGCCATCCAGCCGATCACCGAAACCAGCGGCACGCCGGAGCAAATTCGCGCGCAAGTCCGCCAACTCAAGCAGCAGGGCGCCGACGTGATCAAGCTGTTCGCAACCGCCAGCATTCGCGATGGCGGCAAGATGACGATGACGAAGGAGCAAATCGACGCGGCCTGCGGTGAGGCGAAGGCTGTGGGACTGCGCGCCGCCGTGCATGCGCATGCATCCGATGGCGCGCGCGCGTCGATTGAAGCGGGATGCACCTCGATTGAGCACGGCACGTTTCTGGATGACGCGACGCTGGATCTGATGGTGGCGCACGGAACGTATTTCGACCCGAACTATCTGGTGCTGCACAATTACCTGGAGAACAAGGCGAAGTTCCTGGGCATCGGCAATTACAACGAGGAAGGCTTTGCATACATGGAAAAGGGACTGCCGCTGGTAGCCGATGTGTACAAGCGCGCGCGGGCGCATCACGTGAAGATCGTGCTGGGGACGGACGCGGTGGCGGGGTCGCACGGACGGAACGCGGAGGAGTTCATCTACCGCGTGAAAGACGGCGGCGATAAGCCCATGGATGCGTTGATTACGGGAATGTCGATGGCAGCGGAGTCACTGAGGATGGGAGACAAGATTGGGTCGATCGCGGTGGGGATGCAGGCGGACCTGGTGGCGGTGAAGGGCAATCCGCTTGAGGATATTACGGCTGTACGGAATGTGGTCTTTGTGATGAAGGGCGGAACGATTTATAGGAACGGGGTGAAGTAGCGCGGGCCCATGGCCTGCGAGCCGTTGTCTTCACAAGATAACACCGTTGGCGCCTCGAAGATGCTTTTCGAAGGCCGTTCCCTTCGCCACGTTCATCTTGAAACCAAGCCTCGGCCATGGGCCGGCGCCACCTTCACGCCGCCGGAGTCACGGAGGATGGGAGACAAGATTGGATCGATTGCGGTGCGTACGCCGCACGCCCGATATCGCATTCGCGTTGCATGTCTGCCCGTGCTCCACGAAAGTGAGAAGCTGGGAAGGGCACGGACGGCGATATCGACTCCGGGCTGCGCAATTCTGCGACCGGAAGAGAAAGGACTGACAGATGATCGATCGAGACATCCAATCAATGCAACTTACCAGAAGGCAACTTGTCCAGTTGGCCGCCGGAATATCCGCCGGCGCTGCACTTGGCAGGGCTCAGACTGTGCGTGGCGGCGCCGCCGCGTTCCACACTCAAGGCTCCACGCTCACACTCGGCAATCCGCACCTCTCCATGTCATGGCGCTCGGCTGACGGTCGCCTGGCGGCGGTCGAGCTGGCTGACCTTCACACGGCGCAGAAGATCGCGCTGGGTCCCGATGTCTTCCGGCTCGAGCTGACAGGCGGCCGGGTCTTGAGATCCAGCGAAATGGCCCTGACTCAGAAGCCCAGGTCCGCTCGTCTCTCCGGCGACCCTAAGTCCATTCAGAGGGCTGGACAGCGTCAGGGCAGGGAATTGACGGCCGCCTTTCGCGATGCGGAAACCGGCGCGGTTCTGACATGGCGAGCGATCGTACTCGATGATTCGCGGTATGTCCGGCAAGAGCTGACGATCGTCGCCGGGGCTCAAGACTTTCCGCTGCGCGAGATTGTCCTGTGGGATTTCGACTCTCCCGGCGCCAAGGCTGTGGGTACGGTGAAAGGGTCGCCGGTAGTTGCGGGCTCGTTCTTCTTGGGATTCGAGCATCCGCTTTCGCTGACCAGCGTGGCCAGTCCGCATGTGCGATGTTCGCTGCCCAGGCAGCTACCCGTTCGCGCGGGGCAATCCCTGGCGTGCTCTTCGGTAATCGGGACTACTCCGGAAGGCCAACTGCGGCGGGGATTCCTCGAGTACGTGGAAGACCAGCGGGCCCATCCGTTTCGCACATTTCTCCACTACAACAGTTGGTACGACCTGGGGTACTTCAATCACTACGATGAGGCTGGGGTGCTCGACAGAATCAAGGCGTTCGGCGCGGAACTGAAGGTGAAGCGTGGGGCGGCGCTCGATTCCTTCTTGTTTGACGATGGCTGGGACGATCCTTCCAGCCTATGGAATTTTCACTCGGGATTCCCCAACGGGTTCGCCAATGCGGCCAAGGCCGCGGCCGCGTATGGGGCGGGAATCGGCGTCTGGCTTTCTCCCTGGGGAGGCTACGGGGCCCCCAAAGCGGAGCGCGTGAAGTATGGCCGCGAGCAGGGATTCGAGATTGTGCGGGACGGATTCGCGCTTTCGGGCCCTAAGTATTATGAACGCTTTCGCGACGTCTGCCACCGCATGATTACCGACTACAAGGTCAACCAATTCAAGATTGACGGCACCGGCAACGCCAACAGCGTGGTGGCAGGGAGCCGGTTCGACAGCGATTTCGATGCGGCTATCTCACTGATCGGCGACCTGCGGAAGTCGAGCCCCGATCTCTATGTGAATCTGACTACCGGTACCTATCCATCCCCGTTCTGGCTTCGCTTCGCGGACTCTATCTGGCGCGGCGGTTCGGACCATGATTTCGCCGGCGTGGGGCCCTGGCGCCAAAAGTGGATCACCTACCGGGATGCAAATACCTTTCGCCGTGTAGTGACCGCGGGTCCGCTGTTCCCCATCAACTCACTAATGTTGCACGGGCTGATCTATGCTAAGAAAGCCAAGAATCTGGATACGGACCCGGGTGGCGATTTCCGTAGCGAGATACACGACTATTTCGGAACCGGGACGCAGTTACAAGAGATGTATATCTCACCGGAGCTTTTGTCCACGGAGAATTGGGACGATCTGGCGGAGGCAGCCCGTTGGTCCCGAAGTCACTCCCAGACTCTGATCGATAACCACTGGATCGGCGGCGACCCTGCCCAATTGGAGATATATGGATGGGCGGCATGGTCCCCCGCCGCGGGCATACTGACACTCCGCAATCCGAACGAGAAACCACAGACACTCAGCGTCGATATCGGGGCAGCTTTTGAGTTACCGCCGAACGCCCCGCGCCGCTATCGCGCGGCCAGCCCATGGAAGAGCGACTCCGGCAAGTTTGAGCAGACTCTCGAAGCCGGTAAGCCTCAGGAATTTCAGTTGGCCCCATTCGAGGTCCGCAACCTCAATTGTGCGCCTGTAGGTTAAAGAGACCTGTTGGTGAGGGCATCGAGCGCTGGTCAGGCTGGCGGGGATGGCTCCTCTTATCTGAGCCTACATTTCTGGTAACCTTGTGCGCGCGCAACAGTATTGATCTCATGGAAATCGGCATGAGATTTTCGCAATTCGCACGTTGGACGACGCTTTGCGGAATGGCCTTGGCGTCACTTAGCGGCGCGTGGGCGCAGCCGTCGAAGTTAATCGAGGTGGCTTCCGTCAAGCCGAGCGGCAACACCAGCGCAGACTCGAATCTCGATAGCGTACGAGGTAGACTAACCGCTACGAACATATCTGTGGGGTATCTGATTCGCTTCGCCTATGGCGTGAAGGACTATCAGATGGAGCGGGCGCCAGGATGGGTCGATAGCGCGCTATATGACATCGCGGCGAAAAGCGCTAACAGCAAGACCGGTAGCCTGGAGGACCTAAAAGCGATGGTGCGCGAACTGCTGGCTGACCGATTCCAACTTACACCTCACCGTGAGACGAAGCCAATGCGGATTTACGTGCTGGTAGTGGCCAAGAGCGGGCCGAAGCTGACGCTGCACAATGACGGGACCGGAGCCGGAACCCGGAAGGGGTGCGGACACCTGGCCGGCTCGCGCCTGACAATGGACGTCTTCGCCACGGTGTTGTCGAGAGAGCTTGAGACCGACGTAATCAACCAAACCGGCCTGCCCGGGAAATACGACTTTCAACTCGATTGGGCGCCCGATTCTCATCCCTGCCGCGTGGCGGCGGATAGCCAAGGTGGTTCGGCGGCAACCGATCCATCTGGCTTGCCTTCGCTCTATACGGCCCTGCAGCAGCAACTCGGACTGAAGATGGAATCGGCGAAAGGGCCCGTTGAGTTCCTGGTCATAGATCGCGTGGAGCGGCCCTCCGAGAATTAGCATTAGTGGTCCGCGTAGATCGCTCGGATGAAGCGACGAGCGCGTGTGATGCGGAAGCGTCGGGCCGCGGTCTATTCGTCCCGCAGGGCAATCATTGGGTCCACTCGCATGGCCCTGCGCGCCGGGAACCATGCCGCCGCGAAGGCGACGGCCAGCAGTATGGCTATTGCGGCAATCATGGTGGCCGGGTCGTTCGGGCCAATGCCAAACAGCAGCGTGGCCAATACGCGGCGCACGGCCAGGCATCCCACCGCGCCCAGCGCCGCGCCCACGCAGGCCAGCGCCAGCGCGCGCCCCGTGACCATGCGGAACACCAGCGCCGGCTGCGCCCCCAGCGCCAGCCGGATACCGATCTGGGCGCGATTTGTGGTGACCATGTATGACATCACTCCGTACAATCCCACGGCGGCCAGCAACAATGCGAGCACGGCGAAGGCGCCCAGAATCTCCATCTGGAAGCGCTGCCGCGCCAGCGAGCCGGCCAGCACCGCGTCCATGGTTCGCGCGGTGGGAACGGCTTCCGGATTCACCGCGTGGACCGCGTTGCGCACGGCGCCGGCCAGGCTTGCGGGCTCGCCGTGCGTCCGCACCACCAGGACGCCGCCGCTCAGCAGGCCTTGGCTTTGCTGCTGCGTGTAGCTGACATAGGCTGCCGGATAAGGCCTGCCGGCCAGGCTTTGGCGGACGTCGGCGGCCACGCCCACAATGGTAAGCCACTGTTCTTTGCGTCCGAAACTATCGAACCAGACACGCTGCCCGATGGGTTCGGCGCCGGGCCAGTAGACGCGCGCCATCTCCGCGCTGACGATCGCCACCGGCTGGCTGTTCTCCGAATCCCCATCGGTGAAGTCGCGGCCGCGCACCAGCGGAATCCGCAGCGCCTTCAAGTAGCCCGGGCTGACCACCGTGTAGTCGGCGTCGGCGGCTCCCGTCTGCGCTCGCCGGCCTTCGATGAAAAAGTGCCCGTCGGGTGGAGGGCTGTCGATCGGCAGGCTCTGGGTAGTGCCGGCAGATTCCACGCCCGGGATGGCGCGCACCCGATCCAGAAGATCGCGGTACTTGGGAATCAGGCTGGCCCTCCCCTGAGTCTCGAACGATGTATTCACGGTCAGCACGTGGTCCGATCGGAAGCCGGGGTCGACAGCTTGCAGCTTCCAAAAGCTGCGCGCCAGCAGTCCCGCGCCCGCCACTAGAACCAGCGAGAGGCACACTTCCGAGACCACCAGCGCCGCCAGCGTGCGGTGCGACCGTTTGCCGGCGGTGGCCGAGCGCGAGCCCGATTTCAGAGCTTCGTTCACGTTCATCCCGCACGCCCGCCACGCCGGCAAAATTCCGAAGAGCAGCCCGGCCGCCGCGGAGACCGCCATCGCAAACGCGATCACGCCGCCGTCGATCCGGATATCGCCCACGCGCGGCACTTCGGCGGGCAGCAGCACCCGCAGCAGATCCATGGACCAGATTGCCAGCAACATCCCCAACGAGCCGCCGGCGAGCGCCAGCAGCATGCTCTCGCCGAGCATCTGCCGTATCAGGTGGCGGCGCGAGGCGCCCAGCGCATTGCGCACAGCGAACTCGCGCGCCCGCGCCGTCACGCGGACCAACAGCAGGTTGGCGACGTTTACGCAGACAATCAGCAGCAGGAATCCCACCGCGCCGAACAGCATCAGCAGCGCCGGCCGCACCTGTCCCACCAGGTGCGCTTGCAGCGGCTCCACGGCCGCGTCTTTCGACTGAAACGACGACGGGTGCTCTCTTTTGATGCGTCGTTCGATGCCGCTGACGTCGGCCTGCGCGCGCTGCCAGGACACGCCGGACCACAGCCTGCCAACCACGCGCCCGTTGTGTGCGGTGCGGGCATTCATGCCCGGATCGCCGAACGTGGCGATGGGCATCCACAGCTCAACTTTATCGGGAAAGCCGAAGCCCGGCGGCATGATCCCGATTATGGTAAGCTCCACGCCGGCCAACCGGATGGAACGGCCGATCACAGCGGGGTTGCCGCCGAAGGCGCGCAGCCACAACCCGTAGCCCATCACGGCCGTGGGCGCGGTCCCTTCCATCTGCTCGGCGGGCGAGAAAGTCCGGCCGGTTCTTGCCGAAACGCCCATGACGGCAAAGAAATCCCGAGTCACAAGGGCAACATGGGTACTCTGTGGAAGATCGCCGCCGGTGACGGTGGCGGGGCCCTCTTCATAGGCCGCCATGACAGCGAAGCTGTGATTCTGCTCCTGCCAGTCCAGGAAATTCCGCAACGCCACCTGCGTCTGCTTCCCGGAATCGTTGACCTCGGCGATCCAGCCGATCCGGCCGGGTTCGGGGTACGGCAACGGATTGAGCAGCACCGCCTTGACCACGCTGAAGAGCGCGGCGCCGGCGCCCACTCCGAGCGCCACTGTCAGGATCGAAATTGCCGTGAGACTGGGAACGCGCAGCAAGGCGCGGACGCCGTGTCGAATCTCCTGGAGCAGCATGCGGCTGCGTTATGCAATTGCGGCGCCAGGCTAAGCTGTTGGAATTTCGATGTGTGCGATCGCTCCGGTGTCCGGTCGTGGGACTAACAGTGTCCGCCCATTCCCGCCATCGGCCGCGAGTGCGTTTTGTTCTACTGCTTCTCCGGGCCTATATGAAAGACGATGGTCACATTGCTCGAGACCGGCGTTTGCCCCCGGCGGGCCGGCTGAAAACGGCACCGGCGCGCGGCATCGGTTGCGGCCCTCAGCAACAGCGCGTGTATGCCCTTATCGGCGATCGCTTCCGCGCGGGTCACGCGCCCCGCTTCGTTAACATCGACGCGAACACTCACGGCCACTGAGTGTGTCAGAATCGGCAACAACTCACGCGGCGTCTGCACTCCTTCCTGAGCAATAAGGACCGGGGCTACATAGCCTTCCTCCTGCGGTTTGGCCGGCTCGCTCTGGGGCACGGCGACGGCCGGCGACGACGCGGACCCCACTGGCTGCGGCGCAGGTAGATCGACACGCTGCGAACTCGCCTGGACGGCAGGTTTGACCGGCTCGCTGCGGGGTGTGGTGACGGCCGGCGGCGCCGATGCGGACCCTGCTGGCTGCGGCGCGGGTAGGTCGACACGCTGCGAGCTCGCCTGGACAGCCGGTTTTGCCGGCTCGCTACGGGGCGTGACGAGGGCTGGAGGCGGCGACACCGACCCCGGTGAGAGCGCGGGTAGATCGACACGCTGCGGGCTCGCCTGGATGGCGGTTGTGGCCGGCTCGCTCCGGGGTATAGCGATGGCTGGCGGCGACGACGCGGAGCCCAGTAGCGACGCCGGTAGTTCGACACGCTGCGAATTCGGCCGTACGGCCGGAGGCTCTGGAAGCTCAACCGGAGACTTTATCGCGCGATCTGCGGCCGGTGGAGCAAAAGCATGGGTCGATGCCGCGCGCTGCGTCTTCACCTCGAACGGAACGCGGGAGCCGGGTTGGCCGTTACTACCGGACTGCGCCTGCGACGGTCTTCTCAAGAGCACCAGAACCGATTCTTGCCTGGTGGTTTGTTTATCCTTAAGCGTAGTCAACCGCACGGAGACCTGATCCGACACAGGCGTGTACAACAGGCTGCCGAACCGGACCTGATCGGCGGTCATCGGAATCTGTCGCGCCGCGCCCCCATCTTCAATGTCGAGAACTCCGGAAGTAGCGCTGGCGACTTCCGGTGAATTGAGATCCCACACGATCTTCAGGTCCTCGCCTTGCCGCTCTGCCCGAAGGGACGCTCGGGCGTCAGGCGGCGCGCTCCTGGCCGCGTCCACATTAGCAGCTCGGTTAATCGGCCGGTATAGGAACAGGACCGCGGACAAGGACAGGACGGCTACCAAGATGACGAACGCAAGCGTCCATAAGCGGGTAGCCGCCGGTCTGGCTGAAACCGGTCTTACGCTTGCGGCAGCGGGCGGAGAACTCAAGCCGGAACTAGGCGGCGGAGGTGCGGGGGCGGCGGTGGCAACTGCTTCTTCGACGGCGCTTCTCACGCGCTGCGCTTCGCGTTCGGTCAACCTGGCCGCATCGAGAGGGAACTCAAGGAGCGGAAGATTCAGATATGCACCGTGCTCCAAAAAGAAGAAATTGGCCTCGGGATTTCCCGCGCGGCGCTCGATCAGGAGGACCACGGATCCGGGCCTTGCAAAGAGCTCTACCGCGAGATCGATTTCGTCCGGTGTGAGCTCGAGCGAGTTTCCTTCGCGAATCCGGTAGAAGCCCACCACGGGTTCGTGCGCTTCCGCGATCGCCCGGCGCATCTCTTCCATCCCAAATACCGGCAGGGCGCGACTGCTCTCCACCACGGCGCCGACGGCGCTGGACTGCCCGTAGATAATCCCCTGGCGATCTCCGCCCTCACTACGGACGATTGCCTGCAAAGTCTCAATCAGGGAAATATGGATGCTGACCGGGACTGGGCAGCCAGGGAACGAGCACCGATACACCGGCGCTGCCGACGCCCTCGCGATAGTGGCCATAAACTTCACAGGCAGCCATTATACTGAATTAAAAGTGCAACTAAAGTACCGACTTTTGGGGAACGGTACTGCCCACAGGGGATTGCCGGATGGCGTCGGAAGGAAAGCGCTCGTCGCCAAATCTTCAGCTGGCTTCGTATCGCGTTTGGCCCGCGTCGGGCGCCCGAATCGACGGCGCCGCGCGATGGCCGGTCGGCGTATACTCAATGGGGAGAACCCCGATGGCAGCAATTCAATTCACACTCAACGGCAAGCCGCAGTCCGTTGATGCGGTTCCAGCGATGCCCTTGTTATGGGTATTGCGCGACTCGCTCGGCTTGACCGGAACCAAGTATGGCTGCGGCATGGCGCTGTGCGGCGCCTGCACGGTGCATATCAACGGGCAGCCGATGCGCTCCTGCTCCACGCCGCTTTCGAGCGTTGCGGGCAAGCACGTCACCACTATTGAAGGCCTTTCCCCTAATGGCAATCATCCCGTGCAGCGCGCCTGGGTTGAGGAGGATGTGCCGCAGTGCGGTTACTGTCAATCCGGCCAGATCATGACCGCGGCCGCCCTGCTCTCGAAGACGTCGCGGCCCACCGATGCCGATATCGATGAGGCCATGCGCAACAATATTTGCCGCTGCGGCGCCTATCAATCCATCCGCAAGGCGGTGCATCTGGCGGCGCAATATCAAGCGGCGGACAAGCCGGCGCGCGGAGGTGAGGAATGAGCCCGGTCACGACATTCGATCGTCGAGGATTTCTGAAGACCGCGGCGGGCGGCCTGCTGCTGGGCTTCCATCTGTCGCGCGGCTCGAAGCTGAGCGCTGCCGTATCCGATAATGTCTCGGACAGTGTTTCGGACAATAAGTTGAACGCATGGGTACACGTGGGCACGGACGACTACGTGACGCTCTTCATCCACAAGGCCGAGATGGGGCAGGGCACGGTCACTTCGCTCTCCATGCTTCTCGCCGAGGAGCTGGAGTGCGATTGGAACAAGATCCGCACCGAGTTTCCGGGTATCGACCGCGCCTTCGGAGGGAATCAGGGCGTGGTAGGAAGCCAGAGCATCCGGTCCTCCTGGCAGACGCTGCGGCAGGCGGGCGCTACTGCGCGCGAGATGCTGATTCAGGCGGCCGCGCAAAAATGGGGCGTGGATAAAACCCAGTGCCGCGCGGAGAACAACGCCGTTATCAATACGGCCACTAATACGCGGCTGAGTTACGGCGAGCTGGCCGAGGCCGCCGCAAAGATGGCGCCGCCAACCGGCGTGGCATTGAAAGATCCGAGCCAGTTCCGCATCCTCGGCAAACCGCGCAAGCGCCTCGATACGCCGGCAAAGACCACCGGCCGCGCCGTGTTCGGCATCGATGTGCGTGTGCCCAACATGCTCTATGCCGCGGCTGCGCGCTGCCCGGTATTCGGCGGTAAGGTGGCCAGTTTCGACGCGGCCAAAGCCAAGGCGATGCCCGGAGTGAAGCACGTGGTGCAGATCTCTTCGGGCGTGGCCGTGGTCGCCGATAACACCTGGAACGCCATTCAGGCGCGCAATGCATTGGTAGTCCAGTGGGACGAGGGCGCGCACTCCGGTCTCAACAGCGCGGGCATCCGCAAAGAATGGGTGGAGCTCGCGAACCAACCGGGCGCGGTTGCCCGGCGGGATGGCGACGCAGTTGGCGCGCTTGCGGGCGCAGCCAAAACGATCGAAGCGGTGTACGAAGCTCCCTACCTGGCGCACGCGCCCATGGAGCCGCTGAATTGCACTGCCGATGTGCGCGCGGATAGCTGCGAGGTGTGGGCGTCCACGCAGGGGCAATCGTCCGCGCTGCAGGAAGCCGTACGTGTGACCGGGCTCCGGCCCGATCAGGTGAAGATCAACACGAAATACATGGGCGGCGGATTCGGACGCCGTGCGCGCGCCGATTACATTGGCGAAGCGGTGGAGGCTTCGAAGGCCGTGGGTGCGCCGGTGCAACTCACCTGGGCGCGCGAAGACGACATGCAGCAGGATTGGTACCGGCCGGCATCCTACACGCGCTTTGCAGGCGGTCTGGACGCTGACGGATGGCCGGTGGCGATGACTTCCCGCATCATTTGTCCGCCGTTTGGCGGCATGCGCAACGGCGTTTCCGGAACCGCGACGGAAGGCATCGTCGATACTCCGTATGCGATACCTAATGTGCTGGTGGATTATCACGCGGCGGACCCCGGCATTCCGGTGAGCTACTGGCGGTCGGTGGGCTATTCGCAGAATACGTTTTTTGCGGAGAGCTTCATCGACGAGCTGGCAGCGGCGGGCGGCAAGGATGCGCTCGAGTTTCGGCGCAAGCTGCTCCAGAAATCGCCGCGGCCTTTGGCGGTGTTGGAGCTGGCCGCCGAGAAGGCCGGTTGGGGCAAACCGCTGCCGGCCGGACGCGGGCGCGGCATCGCGCTGGTCAATAACATCGGCAGCTTCACGGCTGAGGTTGCGGAGGTCTCGGTTACTCAAGGCAAGCTGAAGGTGCATCGCGTGGTGTGCGCGGTGGATTGCGGACACGTGGTGAATCCGTCGGGCGTTGAGCAGCAAATTCAAAGCGGCATCGTCTATGGATTGAGCGCCGCGATGAAGGGCGCGATCACCATCGACCGCGGACGCGTGCAGCAGGCGAATTTCCACCAGTACGATGTTCTGCGCATCGATGAAATGCCGGTGGTGGAAGTGTATCTCGTTCCCAGCCAGGCCGCGCCAGGCGGGATCGGCGAGGCCAGCGTTCCGCCCATAGCGGCAGCGGTAGGCAATGCCGTTTTCGCCGTAACCGGGAAGCGTGTGCGGAAACTGCCAATGCGCTTCGACGATGTCGGGTAGCGTGTGGCCGCCCTCTGGATACAATGCCGTGGGCGTTATAATAAGGCCCAGCCTAGGCGGCGCGTCCGCCGGGCAACCGAGGCGACCATGAGTCGATGACCGCCGCGGTGGCCCATTTTCATGCAACGGCGTGTCGCGGGAGTGGTGATCGGTGGACCCGCGCACGTATGGAATAATGTTGGAAGCCATGGAAGAAATCACATTTCAAGTCCAGCGTAACGAACAATCGGGTTTGCTAACTGCATGGTGGGATGATTCCAGCGGGGCAGGCGGCATCACCACGCAGGGGCAAGATCTCCGCGACTTGCAGCAGCACATCACGGAAGCGGTTGGCGTTCACTTCGACGATGGCGCCGCTCCGAGCCGGATCCGCGTCCACTTCGTCAGCGATCCTATCCTGGTTCAGGCGTGAAACTGCCCCGGGATATCTCGGGAACGGATACAGTGGAGCGCTTGAGCGACTCGGCTTCTCAGTAATCAGGCAGGCGGGATCTCACGTAAGGCTGGCGCAGGGAGATCGGCGCGTCACGGTGCCGATGCATCGAATCTAGTGGTTGGCACACTTCAAAGTATCCTGCGTCAGGCGGGCGTCAGCCTGGATGACTTTCGGGACTCTTTGTAGGCTCATCCGAGGCCGTGTACGAGTAAGCCGACCGTACGCTCAGCGTAGACGACGCTGCCCTATCTGGCGGCGATACGATCAGCCATCGTTGTAGACTAAATAAAACCAAGAGTCGTAGAAGGAGGGTCCCTTTGCAGCAATCTCCACGCCTCGCCATTGGACTGATCTGCTTGGCTATGCTTGTTCGCGCTCAAACGGCGGAAGACGTTTTCCGGGCGATCCGCGCCGGGGACAACAGCACCCTGCGCAAAATGCCGGTGGACGCGAAGGACCAACTGGGCACTACGCCGCTTCATTACGCGGCGCTCTACGGCAACGCCGAGTCCGTGCGCATATTGCTGGATCGCGGCGCCGACCCGAATGCCCGCAACAAATCCGAGGCCACGCCGTTGATCTACGGCGCGTACAACTTCGACAAGGATGTGGGTAGGCGAAATTGCCATACTCGTTTAATTTTGGAAGGCCTTCTTGTTCTCGATCATTTCGGCTGTCACTGATCCGATAACCGCCGTTTCAAGCGTGGGTCGGACTGCGCTCTGGACAAGTGAGGCGCGACTCGTACAAAGCTCGGAGATGGGCGACGCGGAAAAGTCCCGATCTGGGAGACGACGAGTTCGTGGGGAGGATTTTGTCGCCGCCAGCCACGTGCCGCCGGAGCGCCGCCCTGAAATCCCCGAACGGGCCTCCGGGGGCTCCGCGCTGTCGGCGTTGGATTTCGGCGCTCTTAGGACGCGCTTACTTTAACGCCTATGGGATACAATGCGGCGCCTCGGGTTCCTCCAACCGGTGGCGCCGCCTGCTTTGACCAGTCACTCGTTTCTCAGTTCATTTGAAGCGTCCAGGAGGTGATGGTGTTCTGGTTGTCGTCTACGGCCGCGGCTCGAACCGCGGCTCCGTTCCCAATCGTCGTCAGCGCCACTCCAAACGCGCCTCCATTGTTCATGTCCACCGAAAACTGGCTGACGAACTGCCCTTGCGGCGTGAATTCCACCAGCTCGCTCGGCTGGTTCGGATCCACATTGGAACCGTCGCTATTGGCTACGATCAGGTCGCCGCTGGGCGCCAGCGCCAGGTCGATCGGACCGTGCAGGTGTGTGAGGTCCTGATAGACCATGGTCCCCGTGCCGGCGCTGGCTTCGAGTTCCCCCGCACCGGAAATGGAGTAGACCGCGTTGTCCGCGGAAGACGCCACGTACAGCAGGTCGTTCGGCGCGTCATAGTACAAGCCGGAGGGCCCCAAAACCAGGGCGGCTGGGTCCGTCCGGTGATTGAAGCCGGAGCCGATCTGCGTGGCGCGCAAGATCACTACGGCGCTGGGCGAAAGAGCCAGGTCGAGGCGCGTGATCGTGCCGCTGAGCACATTCGAAATGAAAACCTGAGCCGTGTCGCCGGCGTCGTGAATCGCCATGCCCCAGGGGCCGTTTACCAGGTTGGGGTTCGACAGCGCGCCTGCCAGGTTGCCGTTGCGGTCGATCACCAGCAAAGATCCGGCAGTGATGGTGGCCGATGTGCCGTCCGTAGTCGGCGTGTTGCCCACCAACACAAACCCGCCGCGCAAGACGCCGAGCGCCGCGGTAAGCCCCAGTCCCGACTGTCCCTGAAAGAAGAGCGAGGGCTGGCCGTGGGCGTCGATGCGGACGATAGTGGTTCCAGTGCCTTGCAGGTTCGAGCTGTTATTGAAGTTGGACACCAGGATGTCGGATGGCTGCAGCACGCCGTTGGTGCGGAATCCGCGGGGCACGAATGAAACGCCGTAGGGGTTTACGTCCCCGTTGGCAGGCACCGTGGAAACCGTCTGCGGCGGCAAAGGAAACAGTGGGCTGGGAGTTTGGGCCGCAGCGCCGGATGGCAGCGCGCAAATGGCTGCCGCCATCGCGCCAAGCAGCGTGGCAGTTGCCGCAGGCTTTCGCGCGGCGGCGTAAATTACTTCGCATAGGGTCGTCATTTGTTTCTCCAATGGTTGAAATTCGCGGCCGGTGGGCGGTTACATGCGCTCACTTGTATGCCGGCTCATAGTGGTTAGCGACATCGGCGCCCGGATTCCCTCACAGCCGGCGACCGCTGTAACATGTCCGCAAAGGATGGGGGATACTATATGGAATAGTAAACGCGGCAAAAGGCCGGACACGTGGTCGTGAACGCGGAGGAGAGCATGGCTCCGGAACAGCAATTAGTGACGCAGTTGCTGAGGGAATGGGGCGCCGGCAGCAAGCAGGCGCTCGACCAACTGATGCCGCTGGTCTATGAGCAGCTGAGGACTCTGGCGGCGCGGTGCCTGGCTTCCGAGCGCCCCGGCCACACGCTGCGCGCCACCGACCTGGTGAATGAGGCGTACGTGCGCCTGGTCCACTGCGAGCCGGATTTCAACAACCGCGTCCACTTCTTCGCCGTTTCGGCGCGCCTGCTGCGCCGCATCCTGGTGGACCACGCCCGCGCGCACAATCGCCAGAAGCGCGGCGCGGGCGGGGAAAAGATTACGCTGGACGAAGCGATGCTGGTGGGCCCCGCGATGCAGGGGGGCATCCTCGATCTGGACGAAGCCCTGGAGCGGCTGGCGGCTCAGGACAAGCGCAAGAGCGAAGTTGTCGAGCTCTTATTTTTCGGCGGCCTCACCTACGACGAAACCGCGGTGGCGCTGGAGATCTCTGCCGCCACCGTGCATCGCGAATTGCGGCTGGCCAAAGCCTGGCTGCATCGCGAACTGGCGTGCCGTTAGAGTCTTTTCCCGGATCTTTTTTATGGCAGCTCCCGCCAGCCCGGAACGTTGGAAACGCCTGGAGGAGCTTTTTCATCAGGCGCTGGAACTGGAGCCGGACCACCGCCGCCGTTTCCTGGATACGGAGTGCGGAGACGATGCCGGCCTGCGCGTGGAGATCGAATCCTTGTTACGATCTTCGACGGTGGAGGGCGCCGATTTCATTGAGGAGCCGTTGCGGGCGGCGGCGCGCGATTTCTACGCCGATCGGGCCCCCGCGCCGCTCGCTGAAGGCTCCTTCGTGTCGCACTACCGGATCCTTTCCACCCTGGGCGCCGGAGGAATGGGCCGGGTCTATCTGGCCGAGGACTCGCGACTCGGGCGCAAGGTTGCGCTGAAGACGCTGACGCCGGGCCGCATCCACGGCGCGCGCGCCCTCAGCCGCTTCGAACAGGAGGCCCGGGCAGCCTCCGCGCTCAATCACCCGAATATTTTAACCATCTACGAAGTGGGCCAGTTCGAGGGAGCCAACTTCATCGCCTCCGAGTTCGTCGATGGCGTGACGCTGCGGGAGAGACTGGCGGGAGGGAGGCTGGACGCCGATTCGGCGCTGGAGATCGCCATCCAGGTTGCCGCCGGATTGTCCGCGGCGCACGCGGCCCACATCGAGCATCGCGACATCAAGCCGGAAAACATCATTCTGCGGGATGACGGCCTGGTGAAAATTGTGGACTTCGGAATCGCCAAGCTGAGCCGCGAGGCCACCGGCGAGGAGTCCGGCGCCGCCAGGGGCACGTCCATAACGCTGCCGGGCGTCGTCCTGGGAACCGCGCGATACATGTCTCCCGAGCAGGCGCGGGGACTTCCGGTGGACGGGCGCACGGATGTGTTCAGCCTGGGAGCGGTGCTCTATGAGATGCTGGCCGGAAGGCCGGCGTTTGAAGGCGAGACTACCAGCGACGTGATTGCCGAGATTCTGAAGAGCGATCCGCCGCCGCTCGAGCAGCTTGCGCCGGAAGCGCCGTCCGAATTATGCGCCATCGTCTCCCGGGCCATGCGGAAAGATCTGGACGGCCGCCCCAATTCAGCAGAAGCACTGGCCAGCCTGCGCGCTCTCAAAGGGGATCGGGAATTCCACGCGCGGTTCGGCGCGGCGGCGTTACCCTCCCGCGGATCGCGCGTGGGCGCACTCAGGCGTTGGAGCCTGGCGCTGGCAATCGCGCTGGGGTTGTTCGTCGTGGCCGGCGCCGGATACCTGTGGAACCGGCTTGCCAGACCGCGCGCGCCCGAACTTCGCAGCCTGGCGATTCTGCCGTTCCGCAACTTGAAGCCCGATCCTTCCACGGACTTTCTCGGGTTCCCGCTGGCCGACGCCGTGATCACCAAACTCGGCTATATCAGCTCGCTCACGCTTCGACCCTCGTCCGCCGTCGAGGTCTATCGAAACCGTTTGGTGGATCCCCGAAAAGCCGCCGCCGAGTTGAACGTGAACACCCTGCTTACGGGCGCGTACCTGAAGGACGGCGATGAGCTGCGGATCACCACGCAATTGATCGACGTCCGCGCGGACCGGATCGTCTGGCGCGACACGCTCGACATCAAGTACGAGAAACTGCTAACGGTGGAGGACCGCGTCGCGCGGCAGATCATTGCCGGGCTGGAGCTGACTCTCTCTCCGGCCGAGGCCGGCCGTGTGCAGACTGCCGACCGGATCGACCAATCGGCGTATGAGAAATATCTCCGCGGTGTGGATCTTTACGCGATCAACGATTTCTTCAGCGCCATCCATTTGCTCGAAGAATCCGCCAGGATGGAACCCGGCTACGCTCTCACGTGGGCGCATCTTGGCCGGGCCTACGCGGCGAATGCGTCACTGCAGTTTGGCGGCCGCGAGCAGTACGCCAAGGCGCAGGCGGCATACGAAAAGGCTCTTGCCTTGAACCCGGCGCTGATTGAGCCAAGGGTATGGATGGCGAATCTGTTCACCGACCGGGGCCGCGTGGAGCAGGCCGTCCCGCTGCTGCGCGGCGTGCTGGCGAGCAATCCGAACAAAGCGGAAGCCCACTGGGAGCTGGGATATGCGTACCGCTTCGGCGGCATGCTGGACGATTCGGTGCGGGAGTGCGAGCTGGCGCGCCGGATCGACCCGGAAGTGAAGATCAACAGCTCGGCGATGAACTCCTACTTTTACCGGGGACAGTATGACGCGTTCCTGGCCAGCCTTCCTCAAATCGATTCCGTGTACATTCTTTTCTACCGCGGCTTGGGCGAATACTACAAACAGGATTTCGCCGGCGCGACGGCGCACTGGGACAGGGCTTTCGCGCAGGACCCCTCTTTGCTTCAGGCTGAAATCGGCGAGGCTATGGCGGATGGAATCCGGCGAAGGGACGACGAGGGATTGAGGCTGTTGCACGAGACGGAGGGCAAAATCGAAGCCCGCGGCGTGACCGACGCCGAAGGCATCTATAAGGTTAGCCAGGCGTATGCCGTGCTGGGAGACAAGGCGTCCGCGCTGCGCTTGCTGCGCCGCAGCATCGAAGGCGGCTTCTTCTGTTATCCCTACTTCGTCTCCGATCCGCTGCAGGAGACGCTTCACGGCGACCCCGCATTCGAAAAACTGATGGAACTCGCGCGGCAGCGGCACGAGCGCTTCCGGACCAAGTTTTTCGGAGATGGCCGATAGTGTTGCGCCGCGGGGGAGTCTCCTTCCGCTTCGACGAGACTGGTCAGAAACTGGACAACCGGAATCCGGAACAAAACAGCGCTTCGGACGCGGCGCGGCCCGCTGGCTCATTGATACACTACAATATGTCGATCAAGTTTTGGATATATTCACCGGAAGTTGATCGATGTTCTCTGCCAATCGAAAGCATCTTCGGACAAAAAAGCCGGAGCAACGGTTCAGGCGTCCGCAAGGCTCGGTTGGAAGGATCCTGAAGCGCTTTTCGGGCGATATGAACGTAGCTTTGGAGCTGGCGCGGGCCGGACGCGACTTCTATCGTCGCGGTTGGGTGCTCGGTACCAGCGGGAACTTCAGTGCGATCGAATCGCGCGAGCCTCTGCGAATCGCGATCACTCCGAGCGGAGTTTCGAAAGGCGCTCTGCGCGCAGAAGATTTCCTGATCGTCGATGAGGCGGCGCGCGTTGAAGCAGGCAAAGGACGTCCCTCCGCTGAAACCGCGCTTCATTTGACGATCTACGCCGCCAGGCCTGGAGCGGGCGCGGTGCTTCACACACATTCCGTTTGGGCGACACTCCTTTCCGAGCGTCACGGTTCGGAAGGCCGATTTGTCATCCAGGGCTACGAAATGTTGAAGGGGTTGCAGGGCGTTTCGACCCACGCGCACGCCGAACCGGTACCCGTCCTTCCCAATTCGCAAGACTATACGGCTTTGAGCCGGGCGCTACGCTCCACTCTGGCGGAATATCCGGGTGCGCACGGATTTCTCCTGCGGCGGCACGGGCTCTATACTTGGGGTGTAGACACTGCCGAAGCGAGAAGGCATGTCGAGATCTTCGAGTTTCTGTTCGAGGTGCTGGGCCGCTCGGCGTAGCTTGGCTAAGCCAGCTTGGCTAAGTTAGGAAACGATTATGGCTATTCTGCGAATTCCGGACGATAACCTGGTCTTGACCGACGAAGTTCGCGTCAAACAGCGTCTCGCGGCAATCGGTATCGGCTACGAAACTTGGCAGCCTGCGCACGCGCTGCGGGACGATTCGCCGGCGGACGAGGTGCTTGCCGCATACGCCGACGAGATCGAACGCCTGAAACTGCATGGAGGCTACCACACCGCCGACGTGATCGATGTCCATCCTCAAACCGCCGGACTCGACGAAATGCTCGCCCGGTTCAATCGCGAGCATTGGCACGACGAAGATGAAGTGCGCTTTATTCTCGCCGGGCGGGGTGTATTTCACATTCATCCTCAGGGCGCATCGGTGGTTGCGGTCGAAGTTGGACCGGGCGACCTGCTGCGTGTACCACGCGGAACACATCATTGGTTCGATCTGTGCGCGGACCGTAGAATTCGAGCCATCCGATTGTTTCAGGACAGTTCCGGATGGACGCCGCATTATACTGGGTCGGGTACGGACCAGCGCTATCAGCCGCTGTGCCTCGGTCCGGCGTATCTTCGGGCATCGTGACTCAGGTTGTGACCCCTGTCGTGGCCCCTGTTGTGATCCCTAAGGTCCGGCTGCTCGATATCGAAGGCACAGTCGCGCCCATCGATTTCGTGTACCAGACATTGTTTCCCTATGCCCGGCAACGCATCCCTGCATTTCTCGCTCAGCCCTTGGATCTCGAACTGCGCAATGCGATGGAGTCTCTCTCTGTGGAGCGGCAGCGCGAGGTGGATACCGATGGCGTTCCCGCAGACAATGCCGGCTATCTTCTCTGGCTCATGGATCGTGACCGCAAATCGGGTCCGCTGAAGATTGTTCAGGGCCGAATCTGGCAGCAGGGTTACGAATCCGGCACTCTCGTCAGCGAATTATTTCCCGACGTTCCGAATGCTCTCCGAAGATGGATTTCAGCAGGGCAGCGCGTCGCAATTTTTTCGTCGGGAAGCATTCTTGCCCAGCGGCTCGTGTTTCGCTATACGCGCTTTGGCGATCTCACGCGTTTCATCGACGCTTATTTCGATACTTCGACAGGCCCCAAGCGTGATCCGGAAAGCTATCGCGTGATCGCGGCCCGACTCGAAACGTCGCCGGGTGAAATTCAGTTCTTCTCCGACGTGATTGACGAACTCGACGCCGCAGCCCGGGCCCAGATGCAGACGGTAGTCACCATCCGGCCGGGCAACCGCGAGATCGCCCCGGGTGATCTCGCGACCCACCCCGCCATTCGGAGCTTGGACGAAATTCCCTGATTGCCGCCAAAGCAACATGCGATTTGCCCTCTCCAAATACCATGATGTCGATTGACAATGGTATGATTAAGCTATGGCCAACTATTCGTACCCCGGCGTCCTGGCCAGCACCGGTTGGCTGGCCCGGATCGGGGAGCGCGCCAGTTGGGGAATTTGGTTGCGGCGCCGGTCGAGCGCAGCGCGGCGGAGAGGGCAGCGGCCTGAAGACTGCATGGCGCCGGTATGATCGAGAGGCTAAGAAAGAGCATCGCGAACTGCAAGCGGCGCCTGTCGTGCGAGTGCTTTCACAGAAACTTTCTGCTGTCTCTCACTGCCAGCGTCGGGCTTTTGCCCGAAGGAGCTGGATTCGTCTCAATCGACGAGGACAATTCGCGAGTCAAGGTTCTATTGATGGTCGCGCACCCGGACGATGAATCGGAGTGCGCTGCGCTCGTGTACCGCGTCACCCACGAACTGGGCGGAACCGTCGATCAGGTCGTCGTCACAAATGGCGAGGGCGGAAATCAATATTCCGCTCCGGCGCAAGCGTACTATCGGTCGTCAACGGACGAGGACTCGTGGCGGAGGCAGCTCGCTCGCATTCGCCGCCGGGAGCTCATCGAAGCCGGCCGTATTCTCGGTATACGGAATCACTATTTCCTGGAGCAAACGGACACCGGTTTCACGTTGGAACCAGGCGACGGATTCCGCGCTTGGGACACGAAATGGATTCGGCAGAACCTGTTTTGGCTTTTACAGCGCGAAGAGTATGATTTAGTCATTCTGCTTCTGCCCACCATCAACACACACGGACATCACAAAACGGTCGCCCTGTTGACGCTTGAGGTGATTGCAGACTTGGACGCTGAGGATCGGCCCGCGGCATTGGGCGTCCGCACTCTGGGCGCCGAAGAAGCGGCGCCGGAGGCCTTTTTCGGATTGGACAGTTATCCATTGACGCGCACCGCTGCGCCGGAGCCGGTTTGGGTCTTCGACCGAAGAACGCCGATGAACTGTCATGGCGCCCTCGACTACAGCATCGTCTCGAACTGGGTCATCGCCGAACACAAATCGCAAGGCGCGTTTCAAATGGAGTTTGGCCGCAGGGCTCACGAGTGTTTCTGGTTGTTCGAAGTGAGCGGCGCGTCTGGCGCGGCTCGGTGGCGAGAACTCATCGGGAGTCTTGAGCCTTGCGGAGACGACTTTGGCCGCTATCCGGCCCGCGCTTATGAATCTTCGGCGGCAGGAAGCCGAGGGAAGCTCAGTTGATCAAAATTTGCATGGAGAAATCACCACGATGCCAACAACACTTACAACACCTACGATAATTACGCCAGCCCGGTTTGACAAAGGTCTGACCTACGCCGATTTTCTCGCCGGCGCCAAAGTCAATCGCGACAAATTCGAACGCAATTACAATCATCCGATTCTCACCCAGGAGGATCTATCGTTCTTTCGGCGGATCGGCTCGCTTCCAAACGGTCCGCGAAAGCTGGTAGCGATTGCCGAAGACTGGTGTGGCGATGTCTATCGCGAACTGCCGACGGCCGTGCGCATAGCGGAGGCAGGAGGAATGGAGCTGCGAATTTTCCTGCGCGACGAAAACCCCGACATCATGGATGAGTTCGCAAGCAACAACGGCAAATCACGCGCCATTCCCGTGTTTGTCTTCTATACCGCCGATACAAAGTACATCACGCATTTCACGGAACGCTCCGCAAGTGCGCACCTGGGGTTGGCCATCGCGATGGACGAGGCAAAGGTCAAGCTCCATCTGCCGCCGTCGGCTACTTTCGGAAATCTCCCCGATCCGGAACGCCAGTTGTTTCTGAAGGAAGTGATTTCGGCGATTGAACCCAAGATCGACGATTGGCGCAAAGACGCCGTCAAAGAAATCCGGAAGCTGCTGTCGAGCGCATTGAAGTTGCCGGGCGGCTTCTAAAATGCAAGCAGGACATCCGGTGGTATATACCATCCGAGGATGCAGCGCCTGCGTCAAACTTCTGAAGAAATGGGATGACGAAGGCGTCGCCTACGAAGAACGCCGCGTCGAGCTCGATCAGAAGACGTTAGACGAGGCGCGCGGCTACGGCAGTTTGGTGCCCATTGTAGTGTGGCCCGACGGCCGTGTAGAGCAGGGATTCGGCGATACGATTGGGTGCTTTATTTGAGGCCCGTCTCGCCGCGGCGTACGCACAGGGCGCGGTTGAGTCCGGAATCGCCCATGACCACCGAGGCCCGTCCGCCGTCGCCGAAGTCGAGCGCCCACTGTTCTCCGGGTTCGCGGCCAGGTGACGAACTCCACTCCCATCCTGTGATTTGAATCGGGCCAGTGACATGGCGGCCGCTTGGATCGGCGTCGCCGCCAAACAGGCGCTGCAGTTCGTCAATCGACGGAAGCGCCCAGTCTTTGTGCGCGCCCAAGGAGAGAGCGCGGCAGTAGCCGGCGGCCTGGGTCCAGCTCACGCCGACGGCGTTATCCGCGGCTGCCCATGTCAGCCCTGTATCCGCGTCGGTCCAGTAGCCGAGACGTTGCGCCTCCGCGCGTGTCACTGCGGCTTGCAGGGGGATGCTGAATTGCTGGCCGTCAGGTTCAGTGACCGTCACGGCGCCTTCCCAGTGAGGTCCTTCGGGAAGCGGAACCGCTTCCACGCGATGTTCGCCCAACGGCAAACTCACGCGAACGCTATCGCCAGCCTTGAGCGTGCCTTTTGCTTCGCCATCGATGTTCAAGCGGCAATCGCGATCCGTGCGCACTAACAGGTTCGTGGTCTGCGCCGGAAGTGTCTGGGACAGGGCAAGTGTTGAATAGGCTGCCAGAATGAGACAGCTTACCAGCGAGTGTCGCATTTGGAAAATCCCGGCATGGCTTCAGCTTGCCCTGAGAGTCATGTTACAACTGCTCCGGGCAAGCTAAAGCATACCCTACCTGTTATTGGCCAACTAACTCCGCCGAAGTCTTTACGCTGGAATTCTCCTTGAGCAGGCGCTCAATCGTCGACGTGAATTCCTGCTTGAGTTGCTGGTTGAATACGCCGCTCGCCGCACTGGCGAATCCGGCGTGAGTCGCCTTCACCCGGCCATCGCGGCCAATGAAGAACGTAGCCGGCCAAGTGTTGAGATTCACCGCCTGAGGGACCTTGTCCCACATTTCCGACGGCTCGCCGGCGATCAAGTAAGTATATGGCACCCGATACTGCTTAATGAAAGCATTCACGCGCTTCAATGAGCTCTGCTGATCCGGTTCCTCAAAGTCGAGAGCTACGATTTCCAATCCCTGGGCGTGATACTTGGCATAAAGCTGCACCAGGTATTGCGCTTCGTCGTGGCAATTCGGGCACCAGGTACCAGTAACGATCGCCAGAACCACCTTGCCCTTGAACTTTGGATCGTCGTTCGAAACAATCTTGCCATTGGTATCCCGGAAGCTGTAGGTGAACACTTCGTTCGGGTCTCTCACCGTCGTGTGTGTCTGATAATTGGACGGCTCCGGCAGACCCTTCGCGCGCGCCACTTCCGGCCGGTAGGCCACCAACGCGCCAGTGCGCGCACCGGCATTCAGGTCGATCGAGAGCGTCCCATCCGTCTGAGGCGTTATCTGAATCAGGCCGGGACGCGCGCCGTCGAAATGGCTCGCCACAAACTTGCCGTCCTGCCGACTGCCCGTGAGTGCGCCAGTATCTCCATCGACGCGCAGAATGGTCGTGGTAATATCCGCGCCGTTTTGCTTCACGACCAACCGCCAGGCCTTTTCGCCCTTCGCCGACTCATGCGGAATCTCCCAGACGCCGTCAATCGAAGGCACATTCGCCAAGGCCGCGGCCGCCGGAGCGACGTAGCGTTTCGCATGGAACGGACTCCCACCGCGAGGCGCCTCCTCCGCGGCGGCGGGCTGGCCTGCGCCGGATTGCCGATTGGCGCCGCTGCGGCGGCTGACGACAATCAGGCCGTCCAATTCCCCATCCTTCACCGTCGCATCGATCGAGGTCAGATAGTGCTCGAAGTTCAGTTCCACCTTGCCATCGTGGACGCTTGCACTGGTGGTGGTTTCCGTATCCTCGCCGTTGTAGAGCGTGCCCGTGACAATCGCTCCCTCGCCGGAAATATCGAGGCGGAATGGGATGGTGACGCCGCCCTCCACTACCGTTGCGGCCCAGCGGCCGTTCAGATTTTCGGCGGCAGCGGGTTGGGCCGATATCGCGATTCCCAAAGCGACCGCGGCAACCGCGCCCACGCTTCTGAAAAAGGTTCTCATGCTGTTAGTTTCCTTTCTGTATTGGTAATGCCTGCGTTGATAGTGATCCGGGCCGCACGCGATCCGGACGATTCTCCCCTTATTGAGTCTGTTGGACGAACTCCTTCCAACCTTCGGGCAGGCCTGGCTTGGTGGCCACCAGAATCTCGAGGATGGCCCGCCGATCCTCCGATGAGAGCGACGCGAAATCGGGGCCTTGCTCGCGGCCGCTCAGGATTTCAAACAAACGGCGATACACATAATCCTTGGCCGGTTGAGGGATGGCGTCGAACGCCTCCGAGTAGATCAAGTAGCTGCACGGGTACTTGAAAATCCGCCGGCGCAGGTCGAAATCCCGCAGGGAACGCCCGCGGTCGTCCCGTGGACCGCGCGCCGCGAATTCCTCCGCGAAGCCGGATGTTCCCGCGACCGGTTCACCCAAGGGCGCTTCGTTGGTGAAAAGCAAATACCGCACCAACTGTTCCGCGGGGCGCTCGAATTGCTTCCGGGCAACATCTGAAATGGCGCTCTGATTCGTGACGGCGCCCGCCACGGAAGCCGCGACGGGCGCGACAACAAGTTCCGCGCTGCGGTTCGCCCTGTTCCGAGATCCACCACCATATAGCGCCAACCTCGTCTGGTAGTTGGTCAGTGTGATCAGGTTGTGCATCTGCGTCTGGTGGGCCAGCACCAGGTGCGCCACAATGTCGCTATAGCCCGTCAAATAGTCTTTAGCGTCCACCAGGCCCTTAACGTCAGGCAGATTGGCGCGGGTGGTAGTGTCCAGTTGATCGGGGCCAGCGCCGTCGGGCCGGACCAAATTTCCCAGGTGGGTCTGCTTGCCAAGCGATCCCGTGACATACCACCCTCCCCACCGGTCCTTCAGAGGGCTTTCCTGGCCGGTGATGAAAGCGGGCGTTCCCGGCGCTTGAGTTCCGGAGCGGGTAGTGAATATAGACCGCAGCAGGACGCCCGGCACGCCGCGCGTGGAGGCCGCAGCCACATGGCACTGCACGCAATCGAGCGCCGCGCGTTCGAACCTGGGGTGCTCCGCCGGTTGGTCGTTCAGTATATAGAAGATCGCACCCTGCATGGGGTCGAACGAAATGAACTCGAGAGACGCTCCGCCATGTACCCGGCCGGCGTAGATGTCGTCGTTGAAATAGAGGGCGCGCGGCCTTTCCGGCGAGATCTTGGGGAATTGAAAGCTGGTCTTGGAAAACACCAGCGTCTGCGAGCTGACGGGGATGTGCAGCGCGCGCAGAACCGCTCTGAAATAGCCGAACCCCGCCTCATACTCCAGACGCGCTTCTCCGCGGTCGAGCTTCTTTTGCAGCCGCGCGATGGGGTCATCCAGATTCTCGGAGCGGTAGTTGATGGGCGCCTCGGCGAACGGCAGGTACCCCTGGTCCTTCACTACCTGGCCGCCCACCGGCAGAGCCAGCTCGCCGGACAGCAGCAAGCCAACGAATGCGGCGGCGAAAAGGACCCGGGCTCGGCTCATGCATACTCCTGCAACGCAAAGCTTAGAAGCCGCAAGCGGGGCGACGCTAAGACCGTACGAGCTGCGCAGGCGGTTGCCTTGCGAATCCTAGTAGGCAACCCACAATTCCGGAAGCCTATCGAAAATACAGCCTCGCCGGTGTTTCTCTATAATGTCGATCAAGTATAGTATGATTGGCAAAATCCTGTCAAGCAGGTCAATCGGGTCGGTGCCTTCGAATCCGAGATTGCGTCATCGGCTTTCTTCAGATCCCGCCTCGCGATGAGCACCCTTGCTTAGACGGACACCCTGAATGCACATCACTACTCGACACACCAGGCGAAAGCGCCTGCCCACAATTGGCCCGATCGCTCCCGAAATGTGGAAACTCCAGTCGCCACATGCCGGCGCCAATCGGTTGGCATATTGGTTGGCGCCCTCCACCGCCCGGAGGTCCGCGGAGCAATTGCTGGCCCTACTTGTTGATGTCCTCTTTGTTCTCCAGCCGCTTAATCAGCGGATCGAGCGCTTTCACCTGTTGGTCGGAATTGCCAGGCACGGCCCGCGCGGCCTTGACTTCCTTCGCCGCACCGTCGAAATCGCCCGCCGCCGAATAGAGCCGGCCTTGCGCCATGTGTCCGGCGAGCCCATCGGGCGAGCGCTTGACGACGATCCGGAAAACCGCCATGGCCTCGTCCTGTTTTTTTTCCTGAACCTGGAGCCGCCGCGCGAATTGGTAAAGCTGCAGCGGGTTGCCGATTTCGAGCGCCCGCGCGTGCGCTTCGGCCGCGGCCGGCGCGCGATTCAACGCCTCCAGCAGGCGCGATTTCGTCATCTCATTTTCGAACCGGTCTTCGGACTGAATCGATTGATCGGCCCACTTCAAGCCTTGTTCGAGATCGACCTTGTTTTGCAGGCTGTAATCGGCCGCTTCCTCGAAGCCTTCCCACGAGTATTGAACGCCGCCGCGAAGCTGGCTGCGCAAATCGGCGACCACCGATTGCTTTGTGTCCGCCGCGATGCGGAACGGGACGGCCAGCTTCTCCCACCGCAGTGTGGCCACCGCCGAATCCGCCTTCAGGTCGTCGAAATCGTAGGCCAGCGCTTCGTGGAACTCGGCCGGTTGCGGTTTCACAGTCACGCGCAACGCGTCTTCTTTCTGGTCGTAGGCGAAGCTGCCCCAATCCCCGGCGGCTTTGGAGAAGATCACGGTCCACTCATCGGGTCCGGGAATCATGTGCAGACCGTAGATGCCCTTGGCCAGCGCACGCCCCTCCACCGATACCGCGCCGCTGAACTGAATGGTGGTGTTTTCGTTCGCCCCCGCGCGCCAGACCTGGCCGTAGGGCACTAATCCGCCCCAAATCTTGCGGCCCTTCACCAGCGGGCGGTGATAGGCGATGGTAATGTCGGTGAGACCGATGCGCTGCATGGCGGCGGCGCGCTGGCTTTCTTCCGGCAGGTTTAAAAACGTTTGCGCCGGCAGCGAAATTCCCGCGGCGAGAGCGATACAGATCCCCGGATAACGGCAAATACGCACTCGACTACCCCCTGTGTCCGAATGGACGTAGGAGGCGTCAATTCGTTAGATGTTGTGCAGCTGCGCTTGGCTGCCCGGCCTACGGCTGCTGCCTCGATCTCACCAGCCGCGACCTGCCCGTCGACTTGCGGTTGTTCTTCAGCAGCCACTCCTGCGCGTTCAGCGGCTTCTTGCCATCGGCCGGTTTTCTCCGCACATAGGCGCCGCTCGCCAGCATCTGCCGCGATTTCGCCGTGTCGGCGAAGTATACGCCCAGCACGTCGTCGCAGATGTGCCGCACAATTTTGGGGTCTTCGATCGGAGCCAGCACCTCAACCCGGTGATCGATGTTCCGCGTCATCAGATCGGCGCTGCCCACATACACTTCATCCACTCCATTGTTGTGGAAGCAATAGACGCGGCTATGTTCCAGAAAGCGGCCCACTACGCTGTAGACCTCGATGTTATCGCTGACTCCCGGCAGGCCCGGACGCAGGCAGCAAATGCCGCGCACCAGTAACTGGATCTTGACGCCCGCCCGCGACGCGCGATAGAGCGACTGGATCATCGCCGGGTCCACCAATGCGTTCATCTTGAAAATCAGGCGCGCTTTACGGCCCGCTTTGGCGTGCTTGATTTCGCGCTCGATCAGCGCTTCCATCCGACGCCGCAGGTTGACCGGCGATACCAGCAGCTTCTTGTAATCCGACTTATACGAATACCCGGTCAGGTAATTGAACAAGTTACTCACGTCGTCGGCGATATCGTCGTCCGCCGTGAACAAACCCATGTCGGTGTATAAGTGCGCCGTGACCGCGTTGTAATTGCCGGTGGAAAGATGTACGTAGCGCGCAATACGGTCCTGCTCGCGCCGCACCACCAGCGCCACCTTGCTATGGATCTTCAGCCCGATCAATCCGTACACCACGTGTACGCCCGCGCGTTCCAGCGCTTTCGCCCACTCGATGTTGCTCTCTTCGTCGAACCGCGCCTTCAGTTCCACCAGCGCCGCCACCTGCTTGTCTTCCTCAATGGCCTCCAGCAGGGTCTCGACTATGGGCGAATTCCGTCCCACTCGGTAGAGACAGATCTTGATCGCCAGCGCGCCCGCATCGCGCGCCGACTTACGCAGAAACTCCACTACCGGCTGGAACGAATCGAACGGATGATGCAGAAAAACGTCGCCGCGCCGGATTACCCCGAACATATCGTCTTCCTCGGCCGTCTCCGCGAACTCCGCCGGCACCGCGGAAGTGAAGGGCGTGTACTTCAAATCCGGACGCTCGAGACTGTACAGGCTGAACAGCCGTTTGAGCGAGAGCGGCCGCGGATGCCGGTAAACGTCCGCCGCCCCAATCTCCAGATTGTTCATCAGAATATCAAGCATCGAACCCGGCATATCCGGCGTCACCACCAGCCGGATCACGCTGCCGAACCGCCGCTGCTTCACGCCTTCCTCGATCGATTCCAGCAGATCCTCGGCTTCCAGTTCCTTGATTGCCAGATCCGCATCGCGCGTAACATGGAACGGGTGCGCCTGCAGGATCTCCATTCCCGGAAATAGCGCCGGCAGATTCGCGGCGATCACCTGCTCGAGCCACACCAGGTCGGTGCGCTTGGCAGGCGATTCGCGCTTGCCCTTGGCCTTGGGCGCGGCGTTCAGAGAGACCAGTTGCGGCAGCGAATCGGGCACTTTGAGACGCGCAAACCGCTCTTGCCCGGACCGGTCGCGGATGGTTACCGCCAGGTTCAGACTGAGATTCGAGATATGTGGAAACGGCCGGCCAGGGTCGAACGCCAGCGGCGTCAGAACCGGGAAAATAGTCTCTTCAAAATACTTGGCCACCCGCTTCAGTTGGGCTTCATTCAGCTCCGCGTAGTCGTAGAGGTGGATATCCTGCTCGCTGAGGGCCGGCATCAACTGGTCGAGACACTTGCGCGCCTCGTTCAGCAGCTTCTTCACTTCGCGGCGGATGGCGATCAACTGCGCGCGCGGGCTCATGCGGTCCGGCCCCACGTCCATGGCGCCCGCTTCCATCTGCGCCGCCAGGCCGGCCACGCGGACCATGAAAAACTCGTCCAGATTCGACCCGAGAATGGACAGAAACTTCACGCGCTCGAGCAGCGGATTGCGATCGTCCTCCGCCTCTTCCAGAACCCGGTGCTGGAACGCGAGAAGACTCAGCTCGCGATTGATGTAAAGGTCCGGATCGTCGAAATCGGCTTCGGCGGTAACATGCTTTTCCGGGGCTTCCGCCAAAGCCCGAGCCGCCGCGGCGTTTTCGCCCGATTCCTTCTTCGCCATTTCTTCCATATAAAGGATAGCCGATGTAGCCACTTGCTAATCTGACACCCGTCCGTTAACAGACGATGACAAAATTGGGTAACAGAGCATAACGGCCCCATAACGGCTCGATCCGGCTATTTTCCGGCGATCGCTTGAGATAAGATGGCGGAGGGCGCGCATGAAACTGGGAAGCCTTTTGGGCATCGCCACGGTTGCGGGTCTTGCTCTTTCGGTTTACGCGCAACAATGTCAACCGCCCCGAGAGATGCGGGCCGCGGTTGAAAATATGAACTTTGCCGCAGGCGCTCCGGGCGCCCCGCCACCGGTTTGGTATCTTGGTCCGGAATGGTTCATGCCGCCGCACACGCCGGTATATGAAGCGCAAGTGGCTTCAGGCGCAGCGTGCAATCGCGGCAGCCAATGCGCGACAGTGCATTCGATTCGCGACGGCCGCTCTATCCCACTTGCTTTCCTGTACCAGGTTGTCGATGCGGCGCAATACCGTGGCCAGAGTCTGACTTTCCGCGCGGCCGTCCGCGTGGACGATACGCTGGGAAGCTTGGCCCGGCTGCTGGTTCGCGTCCACCGGAACGATTGCAGCACCAGCTTCCGCGATGACATGGGGAACCATCCAATCACTGCGGGCGCATGGGCCTCCTACGAAATCCAGGCTCCCATCGCTTGGGATGCGCGGGATATTGAATTCGGCATGCAGCTGATTGGCAAGGGCGCTGCCTGGATCGACAACATCTCAATGGATTCCGCCGCCATTGGGAAATAGGCCGCATTCATCCTGCCAACCCTTTGGATGGCGAGACTTTGTACTCCAATATTCATGCCACTGTAACAACACTTGTGTAGACTCACAGTCCGAGGTGAATTTATGGCCGCCGCCGCCGCGCCTGCCAGAGCCGTACACGAAAAACTCAACAAGCGTCCCGGAAAAATCGGGATGCTCATCTTCGCAATAGCCCTCGTCGTAGGATTCACCTATGTCGGTTCCCAATTGGTGGGCGATCTCTCCGCGGTCCACAACGCCTCTATCTATCCCTTCGTATTGCTGGGGGTCGCGCTGTTCGTCGCGCTGGGCTTCGAGTTCGTCAACGGCTTTCACGATACGGCCAACGCCGTCGCCACGGTTATCTACACGCACTCGCTCGATCCCCACATCGCCGTGGTCTGGTCGGGCGTTTGGAATTTCATCGGAGTTCTCACTTCCAGCGGCTTGGTGGCGTTCAGCATCATTACGCTGCTGCCGGTGGAGCTGATTCTGCAAGTGGGCTCCGGCGCCGGCTTCTCCATGGTCTTCGCGCTCTTAACTGCGGCCATCATCTGGAACCTGGGCACGTGGTACCTGGGTTTGCCGTCATCCAGCACGCACACCATGGTCGGCTCCATCATCGGCGTTGGCATCGCCAACCAGCTGATGCACGTCGGCAGCGGCACCAGCGGCGTCGATTGGGCCCAGGCGGCGGGCGTTGGGCGCATCCTGCTTGTCTCGCCGATCGTCGGGTTCGTCTGCGCCGGGCTGCTGCTCATAGTGATGCGCACGTTCATCAAGAATCGCGAGCTCTACGAAGCGCCCGTAGGCGAGGCGCCGCCTCCGTTCTGGATCCGCTGCCTGCTGATCCTCACCTGCACGGGCGTCAGCTTTTCGCACGGTTCCAACGATGGCCAGAAGGGCATGGGATTGATCATGCTCATTCTCATCGGTACCGTGCCCACGGCCTACGCGCTCAACCATGCCGTCACCAGCTCACAGACCGCGGACTACGTCGCCGTGTCGCGCCAGACCAGCGACGTCCTGCAGAAATACGTTTCCACGCCGGCCGTCGCAGGCGACGCTCGCGCCGCCATCACCGATTACATCCGGACTCGCGAGTTCACTCCGGCCGCGATGGTCGGCATCCAGCGGATCGTCAACGATCTGGCTAACGAGGCTGAAACTTACCGCCTGTTGAAGGCCGTCCCGCCGAAGGACATTCCCAACTTCCGCAACAATATGTACCTGGTGAGCGAGGGTCTGCGGCTGATGAAGAAGTACAATAATCCGCCTATAGCCGCCGCCGATTGGGTAGTGCTCGACAATTACAAGAAGCACATCGACAACATCACCAAGTTCATCCCGCCTTGGGTCAAGGTGGCCGTCGCCCTCGCTCTCGGGCTCGGAACCATGATCGGCTGGAAGCGCATCGTGGTCACCGTCGGCGAAAAAATCGGCAAGACGCATTTGACCTACGCGCAAGGCGCGGCTGCCGAAATCACGGCCATGGTAACCATCTGGGCCGGCGACAATTTGGGCATGCCAGTCAGCACCACCCATGTTCTTTCCTCGGGCGTGGCCGGTACCATGGCGGCCAACCATTCCGGGATCCAGTGGAGCACGGTGCGCAATCTGGCGATGGCCTGGGTGCTCACGCTGCCGGCTTCCATCATTCTCGCGGCCAGCCTGTTCTGGCTTTTTAACCTCATCGGATGATATTGTGGGGCAGGGTTGTGAACCCAATGTCACTTACTTTGCCCACAATCGGATGGTCGGCATTAATTGTGGGGCGGACCCCCTGGTCGGCCTCTCAGGCATCACATCAGGGCGATTCGGCTGGCCGAAGAGCGGGTCCAGGGGGACCCGCGCGGACCGGGGGGGGCCGCCCCACAGCCTTGCGCAAAATGCTAGCTTCCCCGCAAAGTAAGTGACATCAGGTTCTCAACCTACCCCACAGGAGCGCACATCGACGAAGCGGCCATCATCGAAGCCAGGCAGGTCGAAAAGATCTATGGGCAGCCCGGCGAACCGCGCATCCAGGTGATCGCGCCCACCGATCTCGCCGTTTATCCCGGCGAGATCCTCGCGCTGCTGGGTCCGTCCGGATCGGGCAAATCCACCCTGCTGCGCATTCTCACCGGCCTCTCGAAGCCCTCCGCCGGCCAGGTGTTGTGGCACGGAGAGCCGCTCGCTGGGACGTGCCCTAACGTCTCCATCGTGTTTCAAAGCTTTGCGCTTTTCCCCTGGCTGACCGTCCTCGATAACGTCCAGGCGCCGCTCAGAGCCATCGGAACGCCGCCGCACGAGCGCATGAAGCGCAGCCTCCGCACCATCGATTCAGTCGGCCTCGATGGCTTTGAAACCGCTTTCCCCAAGGAGCTTTCCGGCGGCATGAAGCAGCGCGTCGGTTTCGCCCGCGCGCTGGTGGTAGAGCCCGAAGTGCTCTTCATGGACGAGCCGTTCTCCGCGCTCGACGTGCTCACGGCCGAGAACCTGCGCGCCGAGCTTCTGGAGCTGTGGGAGGGCAAGAAAATGCCCACCCGCGCAGTCTTCATCGTCACTCACAACATCGAAGAAGCCGTCTCGCTGGCAGACCGCGTGGTTGTGCTGGGCAAAAACCCCGGCCGCATCCGCACCGATTTCCGGGTCGGCATTCCGCGCCCGCGCGACCGCAAGAACCCGCGCTTCCTTGAGATTGTCGATTACATCTATCGCGTGCTCACGCAGCCGGATGCGCCGCCCGCCCCCGAACCTGGGCAACCCGCGGCCGCTTCCGGGCAGACCGCCAAACAGGCGTATCCCATGCTGCCGCACGCGCGTCCCGGCGGCGTCGCCGGTCTGGTGGAGCTACTGCTCGACCGCAACGGGCGCGACGATATCTACCATCTTGCCGAAGAGCTCTCATTCGAGATCGACGATCTGCTGCCGATCGTGGAATCCGCCTCCCTGTTGGGATACATCACTGTCAAAGAAGGCGATGCCGAACTGACTCCCGAGGGCCGCGCCTTTGCCGAGGCCGATATTCTGCACCGCAAGGAGCTCTTCCGCACCTCCGCCGCCGAACGTATCCCGCTCATCCGCCAGATTGTGCGCTCGCTGGAATCGAAGAGCGACCACTCCATGCCGGACGAGTTCTTCCGCGACATGCTGGAAGAGCATTTCAGCGAGGAAGAGACCGGCCGCCAGCTGGAAACCGCCGTCAACTGGGGCCGCTACGCCGAGCTCTTCGACCGCGACGCCGCCAGCGGCCGCTTCTATATTTCCGAAGAAGGCCATAATCACTGATGACCCTGCCCGTGCTTTCGCGATCGGCCATTCGCGAACAGAGTTGGTCCGCGCTGGTCGATCTGCTGGTCTTTTCGATCGTCTTGGCCGCCATCTTCGGCATGCTCACGGTGGGCCGGTATTGGCTGGGCGCCGTCACGCCCGCGGCTCAAATTTCGCACTCGCCCAGCGCGCTGCCCAAGTATGCGTTCTACTCGCTGGTGCGCATGACGGTGGCGTATTTTCTGAGCCTCGCCTTCGCGGTGGGCTATGGCTATATCGCCGCATATACGCCGCGCGTGGAAGCCGTGATGGTCGCCGCGCTCGATATCCTGCAATCCATTCCCGTGCTCAGCTTTCTGCCGGGCGTGATGCTGGCCATGGCGGCGCTCTTTCCCTCGCGCCAGTTGGGGCTGGAATTGGGCTCCATCGTGCTCATTTTCACCGGTCAAGTCTGGAACATGGCGTTCAGCTTTTACTCGTCGCTGAAATCGATTCCGCGCGAGCTGCGCGAAGCCGCTGATATCTATCGATTCGACCCCTGGCAGCGCTTCATCGAGCTGGAATTGCCTTACGCCACTATCGGACTGGTGTGGAACTCCATCGTCTCCGTGGCCAGCGGCTGGTTCTTCCTGATGGCCTGCGAAATGTTCGTTCTGCGTAACCACGATTTCCGCCTGCCGGGCCTTGGATCCTACCTCCAGACCGCCGCTTCCAACGACGATACCGCCGCCATTATCTGGGGACTCGCCGCCATGATCGCCGTCATCGCGCTGATCGATCAGATCGTCTGGCGGCCGCTGATTGCCTGGTCCGACCGCTTCAAGTTCGAGCAGGTGGAAAGCTCCGCCAAGGTGAGGTCGCCCATTCTGCACCTGCTGCTCAGTTCGCGCGCGTTCCATTGGGTTAGCGCGCACGCGGTGCAACCGGCGTGGAATCGGCTCACCGCCCATGCCGCCGGACTTACTCCGGGGCCGCTGAAGCCGCCGCGCCCGCCTTCCAAAACCGCGGCGTGGATGGTTCCCGCCGCGGGCGTGGCCCTGTTTCTGCTCGCCGCCTACGCGCTCTTCAATGCCGCACTGGCGTTGAAAGGCGTCACGCTTGCAGAGTTGCTCTCCACCATTACCGCGGCTGGCGCGACGTTTGTGCGCGTCATCGTAGCGTTGTTGATTGCGTCGCTTTGGACCATTCCCACCGGCGTCGCCATCGGCTTCAACCGCAAACTGGCGCGCATTGCGCAGCCGCTGGCGCAAATCGCCGCGTCCGTGCCGGCGACCGCATTATTCCCGGTGGTGCTGCTTCTGCTGGTGCGGATAGGCGGCGGATTGAGCGTTGGCGCAGTAGTGTTGATGCTGCTCGGCACGCAGTGGTACATCCTGTTCAACGTGATCGCCGGCGCCATGGCGATTCCCACGGAGCTGCGCGAGGCCGCATCGGTGTTCCGCTTCAACCGGCGGCAGCGATGGACCACTGTCATCCTCCCCGGTATTTTCCCCTACCTGGTGACAGGTCTGGTGACCGCGTCCGGCGGCGCCTGGAACGCGAGCATTGTCGCCGAGTACGTTCACTTCAGGAAGGAGACGCTTTCCACTGTCGGTCTGGGCGCGGAAATCACGGCGGCGAGCGAGGCTGGAAATTTTAGCGTGCTGCTGCTTTCTACCATCGTAATGGCCGTGCTGGTGGTGTGCATCAACCGGCTGGTGTGGCGGCGGATGTACAGGCTGGCGGAGACGCGGTACCGGCTGGAAGCGTAATCCAGTGGCGCGGCCCCATGGGCTGCGAGCACGCCGCTCTACTGGCCGAGAGCAGTCTCGCGGCGTTGATTCTGAGCGCGGACATCTGAACACGGCCGGACAGCAGCGCAGGCCGAAGGAGTGTAGGCTAAAAACCCCGGCGGCGCCGCACACCACTGTCCGCAGTTTTTTAGATCCCGCTGGAAGGGCGTGCAGACCCGTGGATATGAGGCGAAGGCGAAGCCTCGTCAGACATGAAAACGGCCGACTGAGACGCGAAGCTGTTCGGCTACCGCGGAAAGGCTAGTGGCGTTCGAGCGCACATCGTCGCTGCCGGTCGCCATTTTTGCGGCCGCCTGGTCTACGCCGCCGATGTCTTTCGCAACTTCGTGAGATACGCGCGAAGTCTCAGAGATTCTTGTGTTCGCCTGCGTCACCGCTGTGGCCGCGGCGGCAATATTCCGCGCGATGCCTTGGGTGGTAGAAGCCTGTTCTTCGATTGCAGACGCGATCGAAGCCACGATGCCGCTAACTTCATCGATTATCTGCGACACCTTGCCAATCTCCGCAATCCCGCCGGCCGTCGCCGACTGTACGCCGGCGATCCTGGCTTTGATGTCTTGCGTCGCTGCGGCGGTCTGCTGGGCCAAAGCCTTGATTTCAGTGGCGACCACGGCGAACCCTTTGCCAGCGGCTCCGGCCCGGGCGGCTTCGATGGTCGCGTTGAGCGCCAGGAGGTTAGTCTGCGACGAGATCTCGGTGATCGCCTCCGTTACCTTGCCGATTTCCTGAGCCGATTGCCCAAGCTGGTTGATTTGCTCGGTAATCCGTATCGCCTGGCGGGTCGCATCGTTTGTAATGCGCCGGGCCTTCTCGGAATTTCCGGCAATTTCGCCGATCGTCGCCGTCATCTGCTCGGTGGCCGACGCGACATCGGAAAGGCTGGCTGAAGTCTGTTCCATACCGGTGGCTACCGACGCGACATTGGAACTCATCTCTTCGGCAGCCGCCGCCACCGAATGGGCGTTGTCGGACGCGTAACGCGAACCCGATGCCATCTCAGCCGAACCGGTCATCAGGTGGGCGGAGGAATCCGATAAAACCCGAATTCCACCGGAAACTTCCTGAATCATCGCCCGCAGGCCAATCGACATCGTTTGCAACGCGTTCGCCAGCGAGCCAATCTCGTCGTTACGCTCCAGGTGCTCCGGGAGCATGTCCGCGGAAACGTCGCCGCCGGCTACCTGTTGGAGATGCTTCACCGCCACCGCGAGAGGCACGGTGATACCGCGCGTAACAAACAGGGAAATACCCAGCGCTACCAATAACGCCAGCGCCAACCCGGCGAGCAGCCCGGCTTTGGCGGTTTTCACGGTCGCTTGAATCTCCTTACCCCGCCCATCGCCATCGACCTTGTTGAGGGCCACCTCTGCCTCGATTGCATCGGCATAGATCTGATAAAGGGGTTTGAGCTGGTCGCTGAGCGCGGCCATCGCCTCCTTGTTCTTGTGAGACTTGCTTAGAGCCACTATCGCGTCGAACCTCGGCCAGTACGCGCCGGCAGCGGCCTGGATGCTGGCGAATTGTTCCCGATTCTTGTCCGTGGTAATCGTATTCGCGTATTCGGCGATCAGCTTGGCATCGTTGGTGCGCAGATCGTTCACCTCGATATCCATCAGCATCAACTCGGTTTCGTCCTGTGACGCAACACGTTGCAGTAACAGCGAGAGACTGCGGGGGGCATTCCTCTGCACCTGGCCAATAACGTAGATTCCCGGAAGCGAGCCGCCCGTGATTGCGGTGGCGCTTTTCTGAACTGCCGCTAGCCGGATATAAGCAAATCCCCCCAGCATGATGGCGATCAGTGTGACTGCGCCAAAAGCCGCGGCTATACGCGTTCCGATCTTCCATCGATTGACGACACGCGCCGCAGACTGTCCGATGTTCGTAACGCGGCGTAGCAGCTTCAAACTCATCTCTTACTCCCCATTAAAGAACCGATTCGACCAGCCATTATTCAACTATCAGAACTTTCAGTGAGGCCTCTGAACCGCCAGGCTCCACGATGCCCAAGCCGTTGCGAACACCCTGCACCAGCTGACGCACGGCCGCGTCCGACGGCAGGCTCTTGGGAACGGGCTTTCCGCCGTCGAAACTCGCCTGAAGCGCATGCTTGCTATAGTCCGACTCAGTCATGCCGCAGATTTCTTTCAGCGCCGCCGCACGTGCTGCGTTGCCCGCGGGGCCCAAAAAGATTACCACCTTTTCTCCGCCGGGCCATGTTGCCGTTTCCCCCATCAACATTCGCCGCAACAGCGCGCGAGTGAGGTGAGCGTTGGGATTGTCCTTATTAACCACAATCGCGAACCCTTGCTGGGCGGATGCCGCAGAAGCTAGCAGAGCGATGAGAATCAATATTCGTCTGGTCATAGCGGATCCTTTAAAACACGATGGCGATTTGCGCCTGAATATCGTTGGCCGGGAGTCCGGTGCGCGTCGCCAGCCGTCCGTACTGCAGTTTCAGGCACGAAAAATCGTTAAGATCGAAGCGGACGCCCGCTGATGGCCCGTTCTCCCTGCCCAAAATCCCGGATATAGGGTCGCCAGACGGCACGTTCTGGTATTCATACCGGAGATACGGCCGCAAAAAGCCCATCTTGTAAGAGGCTTGGGCGTAGGATGAAGTGGTGTTGAAGGTCATGCCATCGCTCAACGATTGATGTTGCAATAAGACACTTTCGGCGAGTAACTCAAGCCGGGGCCTGACCAGTGCCGCGTAAGCCGAAAAGATGTGTTCCTCGAACGACGAGAGTCCAGCCGGGTGAAGCGTATCGCGGTAGAACGACCCTCCAACCTGAAGGCCTGAAACCGCTTCCGGGCGGGCGTAGAGTGCGAAATTGGTCGCTTTGCCGTTGTTCTCATCCACAAAATTCTGTACAGGCTCAACGTTGGAGGTTTGGGAGCCTTGCGACCCTGTTCCATTGGCGACTTCCGCGACCCAATGCAGGCCTAACGCGCCAGAGGGGATTTCGCCCGTAGCCGACATGCCAATGCTGTGGACCGGCAGAATCCCGCCGCTATCCTCGTCGGTGAACAGAATCGGCCTCGAAGTAGCTGTCTGGAAGTATCTGGCCCGATGGAATTCGTTGGTGTAAAAGCCAATCGCCGTGTTGAACTTTCCGATAGTAACGCTAAGGTATTTGTTGAATTTGTAGGTCAGCATCAGCCTGTCGATTTCCGCGCTGAACTGATTGCTGAAATCCGACGTGACCAGAACCTCGCTCAACACTCGCATGTGCTCACCGATGTTAGAGTTGACGAACAAGTCGAAATCGCCGACGCCGAAAGACTGTGTACTTCCCGGAAGGCCGCCAGGGGGCAGGTTGTCGAATGTCGGCCCGCCAAAATTGAAATCGGTGAAGACGCGGAACTGGATCGGTCCCAGCGTGTGCCCTTCTTCCTGAGGCGATGGATCGGCTGCCGCAGTGACCGGGGCGAGGTCTGCCGCCGGCGGCGCGGGCGTAGTCGCGACGGGAATAGGTGCGGTCGCAACGGGAACAAGTGGAGTCGCCACGGGAACAAGTGGAACGGGCGCCGAACGGGCCTTCAATTCAGCCTCTACCTCTAGCAGGCTCCGCTCCAGATCGGCTACCCGCTTCTGGAGAGCGGCGGTCGCGGCGTCGGAGTCACCCGTTTGCGCGATGCCGGGGCGAGGGGCTGCGAGCCCGATGAGGGCTAGCATCAAGAGTGTCTGGCGCAGGAGCGCGGTCATCTTCATAAGGGTTTTATCGGCATTCCCGGGGAAAACTTTATGGGACTTTATGGCCTGACCGATTAAGCATGTATGCGGGTCCGGCCATCCAGCAAGCGTAAGAGCCGGCGCTACCGGGCTTTGCGCGCCTCCGACAGAGCTTCCACCTTCGCCAGCGTGCGCGCGTATGTTCTAAATGAATGACCGATTTGCCCTCGTTCACTCCACCGTTCGACGCCGGTCGACGAGCACATCCCCGTCCATGCTATAAATTCCTCATGCACCGTACCGCCCTCCTGTTCCTGGCCGCGCTAACGCTCCACGCCGCCGACGTCAACACGTTCTCCATCGTCGGCTTCGACCCTGCCACTCGCGAGTGGGGCATCGCCGTCGCATCGCGCTATTTTTCCGTGGGCTCCGTGGTCCCGTGGGCCGAAGCCGAGACCGGCGCCATCGCCACGCAGGCCAACGTCAATGTGGGATACGGGCCGCGCGGCCTCGAACTGCTGCGTCAGGGCCTTTCCGCCAAACAGGTCATGGAAAAGCTCCTCGCTGAAGACACCTTCGAAGGCAAGGATGGCCGCCAGTTCGCCATCATCGACCGCAACGGCAACATCGCCGCCTTCACCGGCCCCAACGCGCCCAACTGGGCGGGCGACCGGCAGGGTAAGACGTGGTCGGCGCAAGGCAACATCCTGGTTGGACCGCAGGTGCCCGAAGCCATGGGCCGCGCCTTTGAGGCGACTCAAGGCGAGCTCGCCGAGAAGCTCTTCGCCGCCGTGAAAGCCGGCGACGATGCAGGCGGCGATAGCCGCGGCAAGCAGTCCGCCTCCATGCTGGTGGTGCGCAAGGGCGGCGGCCGCAACATAAATAACGACCGCTATCTCTACCTCAATGTGGACGACAACCCCGCGCCCATTCCCGAGCTGCGCCGGCTGCTCAACCTCGCTCTCGCCTCCGGCTATCAGGACAGGATGTCGAAGTTGACCACCGCCAACAAGCCCCGCGAAGCCCGCGATGCAGCCGCCAAATACGCCCAGTATGCGCCCTCCGCCAACGCCCAGATCAGCCTTGGCGTCCAGGACTATAACCTTGGCGACAAGCCCGCCGCTCTCGCGGATTTCCGCAAAGCCCTTGAGATGGACCCCAACGCCCGCCGCCGCTTCGAAGCCGCGCCCGCCAACGCCAAGGGCAACAACCGCATGAAGCCGATTCTCGATGACGCGGAATTCATGAAACAGCTCCTTCCGGACAAGCAGTAGTTGCTGCTCGCGTGGGCGGCTGTTATGAGCTTCGTTTGCCATCTGATTCACCAGGTCCGCGCGACCCATCTTCTCTCGCGGCCGGGCCGTTAGCAGCAGCAGCGAGCAGGCGCCGGCGCCGCGTTACACTGGGGCCATGACGTTCGTCATTGATGACGCGTTCCTGCCCGCAACGCTCACCGCCCAACCCATGACCGACGAAGAGTTCGCCGGATTCTGCGCCGAACATCCCGATCTCTTCTTTGAGATGACCGCGGAAGGTGAAATCATCGTCATGCCGCCTACCTATTCGTTGACCGGCGCGCGAAACAATGAAATATCCATCCAACTTGGCACGTGGGCGCGGCAGGACGGCCGCGGGATCGCCTGCGATTCTTCAACCGGTTTTGTACTCCCCGACGGCGCCCGCCGTTCCCCCGACGCCGCGTGGATTCTGAAGAGCCGCATTGCGCAACTTGATCCAGCCAGCCGAGAGGGATTTTGGCACCTTTGCCCCGACTTCGTGGTGGAGTTGCAATCCTCTACCGATCGCCCGCGTATCCTTAAGGAACAAGATGCGGGAATGGCTGGCAAACGGCGCGCAGCTGGGCTGGCTCATTGACCCCGAACACCGGTCGGTTGCGATCTATCGGCCGGAGGGCCCGGTGGAGACGCGTGCCGGCATCGATTCGATCGCCGGCGATGGCCCGGTGGCCGGCTTTGTGCTCGATCTTTCCTTCGTTTGGAATCCGCTCGGAGCGTAGCTTGCCTACCGGTACAACTTTTCCAATTTCCCCAGCGCCTTTTCCATCTTCTGCGGACGCTTCAGCACGCCCGCAAACAGGTCGCCCTTTTCCCGAAATCTTTCGCGCGCATTCGCGATGTTAAACCGGCGCGGATCCAATCCCTTCCGCACTTCGTCCCACTCCAGCGGCGTCGCCACCGGCGCGCCCGGATAGGCACGCAACACATACGGCGCCGCAATGGTTTTCGATTTCGCATTCTGCACCCAGTCGAAATACACGCGATTCCGCTCGCGCTTCGCCACCGAGCGCGGCGTGGTAAACAGCTCCGGCTTCCGCCGCACCACAATGCGCGCAATCACCTCCGCGAACGTGCGCGTCTGCTCGTAACTGTAATCCGTTTTCACCGGAATATAGACGTGCATTCCGCGGCCGCCAGTAGTCTTCGGATAACCCTCGAGACCAATCTCGTCGAGCACCTGCTTCACCAATAACGCCGCCTCCACAATCATGTCGTACGGGCACTCCTGCGGATCGAGATCGATCAGGATAAAGTCCGGATTATCGAGACTTCCCAAGCGGCTCATCCACGGGTTCTGATCGATGCAGCCCAGGTTCGCCAGATACAGCAGGCTGGCGCGGTCCTGCGCAAACACGTAGTTAATCGGCGCCTCATTGTGATCCGAATCGATCAGCTCGGTGCGCAGCCACGGCGCGAAACTCTCCGGCACATGCTTCTGGAAAAAGAACTCGTCCTTGATGCCGTTCGGGTAACGCTTCAGCGAGAGCGGCCGATCCTTCAAATGCGGCAAGATCAGCGCGGACACACCGTCGTAATAGTTGATCACATCGCGCTTGGTGTAGCCTTCGTCGGGGTAGAACACCTTCTTCAAATTGGTGAATTTCAGCGAGCGGCCGTCCACTTCGAGCGTGGCCTCTTTCACGTCGGCAAGTAACTCGGCGCCCACGGCTGGCGGTGCGTTCTCGCGAACGGCTTCGGCCGGCTTCACGTCCTCGCGCAGACCCAGATAAACCGGCGCGCGCAGGCGATTGTCCTGCGTCCAATTGGCGAATTTCACCTGCGCCACCAGTTCCGGCTTCACCCATGTCATGCCGCGGTCGGGCTTCGGCCGCTCGGCGAACGGGCACTTCTCCACAATCAACGGCTTGAGCCGCGAAGCCAGATACGCCAGCGTCTTCTGGTCGAACCCCGTGCCCACGTTGCCCACCCAATTCAGCTTGCGGCCGTCGTACACGCCCAGCACCAAGGCGCCGAAATGCGAACGGTCGCCCTGCGGTTCGGTGAATCCGCCGATGGCAAATTCCTGCTGCGTCACGATCTTGAGTTTAAGCCACTCTGCGCTGCGTTTCGATTCGTAGGTACTGGTGGCGCGTTTGGCGATGAGGCCTTCAAGCCCGTTCTCTCGCGCCGCTTCCAGCAGCTCTTCGCCCGCACCCGGGAAGACTGTGGAGACGCGCAATACCGGGTCCGGCGTCACTACCTGTTCGAGCAGCTTGCGGCGCTCGTCCAGATGCACGCCGCGCAGATCGTATCCGTTGAGATAGAGCAGATCGAAAGCGAAATACACCACCGGCGTGGAGCGCGCCATGTGCGCAACGGAGTTCGGATCGGCGTTCATGATGCGCGGCTGAATCAAGTGGAATTGCGAAACGCCTTTCGCATCCAGCACCGCGATTTCGCCATCCAGCACCGCCGTCTCCGCCGCCACCTGGTGCGGAATCACGCCTAGCTCCGGATACTGCCGCTCGCAGCGATTCCCGGTGCGCGATTGCAGATGAAGCGATTCGTTCTCGATCAGCGCAATCGCGCGAACGCCGTCCCACTTCACTTCGAACAGCCAGTCGTCCCCGCGCGGCGGATGGTCCGCGATCTGCGCCTTCATCGGCTCGATCGCCGTAGGCATCTCCGCCTTGCGCGCGCCCTTCAGGCCGCTGGGATCGATCTTCGAAGTTTTTTTTTAGGCGCTGTGGTTGCCCCCGGCGCCGACAACGATGTCGCCGCAGGTTTCGCGGATTTCGCCGCGCCGCGCGCCGCCGGCCGGCTGCTGGCCCACACGCGGTCGGCCGCGCCCGCCGTCTTGCGCTTCGATTTCTTAGCCGGCAGATTGCGCGCGATCTCCTCCTGCGTGCGTCCGGATAGCGCGCTATAGGCATAGCTTTCGATGTCCCACCCCGGCGCCGCAAACTCGTCCCGCTTCTTAATGATCAGCCACTCGTTGCCCTTCCCGCGGCCCTTCATCAGCACCAGCGCGAACTCGCCATTCAGCTTTTCGCCGTGCAGCCGGAACTTGAGATCGCCGCGCTTGATCTGGTCTTCGCCCGGAATATCGCCCAGCAAATCGAACGTGCCCCGATCCCAAAGCATCACGCTGCCCGCGCCGTAATTACCGGCCGGAATGTTGCCTTCGAAACCGCCGTACTCCACCGGATGATCTTCCACGTGCGCCGCCAGATGCTTGACGCCGGGGTCGAGCGATGGCCCTTTCGGCACGGCCCACGATTTCAGTACGCCATCGATTTCCAGGCGGAAATCGTAATGCAGCCGCGTAGCGTCGTGCCGCTGCACGCAGAAGTAATTTCCACCGGCGGCGGCGCCCTTCTTGCCCGGGGCCGGCTCCGGCGTATCGGAGAACTTGCGTTTGGCAACGTACTCTTCAAGAGCCATCTGTTTTTACTTATACAACAGTGTGAGGCAGCCGGCTTTAGCCGGCTCTTTTCAACTGGAGCGAACCTCCCGCGGGGCCGGAGGCCTGTCCTACCGCCCATCCAGCAGCCGGTCCAGATTGTACGCCGCGCTGATCAACCCCAGATGCGTCAGCGCCTGCGGAAAATTGCCCAGCAACTCGCCCTTGAAGCCGATCTCTTCCGAAAATAGCCCCAGATGGTTGGCATAGGAAAGCAGCTTCTCGAACAGCAACTGCGCCTCCTCCACCTGTCCCGCGCGCGCCATGGCTTCCACCAGCCAAAACGAGCAGATGCTGAAGAAGCTTTCGTGCCCGGGCACCCCGTCGTGCGCGGCCTTGCCGATTTCATACCGCCGTACCAGGCAGTCCGACGCCAGCTCGCGGCGGATGGCGTCGATGGTCGCAATCATCCGCGGATCTTTGGGAGAGACGAACAGCATCAAGGGCATCATCAGCGCGCTGGCATCGAGCGCGCTGCCTTCGAGCACATCGGAGCCGAAGCACTGCGTGAATGCGCCTTTCTGCTCGTTCCATCCATCGGTCATGATGGCGTTATAGATTTTATTCCGCTCGAATCGCCACTGATCGCCTTCGGTGGGGAACGAGCGGTTTCGCGCCAGCCGCACGCCGCGGTCGAACGCCACCCAGCATTGCAGCTTTGAGTAGGTGAACTGCCTTCGTCCGCCGCGGACTTCCCAAATGCTCTGGTCTTCGCGCGCCCAGTTTTTCACCAGCCAGTCGAGCATCCGCTCCACGGAAAGCCACATGTCGTAGGAAAGCGGCGGCCCATACTTATCGTAAAGGTAGATGGTGTCCATCAGCTCGCCATAGATATCGAGCTGCAAATGATCCACCGCGGCGTTGCCCACGCGCACCGGCTTCGACCCGCGATAGCCCGCAAGATGATCCAGCGTCTCTTCGCCCAGATCGTGGCGCCCGTCGATGCCGTACATCACGTTCAGCGGGCCGTCGTTGGGGCCCTGCTCTTTAGCCCGCGCCTGCATAAATTGCGCGAACGCCGCCGCCTCTTCCGTGTAGCCCAGCCGCATCAGCGAATACACCGTGAAGGCCGCGTCGCGTACCCACGTGTAGCGGTAATCCCAGTTGCGCACGCCGCCAATCTCTTCCGGCAGACTGGTGGTTGGCGCCGCCACAATGGCCCCCGTCGGGATGAACGTCAGCAGCTTCAATACCAGCGCGGAACGCGTCACCGTCTCGCGCCATCGGCCCCTGTACTGGCTGTGCAACACCCATTCGCGCCAGAAGCGCACGGTCTCGTTTAGCAGCGTCTCGCCATCCACCGGCTCTTCCATCAAGTGTCCCGCGCCGCCATCGCTATGCCGCAGCGCGAATACCGCCTGCTTCTCGCTTTCGAGCGTGAATTCGGCGGTTATCGCGTCGTCGTGCCTGGTCAACGCATGCGTGGATCTCAACGCGAACTGCCGCCCCGGCGCGGAAAACAACGCGGAATTTCCATCCGGCCCAAGCTCCACCTGGTGTTCCTGGCGCGCATAATCGAACGCCGGACGGCACTCCATGCGAAAGCGAAACGGCCCGCGGATGGCCTTGGCGATGCGAATAATCTGCCGCGATTGCTGATCGGTTTTTCCGCCCGCGTCCTTGCCCACAGGCATGAAGTCGATCACCTCCGCCATGCCTTCGTCGCTGAAGAAACGCGTCATCAGCACGTTGGTATTGGGCAGATACATCTGCTTGGTCTGGCATTCGCCGGCCGGCGCCAGCGAAAAAAATCCGCCCTTCTGGTCGTCCAGGATGGCCGCGAACAGGCTGGGCGAATCGAAATGCGGCAGGCAGCACCAGTCGATGGAGCCGTTGCTTGCCACCAGCGCCACCGACCGCATGTCGCCGATCACGCCATATTCGCCGATGGGCAGGTAGCTCATTGCTCGCTGTAATTCCAGAGCAGGCCGCCATCCACGATTATGGTTGCGCCGGTGATGTAGTCGGCGTCCGCGGACGCCAGAAACGCCGCCACGCCGGCGACATCGCTCGTCTTGCCAAGGCGCCCCAGCGGGATGTTCTCGAGCAGCGGTTCGAGCAGCTTTGGATCGCTCAGCAGCTTCCGATTAATCGGCGTTTCGATAGCGCCCGGCGCGATATTGTTCACCGTGATGCCCAACGGCGCCAGTTCAATCGCCAGGTTGCGCATCATCATCTTCAGGCCGCCCTTGGCCATGCAATACGCGGTGAAATTCGGAAACGGCAGCTCTTCGTGCACCGAGCTGATGTTGATCACTTTGCCCGGCTGCTTCACATCGCGCCGATGGCGCGCAAAAGCCTGCGTGGCGAAGAACGGGCCGTTGAGATTCACCGCGATCACCGCGGCGTAATCCTGCTCCGTGACGTCCACAAACGCCGCGTGGCGCTCAATACCGGCGTTATTCACCAGGATGTCGAGCCCGCCCAGCGCTTCCACCGACGCCGCCACCATGCGCTGCGCATCCGCGGGCTTGCTCACATCGGCCTCGATCAACGGCGCGCGCCGTCCCAGCTTCTCGATGCTGCCGGAGGTTGCCTCCGCGGCCGCGCGATCCTGGTCCCGTGGATAATCGATGGCGACATCCGCCCCTTCCTCAGCCAACCGCACCGCGATGGCTTGCCCAATTCCTTGCCCAGCGCCGGTCACCAGCACTTTCTTGCCGCTCAATCTCATAAACCCAGCGTACAAGATAGATACGACCTCTGTCTCCAGCGCCGTGTCTCCAGCATCGTGGCGCACGCACTCGTGCGTGCAGCGTTCACACTCGTGTGAACGCGTTTTCCCGCCGCCGCGAATCGCGCGCCACGTCTACCAACCATTCAGCCGCTGATCGCCTTAGCCAGACCGAACGCCGCGGCCGACGCCAGCCCGCCGATGATCACCGTCTGCAAGCCTCCGCGCAGCGGCGAAATCCCCGTCATCCTGCCTTTCACGTATCCGAAGATGAACAGCGCCACCAGCGTCACCCCAACCGACAGGCTCAGCGCCCGATACAGCTCGCCCATCAGGACGTATGGCGCCAGCGGCACCAGGCCGCCCAGAACGTAGGAGATGGCGATAGTCGCCGCGCTGTTCCGCGCACGCTTCGGGTCGGGCTCTTCAAAGCCCAGCTCGAAGCGCATCATGAAATCCACCCACCGTTTCCGATCGGAACAGATCGCCTTCACCACCGGCGCCAGATCCGCTTCCGGCATGCCGTAGCCGCGGAATACGTCGGCCACTTCCTCCGTCTCTTTTTCGGGCAGTTCCACCGTTTCGCGCATCTCGCGCTCGCGCTCGGATAGGTAATGGTCGCGGTCCGTGCGCGCGGCCAGATATCCGCCGAGCCCCATCGCGATCGACCCCGCTGCGATTTCCGCCAGCCCTGCGATCACCACGATCTGCGTCGAGTGCACCGTGCCCGAAAGCCCCGCCGCCAGCGCGAACGGCACCGTGAGCCCATCCGACATTCCGATCACCACGTCCCGTACCGTGTCCGAGGCTTCAAAGTGCTGTTCGACGTGTGCGCGCGACATGTCCCAACATCATCGCACGCTTGCCTTACGCGCACGGCTCGGTGTGCGGGATTCCGAACATGGTGTAGTACTTCCGCGGCAGGCGCGTCCGCTGCATCTCGCTGGTTACGTAAACGTGGCGCGTCATGCCGGTGGCCAGAAGCCGGTCGTCGTCGGTTCGCATTTCATAGTTGAAGATCACGATGCGCGTATTGGCGTCTTCAATCCAGGTCTTGAGGATCACTTCGTCGTCGAACCTGGCCGGCCACTTATAGCGGCAGTTGGCCTCGGCCACGGCGAGGAAAATGCCGTCGTCGCGCTCCATATCGCGGTAGTTGAAGCCGCAGGCTTTGCAGAGATCGACGCGGCCCACTTCCATCCAGACGAAGTGGTTGGCATAGTAGACCACGCCCATCTGATCGGTTTCAGCGTAGCGCACGCGCAAGCGGGTTTCGGTGGCTGGTAGCATGGAAAACCGATTGTAACTCCCAGTTGCCGGCCCGGCCTCCGGCGCGCAACCGATAATGATTTCGCGACCCTTCGAGCTTTTTATGGAGCCGATAGCCAATGTGCTCCGCTTCGGAGATGAACAGTGAGTGGGACAGGCCTCCCGGCCTGTCGCCGGATTTTCTACATTTACCAGATGTGGGGCAGGCGCTTTCGCCTGCCAACTCGCTATGTTCTACCGCAGAAAGCTTCCCATTGGCATCCCGATCTCACAGAGGCGACCTTCTTGTTTGTCACTTGGCGTTTGGCTGCCTCCATCCCGCGAGTCTGGCTGCTACAGTCGCCCACAGGCGCAAATCGATCCGCGGGCCGAGCCTTCCTCGTCTTGGACCGTGAAGTGGACCTTTCGGGCCGGTATGGCTGCAGGATGCCCGAGTAGCCCGTGTAGTCGCCGATGCCCTCTTGTATGGCGAGAGCGGAAGGCACTTTTATCGACTCCGAGCCTGGATGATCATGCCTTGGTTGAAAGGCTCCACCGCGCGACAAGCCAACCCGATTCCTGGCCGAACCGGCGAGGCCTTCTGGCAGGATGAATCCTTCGACCATCGTGTGCGGGATGAAGCGGAACTGCACCGTCTGGTTCACTATGTGGAGTTATGTGGATTACAACCCGGTAAGCGCCGGTCTGGCAGCCAATCCCCGTGCCTGGCCTTGGCCAACCGCGGTGCGCCCCACTACCCCAGCGCCTGCTCCAGATCGGCGATTACATCCTCCGGCGCCTCGATCCCCACCGAGAGCCGCACCAGGCCCTCCCGAATGCCCATGCGCTCGCGCTGTTTGGGTGAAATCTCGCGGTGCGAGCTCATCACCGGGTAGAGCATCATCGTGTGCACATCGCCCAGCGAGGTCGCACGCACCACCATCTTGAGCGCGTCCATGAAGCGGAAGATTTCTTCGCGGCCGGCGTCCTTGATCTCGAAGCTGACAATCGCGCCGTACATTCCCTGCGGGAACATCCGCCGGATGGTCGCCGCGTCGGGATGCGACGGGTCGCCTGTAAAGTGCACCTTCTCCACTCTTGGATGCGCGCTCAGCCACGACGCCACGCGGCACGCATTGGCGCATTGCCGCTCCATGCGCAGCGGAAACGTCTTGATGCCGCGCATTGTCAGATAGCACTCGAATGGGCCCAGCACCGGACCGATGGTGCGGCCTAAACTCCGCAGCGTGGAATAATGCGCCTCGTCCGTCACCACCACTCCGCCCATCACGTCGCCGTGCCCGGCCAGGTACTTCGTCAGGCTGTGCACGGAAATTTGCGCGCCCAGTTCCAGCGGGCGCAGAATCATCGGCGTGGCGAAAGTGTTGTCCACCACCAGCGCCGCACCAGCCTCGCGCGCTATCTCCGCGATCTTGCCGATGTCGCCCACGCGCAGCAGCGGATTCGAAATGGATTCCGTCAGAATGCACCCCGGCTTCGCTTCCGCCACCGCGGTGCGCAATGCGTCGAGGTCGCACACATCCGCGAAGCGAACGCTCACGCCCGAGGGCTCGAAGATGTTCATCAGCATCGCCGTCGTGGCGCCATAGACGGCGTTCGCCGATACGATCGACCTTCGCCTGTCCGTCAGCGCGGTCGTCACCGCCATGTGCAGGGCCGCCATGCCCGAGCCGCATGCCAGCGCGCCGTGGCCGCCTTCGAGCGCGCCCACCACTTCTTCCAGCGCCGCGGCCGAAGGGTTGTCGTATCGCGCATAGCACGGCCCTTCCTCTTCGCGCCCGAAGATGCGGTCGAGCTGCTCCATGGAATCGTACGAATACGCCGATGCCGTATAAATCGGGGTGGTAACCGGAATGTGCGGACCGAGCTTTTTCCGGTCGCCCGTGTGTACTGCCTTAGTATGGATTTTCAACGTTCCTATTTCCTCTTCCATCGCACGCCCGACTTGGTATCTTCCAGAACGATGCCCCCTTCCAGAAGCTGCTCCCGAATCTGATCGGCGCGCCCGAAATTTTTGGCCTTCTTGGCGCCGTTGCGTTCCGCCACCAGCGCTTCCACCTCGGAATCCGCAATCGCGTTGCTCTGCGCCGCCGGTCCCAATACATCGAACACGGCATCGAAGCGCGTCAGGAATTCCAGCGCCGGGGCGGCGTTGCCGGCGCGGAACTCGCCCGAATCCATGGCGCTATTGGCGTCGCGAATATATTCGAACACGGCCGCCAGCGCCGCCGCCGTGTTCAGATCGTCATCCATGCCCTCGACGAACGCCCGCGCCGCCTGCTCCGTCCGCGCCGTCAATGCTTCGCTGGCGCCTTCGGGATAGCGGTCCGTCTCCAGCCTCAATTTGAAATTCCGCAGCCGCTCGATCGCCGTGCGCGCCGAGCGCAACCCGTCGAACGTGAAGTTCAGCGACTTGCGGTAAGGCGTGGACGCCAGCAGATAGCGGATCGCCTCGGTCTCGTACCCCTGTTTCAGCAAATCGCGCAGCGTATAGTAATTGCCGAGCGATTTCGACATCTTCTGGCCTTCCACCATCAGGAACTCGGCGTGCAGCCAGAAGCGCGCGAACGGCTTCCCGGTCAGCGATTCGGACTGCGCGATCTCATTTTCGTGATGCGGAAAAATCAGATCCACGCCGCCTCCGTGAATATCGATAGTGTCGCCCAGATACTTGAGGGCCATCACCGAGCATTCGATGTGCCAGCCCGGACGGCCGGGTCCGATAGCGGTCTCCCACGCCATCTCGCCTTCTTTGGGCGCCTTCCAAAGCGCGAAATCGCGCGCGTCGGCTTTCTCGTATTCGTCCACGTCCACGCGCGCGCCGGCCAGATTGCCGCTGAAGTCGTTGTGCGAAAGCTTTCCATATCCGGGGAACGACGCGATGCGAAAATACACTGAGCCATCGGTGTTATAGGTATGATTGCCGGCGGCAAGCTTCTCGATGGCCACCACCATATCGTCGATGTGTTTGGTTGCGGGCGTCAACCGTTCCGGCGGCTCCAGGCGCAGCGTCTTGCAGTCGTCCAGAAACGCCTGCGTGTAAGTGGCGGTGTATTCCTCCAGAGTCTGGTGTTGGGCCGTTGCATTGCGGATGATTTTGTCGTCCACATCGGTAATGTTCATTACGTGGTCCAGCCCAAAGCCGCTCAACCGCAGCCAGCGGCGCAGAATATCCACGAAAGTGAATGTGCGAAAATTGCCAATGTGCGCGTAGTCGTAAACTGTGGGCCCGCAAGTATACATGCGGACGGTATTTCCCTGGGCGGGCGAGAACTCCTCCGCCTGTGCGGACAGCGTGTTGTAGAAGCGCAAAGCCATGGAAAATGTTGGGAAATCTCATCGTAGCAGACACTCGGAGCAGGCACTCGCAGTAGGCACTCGTAATCGCGCCCGTAGCAGCCAAGCCAGCCGTCGCGAAAGACTGGGCACAAAAGCCACGAACCGGGGTTTTTGACCGGGCTAGGGGTTCCCCGACACAAGTACAGATTCCAAGAACGCAACAATTTATACATTGGGTAAGTCAATTGCTGTAGACTCGCGTTAGATCGCTGGAAAGGACGGCCCTTCCATCCTTCCCGCTCTCATGGATGGGCGCTCGTGGAAGAGGCCGAAGAGAATTGTATGAAAAGGACCATCGTTGAGCGCCGCGCCAACAAGCGTTATGAGCTTCGGTTTCCGCTTCGCTATCGTATTGCCCAAAAGGGCGTAACACCGTATACCGGGATTAGCCTTACCCTGGATTTGAGTGCGAGTGGCATCGCGTTTCGCAGCCGCAAGCCGCTTCCCGTGGGATCGCACATCGATCTTCTGGTAGATTGGCCTACCAAGTACCGCGATGCATATCCGATTGAGCTGCATATTACCGGGTTCGTCGTGCGCAGCGCGAATGGCCGGACGGCGGTACGCATGACATCGCACCGGCTGCGCGTTATCGAGGCTCCCGCGCAAACCGCCCAGGCTTCGGCTTAGGCCGGACGCGCCTCCAAATTGGCTTAACCAACTTGGGGGGCGCCCTCTCAGGGCTGCCGTGTGGCGCACACACTTTGCGTGCAGCGTTCACACTCGTGTGAACGCGACATATCTAACAGCCCTCTGAGCGCCAATCTTCGCGACAGAACCGCGCAGCCCCAAACCAAAATTGTTTACACATTTGCCGTTCCCCCCTTGACAAATCCGCCACAATCTGGATAATCTCTATAGAGAATGGTACGATTCGTAGAAAGGACCGATCTGGCCGTCTCTTTCCACTTGAAGCGCCTCGCCCACAGCCGCGCCTGTTGTTGTTGTCGCTAATCCTTTCCATACGTAGTTTTTGATTCCTGGCCCACTTCCGGGCCGGGGTGAAATTTCATATTCAATAGGAGAATTCGATGAACGCAATCAGGCTTGCCCAACCCGCGACAGAGGTCGAAATTCTGCGCCGGGAAATTGAAAAACTCACTCAGAAGCTGGCCGCCCGTAGGATACTCGAGCGCGCCAAAGGCATTTTACAAGCGGAATTCGGATGGACTGAGGAGGAGGCATATCTCCACGTCCGCCGCCTGAGCCGGCAGAACCGCATTCCCATGCGGGAGATCGCCATCAACGTGATCGACAGCCGCGAAGCTCGCGGGGCAGGGCAGGCGGAGCGCCGTGCAAGCTGACCACCCGCGTCCCACGCGCAAAGATTTCCTGCTGGCAATGGGCGGCGCCGCGCTACTGGCGCAGCAGCTGCCGGCGCAGCAACCACCGGGCCAGCCCCGCAAGCTTCTGATGGTGGTAGCGCACCCCGACGACGAATACGCTTTCGCCGCCACCACATACCGTCTGGTGCGCGAGCTGGGGTGGGCGGCCGACCAGGTCATCGTGACCAATGGCGAGGCGGGGTATCGCTACTCGGCGCTGGCCGAAGCGGTTTACGGCGTGGCGCTTTCCCGGGAAAGCGATGGCCGCGCCCATCTCCCGGCGATTCGCAAAGAGGAAGCGGTGCGCGCCGGCAAGATCCTCGGCGTCCGCCGGCATTACTTCCTGGACCAGAAGGATTCGGGTTTCACGACAGACGCCGCCTCCGCCGATTCCAGCAACTGGGACCGTGCGCGCATACTTTCCGCAATCTCCCAGCTGCTGGTGCGCGAGCGCTACGATGCCGTGTTCACGCTTCTGCCCACGGCGGATACCCACGGCCATCATCGCGCCGCCACCTTGCTCGCCTTGGAAGCAGTGGCGCGCCTGCCCCAGGACCAGCGCCCACTGTTTTTCGGCGTGGAGCCGCGATCGAAGCGCGATGCGCCGCTGCGTTTCGCCGGACTGGCATCGCAACCTCTCACCGCAACCGTGAAAGCCGCCCCGTTTTTCATTTTCGACCGCACGGCGTCATTCGGCTACAACAACGCTCTGGATTACCAGATTGTGGTGAACTGGGTGATTGCCGAGCACAAATCGCAGGGCCTGTTTCAGAAGGATAGCGGCGTCCATGAGCTGGAGCAATTCTGGCTCCTCCGCATCAGCGGTGACAGCGCAGCCGAACGGGCTGACGAATTATCGACATCGTTGTGCGCGGTCAAGTAGGACGGGCCTCCTGGCCGGTCCGCGCGTGCGGAGCGGATTAAACCGGAGATCGCGTGCGTCCGCAGAAGCGTGCTACCGCCGAGTCTGGGGAACGTCGCCGATGTCACAGCCGGAGGCGGAATCGACTTCACCGGAGTCCAGCCGGTGTGCCGCCGCCTCTCTGCCATCCTGACTATTCTGCTCAAATTCGCCGCAAAGTGCGTCTTTCGCGTGTCCCAGAAAAAGGGTGCACTCCACAAGCTGCGGATATCGATCCCATTCAGGAGGATTCTCCCGCTAGTGGGGTCCTGAAATCGCGCGACGAGGTCGGTAACCGTCGTCTTTCCTGCGCCGCTGCGGCCCACCAGAGCGACGAGCCAGCCATTGGGCACGCTCACGCATTTTGGAATGCGGCCCTGGACAGACTTGCCGCCGTCTTCGTCTCCTGACCGCTACTTACGGCAGGCTGGAGAGGAAGGAACGCATCTCCCGCAAAACATCGCCCGGGTTGGAGAGAAACACGAAATGGTTCGCGCTCCAAAGGTCAACCGTGCGCGCCCCTCGGCCCGCGGCGCGGATCCGGCGCACACGGTTCCTCGCCATCGCCACATAGACTCCATAGACCGCTTCGACAACCATCCGCTCGTTGGAATCGTCGATGTGATGCTCGCGGATTTGATCCTGAGGCGACTCGGGATAGCCCAGCAAGGCAAGTACCGGAACGCGAATTTGCGAATAATCATGGGCGTGGTCGCCTGACACGATGGCTTGTGGGACGAATCCGGGCGTTTGATGACTTCCCACGCCGCCATCCGCCGTTTGCGCGAATTCCGCTCGCAATTCGGATTCGGGAAACGCCACGCCCTGATTGCGCAACTGCCATGCGCGGTATGCGGCAAAAGATTGCCGGTCGGCAGGCTGGGGCTGGGGCGCGGTTCGCATCCTCTCCGGCAGCCTGGCGCAAAGCTCATCGTATTCCGTATAGTCGTCGCCGCCGTCATTGAGGGCGTCCAGATAAATCAGACCCCCGACCCTGTCCGGATGATGGATGCCCAACTGCGACAACTCGTTCCCTGCGATCGAGTGGCCCGCCACGACCGGGGCCGTCAAACCAAGCGACTCAATCACCTTCAGGTCATCTTCCGCCAGACGTTCCTCTGAATAACCCGACGACGGCCGGCTGGAAGCGCCATATCCACGGCGAGTGATTCCGAAAACATGACCAGCTTGAGTCAGGTTTTCGGCGAAGCCGTCGAATATGTGGGCGGTCATGCCCAATCCAGCCAGTAAGACGATCGGCCGCCCGCTGCCTCCCCAATCGAGCACTTCCAGACGGACATTCGCGTCAACCGCTATGAAAAGGGTTTTGTGCGCGGAAGCGTCATTCCACGCCGCGGGAATCAGCTTGCGAGCAGCAGCGCCGGTTTGCGCCTCGCAGCTTGAACAAAGCGTCAGGATCAGCCAATGCGCCAGTGTTCTCACAACCGCGTTCCCTGTCCCATAGTATCGCTCAGATTGCCGCGCGGATCCTGCCATAACTTAATGTCTAAAGCGGTATCCTCGGCGCGGCCGTTGTGGGACTCCATCTGCCGCGCGACCATGTCGTGATAGACGCCGCGAGAGCGTATCAGCTGATCGTGCGTCCCGCGCTCGATAATCTGACCATCCTCCATCAAAAGAATTAGATCGGCCCGACGAACCGTAGAAAGCCGGTGGGCGATCACGAATGTCGTCCGGCCCGCCAATAGCATCGCCATAGACGCCTGAATCAATTGCTCGCTTTCCGTATCGAGGTTGCTGGTCGCTTCATCGAGAATGAGGATCCGCGGCTCGGCCACTTATCGGCGTTCATCGGCGTTTATCGGCGGCCAATTTTTATCTCGCAACCTACTCGTGAGACCCGCTCATCGCCCGCGCCGGGGACGGCGCCGCGTCATTCGGTAAGGAAAGCTGCTGTCCTCCGAGGAAGCAACCGCGCCCCTCACGGGCATGGATCTTTCAACCGTCGCCGGCCTGCGCGACCGCTTCATCATTGCCGTGACCACGCACACCTTCGCCCGCGGCGATGTAGCCCTCGTACCGTTTGTGCACGTCCGCGGGGCACGGGATGTGGGACAATAAAGATGTTTCTCCCTCACCGAGCGGGCCACCTCATTTAGCGGAAACGGGCCGCGCCGCTACTCTCTGTAGGAAAACAGGTGCTGGCCCCGCGTGTAAAACCAGGCTCCGCAATAGGTGAGATATTGAGAAATTCCGGTCTGCCGATAAAAGCCGTGCTCGTCTGAGCATCGCGCCATACGCCATCTCTGTCTCGCTGGTACTATCGGCAGTCATACTTGAGGCCGCCGCGAGGCCCCTCTTTCATGGCCGCGCACCCCTGACTGTGTTTGCTCTCGCGGTCTTACTTGCGGCCACATACGGAGGCCTCGGACCCGGTCTTCTCGCAACCGGCTTAAGCATAGGCATGGTGGAACTGCTGTTTGCGAAATTTCTTGTTTTCAGTCTGCTGCCGGGCAACCCCAGCTTGTTGTTTTTCGGCTTTCTTGGCGCCGCGATCAGCTTCATCGTCGACGGCATCCGTAGGCAGAATCGTGCGCTCACGAGCACGAAAGAGCTCTTGGAGGCTTCCAATACCAAGCTTGCGCAGCGTTCGACCGACTTAATTCAATCTAACGAGAAACTGACGCAGCTCGCCCATGCCGGGTTGGATTTAGCCGCAATCGTCGAAGGTTCGGAAGACGCGATTATCAGTAAGGATCTGCATAGCGTGGTCCTGACGTGGAATGCCGGAGCGGAACGGATTTACGGATATTCGGCGGCTGAAGCGAAGGGCCGGCCCATGTCCTTTCTGCTGCCGGTGGACCGTTCGCACGAAGAGGACGAAATCCTCGACAACATCAAACAGGGCGTTCGCGTCGAACATTTTGAAACTGTCCGCGTGCGCAAGAACGGGCGGCAGATTTACGTTTCGCTCACCATTTCACCCATCCGGGACGGGGACGCCATTATCGGAGCCTCGCATATAGCGCGCGATATCGGCGCGCAAAAAAAATCGGCGTCTTTGCTGCGCGATAGTGAAGCCAAACTTCGCGCCTTTTTGGAAACCGCTTCCCAAGGCATCGTTATTGTGGGCGCGAAAGGCGCCATTCAACTCGTCAACGCCAGAGCCGAGGAAATGTTCGGTTACGGCCGGCTCGAATTGATCGGGGCGGAACTGGGGATGCTGATTCCGGAAGCTTACCGTGCTAAACATGTCGATCGCTGCGGGAGTTTTTTCGCTAGCCCGCGAACACGGCCGATGGGGGACGGATTGGATATATTTGGCCGGCATAAGGACGGAACCGAGTTCCCTGCCGAGATCGCGTTAAGCTTCATCTCATCGGATGAGGGACCGATCGCGATGGCATTCGTAAATGACATCGGCGAGCGGAAAAGGAGTGAGGTACATTTCCGCGAGACCCAGAAACTGGAAAGCATAGGAGTGTTGGCTGGAGGCGTCGCGCACGATTTCAATAACCTGCTGACGGGCATCCTCGGCAACACGTCGTTAGCTTTAGAGATACTCCCGGCGCACCACTCGGCGCGCGAGCTCTTAATAAACGCCATGACGGCCAGCGAGCGGGCCGCCGATCTTACAAGGCAATTGTTGGCCTATGCGGGCAAGGGCCGGTTCATAATCGAACCCATCGATCTGTCCGTCCTCATCCAGGGCATCGCTCCGCTGCTTACTGGGTCTATTCCCAAAACCGTCCAATTACGCCTGGACCTGGCTGATAACTTGCCCTATGTGGATGCGGATTCTAGTCAGATTCAGCAGATCGTCATGAATTTGGTAATCAACGGCGCTGAAGCCATTGGGGAGAACAGGACCGGAACGGTCCTCGTGACTACGCGTTTGCAGGACGTCGGCGACGCTTACACTGCCAGCATGATCGGCCGCGACAAAGAACTCCCGCCAGGGCCCTACGTCACCATGGAGATTCAGGACAACGGATGCGGCATGGATAACGCCACGTTGTCGCGGATCTTTGACCCGTTTTTCACGACGAAGTTCACGGGCCGGGGACTCGGACTCGCCGCAGTTCAGGGCATCGTTCGTGGCCACAAAGCCGCTTTGACAGTCTCCAGCGTGCAGGGTCAATCTAGTGCTTTCAAACTCTTCTTCCCCGTCACGCGCAAGCGGCCAGTCATAGACGTCCCCGGCGCCGCTGCGGCCGTTGGGGAGGCGCTCACCGGGCATACAACGATCTTGTTTATCGATGACGAGCAGACAGTGCTAAACGTTGGCAAAAGGACGCTCGAAAAGTACGGTTACACGGTTGTCGTTGCCGAAAACGGACAGAACGGGGTTGATCTTTTTCGCGCTAATGCCGACAAGATATCCCTGATCATCCTCGATATGACGATGCCGGTAATGAGCGGCGAAGAGACGTTCCGAAATTTGAAGCTGATCGCTCCGGCGGCGAAGGTGCTTCTGTCGAGCGGCTACGATCAGTCCGAAGCGGTCCGGCGCTTCGCCGGGAAGGGCCTGATCGGCTTCCTACAAAAACCGTACTCGTCCATCGTTCTTGCCCAGTCGGTCAAAGCGGCACTGGATTCGATGTAAAAGCCCTAAAAGATCAGGCAATTAGCGTTAATCGGCGGCCAACCATCTTTTCCCCCGATTCCACCCTCCCCCAAAAACCCGGTCACAGCGCTTCGACATTTATTTTCCGCCCCTATTAGGCCATTCCAGAGCACTTTAGCCCCGCAACCCCCCTCCAGCCGCAGAACCGCCTGCTAGCCTCAAATCGGAGGCTTCATGCCATCACCTAAACAAACCGCATCCGACCGCACGAATTCACAAGGCCAATCCGCATCTCGCTACCACCCCGCGAAGCACGGCATCGCAGCCGCAACCCAGATCATGTTCGACGAATCCGCCGAAGATCTCGCCGAGCTCGCCGCCGAATACCACGAACTACACAGCCCCGCCGATTCCGGCCAGCGCTTCCTCGTCGACACCCTCGTCAGCAACGAATGGCGCCTCCGCCGCCTGCGCCGCGTCGAAGCCGAGCTCTGGGACACCGCCACCAACACCTTCATGGCCGCGAACACCGAAGTCCCGGCATGCACTTCCGGCGACGCCTTCGCCACCGGCTCGGTCACCTTCGAGCGCCTCCAACGCATCGCAAATTCCTGCGAGCGCGCCTATCACCGGGCCCTCAAGGAACTCAAAGCCAAAGTGGGGCAGGCGCTTTCGCCTGCCAACCCCGATGCTCTGCCGCGACGTCCGCAACCCGAACCCGAGCCCGCAGCCGAGCCTGCCCCCACCGCTCCGCAACCCCCGCAACCCGAACAAACCAAACCCAGTTCCACGAAATTGGGTTCGTTCCGTCAAAATCCGAAAACCGCGCCGCCCGCCGCGCCCGTTGACAGCCCGCTGACCGGCCGACATGCCGCGAAAACCCCCGCGCCAACCCATACCGAGACCCAAAATTCCCCGAATTCAGCTCCCAACGGAGGTCCCCACAACGTCTAGCCGCCAATCCTCAGTCCACGCTCTCGATCACCTTCTTCTTACGGAACCAGTCGAGCAACATATCCCGCATCGGCCCGGCATCCTTAGGGAACTGCAAGCCAGTGGTGCGCAGATTCTCCCCCGTCCCCTGGTTGGCGGCCGTATAATCGCTCACCGCCAGCGTATAGTCGCGATCCGGGTCGATCTGCCTGTCGCCCACCACCACCTTGGGCAGGTCGCGGCCCTTGAAGGTCCCAATCAGCACCTCGTTGTCGAACGGCATAATGTTCCAGATCTGGCGGTCCAGCAACTGGCCCTGCGGCAGCGGGTCGCGGACCCCGCCCGAGTTCATCCATGCGAAATCGGAATGCGTTTCTTCGCGCAGGGCCTGCTCGATCAGCCGCTTCACTTCGATCTTGCTGAAGTTGCGGCTCGCGGTTGCCAGCGGCCGGTCCACCTCGGCCGTCACCTTGTCTTCCCAAAGCTTCACCTGGCGCGCCATCGCCGCGTCGGGCTCCGTATTCGCCGTATCCACCGGAATGCGCCTCCACGTCCACGAAACCGCCGCCTTCTTTTCCGTGTCGACTTTCAATTCCAGGCGGCCCAGCTCTTCGCCGTAACTCTTCACGCGCACCAGCACCCGGCCGTCGTGCGACATAGCCTCGGTTATCCCCGTATGGATGTGGCCCGTCACCAGCACCGGAATCTCCGGAACCGAGTTCAGAATCGCGCTCTCCTCTCCCCCAGTGATGTGGGCCAGCAGCACCACCAGGTCGGATTGCCCGCGCAGCTCCCGCGCGTATTTGCGCACCGTCTCCACCACCGGAATCGTATGCCACTCGCCCAGCGATTTGGGCGTGCTGAGCGTGTTCAACGTATCGGTCATGGCGCCAATCACGGCCACGCGCAAGCCGTTTACCTTCAGAATGACGTACGGTTTCGGCGTGATCGGCTTCCCCGCGGCGTTCACCACGTTGGCCGTCACGATAGGATAATTGGCGATCTTGGCAAACTGCGCCGCCTGCGCCCAGCCGTAGTCGAATTCGTGGTTACCCAGGCACGCCGCGTCGAATCCCAACAGGTTCGCCAACTGGTAGATCGGGTCGCCGCGAAAGATGGTGGAAACCGGGCTGCCCTGCACCAGATCGCCCGCATTCAGCAGGATGCAATCGACGCAATGGGCGCGCTCGCGCTCAATCGCCGTAGCCAGATACGCAAAGCCCCCGCGCCCGTTTTCCGGCGAGATATGCGCGTGCAGATCGTTCAAATGAAGGATGGTCAGGGTCCGGACTTCACCGGCCAGAGTCGCGCACGCCAGCAAAATCAGCGTCGCGGAGCGACGGAGTCCACGTATCATGCACTCCATTGTGGCACGTGGATGTGGCATTGTGGCACATGGCATGTGGATGTGGCACATGGCATGTGGCATATGCACAGTGGTACGTGGCGCACGCACTCGTGCGTGCAGCGTTCACACTCGTGTGAACGCGATATGTTGCAAAGCTTCTCAGAGGCGGTTTCCGCGGCAGAGCCGCGAATCCCATTGCATCGTGCGATGATGAAGCTTCCCATGAATCCGGACGCTGCCAGTCAACAATGGCTCGCGGCCGCGCGCGCCGCCATGGAAATCGAATCGGCCTCCATCGCGCGCGCCGCAGCCCGGCTCGACGGCGCGCTCATCCAGGCCGTCGATCTCATCCTGGCGCATCCCGGCAAAGTAATGGTGACCGGCATTGGAAAGTCCGGACACATTGCGCGCAAAATCGCCGCCACCCTCTGCAGCACCGGGACCACCGCCGTCTTTCTCCATCCCTCCGAAGCCGTGCATGGCGATCTGGGCGTCTATACCGCCGGCGATCCCACCGTGCTCGTGTCGAAGAACGGCAGTTCCGAGGAATTGCGAACCCTCGCGCCCCTCCTGCGCGATTTCGAGTCGCCGCTCATCGGCATCCTCGGCAGCGCGTCGTCGCCCCTGGCCGCGGAATTGGACGTCCTGCTGGACGCTTCCGTCGAGCGCGAAGCCGACCCCAACAACCTCGCGCCCACCGCCAGCGCGATCACCGCGCTCGCCATCGGACACGCCCTGGCGATCGCCCTCATGTGCGCGCGCCAGTTCACGCCGGAGCAGTTCGGCCGCCTGCATCCCGGTGGACAACTCGGGCGCAACCTCCGGCTCTTCGTCCGCGCCGCCATGCACGCCGAGAATGAGGTAGCGCGTGTGGCTCCGGAAACCGCCTTGCGCGACGTGATCGTCGCCATGACTCGCAAACCGCTGGGCGCCGCGTGCGTGGTGGCGCCGGACGGAACGCTGGCCGGCGTCATTACCGATGGCGACCTGCGCCGCGTTCTCACCAGCCACGACGATATCCGCACCCTGCGCGCCGCAGACGCCATGACGCGCCATCCCGTGACCATCGGACCCGGCGCCACGCTGGGCGAAGCCCTCGAGCTCATGGAACGGCGCGCGTCGCAGATTTCCGTCTTGCCGGTGGTGGATAACGCCGGCCGGGCGCTCGGTCTGGTGCGGTTGCACGACGTGTTTCTCGGATCGCAGCGCGGTTCGCCTGAAAAACTTTAGCCCCGCGCCAAAAAAAATTTAAAAAACCTATTCCTCCTGCCGATAAGAGAATTTCAATCGCATGGAGGAGTCTTTGAGGCCCATTAATACCAGGGGTTTGTCCCGGCTTGTCTTGGGTTGCCTGTTGGCAATTCCCATCATCGGCCTTTCTTCACAGGAGAGCCGTATTGCCGGCCCTATCGACGGTAACCGCGCCGTGCCGCTCAAGGGGAATATCCAACCCAGGGCGCTGCCGGCAAACGACAGGGGAGCGCTCGACCCCTTGACCCGCATCCCTTATATGAGGATGGCCCTGAAGCCGACCGCCGATCAGGCGGCCGATCTGGAACAGTTTCTGGAATCCCAGCGCGACCCGGCGTCCAGCGACTATCACCGATGGCTCACCCCGGAGGAATTCGGCGACCGGTTCGGCGCCAGCCCGAACGATATCGAGCAGATCAGATCCTGGCTCGAATCGCAGGGATTTGTCGTCGAACAGGTGGCGCGGGCGCAGAACTGGATCGCCTTCAGCGGCACGGCGGGGCAGGTGGGCAACACGTTTCACACCGAGCTCCACCGCTACGTGGCGGATGGCCGCACGCACTTCGCCAACGCCACCGAACCCTCCATTCCAGAGGCCCTGGCGGGCATCGTCGGCGAGCTGCACGGCCTCGACGACTTCCATCCCCGGCCGCCGCGGACCAGGAAGATCGTTCCCGACTTGACGACCTCGAGCGGCGCTCACTATCTCGCGCCCGACGACCTGGCGACCATTTACGATATCGCGGCGCTTTACAAAGCCGGCTACGATGGAACCGGACAGAAGTTAGTCATCGCGGGACAGACCGATATCGCGCTCGCCGACATCCGGGGCTTCCGCAGCACCTTCGGCTTGGTCGCTAAAGACCCGCAGTTAGTGCTCTACGGTCCCGATCCGGGAGTCAGTCCGGACGATCAGGTGGAATCGGATCTCGACCTGGAATGGTCGGGCGCGGTCGCGCGCAATGCGACCATCGTCTTCGTCTACTCGCAGGATGCGTTCGCATCGGTGCAGTATGCCATCGATCAGAACCTGGCGCCGGTGATCAGCTTGAGTTACGGCGAGTGCGAGTTCGGGGTCTCGGCGTCCAGCCGGGCGTTGGTGCAGCAGGCGAATGCGGAGGGCATTACGTGGATGAATTCATCGGGCGATTCGGGCGCGGCCGGCTGCGATTGGGGCGGCCCGCCGACTGCCCAATACGGGCCCGCGGTTGCTTATCCCGCCGACATGCCTGAGATTACCGCGGTTGGCGGCTCTGAATTCAACGAGTCGGCCGGCGCCGGTTGGAGCGCGCAGAACAGCGCAACCTGGGGGTCGGCGACGGGCTACCTTCCCGAAAAGGCATGGAACGATACGTCCCTCGGAGGGGGAATTTGGGCTTCGGGCGGAGGCGCCAGCGTGGTGTTTCCAAAGCCCTGGTGGCAGGCCGGGCCGGGCGTGCCCGACGACAACGCCCGCGACGTTCCGGATATCTCGCTAACCGCTTCGGGCGATCACGACGGCTACTTGATCTATGTCTCCGGCGGACTCATGACGGTGGGCGGCACTTCGGCATCGTCGCCGTCTTTTGCGGGCATCATGGCCATCGTCAATCAGTATGTAGTCGCCAAGGGCGTGCAGACCACGCCCGGCTTGGGTAACATCAATCCCACTCTCTATAACCTGGCGCAGAATACCACCGGCATCATTCATGACATAACGGTCGGCGATAACATTGTCCCCTGCGCCAGCAAGAGCGTGGGCTGCACCACCGGATCGTTCGGGTATAAGGCCGGGGTCGGATACGATCAGGTCACCGGGCTGGGGTCGGTGGATGCCTTTAACCTGGTCACCAAATGGGCGAGTTTGCCGGTTACCATCGGCACTACCACCACGCTGACGGCAAGTCCAACCACTATTGCCCAGGCCGCCACCACGCAACTCAGCGCGAAGATCGCCGCCGTGACCGGCGCGAATCCGCCCACCGGAAGCGTCGCCTTTACGGCGGGCGGAGTGTCTCTCGGCTCCGCGGCCGCCATTGTCTCCGGCGCAACGGCCACGGCAGTACTCACGGTCAAGGCGTCGAGCCTCACCGTGGGCAGCGACGCTATCACCGCGAGTTACACCGCCACGGGCAGCTTCAGTAACTCGACGGCGTCCGTTACCCTGACAGTTACTTCGGCGCCAATAGCTACCAAGACTGTAGTGACCGCCGGCGCGGCCACTGTCGCGTCTGCCGGAACCGCTCAACTGACGGCAACCGTGACGCCCGCAAGCGGCAGTGTTCCGGCCACCGGCGAAGTGACTTTCTCGGCGGGAACTACCGTGCTGGGAACTGCCGCGCTGGGCGCTCCCGCCACATCGGGCGCAGCCGCCGCGGCCACGCTGAGCGTGAGCGCCAGTAAGCTCGCCGCGGGGGCCAACAGCATTACGGCTACCTATGCGGGCGCCGCCAGTTTCACCAGCTCGGTTTCCACGGCGATAACCGTGACGGTGGCCGCTCCTCTCATCGCCACTACGGCTTCGTTGGCAGCTAATCCGGCCAGCATCGCTCAGAGCGCGTCGACTGTCTTGACGGTAACTGTGAAGGCGGCAAGCGGCAGCACCGCGCCCACGGGAAGCGTGGCCTTCTCAGCCGGCAATGCCGCGCTTGGCACGGCTAAGCTGGCAGGCTCCGGCGCAACCGTGACGGCGGCTCTGACGGTGAATGGCGGCAGTCTCACCGGAGGAAGCAACCCGGTGACGGCGAGTTATGCCGGTGACGGCAACTTCAGCGGCGCTACGGCTTCCGTGACAGTCACCGTGGCCCTGGCGCCGGCCGCTACTACCACGGTGGCCGCGGCCAGTCCGGCGAGCATCGCGCAGAACGCGACAACCACAATTACCGCCATGGTGAAAGCCGCCACCGGCGCCGCTCTGCCGGCCGGAACTGTGAACTTCGCCCTTGGGAGCACTTCGCTGGGCAGCGCCACGTTGACCACCTCGGGCGGATTGTCCGCGGCGGTGTTGAGCGTGGCCGGAAGCAAGTTGAGCATGGGTAGTAACAGCATCACCGCGAGCTATGTGGCTGACAGCAGCTTCCTCGCATCGGCGGGCTCCGTAATTGTGACAGTGACTGCGCCGCCGCTAGCCACTACCACCGCACTTACTGCCAGCCCCGCCAGTATTGCGCAAAGCGCCGCCACTCAGTTGACGGCCACGGTCAAGGCCGCCAGCGGCAGCGCGGCGCCGGCGGGAATCGTGACGTTCGCGATGGGGAACACTTCGCTTGGGAGCGCAACCTTGACTGCCACGGGGGCTGCTACAGGTGCAACCGCGACAGCCGTATTGAGCGTGCCCGGAAGCAAGTTAAGCGCAGGCAGTAACAGCATCACCGCAAGCTATGCGGGCAGCACCAGCTTTGCGGTATCGACAGGTTCCGCGAGTGTGCTGGTCACTGCGGCGCCGGTGGCTACCGCGACCACGGTCGCGGCCAGCCCGGCCAGTATCGCCCAGAGTGCGACTACTCAGTTGACGGCTATGGTGAAGGCGGCCAGCGGCAGCGCCGCGCTGGTGGGAAGCGTGACATTCGCGATGGGCAATACTTCGCTTGGCAGCGCCACGTTGGCGCCTACGGACGGCGCCGCGGCGGCGGTCTTGAGCGTGCCCGGAAGCAAGTTGAGTATAGGTAGTAATAGCATCGCCGCGAGTTATGCGGGCAACACCAGCTTTGCGGCATCGTCGGGGCCGGTGATCGTAGTGGTGACCACGCCGCCGATAGCGACTACCACCACACTCGCCGCTAGCCCCGCCAGTATTGCGCAAAGCGCCGCCACTCAGTTGACAGCGACGGTGAAGGCCGCCAGTGGCAGCGCCGCGCCGGCGGGCAGCGTGACGTTCTCCGCCGGGAATATTGCATTGGGTACGGCGACGCTCACTGGCTCCGCCACAGCGGTCTTGACCGTGGCGGGCAGCAGCTTGAGTGCGGGTAGTAACACCATCACGGCAACCTATGCGGGCAACGCCAGCTTTGCGGCATCGACGGGGCCGGTGATCGTAGCGGTGGCGCCTTCCATAGTGACTACAACCATACTCGCCGCCAGCCCGGCCAGTATTGCGCAGAGCGCCACCACGCAGTTGACAGCTACCGTGAAGGCCGCCAGCGGCAGCGCCGCGCCGGCGGGCAGCGTGACGTTCTCCGCCGGGAATATTGCATTGGGTACGGCGACGCTCACCGGCTCCGCTGGCTCCGCCACAGCGGCCTTGACCGTGGCAGCCAGCAACTTGCCGGGCGGAAGCAACCCGGTGACGGCCACTTATTCCGGCAACGGCAGCTTTGGCGGCTCCACAGCTTCCGTGACGGTCACAGTGGCTCTGCCGCTCGCAGCTACCACGACGGTCGCCGCTGCCAGTCCGCCTACAATCGCAGCGAACGCTGCCACTTCGGTTACAGCGATGGTGAAGGCCGCCAGCGGGACCGCTCTGCCGGCCGGAACCGTGAGCTTCACCCTGGGGAATACATCTCTTGGAAGCGCAACCCTGACGGTTAGCGGCGGAATGACGGCGGCCGTGTTGAGCGTGGCTGGAAGCAAGTTGAGCGCAGGCAGCAACAGCATCACCGCCAGTTATTCAGGCAGCACCGGGTTTGCGCCATCCACCGGGTCCGTGATTGTGGTGGTGACTGAGCCTACGGCGCCTATAGCGACTACAACCGTACTTACGGCCAGTTCTGCCAGCATCGCTCAAAGCGCGCCTACTCAGTTCACTGCCACGGTGAAGGCCGCCAGTGGGAGCGCGGCCCCAACCGGAAGCGTGACCTTCACGGCCGGAACGGTTTCGCTAGGGACGGCAACGCTTGTCGCTTCCGGCGCTACCGCCATCGCAAGCCTGACCGTGAACGGCAGCAGCCTGGCGCCCGGTAATGACACGATCGCGGCGAGTTACTCGGGTAGCAGTGGATTCGGCGCCTCAAGCGGCTCGGCAGTAGTGACAGTGGCCGCGGTAGTGGCGTCGAACGTAGTGGCGACCGCGACTCAGACGACGGATGCGCAGTCGGGATTTGCCGTCAAGATCCAGCTTCAGGAGACAGCCGGCGGCGCGACAACCCTCACCGGGTTCACCATCAACGGCACGAATTTCACCCCGGCCATAGCGGCATCGTTTGGGAGCACACAGATTGCAGCGCACGGCACGCTCTCAACGACGATGAACATTCAGTGGACGCCTCTCCCAGCGACCCTGGTATTCGTATTCAACGGTATGGACGCCTCGGGCCGGCAGTGGACCCAGACGATTTCCTTGGCGACGACGGGGAAGTAAGCAGTCGATAACTCCTCTCCAGCCGCCCACGCAGCGCAAGCCGCGCCACGGTGCCCGCCTTGCTCCGCGCGTGCGCCGCGCCGCTGCCCCCGCCCGCTCTGCGAGCACCGCTCCGCAGCGCAACACTGCGCCGCCGTCCCCACCCGCTTTGCGCGAGCCCCGCGCGCGGGCAACACCTCGCCACTCCGCACCACTGCCCCCGCCCGCTCCGCGCAAGCACCGCGCGCAGCCCAACACGGTGCCGCAGTGCCCACCCGCTCCGCGAGCACCGCGCGAGGCGCTCCGCGCCGCCACCCAGCCGCTCCGCGCACAGCGCAACGCG
>Ga0116129_1000017_pt1 | contig 121150 bp, 98 predicted proteins | sample June2015DPH_17_2_FD_89732 | JGI IMG/M metagenome (GOLD analysis project Ga0116129, IMG submission 89732) | Peatland microbial communities from SPRUCE experiment site at the Marcell Experimental Forest, Minnesota, USA - June2015DPH_17_10 | ecosystem: Environmental > Terrestrial > Soil > Wetlands... | reverse complement strand
GGGGAGTTGCATCGCGCAAACCAGGTGCTTGCCGAACTTACCGCCGGCAACGGTTTTCGCGCGGGCGCAGGGAGCGACGGCATCGGCGATCAGCTCCACGAAGCGGTTCACGGCGGCTGGGTTGTCGCTCGGCGATTCGCATTCGACGAACTGCCGGATGAGCGCCACGATGCCTTCCTGGCGTGCGCGAATGTGAGAGAGGATGGGATCCACGGCTGATGGCCGTCTTTCGGATTCTCGCCGGCTACCTGCGCCTGCCTTATTTATATCACCTTGGCCGCCTCCGCGGCGCCGCGTGCGATAATAGCCACTTCCATGGCAATTCTGGACATCAACGAGATCAGGGAAATTCTGCCTCATCGCTACCCGTTTCTGCTGGTGGACCGCATCGTCGAGCTGGAGGCCGAACGCATTGTCGGCATCAAGAACGTCACGGTCAACGAGCCGTTTTTCACGGGTCACTTTCCCGAATTTCCGGTGATGCCCGGAGTCCTGATCGTCGAGGCGATGGCGCAAACCGCGGGCGTGCTGGTGCTGAAATCCATTCCCGACCGCGATCGGAAACTGGTCTTCCTGGTAGCCATCGAAAACGCGCGCTTCCGCAGGCCGGTAGTGCCGGGCGACACGCTGCGCCTCGAAATGACCGTCGTCAAGCGCCGCAGCAACGTGGCCAAGATGGCCGGCCGCGCTACCGTGGACGGGGTGCTGGTGGCCGAAGCCGAAGTCATGTGCAAACTTGAGGACAAGGCGGAGATCCCAGTCGCCGAAGCGGCCCCGTAAGCAATGCCGATCCATCCGACGGCCATCGTGGACCCCGCCGCGCGCATCGCGGAGAGCGCCGAGATCGGACCCTACTGCGTCGTGGGCGCCGAAGTGGAAGTGGGCGCGCGGACGCGGTTGATGGCGAGCATCTTCGTCGAGGGCGTTACCAGCATCGGCGAAGACAACGTCTTTTACCCGTACAGCACCGTCGGCGTGGCGTCGCAGGATTTGAAATACCGCGGCGAGCGCTCCCGGACTCGCATTGGCCACCGCAATAAGATCCGCGAATTCGTCACCATTCACCGCGGCACCGAGGGCGGCGGCCTGGTGACCGCTATCGGCGACGACAACCTGCTGATGGCGTACACGCACGTGGCGCACGATGCGCAAATGGGCAGCCACATCGTGCTCGGCCATGGCGCTACGCTCGGCGGACACACCGTGGTGGGCGATTGGGCGGTGATCAGCGCCTTCAGCGGCGTCCACCAGTTCTGCCGCGTGGGCCGACACTCCATCATTGGCGGTTACAGCGTGGTGACGCAGGACGTGCTGCCGTTTTCCAACACCGTGAGCGAGCGCCCCATCAAGGTTTTCGGCGCCAATCGCGTGGGACTGGAGAGACGCGGCTTTGAAACCGCCGCGGTGGAATCGCTGCAGACCGCGTTCCGCCTGCTGACGCGTTCGCAGCTCAATACGACTCAGGCGATCGAACGCATTCGCGCCGAGGTGCCCCCTTGCGCCGAAGTGGACGAGCTGATCGATTTTATCCGCACGTCCGAACGCGGCGTTATCAAGTGAGTGAGGGCGGCTGCTCCGCACGCCATTCTGCCGGCTCAGGGACGACTACGCGAACGTTAATTCACCACTGCAAATGGAACGCTTGCCGCAACGTCCGCCCATTCCAGTCGCAGCGTTCCGGTGTTGCCGCCTGCGGCATTCACCGAGAATTTCATAGTCTCCCGGGGAACGGATGGATGACCGGTCGTCATCGCAACACGGCCCAGATCCTGTTCCTTATGGTAGACCTGCGCCGCGGCGCCTTTCTCCTTGCTGACAATGAGCTGCCACCCTTTCGGGTCGAGCAGCACGAACAGCGTGTATTGGCCCGGCGGAACGGCAAGGGCGCCGAGTTTGAGGGCGGCATTGGTATAGAGCGTGGTGGGGCTGCCGGCGCCGGCGCGCCAAACGGTATTCGGTTGCAGCAGCGCGCCCGTCCCGCCGAAAACGGTGCGTCCGTTGGCCGATGCGGCTTTGTATTTCACCACGATGGTCTTGCCGCCGATGGTGGCCTCAGCCTCGGCGGGGGTTCTGGAAATAGGCTGGGCAAGCCCGAGGGAACTTGCGGCGACGGCCACGAAGGCGGAGATAATTGCTCGATTCATAAATGATAAGAAGCTCTAACACTCAGTATATGATTTTCGGCCGCGGCGCGGATTGCAGTCATCCGTTCACTCACCCGCGCCCCCAGTTTGCGGCCGGATGCCTTTGCCGGGATGGAGCGCGCCACTCTCGCCACACTGGATTTCCGCTACTCTCCCGAAGCCTGGCGCCATCCCCACGCTATTCCGACCCTGGTCCGAAGCCGCGACCACCTATTTCGTGTGCGACTCTGGCCGATTCGACGGATCCGAGGCAATCGGCCTTTATTACCTTGTGGACAGTGACACGATCCGGATGATTCGCATTCTGCACCGCTAGCGGGATGTCAGACGCATTGTCGAACGAGAAGGCTGAAGCGTCGGTGAATGCGCATCATTGGCCGCGTTCAGTCGTTGCGCGGTTTTCCGTCTGGTCTGCATAATCGACGGTGTCGCAGATGTTTTCCAAAACCTGATATCCGCCCTCTCTCTCCCACCCTAAAGGCAAGAAACGTGCGAGAGTAGTTACTCGTGACCATTCACTCGATGCTGCCAGAGCATCGTCGCATGATAGAAAGTGTCGCCAGGCGAAAACATGGCCAGCGGTGGGGCTGATGTCCATCACCTTCCACCCCCAACCCGGCACAGTCCTGATATGCGACTTCTCCACGGGCTTTCAGCCGCCGGAGATGGTGAAGCGCCGGCACATCGTTGTCGTTTCCCCGCGCCGCCGCCACCACTCAGGCCTGTGCCTGGTGGTTCCGTTCAGCACCGTCGCCCCCGATCCGGTTGAAGCCTTCCATTACTTGATTCCCGTGGGAGCTTATCCGTTCTTTCACCCGCTGCGGGATGTGTGGGCCAAGGGTGACATGCTCACCTGCGTTGGGTTCCGCCGATTGGACCGTGTCCTCATGAACGGCCGGTACGTTGCCCCCAGTTTGCAGCCGGACGACTTCGCCGCGATTCAGCGCGCCGTGCTCGCCGCACTGGAAATCCGCACCCCTTGACAGCGGGGTATAATGAGGGTGTTCCCGCTCTGCCGTAAGGCATCGGGCTTGCAGAATTCACACCCCGGCTGGCTTCGGCTTACCGGGGTGTTTGCTTTTCGGGGCGACGGCCGAACGTGAAGTCAGCCAAATACAAGGCCAGGATCTAGCAGGTTTCGCCAGACCCAGTCCGCCTCCGTTTCGGAAGCGAACGCCATTCCAGGCCATCCGCAGTTTCGACGAATTCCCACGTCAGAAGCATGGCCGAGAAGGTTTCGAGTCACAGTCATTCGCCGTTACTGCGTTCCAAAATTGCGTGCCCGCCACCAGGAGTATCGCTCAACCAACAATCTTGTGCCGGCCACGGCTAGACTAGCTGTTCCTCAAGTTCGCCCAAGACGTTGCCACGCTATACTTAACTTTAGACACCACTTGCCGCAACTGCATGGCTGAAATAGGCGTTCTCTGGCTGCGCGTCGCCGCTGCCCTCTATTCCCTGGGCCTGCTCCACGCTATTCTGACCCTGGTCCGGCGCCGCGACAGCATCTTTCGCGTAGCACTCACCGCCTTCGGCCTGGGCGCCGTCTTCCATCTGGTATCCATAGTCGACGATGGCATCGCCTCCAACCGCTGCCCCATCGCGAACTTCTATGAAACGCTCTCCATGTGCGCGTTTCTCATCGTGCTGCTCTATCTTTTTGTGCAGTGGCGCTACAAACTATCGAGCCTCAGCGTCTTCGTCTTCCCGCTGGTCTTCGTCATGTCGCTGGTGGCTACGTTCGGCAATCCTGTGGCCCCCTGGCCCAGCCCCGCGCTACGCAATGCCTGGCTCACGCTGCATATTGTGCTGGCGCTGCTGAGCTATGCCGCGCTGGTGCTGATGGCCCTGGCGTCGCTGCTCTACCTGTTCCAGGAACGCGAGCTGAAGAACAAGAAATCGCGCAAGTCGCGCTTGTGGTTGCCCGCGTTGGGGACGCTCGACGAAGTTATTTTCAATTCCATGGCAGCCGGTTTCACCCTGATCACGCTGGCGGTGATCGCGGCCAGCACATGGGCATTCATCGAACATAAAACCGGGTGGATCCGGCAGCCTTCCATCGCGCTTTCTTTCTTCACCTGGGGAACCTTCCTGGTGCTGGTTTTTCTGCGGACCACGGCCGGCTGGCGTGGACGCAAAGCGGCCTTTGTGACCATCGTCGTGCTCGGTTGCTCGGCGCTTACCTGGGTGGCGCACGCGCGCCTGGGCGCGATGCTGATGAAACAATGAAGCTGCTTGTCACAGGTGTCAGCCATAAGACGGCGCCCGTCGCGGTTCGGGAATCGCTGGCTTTCCGCGAGGAATCGCTGCCGGTCTCCCTGGCCGATTTGAAAGCCCGCGGCGGCGTGTCCGAGGCCATGATCCTCTCCACCTGCAACCGCGTGGAAATCACCCTCACCACCGACGACGCATGCGACCCCGGCGCACTGGTCGATGGCTTCCTCGCCGCGCTCAAAGGCGTGGACCCACCCGCGCTCCAGCCGCACCTTTACCGGCACGAAGGCCGCGACGCCATCCATCACATCTTCCGCGTCGCCGCCAGCCTCGATTCCATGGTGGTGGGCGAGCCGCAAATTCTCGGCCAGCTCAAGGCTGCGTACGGCGCGGCCAAGGATTGCGGCGCACTCTGCGGATGGCTGGACAGCCTGATGTCTCGGGCCTTCAGCGTGGCCAAGCGCGTGCGCTCGGAAACCGGCATCGGCCAGATGGCTGTTTCCGTCAGCTACGCGGCCGTCGAGCTGGCGCGCAAAATCTTCGGCTCGCTCTCGAATCGCACCATCATGATCGTGGGCGCGGGCAAAATGTCCGAGCTCGCCGCGCGCCATCTGCGGCGCTCCGGCGCGTCGCACGTCTTCGTCACCAACCGCACGCACGAGCGCTCCATGGAAATGGCGAAGCTTTTTCAAGGCACGCCCGTCGAATATACGCGCTTCCAGAGCATGCTGCCTGAGATGGATATTGTGATCGCCTCTTCCGGGGCGCCGCATTATATTCTCACCCGCGAAGACATGCAGCGCGTCATCGCGGCGCGGCGCAACAAGCCCATGTTCCTCATCGATATCGCCGTGCCGCGCAATATCGATCCGGCCGTGAACCAGATCGACAACGTCTTCCTCTACGATATCGACGACCTGCAGGAAGTGGTCAACTCTAACCTGCGCGAGCGCCACAAGGAAGCCGAGCGCGCCGAGATCATGGTCGCCGAAGAAGTGGACCGTATGATGGCGCGTCTTAAAGTGGCCGAAGTGACGCCCGCCATCGTGCAGATTCAGGAACAGCTCGAGCGCATACGCGCCGCGGAGATCGACAAGGTGCGCCGCAAGTACGGGCCGTTTACTCCGCAGCAGGAAGAGGCCATGGAAGCCCTCACCCGCGGTATCGTCAATAAAGTGGCGCACGGACCCATCTCCGAATTACGGCAGCAAGCCGGCAAGCCCGATGGCGCGCCCGTGGTCGCAGCCATTCGAAAGGCGTTCCATCTGCAGGACTGATGCCGCTCACCATCGCTTCCCGAGGCTCGCAACTCGCGCTATGGCAGGCCCGATGGGTCTCCGGCCGCCTCACCGCGCTGGGCCATGCGTGCCATATTGAAATCATCAAAACCACCGGCGATAAAATCACCGATGTGCCGCTAGCACAGGTTGGCGGCAAGGGTTTATTCACCAAGGAGATCGAAGAGGCTCTGCTTGATGGCCGCGCCGATCTGGCCGTACACAGCCTGAAAGATCTTCCCACGGAATTGCCCGCCGGCCTGGCCCTCGCGGCCGTGCCCGAGCGCGAGGATCCGCATGACGCCGTAGTGGGCCGCAAGCTGGCGGACCTGCCTCCCGGCGCTACCGTGGGAACCAGTTCGCTCCGCCGCGCCGCGCAATTGCGGCGCCTGCGTCCCGACCTGAACATCGAATCGATTCGCGGCAATCTCGATACGCGCTTGCGCAAACTCGACGAAGGCCGCTACGACGCCATCATGCTCGCCGCCGCCGGATTGAAGCGCCTCGGCTGGGAGGCTCGCATCGCGGAGATTCTGCCGGCGGAAACCATGTGCCCTGCCGTCGGGCAAGGCGCATTGGCCGTCGAAACGCGCGCCGGCGGCGCTGGATGGGATGCATGCGCCACGCTCGATCACTCAGCGACGCATTCGGCCGTCGCCGCCGAGCGGGCGTTCTTGCGCGCGCTAGGCGGAGGCTGCCAGGTCCCCATCGGCGCGGCCGCCACCGTCGCGGGCGCGCGCCTCCATCTGATGGGATTGGTAATCGCGCCGGACGGCTCGGCGTTAGTCCGCGGCGAGCATGAAGGCAGGGTCGAAGACGCCGAAGCCATCGGCGCCGGGTTAGGAGCGAAGCTCTTAGAACAAGGCGCGCGCGCCATCCTGGAAGGGAGTGGACAGTAGGGCGGACCCCCTGGTCCGCGCGGGTCCCCCTGGACCCGCTCTTCGCCTTACGCCGAAGCCGGCGCCGGCGCCGAAAGATGCTTTATGACCACCGCCAAAGTCTACCTGATCGGCGCGGGCCCAGGCGACCCCGAGCTCATCACCGCCAAGGGCCGCCGCTTACTACAAGAAGCCGACGCCGTCCTCTACGACAATCTGGCCAATGACGCACTGCTCGCCCTTGCGCCCGAGCATGCCGAGCGCATCTACGTCGGCAAGAAGAAATCCGTCCACGCGTTCACCCAAGAGGAAATCTGCGCCATGCTCATCGAGCGCGCCCGCCGTGGTTCGGTCGTGGTGCGCCTCAAAGGCGGCGACCCGTTCATCTTCGGGCGCGGCGGCGAAGAGGCCGAAGCCCTGGCCGATGCCGGCATCCCGTTCGAAGTCGTGCCGGGCGTCACCACGCCGCTCGGCATCGCGGCTTACACCGGCGTCCCGTTGACCCACCGCGAGCACACTTCGGCCGTGACCTTCGTGACCGGCCACGCCGTAGACGCCATCGATTGGGACCGCGTGGGCATGTCGGAAACGCTGGTGATCTTCATGGGCCTCACCACGTTTCCGCAAATCGCGCGCGCGCTGATCGAGCGCGGGCGCGCGCCCGAAACGCCTGCCATGGCCGTCCGCTGGGCCACGCGGCCCGATCAGGAAACCATCACCGGCACACTGGCAACGCTGCCGGCGCTGATCGAGCGGAACAAAATGAAGCCGCCCGCCACCATCGTCGTGGGCGAGGTGGTGCGTCTGCGCGAGAAGCTGAATTGGTTCGAGCGCCTGCCGCTTTTCGGCCAGCGTATCGTCATCACCCGTGCGAAAGCGCAGGCGGACGCGCTGGCGTCGAAACTGGCAGCGCTGGGCGCGGAGGCCGTCGAGCTGCCCACCATCGAGATCCGCGCCGCCGCCGATTACGTCCCGCTCGACCGCGCCATCGAGCGCCTGTCCGGCTATGACTGGCTGATCTTCACCAGCGCCAACGGCGTCAAGTTCTTCCTGGAGCGCCTGGACCGCTCCGCCGCCGACCTGCGCGCGCTCCGCGCCAGAATTTGCGCCATCGGCCCCGCCACGCGCGCAGCCATCGAAGCCCTGCACCTGAAAGTCGATGTGATGGGGAAGGAGTATGTCGCCGAAGGACTGCTCGAAGCCTTGAAGCGCCACGAGTTGGCCGGCCAGCGCGTCCTATTGCCGCGTGCCGCCGTGGCGCGCGACCTGGTCCCGGCGGAACTGGCGCGCCGCGGCGCCGTGGTGGATGTGGTAGAGGCCTATCGGACCGTCATGCCGGAATCGGCCGCGGAGCGGGCGCGCGAAATCTTCAGCGCGCCGCACCGCCCCGATTGGATCGCCTTCACCAGCTCATCCACCGTGCAAAACTTCGCCGCAGCGGCGGGCGTGCAGTTCCTTCACAACGTGCGCGTGGCGTCCATCGGCCCAATTACTACGCAGGCGGCGCGCCACTTAGGCATCGAAGTGACTGCCGAGGCGCCGCAGTACACCATTGACGGCCTGGTAGCTTGTATGGCCAGTCTGACCCCGCCACCTCGGCCCTAACTTTCATGCTCTGTGGGGCGGCCAGTCCTGGCAACACTTGTGGGTCCACTTGTGGCTCCACTTGTGGCTCCACTGCTAATACACGCACACCCGCTACGGTCCTGCCGCAACCGTCACTGCCCAAGTGCCAAGGGGCGGCACGGGAAAGTGGTTAGAGTTAGAGCGGCGCCGCGCCGAGTTGTTGCCCACCGCGTACTTCCACTTCACACTCCCCCAGCCCATCGCCGCTATCGCCTTTTATAACAAGGAGGTCGCCTATCACTTGTATTGCGTCGTTCCCCCGGCGGCCTGTCCCCAGACCACAACCAATGCATAAGCGGACGCCGCCGCTTCTTTCTCCAGGTCAAGGTCCTCAGCAGCGTTTTCCGCCGTCTCTTCCTGGAGGCTCTGGCAGAAGCTTATGCCGCCGGTAAACTCCAGTTCTTCGGCGATCTGGAACCGCTCCGCGACCCGCTAGCTTTGCCCGCTACCTGGTTCCATGGAAAAAGAAAGACTGGGTGATTTACGCCAAGGCTCCCTTTGGCGGACCGCGACAGATGCTGGAGTATCTGGGCCGCTATACCGATCGCGTGGCCATTTCCAATCGCCGCCTGCTGCAGTTGGAAGATGGCCGAGGCTCCTTCCAGTGGAAAAACTGCCGCGAAGAGCGGCAGCAAAAGGTGATGACCGTTTCCGCCGAAGAGTTTATCCGCCGCTTCCTGCAGCGTGCGCTTCCGCCCGGCTTCCAACGCATTCGCTACTACGGCTTCCTGGCCAACTGCCGCCGCGCCGCCAAACTGGATCTCTGCCAAAACTTGCTGGCAACGGTGTGCTCCCTGCTGCTTCCTCAGCCCGCCGATTACCGCGATTTTCGGGCGGCGCTCACTGCCGGCAACCTCCGGCTGTGCCCGCAATGCGGGATCGGCGCGCTGATGCAGATGCAAATAATCCCGCTGTATTCCGGCTCCGTTCCGCTCCGCGCGGACAGCTCATGACGCCCTTTGGCTGGAACCCGCAATCACGCCAGCGCTGCCTTCCAGCAGGGCGCGGTTTTCCGGCATTTTAGGCCGCGAAACCGATGAAACCTTTATCGGTCACGCGAAATCGCAAAATATTTCCACTCATAGATACACTAACTTACCAGTCAACTTACTCTAACTGCCCCTTACCTCCGTACTAACTTAGTATCGGTAAACAAAATATCATGTCTTCACTTAGAAGAGTTCAATCATCGAAAGCCAACGGCGCCCTCTCTAAAGGCCCCTCCACTGCGGGGGGAAAGCTCCGCTCCTCGCATAACGCCGTCACGCACGGCCTCTGCGCCACCTGTCTCGTACTCGACGACGAATCGCGCGAGCATTTCTTCACTCTCCTGCAGCAGCACGTCGACCGCTTCCCGCCCGCCGGCGAGGTCGAGTTCGGCATGATCGAGGCAATGACCGCCGCCCGCTGGCGCCAGCGCCGCGCCTGGTCCATCGAGACCCGCATGTTCATACGCACATGGGCCGCCCCGCCGACGGCGAAACGCTCGACCGCACAGTGGACGCCTTCGACGTCATGGCGGCCGCGCGATTTTTTATCCCTGTTGCAACGCTACGAAACCCGTCAACATCTCGTGTATCAGAGGGCCCCCGCCGGACCGTCCGTTGCTACTCCCGACGCGGGGCCCCAACCAAATGCGCCTGCAGCCGGTGGGTCAGACCGCCGCCTCCGTGGTCTGTCGGCCGTTGGTTCGCCATGCGCCAGTCAATCGGCCGCGAATGCGTCCAAACCCGCAGCTTGTTATCCTTTAGCTTCACCCAAACTTCATACAGGAGAAACCATGGCAGTCAAAATAGCAATCAACGGCTTCGGCCGCATCGGCCGTAACGTCGTTCGCGCCGGCCTGCACCGCGCCGACGTCGAATTCGTCGCCGTCAACGATCTAACCGATACCAAAACCCTCGCCCATTTGCTCAAGTACGACTCCGTCCTCGGACGCCTCGACGCGGAAGTCCACTCGGATGCAGATTCCATCACCGTCGGCGGCAAGAAGATCAAGGTCTTCGCCTCCAAGGATCCCGCGCAACTCGACTGGACCTCCGTCGGCGCGCAAGTCGTGGTCGAATCCACCGGCAAATTCACCGACGCCAAGGATGCCGCCAAGCACCTGCAAGGCACGGTCAAGAAGGTCATCATCTCCGCGCCCGCCAAGAACGAGGACATCACCATCGTGCTCGGCGTCAACCAGCGCGACTACGACCCAGCCAGGCACCACATTATTTCCAACGCCTCTTGCACCACCAACTGTCTCGCGCCCGTGGCCAAAGTCCTGCACGAAAAGTTCGGCATTGAGAAGGGATCCATGACCACCATTCACAGCTACACCAACGATCAGAACGTGCTCGATTTCCCTCACAAGGATCTGCGCCGCGCCCGCGCCGCCGCCATCAACATGATCCCCACCACCACCGGCGCCGCCAAGGCCATGGCGCTGGTCATGCCTGAACTGAAAGGCAAGCTCGACGGCTACTCCATGCGCGTCCCCACGCCCGACGTATCGGTGGTCGATCTGGTCGCGCTGCTCAAGAAGAACACCACCGCCCAGGAAATCAACGCGGAGTTGAAATCGGCCGCCGAAGGCGAGCTCAAAGGCATCCTCGCCTACACCGAAGATCCCGTAGTTTCCACCGATATGCTGAGCAACCCCAACAGCTCCATTGTCGACGCCGATCTCACCAAGGTAGTGGGCGGCAATTTAGCGAAAGTGGTCGCCTGGTACGACAACGAGTGGGGCTACAGTTGCCGCGTGGTAGACCTGGCCTTATTCCTTCTGTAGCGCGGGCCCACGGCCTGCGTCTTCCGAGCCGCTCGCCGTTCGCCGGTAGCGCCGGCGGTCTTGCCGCCGGTGTTTTCTCCCCGGCGGCATACGGGTGCTTCCAGGCTAAGCTGTCAACATAAGCGAACTAATCGTTACCCTGGAGGGAACTAGTTTCAAAAGTGCACGTGCAACGTCTTTTCCTCATTGCTGGACTTCTGCTGGGTCCCTGGCTGCTGTCCGGGACCCAGCAAAGTGGCTCTGTCCGGGCCGCGGACCTATTCATTCCAGGCGCCACAATCACGGCCACTCCGGCGGCAACCGGGCCCAGTGCCCAGGCCGGCGCCGCAGCAGCGGCCACATCTGCCAGCGCCAAAGTCATCGCCTATACGGATGAAAGCGGCCGCTATTCGCTCGATTTGACCCCCGGCGTCTGGGACATCACTATCGAAATGTTCGGCTTCACGCCCTTGCACGAACAGGTGACTATCGGCGCGGAACCCGTCTACAAAAATTGGACGCTGGTAGTTCCGCGCATCAACGGCGCCGTTCAAACCGGGGCGGCCGATCTTGTCAATCCAACCGCGGGACGGCGCGGCGGACGCGGTGGACGCGGCGGGCAGTTCGGTGGTCGTGGCGGGTTCGGACGCGGCGGCCAAGGCGGCCAGGGCGGCGATAACGCGCCAGGACCCGGCCGAGGCGGCGGCGCCAACGGACAGACCAACACTCAGGCCAACGCACAGACGAACGGACAGACCGGCACGCCGGCCGGCGGCCGCGGTCAACCCCAGCTAGCCTACCAGAACATGTCCGTCACCGCGACCGCAGCGGGCCAGCAGGATTTGGCCGCGGCGGGAGATTTCACTTCACAAGCCGATGCCAATAACGCCGACGCCAACGAATCCCTGATGGTGATCGGCAGCAGCAGCGGCGGCCTCGGCGCCGCGGCGGATGAACAGGCCCGGCTAGACCGCTTGGCCGGACGCGGCGGTCCTGGCGGACCGGGAGGAATCCTCGGCGCCAGCGTCGGCGATACCGCCTTCAACGGCGCCATCAACGGCGGCACGGATGGCCTCGGCATGGGTGCATTCGGCGCTGCCGGCGCCAACACCGGATTCGGCGCCGACACTAACGGCGGCTTTGGTGGCCGCGGCGGTGGAGGCGGTGGCGGCGGAGGTGGTGGCGGTGGTGGTGGAGGTGGCGGCGGCGGTGGTGGAGGTGGCCGCGGAGGTCGTGGCGGCGGTGGTGGAGGTGGCGGCGGACGCGGTGGCGCGCGCGGCGGAGCCGGTCCGTTCAATGGCCAGTTCGCCACATTCGGCAACCGGCGGCGCGACCGGCCAACCTATCACGGCTCGGTCTTCGGCACGTTCCAGAACTCGGCGCTCAACGCGGCGCCGTATGCGCTCAATGGAGAAACCATAGCTAAGCCTTCCTCTAATAACGAGTCTTTCGGCTTCAATATCGGCGGCCCGCTGCGCATTCCCAAGCTGGTGGATTGGGAGCGCGCCAACTGGTATCTCAATTACACCGGCCGGCGCGCGCGCAGCGCCAGCGATTCGGTTTCCACGGTGCCCACATTGGCGGAGCGCAGCGGGAATTTCTCCGGGGCCTTCGTCGGATCAAACCCTGTCGAAATATACGACCCGCTGAACAACGCGCCGTTTCCGGGGAATATCATTCCCACTTCGCGCATCAATCCGGCGTCGCTAGCGCTGCTGCAATACTATCCCCTGCCCTTGTATAGCGGAATCGTTCAGAACTATTCCATTGCGCCATCCCAGCCAAGCGCCAGTAACTCCATCTCCCTGCGCTTGGTGATGCCGCTGCCCACTAATAGAGACAGCATCAGCTTCAACATTCAGTACCAGAAGAGCGATTCCACCGCCACGACTCTCTTCGGGTTTAAGGACCCTACCAACGGTTACGGCACCAGTGAGACAGCCACCTGGAGCCATAGCTTTAAGCCGCGCTTCAACAACAATGCTTCGCTCGCCTTCAGCCGTAATGTGAGCAAGACCGTGCCCTACTTCTCGGGCCGCACGGACATCGAACAGGAACTTGGCATCGTGGGTCCGGACACCACCTCTGTCGATTGGGGCCCGCCCACTCTTTCCTTCACTAACTTCGGCAGTCTCAGCGACGGAACCTACTCGCTGACTCGCGGCCAGACCGTCAATTTCACCGACACTATCACTTACGTCGTGCGGCGCAAGCATAATCTAAGCTTCGGCTTTGGCTACCGCCGCATGCAGAATAACGCGCTTTCCTACGCTAACTCGCGCGGCAATTTCAGCTTCAGCGGCTTACTCACCAGCGAGATTGTCAACGGCCAGCCGGTCGCCAATACGGGCTTCGATTTCGCCGATTTTCTCTTAGGCTATCCGGCGTCGAGCTCCCTGCGCATCGGTAACTCGAATAACTACTTCCGCGGATGGGCCACTAACGCGTACGCGCAGGACGATTATCGCGTGGCCCCCGGTCTTACACTCAATCTGGGGCTGCGCTACGAATATTTCGCGCCTTACACGGAGTTATACGGGCATCTGTCGAATCTGGATATCAATTCCACCATGACTCAGGTCGCCATAGTGACTCCGGGCATGTCCGGACCTTATAGCGGAAAGTTTCCCACCAGCCTCGTCGAACCGGAACCGCACAATTTCTCGCCGCGCCTGGGCTTCGCGTTCCGGCCTTCCCAGAAACGCAGCCTCGTATTCCGCGGCGGCTACAGCATTTTCTATAGCGGTTCCCCGTATAGCTCCATCGCCACCCAGTTGGCCGCCCAGCCGCCATTCGCCACCACCGGATCTCTCAGCACCAGCCTTACCGATCCGCTCACTTTGCAGAACGGCTTCCCCTCGCAGCCCTCCACCATCACCAGCACATTCGCCATCAACAAGAATTACAAACTGGCCTATGCGCAGACGTGGTCCTTCGCCATTCAGCAGACTTTGCCCTCAAACACCATCGTCGAGCTGGAATACATCGGCACCAAGGGGACGGACCTTGGCGTGGAACTGGCGCCGAACCAGTTGCCGCCGGGAGCTTCCGCGCTTTCCTCAACCTCGCAACTGCTCATCAGCAACGCGTCCAACTTCCTCTACCAGACCTCTACGGGCGATTCCATCTTCCACGCCGGCCAGGTTCGCATCACGCGGCGCTTCTCGCGCGGCATGTCGCTTCTCGCCCTCTATACTTTTTCGAAATCCATCGACGACGCCTCCAACTTCACCGGCCTCGGCGGCACCGTAGTGCAGAACCCCGACGACATCAGCGGCGAGCGCGGCTTATCGTCTTTCGACCAGCGCAACCGTTTTTCGCTGACCTATACGCTCTCTTCGCCGGTCGGGGTCCACGGCTTCTGGCGCAACGGCGATTGGAAAACCAAGACGTTTTCGGGCTGGACGCTGAATGGCACGTTCACGGCTAATTCGGGGACGCCGCTCACCGCTCTGCTCGGCGGCAACCTCACCAACTCCCGCGGCACCGGGGCAGTGGGCCAACTTCGCCCCAACGCCACCGGCGAATCCATCAATGCCCCCGATGAACCCTATTTCAATCCTCTGGCATTCGCCGCGCCTATCGCCGGCGATTACGGCAATGCGGGCGTAGCCACCATTCCGGGCATCTTCACCACCAGCCTGAATGCGACTCTGAACCGGGCGTGGCGATTCGGCGATGGGCGCCAAACCCTGCAATTGCGCCTCGCCGCCACCAACGCCATGAATCACGTGCAGATCACCAGCTTCGGAACCACCATCGACACCGAGACCTACGGATTACCGACGGCCGCTTCCGCGACGCGCACCGTTACACTAACATTGAGGTACAGTTTCTAATGCTACACGGAATGTGGGACAGGCGTCCTGGCCTGTCTTTGCTCGGAGTAGTAGTCGCACTCCTTGCGCTGGCTGCGTCAGGCCAACAGCAGCAGGCGCCCCAACAGCAGCCACCCGCTCCAGCCGCCCAACAGCAACAGCCGCCCGCCTCCGCCGACACCCCCAACGTCACATTCACCAGCAATTCTAATCTGGTGATCGTCGACGTCACCGTGAAAGAACCTAAGACCGGCAAACCCATCGAGGGCCTGAAGCCATCCGACTTCATTTTGCTCGAAGACAATAAGCCGCAGAAGATCTCCACCTTCGAATTCCAAAAGCTCGCCGTCGATCCCGAGCCTCCCGAGGCCCCGCCGTCTCTCGAAGATCAGCACGCGCTGCCCGAAGACCCCAAGACCACCATCAGTCTGCCCTCGCACAAGCAGATCCAGTATCACGACAAGCGCCTTCTGGTGCTCTTCTTCGATTTCTCGAACATGCAAATTCCGGAGCAACTTCGCGCGCAGGACGCCGCGCTGCACTACGTCAACACGCAGATGACCGAGTCCGATCTGATGGCCATTCTGATCTACACGACGGTGGTTCAGGTGAAGACCGATTTCACCGCCAATCGCGAGCAGCTCGAAGGCGTCATCAAGGCCTTCCCCATCGGCGAGATGAGCGAGATGGCCGCCCTGGCCGATACCGGCGACGTCAATAACCAGGATACCGGCGCGGCGTTCGTCGCCGACGAGACCGAGTTCAACATATTCAACACCGATCAGAAGCTGGCCGCCATCGAGGACGTGGTCCATAAGCTCTCGGCCCTTCCGGAAAAGAAAGTGCTCGTCTATATCACCAACGGCATCAGCAAGACCGGCATCGAGAATCAGGCCCAGTTGGAAGCTTCCATCAACGCCGCGGTCAAGGCCAACGTGGCCATCTATCCCATTGATGCGCGCGGTTTGATGGGCGACCCTCCGGGCGGCGGCGCCAGCACGGCCGCCTCGCGTGGAACCGGCGTTTACAACGGATCGGTCTACAATTCGCAGCGCGCCGCCATCAACGATTCGCAGGAGACGCTTTCCACTCTGGCCTCCGAAACCGGCGGCAAGGTCTTCCTCGATTCCAACGACCTTTCGCTCGGCATCGTGCAGGCCAAGAACGAATTTCGCAGCTATTACATCCTCGGCTATTACACCACCAACGGCAAGTTGGATGGCAAATACCGCAACATTTCGGTGAAGCTGGCCAACAAGAATATCAACGCCAAGCTGGATTTCCGCCACGGCTATTTCGGCGACAAAGTCTGGGGCAAATTCACCGGCGCCGATAAAGAGCAGCAGTTGCAGCAGGCCATGTCTTCTCCCGATCCGCAGACGGATTTGCCGCTGGCTCTCGAAGCCGATTATTTCCGCATCTCGCCGGTAGCCTACTTCGTGCCCGTCTCCGTCAAGATACCCGGGTCCGTGATTGAGCTGGCCGAAAAGCGCAATGGCGGCGAAACCGAATTCGATTTCGTCGGCCAGGTGATCGACGAGCGCAAGCACATCGTCGCCAAGGTCCGGGATTTCATCAAGGTCAAGTTGGGATCGAGCGACACCGAAAAACTGGCCACGCGCAACTTCCATTACGACGCCGGCTTCACGCTGGCCCCCGGCCGCTACCGCATCCAGTTCCTGGTGCGCGAAAACCAGTCCGGCAAGATGGGCACGTTCGACGCCCGCTTCGTGGTGCCCGATCTAGCCGCCGATTCCATGCTGCTCAAGACCAGCTCGGTGATCTGGAGCAACCAGCGCGAGCAGATCAAGGCCGCCGTCGGCGCCGCCGAACACGCTCCGCGCCGGCAGACCAGCGCCGATCCTCTGATCTCGGGCGACGAGAAGATTGTCCCCAACATCACCAAGGTTTTCCGCCGCAGCCAGAACATGTACATCACCTTCGACGTCTACGATGCGCTGCCGGACCCGGATAACCCGCGCGCGCGCCGCGTGGCGGTGAGCATGAGCCTCTTCAACCAGAAGGGACAGAAGGCGTTCGAAGCCGGCCCGCTGAAGGCCACGCAAGTCGTTTCCACCAGGCCCAACGCAGTGCCCGTCCAGTTGCTGGTCCCGTTGAAGTCTCTCGCGCCCGGCCACTACACGTGCCAGATCAACGTGATCGACGAAGTGGGCCGTAAGTTCGCATTCCCCCGCGCCGCGATGGTAGTCCAGTAACGCGGGGCCATGGCCTGCGCATTAGCTTATACGGAAGTCAGTTTGTGATGTCAGAGAAGGCCTACGACAGGCACGTAGAACAACTCTTTGACGTGCTTAACCGAGTAACCACTGCGTTGCGGCAAGCTGACATTGAATACCGCGTGATCGGCGGTATCGCAGCTTACTTACACGTCGCAGAACATGATGAGTTGGCGGCGCGCATGACTCGGGATATCGATCTCTCGGTAAATCGCCGGGATCTCGATCAGATCGCCGAAGCTGTGCGTCCCTACGGTTTCATGCTTCGTCACGACGCAGGCATTGCGCTTGTAGATGCCGCGAAGCCCAGCGCGCGAAGCGCAGTGCACTTGGTGATCGCGGGCGAAAGGGTCCGGCCCACGGATATCGCGCCGATACCGGAGTTCTCGCCGCCCGTCGAAACTTCTGAAGGCATCCTGCTCGTGCCGGTCGCCGACTGTTGCGGATGAAGCTCACCAGCTTCCTGCCCGGCGAGTTACTCGCACGATTGGCGGAAGTTAGAGAGATGCGGTAGCACTTACAAAGGCTCGAGTGACCAGACGGGGAACGTTAGTACTTACATTCAGTTCGGCGGCTAACTCGACATCCAGGCGGAAGCCGCGCTCGATCAGTTCCTTACCTGAACTCGAAGCCCGTAGCGTCTCGCCAAGATCTTCACGAAAGTGACGGAAAGCCCCTGCCGCGAGTGAGGCTTCCGGCGAGCGCGTACCCGGACAAGCGTCGATAACCGCGCCGGCGCCGATCCAATCCTCGACGCTCGGCCGTAACTCGCCGGTGGACCACATTTCGCCGGCGGGAATGACAGCGACTGTCGAGCCAACGCGAGCCGCGGTCTGAGCTACCGCCGCCGCGTTCCGAAGACAGCCCGCGAGCACAACGGGATGATCTACCGCAAAGGACAAAGCGGCCCCATTGGGCGAAGGCAGCGCCAGTCGATAGCCATTCGGGAGGCTTCGCAATGATGCCGGCGATAGCGAGAAACCACTGCCGCGGTCCGGCGATGCCAGCTCCGCATCGAGCGACTCGGCATAACTCGCCGCCGATTCTCCCTTGAGCGGATAGGGAAAAACCGCGCCGCCTCGGGCGGTTGCAATATCGATCGCCGTAGTAAAGGAGAGGACATCGACGATCACAACCACATCCGAGACTGGACCAAGCGCTCTGAGCCCGGCAAGTCCCCACTCACAACGAACCTGGAACTCCGCCTGATCGAATGTCACACACTCAGGATAACTGCGAAAGTGCGCCAGATTCTTGCGGTTTCCCTTACGGTCGCAGGCGCGGCGCTCTTACTGTGCGTCCAACTTGGTAGCGTAATATCCCTTACGCGCTTGCGCCTTCAAGTCTTTGTTCGCCATCTTGACGTCGAGTTTGCGGTACGACCCGTCTCTCGCCTCGTTGGTCGGCGTGTATCCGATAGCGTACTGGGTTCGCATCTCGTCCTGCAGCTCTTTGAAGACTTCGTCCAGCGGATGCCGGCCGTCCACCCTGAACACGTGCCCGCCGGTCGCATCCGACATCTTGTGCAGGGCCGCCTCCCCGCCTCCGCCGAAACTCAGACCGCCGAACCGTGAATAGAATCCCCGGTCCTCATACAAGATGCTGTAGATCACCGCGTCCGATTTCTGCGCCGCTTCGATCGCTTCTTCGATGGGAAGCTTGCTGCCCTCATCCACCCCATCGGTAATCACCACGATCACTTTCCGGCCGACTTCCTGCTTCAACTTCTCCGCCGAAGCCAGGTACACCGCGTCATAGAGCACCGTGCCGCGCGGCTGTCCCACCGTCGGCACCGGCCCCGGACCGAGGCCGCCCACCGGCGCGCTCAGACGCAGCTGGTTGAGCCCTTCATTGAGCAGCCGTATCGAGTTGGTGTAGTCCTGCAGCAACTCCGACTCCTCGCCGAACATCAGCAGAAACGCCTCGTCCTTCTTGCCCAGCACCTGGGAGAAAAACTGCGACGCCGCGTTGCGCTCAATCCCGATCAGGTTTACCTGGCTGCCGCTGGTATCCACCAGCATTCCGATGGTGAGCGGCAGATCCGTTTCGCGCGTGAAATACTTGATGGTCTGCGGCTTGCCGTCTTCGAAGATGTTGAAATCCTGCTTGTCCAGATGCGGCATCAGCGTGCCTTTTTTATCGCGGACGGAGGCCAGGATGTTGACGACGTTGACATCCACTTTGATAGTGGCAGGAGCGTCGTCCACGGGTCTTTGCGGCTGTTGCTGCGCGCACAGCCCGACCGTTAGGGCGAAGAGGATGAGTTTACGCATGCCGGTACAATAGGGGTGACGTACCCCCGCGCGTAATTGTTTCAACATGAAAAAGGCCATTTTACACCTCAAACGGTCCGACCCGGTGCTTGCCGCGATTATCGGACGCGTCGGAGAATATAGTATCCGATTTCGCGAGCCGGATTTCGAAACTCTGGTCAAATCCATCGTCTCCCAACAGCTTAGCGGACGCGTCGCCACCGTAATCTTCGGCCGCCTTTCGGACGCTGTGGGCGGCAAAATGACGCCCGCCAGCATTCTCAATCTGCGCCCTTCGCGCATGCGCAAGCTAGGTCTTTCGGGGTCGAAAACCGCTTACATCCGCGATCTTGCCCGCCACGCCCGCGATGGGAGCGTGGTTTTTGAAGAGCTTGCCGGCCTGCCGGATGAAGAGGTGATCGCCCGCCTTACCAAGGTCAAAGGCATCGGCGTATGGACCGTCCACATGTTCCTGATGTTCGCGCTTCGCCGGCATAATGTGCTGCCCACCGGCGACCTTGGCATCCGCAACGCCATCCGCAAGGCCTATGCGCTGGAAGAGATGCCGCTGCCTAAAGACGTGGAGGCGATTGCCGCCAAGTGGCATCCCTATTGCACCGTGGCGAGCTGGTACCTGTGGCGCAGCTTGGACACGGAGGCCGAGCTGTAGCGCCGGTGCAGGCGGTGCGCCGCTGCGCTTGAAGCGCTCTGCGCGCGGCGCTCCATCTCGCGTCCCTCGCGCTGCTGAAAGGTCCATGCGTCCGCACTGACAAAGGCGCTATAGCCCAGCATCGCTATTCCCATACCGATCGGCGCGAGCGCAATCGGCTGCCGCACACTCGTCGATCCGGCCGCGATACTCATCCCGCCGTCCCGCTATGGCGCCGGAGCGGCCACGCCGCCGGCAACGTAGCCGGTGCGTGTTCGCACCAGTAGTTTCCCGTGACGCGGGTCGGTGGCAGTCACGCGGATGGAGCGATACTCGCCGGGATTCGGTAGGTTGGAGGGCGCGTAGGCAATCGTATACTGATGGCGAATATCGCGCGCCACCTGGCCGCAGATCGCGGTTACCTGATCGAGCTGCGATGGGAAAAAGGCTATCCCGCCCGTAGCTTCCGCCAGGCGCCGCAGCACTTTGGGATTGCGATCGGGGTCGTCTTCATCGAAGATCCCAATCGTATAGACGATCGCATTGGATTCTTCCGCCAGCTTCAAGACTTGCGGCAGTGTGTGGGTGCTGGCGTTGTCTCCGCCGTCGCTGATAGTGAGCAGCACCTTCTTCTCCCGGGTGGCTGTTTTCAGGTGTTCCAGAGCGTTGGCGATGGCGTCGTAGAACGCCGTCCTGCCGGTAGTCGGGGCCCTCGCAATCGCCATCTCCAGTTGCGAAGCGTCGCTGGTGAAGCGGGTTGAGGGCGGCAATCCCCATTGCACATACTCGTTGAAGTTGACGACAAACATCTCGTCCTCCGGATTGCTGGCCTGCGCGAACGCCCGCGCGGCGGCGCTCACCTGGTTGATCTTGCTACGCATGCTGCCGCTGTGATCCACCACCAGTCCCGCGCTCACCGGAACGTCCTCGTGCCCAAACTGTTTGATGGATTGCGGCGCGCCCTCTTCGTATACCCGAAAATCCTCGGCGCGCAGATCGGAAACCATGCGGCCCCGGTGGTCGGTCACGGTAGCGTGCAAAACCACCAGGTCGACGTTCACCGAGATCCGCGCGTCTTGCCCTGCCGCATCCGCCAGCGCCAGCAGAGCCAGCGCCAGCAGAAGGGCAGGCGCCAACACGGCCCCCCGCTTCTGTGTCAACCAGCACATAATCTTCGCCACGGACGCCCGGCCGTCTACCGGGTTCCCAGGGACGTCGCGCGCAGCCCCAGCCCTGCCGCCAGCAACAGCAACCCGGCCAGCAGGAGCAACGGCATCGGGCTGGCTGTCTTGGGCAGCTCGCCGGACGACGGCGCCAGGGCTACCAGCGTGCGCGCCGGCGGCGCCGGATCCGCAGTGGGTGTGGTGGGAGCCGCTATCAGAAATACCTCGGCCAGTGTCGCCTCCTCACCCGATGGCTTCTGTGCCTTGAGTTCGGCCTGTTTCATGTCAGCGACCTTCTGGCTATCCTGGTTGTGGGTCGCGGCGGCCAGATTGGTAGGCATCGAAGGAACGCTTTGCTGGCTCTGCGCAGCCAACTGAACGGCCCTTGCCTTAGGATACACAAACTGGTTACCGTAGTTGTCGCCGGGATAGAACCAGGATTTGATGGCTTCCGGCGCGCCGGCGGCCCGCTCTTCGAACGTGATCAGGGGCTTGGACGGCGGAGTCATCCGGTAATCCGCAATTGTGAGGAACGTGCCGATCAGGTGGTTCTCATCCTTGTTGTATACCAGGACAATATTCCGGTCGTTCTGTGAGTTCAGAAGCTTGAAAACGTATGTGCCCGGTAATAAGACCTGCCCGGGAATTTCGACGGGCGCGTTAAACGTAAATACCGTCTTCTTGTCCCAGTCGTCGGCATGCACAGCCGGCGCCATGGATGCGATGCAGAGAAGTGTCAAAGCCGCGATTCGTATAGTAGTCATTGGAGTCTCCTTCCGCCAGACAATTCGCACGGCATGGACCACTCCCAACGCGACGTATTTTCAATAGTATAACGGCTCTGGAGCAAGCGTGGCGTCGACATCGAGGATGGTCGCGTCGATAGGACGACTACCATTCGGGCGGCGGCGAACTGGCCTTCGCCGCCATCGATTCGCCAACTCGCTGTCCCAGTCATTTCTTGCGAGAACCGCCGGATAGGCCGGTTCGATTGCAGCCGCGAAGCCGGCCGCGCGTGAGCCTGCGTGCGCTGTCAGAAGGCCGTCAACACGGGATTCGACGAGCAGTTACAACTCTACGTTAGGCCGCGCAGCATGGGACGAACGAAAAGCGCTATTATTGAAAATTCGCTTGGCGCAGCTGCCGTCCAGCGGCGATGTGAGGCGAGCCATGACGCGGTCGAACTCCCATTCACAGAAAGCCCCGTCTGCAGTTATACGCTACGGTATCGCAGTGGGTTCTGTCGCAATCGCCCTTGGTCCGGCGCTTGTTCTGCAGCACTACAAGTTTCGCGACGTCGAGTTTCCGCTTTTCCTCTTTGCCATCGCCCTCACCGCCTGGCACGCAGGGGTGGGTCCTGCCACGTTGTCGATTGTACTGGCGAGCGTTTGCTTCGATTACTTCTTCACGGAGCCTTTCTACAGCCTCTATTTCACGTTCGACCAGCTCCCGGCCATTGTCGTCTTCGTGTGCTTCGCCTTGCTGATTACATGGTTCAGCTCCATTCGACGCCGCGTCGAAGCACAGCTTCGTCAAGCCCGCGACCAGCTCCAGCTGGAAGTGGAAGAGCGCACCCAACAAGCCAGCCTGCTCAATCTTACGCACGATACCATCTTCGTCCGCGATATGAGCGACGTTATCACCTACTGGAACCGCGGCGCTCAGGAGTTATACGGATGGGCGCCGGAGGAGGCGATTGGACAGCGCTCTCACGACCTTCTGCGCACCGTTTTTTCATCGCCGATTGACGATATTACCGGCGAGCTGCTGCGGACGGGGCGCTGGGAGGGCGAGCTCAGGCACACCAGATCCGACGGAACCGAAGTGGTGGTAGCCAGCCGGTGGTCGTTGCGGCGCGACGAACACGAGCGGCCTCTAGCCACCATGGAAACGAACAATGACATCACCGAGCGCAAGCGGCGTGAGGAGGAGATTCGCGGTCTCAACCAGGAACTCGCGCGGCGGTCCACCGAGCTCGAAGTTACCAACAAGGAGTTGGAAGCCTTCGCCTATTCCGTGTCTCACGACCTCCGCGCGCCTCTTCGCCATATGAGCGGGTATGCGGAGCTGCTTCAGAAGAAGGCGTCTTCCTTACTGGACGACAAGAGCCGCCGCTATGTGACGATGATCCTCGAGGCGGCAAATCGGATGGGTAAGCTGATTGACGACCTACTGGCGTTCTCGAGGATCGGACGCGCGGAGACGCAGAAGACGCTGGTGAGCCTGGCCCAGTTGGTTGAGGAGGTCCTCGGCGAGGTGCGGCAAGAGACGCAGGGCCGCGAGATCGCCTGGAGAATCGGCGCGCTTCCGGTTTGCTACGCCGACCGCTCTATGTTGAGGCTTGTTCTTGTCAACCTGCTTTCCAATGCGGTCAAGTTCACGCGCATACGGCAACTCGCCGAAATAGAGATCGGATGTGACGGCGCGAATAAAGATGAGATAGAAGTCTTCGTTCGGGACAACGGCGCCGGTTTCGATATGAAGTATGTCCATAAGCTGTTTGGCGTTTTTCAGCGTCTGCATCAGACGGAAGCATTTGAAGGTACCGGCATAGGGCTGGCTACCGTTCAGCGTATTATCCACCGGCATGGGGGCAAGGTGCGGGCAGAGGGCTCGATCGATCGAGGGGCGGCCTTCTATTTCTCAGTTCCTAAACGATAAAGGACGAAAACTATGGAGACAATAGGACGTATTCTGATGGTCGAGGACGATCCCAAAGATGTAGAACTCACTCTGACGGCTCTCGAGGATTACAACCTTGCCAATGAGGTTGTTGTCGCCCAGGATGGCGAAGAGGCCCTGGACTATCTGTATTGCCGGGGTAAGTTCGCGGCGCGCTCGAGCGATAACCCCGCCGTGATGCTGCTGGACCTGAAACTGCCTAAGATCGATGGTTTGGAAGTGTTGCAGCAGGTCAAGTCCGACGAGAAGCTTAAGATGATTCCCGTAGTGGTGCTCACGTCGTCCCATGAGGAAAAGGACATGGTGACAAGCTACAAGCTTGGAGTGAACGCCTATGTAGTTAAACCGGTCGAGTTTCACGAATTCGTTAATGCGATCAAAGAACTGGGTATCTTTTGGGCAGTCATCAATGCGCCGCCGCCGGGCAGCGTCAGGAGGTGAGTAACATTCGCCGCCCATTGCGGATTCTGTCGCTGGAAGACGATCCTTACGACACGGAACTGATTCAGGCGCTGCTTGACACCGATGACATCGTCTGCGAAGTGACGCGCGTCGATACGCAGGCCGCCTTCCTGGCATCCCTCGAACGGGGCGAAGTTGACCTGATCCTGGCGGATTACACCCTTCCCTCGTTCGACGGCCTTTCAGCCTTGAAGCTGGCGATGAGCGCCAGCCCTGACGTGCCGTTCATCTTTGTTTCCGGAACGCTCGGGGAAGAAGTGGCGATTGAAGCGCTCAAGATTGGCGCCACGGATTACGTCCTGAAGACGCGGCTGTCGAGGCTGGTTCCGTCGGTCCACCGCGCGCTGCGTGAAACCAGTGAACGAGCCGAGCGCAAGCGGGCGGAAGAGGCGCTGCGCCGGAGCGAGGCTTACCTGGCGGAGGCGCAGCGGCTGAGCCGCACGGGCAGTTGCGGCTGGGACGTTGTGAGCGGAGAAATCTACTGGTCCGAGGAAACCTTCCGCATCTTTGAATGCGAGCCGTCGGCGAAACCCACGGTGGATCTGGTCATGCAGCGCACTCATCCGGAAGATCGGGCGCGCGTCCGCCGGGTGTTCGACCGCGCCGCGGCCGAACGGAGCGGCTTCGATTTTGAGCATCGGCTGCAGTTGCCCGATGGTTCCGTCAAATTCGTTCGCGTTGTGGCTCATCCCTCGCAAGACCATCGCCCTGGCGGTTTGCAGTTCGTCGGGGCGGTGACGGACATCACTGCCCGCAAGCTTTCGGACGAGGCTCTGCGTGAGAGTGAAGAGCGCTTTCGTACCATGGCGGATACGCTCCGCGAGGCCATCTGGATCAGAGCCCTGGCTCCGGAAAAGATCCTGTACGTGAGCCCGAGCTTCGAGCGGATTTGGGGGCTGCCCCTGGCGGAACTATACCGGAATCCCCGCATTTGGACAGGGGCGATTCATCCGGAAGACCGGGACCGCATCGTGGGCGCATTCACGCAGTGGATATCGAGTCGAGATGTCCGCTACCACGATGTCGAGTACCGCATCGTTCGACCGGATGGCGCCATTCGCTGGATCCACGACCTTGGGGTACTCAGCCTGGATGAACAGGGGCAACCCTGCCGCGTTAGCGGCATCTCGGCGGACATTACCGAGCGCAAGCGGGCGCAAGACGATCTTCAGATCGCTCTCCGCGAGATCAAAAAGCTAAAGGACCAGCTTTACGAAGAGAACGTTCTGCTGAAAGAAGAGATCGACAAGGCTTCGATGTTTGAGGAGATCGTGGGCGAGTCGCCAGCTTTACGGTTCGTGCTTGGACGTGTGGCGAAGGTTGCGCCGACCAATTCCACCGTGCTCATCACCGGCGAAACAGGCACGGGCAAAGAGCTGATTGCGCGCGCCATTCACAAGCGGTCGCAACGCGCCTCGGGGGCCTTCGTGAGCGTCAATTGCGCCGCCATCCCGCCTTCCTTGATCGCCTCGGAGCTGTTCGGCCATGAGAGGGGGGCATTCACAGGTGCGATGCAGCGCCGCCTCGGCCGCTTCGAGCTGGCCGAAGGGGGCGCCATTTTCCTCGACGAAATCGGCGAGCTTCCCGCGGAGACTCAGATCGCTCTGCTGCGTGTCCTGCAGGAGCACGAGTTTGAGCGCGTCGGCGGATCCAAAGCGATTCGGACCAACGTGCGGGTGATCGCGGCTACTAATCGGGATCTGCAGGCAGCCATCGATGCGGGCGCATTTCGCAGCGATCTCTACTATCGCCTCAACGTGTTTCCGATTGAGATGCCGCCGCTGCGGGAAAGAAGGGAAGACATCCCGCTGTTGGTCGAGTACTTCATCGATCGCTACGCCAACAAGGCCGGAAAGAGAATACGCGGCATCAATCGGGCGACGCTGGACAGCCTCAAATCGTACGCCTGGCCCGGTAACGTTCGCGAGCTTCAAAATGTGATCGAGCGGTCGATCATCGTCTGCGAGACCGAGAACTTCACCGTCGATGAGAGTTGGCTCTCGCGGAGACCCGCCCAGGCTGACCAACCTGGCCGGTCACTCTCCAGGATTCCTATCTCCGAAGAGAAGAGCGCCATCGAGGCGGCGCTCGCCGAAGCCGGCGGTCGGGTATCGGGTCCCACCGGCGCCGCCGCGAAACTTGGAATTCCCGCTTCTACCCTCGACTCAAAGATCAGAACCCTGAAGATCGATAAGTACCGCTTCAAAACGGCGTAATTTTCACATCTAAAAAATCGCGAAATTCGTGAATTTCCGAATTCCGGGAACCGATCTAAACAGTAATATTCGTTTTTTCAGTAAGTTATAACTGGCCTCAGCGTTGCACTACAAACGGTAAGTGTTAAGGATTGGAAGATCCGCGGACGAGAAACCCGCGAAGTTCGCTCTCAGCGGCCGGATCGAGCAGAAGCATGTTCCCGGCTTGCAGGAGCTTTTTGATGCCGAAGGAGAAGTTCGTGAGATAACGGTCGATTTGGAAGAGGTAAGGCTTGTGGATCGGGAATCCGTAAGGTTTCTTGCGTCCTGCAAAGCCAGGGGTATTCAGCTAAAAAATTGCCCATCTTATATCCGGCAGTGGATAGAAACAGGGAGCGGTACAGCCTATGAACCGTAATGTAAAGCTATGCCCGAATACAATGGTTGGTTTGGCGGCAGGCACGCGCGATATGGTCGCGCGGGCAGCCGGACGAATTCAAGGATGGCTCCATCGCCCCGATCGCGAGCAATGGAGCCGGGAACCGAATTTCCGCCTGGAAGAGCGGAATAGGGAGAGAGCGCGCGCTGTGCGCGAGTTGCACGACGCCTTGTTTCAAAGCTTTCTCGGAGTGTCGCTGCAACTCTGCGACGCGTTGGAAACAGCGCCAGTGGGGTCTCCTGGTAACCGCCCTGTCAGCGGCGGTTTGCGCCTGATGCGGCGCGTCACCCACGAAGGTCGCGATACTCTGCCGGGTCTCCCCTCGTCGGGCGTGGTGTCTATGAGTCTCGAACAGGCTCTTTCCACCCTCCGCGACGAATTCGCACCGGGCGGCGGCATCCGGTTTCAGGTCTTCGTCCAGGGACAACCGAAGAAGCTGAGTGCCGATATCCAGGAGCAAATCTATCTGATCGGGCGGGAAGCGATCCTCAATGCGTTGCGCCATGCTCGGGCAACCACCATCGAAGCCGAGGTGAAGTACTTACCCCGCGGGTTGCGCTTAGCGGTGCGTGACAATGGCTGCGGGATCGATCCGCAAATCGTAAGGTCGGGGAGTGACTCCCATTGGGGGCTTCTGGGTATGCGCGAGAGGGCCGGAAGCATCGGCGCCAAGCTCCAGATATGGAGCAGGCCAGGCGCTGGTACAGAGGTGGAAATATCTTTGCCGGATAAGATATCGGCCGCGGCCTGCGCGTAGTTTAGCTGAGCTAGTCCGCAAACCTCCGGCAAAGTCCAGGTTGCCATGAGGCCTTCGCAGCGGTCATTCCGTCGCCGATGCTTCCTGGCAGCCGGGAAATCTCAGAAGTTGGAGGACCGTTGCGCGCGGGGAATGATAATCTCCCGCCGGCCAAACAGGCGAGCGTCAACCGACAGCGCCCCTGGGCCCAAAAGCGCGACTGCCACGGCTACAACTGCCACGAAGATTGTCAGTGGTTTGCTATCGAACGGATCTGCCGCCGGCAAAGGCAGCCGGTAAAGCGCAAGGCCGATTGCGCCCAGCGCCACCAACCCGCTCGCCACCGGCGTAAATAGCCCCATCAGCAGCGAGACGCCGCTCAACACCGCCAATCCGCCGGCCAACCACGCCGTCGTCGAATCGCCGTTCCCCGCCAGCGCCGACACGCCGTCAAAGATCGCGACTACGCCGATCGAGGCGCGCAACAGCAGCAGGCCAAAGCCTCGGCCCCCGGCTGGGAATGAGGAAAACAGCCGATGCAGATCGCGCTCCTTGAGTAGCCTTACTGACCCACCACTACAGAGTATGATCTGCCGCGGAAAAGCGAATCCCACAGACCTGTAATAATTTCGTAACGCTTTCGGGGTAGACGCTGGTATAGCTCGTCCCTATAACTGTACGATTCCGCGCCGTACGGCGATCGTAACCGCCTGGGTGCGATCGCTCGCGCCCAGTTTCTCCATAATGTGCCTGAGGTGGACCTTCACCGTCTCTTCGGAGATGGACAGCAGCTCCGCAATATCCCGGTTCCGGTTACCGCCCGAAATGTGGCGCAGCACTTCAATCTCCCGTTCGGTCAGCGACTCGTCGCTAAGATGTTCGGCGAGGTGCGCGGCCACTTCCGGGGGAACGCGCTTCTTTCCCGCGCGCACGTGGCGAATCGTCGCCAGCAGTTCCTTGGGAGGCATGGTCTTCAGCATGTAGCCGTATGCTCCTGCCTCGAGTGCGCGCTGCATTTCAACATCGCCCTCGAAGGTGGTCAGCATAATAACGCGCGCTTCTGTGAATTCACTCCGGATTGCGATCAGCGTATCGATGCCGCTCATATCCGGAAGCCTCAGATCCATCAGCGTGATGTCCGGCCGAAATTCCCGAAACTTTTGAATGCCTTCGCCGCCGCTCGATGCCTCGGCCATCATGTGCATATCCGGCTGGCTGTTAATGATTGCGGCGATTCCCTGGCGCAGCAGGGGATGGTCGTCCACGCTGAGGATTCGGATGCGGGCTTCATCGCTCATTGGTTTCTCCGTGCGCGGCCTCCGAACTCCCGATTCTTCGCGGCTGCAATCTCGCAGGCCACCGGACTGGCGGCTAAGCGGAAGCGCATCGGAAGTAACAACCATTGTATTACTCACGTGTCTGGCTCAAGTCAACATGCCCGACGCCATCGACTCTCGCGCGCCAGTGACTCGCGAACCAGTGACTCGCGCCAGCAATCGCCCTTTTGGGGGTGGGGTCCGCAATCGCTCCTGCAAGGCGGCAAATAATCCGCCGGGTTGCGAAGCTATAACCACTGGAAGGCGCCAACGAGGAGCTATGCGGATGGAATCTCCCTTGAAGGCAGAGTAAGCGATGGCCCTGCAAACCGGAATACCCATAAGCGGGACTTTTTGCCTAACTCTTTCGAGGTACACGTTCGAGGAGTCGGCTGTAACTGCTTGGCCGCCTCGTGGCCTATCTCGACCGCCCGCCTAAGCTTCTGCGTATGACATTAGAAGGCTGACGTTGGAAGGCCACGTGGCCGGGCACCGACAGGTCGATCTCCGTACCGCCCTCGATATTGCTCCACACATGCAGCTGCGCGCCGATTCTCTCCGCTCGTTCACGCATCCCGGTCAGTCCCCAGTGTCCGTCGCGCCCCGACCGAAGTAGTTTTGGGTCGATCCCGCAGCCGTTATCGCGAACCAGCACGCGCAACCGCTTGGCCGTATATTCCAGTTCGATTTCGACGCTCGTTCCCTGCGAGTGGCGAAATGCATTGATTAGCGCTTCTCTGCCAATCCGGTAGACCTCGTCCCGAAGAACCGGGTGCAACGGCCGTGGCGGCCCTTTCACAAGGACGCGAAAATCGACTTCCGGCGGGATGGCGAGCTCCCGCGTGATCGTCGAAAACGCCAGGTCGGGCGTTCCGCTGTAGGACGACCGCAGCCCTTGTACCGTATTCCGTCCCTCATCGATCACGCGCTTCATCAATTCCAGTACCTTCCCCAAAGGCGGCTGCCTCCAGGCCTGTCTCATGCGCAAACACAACGCTGCCCGCGCTTATATCCACTTGGATATAATTGAGCCAGGCGGCCCGTGCGCTTCCTGGGCGATTCGCTCAAATGCCTGCGAGACTTTCCCGATGACGCGCGGCATGATGCGGGTTATCAACTCGATAAAGTCCAGCGAGGGGAACAGCCCGACGATTTCAAGCCGATGCCCGCCATCGGCAAGGGCGTCGAAGAGATTCGTGTTTCCGAACCGAGCGGCGCCTACCGCGTCATCTATGTAGCGAGGCGTGTGGAGGCAGTCTACGTTCTGCACGCCTTCCACAAGAAAACACAGGCGACACCGAAGAAAGATCTTGAAATCGCAAAAAAACGATTCGGGCAACTGTTAGGAGGCAGGATATGAGCAAATCAGAGAGCTACGCGAGCGTTTGGGACGCGCTCGCGGATACCCCAGAGCAGGCTGCGAACCTGAGAGCGCGCGCCGAACTGATGCAGAAGATCGCGGTGCGCCTGAAACAGCACGACTGGACACAGGCCGAAGCGGCGAGCCACTGCGGCGTAACGCAGCCCCGGATTAACGATTTGCTGCGCGGCCGGGTTTCCCGCTTCTCGCTCGATGCGCTAGTCAATATCGCGACGGCGCTGGGCTGCCGCGTGCGCTTCGATCTCGAAGCCGCCTACGACAGGCCTCCCGGCCTGTCGCCTGGGATCACTGGCCAGCGCACACGTTAGCTCATTGCACCAAACTCAATTTAGCTCCAGCGCAGTCACCCTACCCAACTCCAGTCGCTGCCTCATTTATCGACCGAAAACCGTCCCTCCGCCAGCGCCCCGTTCCCTTCCCGAAAATCGGTTACAGCCCGTATCCCTATGAAAACAATACACAAATCACCAAAGCGCTTTTTTGCATCCTGTATACTTGAATCAGGGATCTCTTTTCACCCAATAGTTATATTCCCTAGGGTCGACGCGCCTCAAACGTGCCGCAACCAAACGACCCCAGTCCCATAAACGGACACTTTTCTGCGCTCGCGGCAGTCTCCGACCAGCCGTTCGCCGCGCCTCGGCTCTTTGACAATTGAATAAAACGACTTTCGGCCGGCGCGGGCGAGCCACAAGCTTTTTCCGCGCCGACCAGCCGGCGGCGCTATCACCTTCAACTTAACTTATTCAATCCAAAGCTTGCTCGAAGATTCACTGTCTTCGCGCCCCCAGCCCGCCCGGGCAAACCTCGATTTACCAAACGACCCTAGTCCCATAATCGGACACTCGCCCCTCCCCCAACCACCCCGCTCCTGAAAACACGGCCACCGCAGACTCAAGTCCTCAACCCGGCGCCATCCCCCTCGCGTCGGCTATCATGGAATTTGTGCCATACGACCTAATCGTTATCGGGAGTGGCCCCGGCGGCTACTCAGCAGCCATTCGCGCCGGACAGTACGGACTCAAGACCGCGTTGATCGAAAAGCAGCCGAGGCTCGGCGGCACCTGCCTCCTGGTGGGCTGCATCCCCACCAAGTCGCTGCTCCATACCGCCGATATTTGGGAGCGCTTCGTTCATTCGGATAAAGAAGGAATCGCCTGCGACAACCCGCGCCTCGAATATCCCAAGGTCAAGGACCGCAAAGACGGCATCGTCTCCAAGCATTCCAAAGGCGTCGAGTTTCTCCTCAAGCGCGCCAAGGTGGATCGCGTCGCCGGCTATGCCACCCTCAAGGGCGGCGGCAAAATCGAGGTGAAGTCGGACGCGGGCGTCCAGACGCTTGAGGCGAAGAACATCCTGATCGCCACCGGGTCGGAAGCGCGCATGATCCCCGGCCTGCAAGCCGACCCGGATTTCATCCTCACCAACATCGAGATACTCGACCTCACCGCCGTTCCTAAGAGCCTGATCGTGGTCGGCGCCGGCGCCGTGGGCGTGGAATTCGCGTCCATTTTCAGACGCTTCGGCACCGAGGTCACGGTGGTCGAAATGCTGCCGCGCATCGTGCCGGTGGAAGATGAGGAGATCTCAAAAGAACTGGAGCGCTCATTCCGAAAGCAGAAGATTCGCGTCGAAACCGGCGCGCGCGCCGACAATATTCAGAAGACCGCCACCGGCGTCAAGCTCACCCTCACAACCAAAGACGGCAAGCAGGAGCAGCTCGAAGCCGACAAGCTTCTGGTCGCCGTGGGACGCAAGCCGAACACCGAAAACATCGGCCTCGAAAACACCAAGGTGCAGCTCGACCGCGGCTTCATCCAGGTCGACGAAAACCAGCAGACGGCCGAACCGGGCGTCTACGCCATCGGCGACGTGGTGGGCGGAACTCCGCTATTGGCGCACGTCGCCACGCGCGAAGGCATGATCGCAGTCGCGCACATCGCCGGCAAACCTGCGATGCCCATCAACAAGAACCGCATCCCCAGCTGCACCTATACCGATCCGGGCATCGGCAGCGTCGGCATGACTGAGGCGCAGGCGCGCGCGCAGGGCCGCAAGGTGAAGGTGGGCAAATTTCCCTTCGCCGGCAACAGCAAGGCCACCATTCTGGGCAACCACGACGGCTTCGTCAAGGTAGTAGCCGACGACCAGTATGGCGAAATCCTGGGCGTACACATCATCGGGCCGGAGGCGTTCGAATTGATCGCCGAAGCCGTCACCGCCATGGAAGCCGAGGCCACCGTCGATCTGATGATGCAGACCATTCACGCGCACCCCACCTTATATGAAGCCGTGGGCGAGGCGTTCAACGCTGTATACGGTCTCTCCGTCAATGCGTAATTGCCAGGTTCGGGAGCTGGGGCGGATGAGTTACGGCGCCGCACTCGGGCTGCAAGAGCAGCTTGTGGATCGGCGTAAGCAGCGGCTCATTCCCGATCAGCTCCTGCTGCTCGAACACGCCCACGTGATCACCATGGGGCGCAACGGGCGCATGGAAAACGTCCTCGCGGATGAAGAGGTGTTATCGCGCGCGGGCATCTCGTTCTATCCCACCGACCGCGGCGGCGACGTGACCTATCACGGCCCCGGTCAACTGGTGGGTTACCCCATCCTCGATCTGCGCGAGTGGAAGCGCGATGTCGGCGCATACGTTCGCGGCGTCGAGCAAACGATCATCGAGACTCTCGCCGATTTTGGAATCGAATCGCAGCGCATCCCCAAGCTCACCGGAGTGTGGGTGGGCGATCGTAAGATCGCCGCCATCGGCGTCCATATCAGCCGATGGGTGACCTCGCACGGCTTCGCGTTGAATGTCACAACCGATCTGAGTTATTTCCATTACATCGTTCCCTGCGGGCTCGCCAAGCCCGTAACATCGATGGCACAGTTGGGCGTGCGCGCTAGCTTGGAAGAGGTTGGCGAGAACCTGGCCGGTCACTTCGGCCGCATTTTTGATTGCGAGATGCTGCATGAGGCCGCCGTTCTCGCAGGCACGGAAAGAGAGACTGAACTCATATGACCGACGTCGTAATGCCCCAGATGGGCGAAAGCATCGTAGAAGGAACCCTCACCAAGTGGCTCAAGAAGCCCGGCGACAAAGTGGAGCGCGACGAACCGCTCTTTGAAATCTCCACCGATAAAGTGGATACGGAGATTCCGTCTCCCGCCGCGGGCACGCTCGCGGAGATTGTGGTGGAAGAAGGCAAAACGGTGGGCATCAACACCGTAGTGGCGCGCATCGATGAAGCCGGCGGAGCCGCCGCTGCCCCAGCCGCGCCCGCTAAGACCGAGGCTCCAGCGGCTCCCGCAGCGCCTGCTAAGTCCGCGCCGCCTGCTGCACCCCCCGCGAAGTCCGCGGCTCCAGTTGCGCCCCCCGCGCCGGCAGCTCAGGATGCCAAGGACGCCGCTCCGTCCCCCGTGCCCGCAAACAAACAGGTCGACGACCCGGCGGAGTCCGCTCCGCCTGCAACCGCCGAACCCGCGCCGGCGGCCGAACCCGGCGGCCCACTCTCGCCGCTGGTTCGCAAGATGGCGCGCGAGCACAACGTCGATATGAGCCGCGTCAAAGGCACCGGCGCCGGCGGACGAATCACCAAGCAGGATATGGAAGCCTACATCGCGCAGGGCTCCGCGCCGGCTCCTGCCGCGGTTCCGGCTGCCCCCGCCGCACCCGCGCCCGCCGCCGCTCCCCCGCAGCCTGTCGCCGCCGAAGCGCCCGCGCCCGTCGCCGCCGGCGGCCCCGCCAAGACTCGCATCGAGCCCATGAGCCAGATGCGCATCCGCATCGCCGAGCACATGGTGATGTCCAAGCGCACCTCGCCGCACGTCACCACCATACATCGCGTCGATATGACCAAGGTTGCCAAGCTGCGCGAAAAGAACAAAGCAACCGTCCAGGCGAATTACGGTTTTGGCCTGACCTATCTGCCGTTCGTCACGCGCGCCGCGGTGGTGGCGCTGCGCCAATTCCCGCTGCTCAACGCATCCCTCGACAATAACAACATCGTCTACCACAACGAAATCAACGTCGGCATCGCCGTGGCGCTTGAGAACGGCTTGATTGTGCCGGTGATTCGCGCCGCCGACGAGAAGAACGTGCTCGGCCTCCAGCGATCCATCGTCGACCTGGCCACGCGCGCCCGCTCGCGCCAGTTGAAGCCCGATGAAGTGGTGGGCGGAACGTTCTCCATCACCAATTTCGGCAGCTTCGGAAGCTTGGTCGGCACTCCGGTAATCAACCAGCCGCAGGTCGCCATCCTGGGCGTCGGCACGGTGGATAAGACGCCGGTCGTAGTGGACGACGCCATCGCCATCCGTTCCATCTGCCATCTGTCGTTGAGTTTCGATCATCGCCTGATCGACGGCGCACTCGCCGATCAATTCATGAGCAAGGTGAAGGAAGTGCTGCAGGCGTGGTCGGAGGAAGTCTTGTGAGAGGTCGAGGTCTTGTGACCGGTCGAAGTTCTGTGAAGCTCTACCTTCTCGCCCTGGCCGCCGCGCTGCCCGGCGTCGCCGCGGCTCCCGACCTGATGAAGGGCAACACCTTCGGCAATCCGAAAGCGCCCCTGCTGATCGAGCTTTTCAGCGATTTCGAATGCCCCGCCTGCAAGTACATGCACGATAAAGAAGTCCCGCAGATCATGAAGGACTTTGTCGATAAGGGCAAGGCGTACATGATCTATCGCTACGACCCGCTGCAGATGCACCAGCACTCGCGCCAGGCGGCGGAATTGGTCTGCGCCGCGGCGCAATTGGGAAAGTACGTGCAGGCTTCGAACGCGCTTTTCGCGAATCAGGAAAGCTGGTCGAAGAGTGGCCGCGTCGCCGAAACATTGGACGCGGTGCTGACGCCGGCGGAGCGCCAAAAAGTTCGCGCATCGCTGAAAGACCCCGCCGTACGGACCGAGATCGACCACGATATCGAAGAGGCCACGTCGCTGCAAGTCTCGGGAACGCCAACGCTGCTGATCACTTATCGCGCCAGCCGGTATCCGCTGTCGGGCCCCGGCGTCATGCAGTACGAACTGGTGAAAGGGTTCCTCGAATCCCTGCTGGCGAAATAGCCCGCACGCACCCAACCCTCGCTCACTGCCACCGGCGAATTCCCCCGACGAATCCGCCAACTCTTCGGCGATGCCTGGTTTCGGCTGGATGGCCCGTCTGTTTCCCGATATACTTGTTAACGTGAAACGATGGGCTGTTTTGTGGCTATTCGTTTGCGCGGCTCCGTTGGCCTCGTGGTCCGCGGATGTTTCCGGCATCTGGACCGGCCAGACGGTAGATCGGAACGGAGATTCTCAGGATTTCTCGTTCCGGTTCGCTCAGAGCGGGGACACGCTTACCGGCAAGATGTACGGCGATAACGAAAGTACTCCGATCGCCGACGGCAAAATTGTGGGCAACCAAGTCACGTTCACGGTAACCAACGAGCTCAACGGACAAATCTCTAAGTTTGTGTATATCGGAACGATGAACGGCGATGAGATCGAAGTGACGAGGGAACGGGTGAACCTCAAGAACGGCCCCATCGACCCCAATCGTCAGAATCAAAAGCAGACCGTACGGTTGAAGCGTGTGGCGTAAATGCAGACGGGAAACTTATTCTGCAGGATGGCGGTCTTGGCCGCCGGCGCAGGTCTGTGCTATGGCCAATCGTTTGACGATGCACAATTGCTTCTCAGAACGTATTGCCAGGCGTGCCATTCGGAAAAATCCCCCACGGCGGGGTTCAGCGTAACCCAGTTGAGTGCGCACGCAAGCTTCGGCGACCAGGCAGACAGGTGGGCGCGCGTCGCGTTCCGCGTGCGGAATAGCGAAATGCCTCCCAAGGGCGCACCCGCTCCCGCGTTGGACCAGCGCGAGGGATTCGCAAAATGGATCGACGAATCCCTGCACGCGAAGGTCTGTGCCGCTGGACCGGTTCCCGGCCGGAACCCCATTCGGCGCTTGAACCGCGACGAATATACCGCGACGGTTCGCGAGTTGTTGGATATTCACCTGGATGTTGGCCATGATCTCCCGGCCGATGGCGCTGGCGGCCAGGGTTTCGACAACGCGGCGGAAGTGCTGTTCCTTTCGCCCGTCTTGGCCGAGAAATACATGGACGCCGCAAAGCAATCGCTTGAGTTCGCGTTGCGCGACTCGCGGGCGCGGCAGCGAATCGGCATCGTCGAACCGGGAGCTGGCGTAACGCCGTCCCAGGCGGCGCAAAAGATACTGGGGGAATTTCTCCCGCGGGCGTTCCGCCGTCCCATCACAACAGCCGAGATGGAACCCTTCCTGGCATTGTTCCGCGCGGCGCAAAAGGAACATCTGCCATTCGACAACTCAGTCGCGTATATGTTGCGCGGTGTCCTGATGTCGCCTCAGTTCCTGTTCCGCGTGGAGGCTCCCAATTCCGGTGCGTTGGCGCGGCCGCTCGATGACTATGCGCTCGCATCGCGGCTCTCGTACTTCCTCTGGGACAGCATGCCGGACGAGATGCTGTTCGATCTCGCCAGCATGGGTAAGCTGCACGAGCCGGCGGTTCTAAGGGAAGAGATTGGCCGCATGTTGCGTAGCGGGAAGTCGATGGCGTTCGTCGAAAGTTTTGTCACGCAGTGGCTCGGAACCCGCGAGCTAGGCAAGGAGTTCGTCCCCGACCCGAAACTCTTCCCCAATTACTCCGCCGACGCCGATCTGCAAGGTGACATTCGTTTTCAGCCCATCGTCTTCTTTCACACGATGATCGCCACGGACGCGCCGCTGACCGATCTTTTGGATTCGAATTGGACTATCATCACGAAAAAGCTGGCGGCGCTGTATGGTCTCGACAAGAGCGTTCTGCGAAAGGACAATCAGGAGCAGCCGCACCGGATCGAACTTCCGGCGGACAGCCATCGCGGTGGTTTGCTCGGAATGTCGGCGGTGCTCGCGGTGTCCTCTTATCCCTATCGAACCAGTCCGGTTTTGCGCGGAAAGTGGGTGCTGGATTCAATCCTGGGCACTCCGCCGCCGCCTCCACCGCCAGGTGTTCCGACGCTCGAAGAACACCAGGCCGCGCAGTCCAAGACAATGCGGGAGCGACTGGCGCAGCATCGGGCGAATCCTGTATGCGCAAGTTGCCATAGTCGCATCGACCCCCTTGGATTTGCTCTTGAGAACTATGACGCCTTAGGGCAGTGGAGGACCGACGAAGCGGGCAAGCCGATCGACAACACCGGCGAATTGCCGGACGGGACGAAATTCAAAGGTCCTGACGAGTTGAAAAAAGTACTGTTGCAGCGGAAAGATTTGTTTATCCGGAATCTTGCCAGCCGGATGCTTGGCTATGCGTTGGGGCACGGACTTACGCGAACGGATTCCTGCGCGGTGGATAGCATCGTCGCGCAGCTGGCGGCGGAGGGCTACAAGTCTCAGTCGCTCATTGAGGCGATTGTGATGAGTCCCTCATTTCGATATCAGGCCAGTACGAGTGAGGAGGCAAGTATCCGATGATCAGACACAAGTTTCCGATTTCCCGCAGGACCGTTCTTCGCGGCGCTGGAGTTAGTTTGGCATTGCCGTGGTTGGAAGCGATGATGCCTGCTTCAGCCGTCGCCGCATCGAAGGCTGCGCTGCCGGTACGCATGGCATTTCTTTATATGCCGAATGGCGTGAATACCAGCGCCTGGGCGCCGGAAGGAACGGGACGCGATTTCAAGTTGTCTACCACGCTGCAGCCTCTGAACGATTTCAAGGATAAGATCGTCGTCGCACAGAACCTCTGGAATGAAGCCGCGAAGGATGGCGATGGCCATTACGTCAAGGAAGCCGCGATTCTCACCTCCCGGCGCATCAGCAAGACTCTCGGTGAGGATTTGAACAGCCACGGCGTCTCTATGGATCAGGTGGCAGCTCAAAAAGCCGGTGAGCGGACGCCTATACCATCCCTGGAGCTGGGAATCTCGCCGGAAGCGACCGGTGTGGATTTGGCCGTTGGTTATACCCGGGTCTATGGGTGTCACATCGCCTGGAGCAGTCCCACTACGCCTCTGGCGCGAGAGATCAATCCGCATTCGGTGTATGAACGGCTATTTCGGGCATCCGGGCCGAAGGGAAATTCGAACAAGCAGGACGCGTTGTTGTTGGATCGCGTTCTTGGAGACGCCAAAGACTTGCGCGCGCAGGTCGGCGTGGCGGATCGCCAGCGGATCGACGAGTACATGGCGATTATCCGATCTCTCGAAGAGCGGACGCAGCGGGCGAATGTAACTGGTGCTGGCGCTTGGAAACCTCGCGTTCCGCTCAATTCCGTAGCCGCCCCGCCGGAAGAGCCGAAGGATTACGCCGAGCACGTCCGCTTGATGCTGGATATGATCGCCCTCGCCTTCCGAAGTGATACCACGCGGATTTCGACATTCATGTTCGGCAACGCCGTCAGCAACGTGAATTTCCGCTGGCTCGAAGGCGTGACCGGCGCCCATCACGATATGTCGCATCATTCTAACGACGCTGACAAACTACGGCAGTATCAATTGATCAACAAGTGGTACGTGGCTCAGTACGCATATCTTCTAGGCAAATTGCGGGAAGCTAAGGAAGGCGACGGCACGGTGCTGGATAATTCGGTGATCATTTTCGCTTCGGCGCTGAGCGATGGAAATAGCCACAATCCCCATAAGTTGCCGGTGGTCTTGGCTGGCAACGCCGGCGGCCGGATCGCAACGGGGCAAAATCTCGTGTTTTCGGAGGACACTCCGCTTGCCAACCTCTGGGTCTCGGTCTTATCCGCATTTGGGACGCCGGTGGAGCGATTCGCCGACAGCACGGGGCCGCTGCCCGGCGTGCTGACATAAGCTCCTTCTGGCTTTAAGGGGAACCGATGACAACTAGATTCGTATTACTCAGCCTCGCTGCGATGCATGTCTTCGCGGCCGCTCAGATCTACTACCCGCCTCCCGATGCAAAGGGTGGTTGGCGGACTCTCAAAGACAAGACTGAGATCCTGAAGACAGCCGGGTTAGACGCCGACAAGCTGGATGAAGCCTTCAACTACGTCCAGCAGACCAGCCAACACGGCGGGTTACTGGTTGTGCGGCACGGTTACTTGGTATACGAAAAATACTTCGGCCGCGGCAATCGTGAGGCATTACCGGAGTTGGCGTCCTGCGGCAAAGCCTTCACCAGTATCGCCGTGGGCATCATGTTGAAAGAGAAACACGATCTCATCCCGGATGGTCTCGATCAGAAGGTATTTACGCCGAAGTACATGCCGGCCGATATTTTTCCGCTTGACGACCCTCGCAAGGCGGACATTACCTTGGGACAGTTGCTATCGATGTCGGCGGGGATCCGAGGAACGAATCCGGTCTACGTGAAAGGTGAAAAACTGACTTGGGATTCTCCGGCGTCGGACAACGGGCCCTATTCCACCACCGACGACTACGCGCTGCATCAATCGCTGTGGTGTGCGCCGGGAGCATGTTATTCCTATGCCACCAGTTCTCCTCATCTGGCCTCGATCGTCTTACGGCGGCTAACTGGCATGGAAATGGAGGACTACATGCGGTTGCGTCTGACGGGGCCGCTTGGCTTTGGCGCCTGGGGCTATGCCATGTATCGGCCAAGTTTGAAGGGCGGCATCGATGCGGACGGGCGTATGTATCACACTCCGGGTGGCGGCAGCAACGCCGTCCGGTCTACGGATGTACTTCGGTTCGCCTACCTGCTTCTGCATGAAGGCAAGTGGGGCGACAAGCAGATCGTGCCGGCCGAATTCGTGGGTATGTGCGGCCGCATGGTCTCCTACAATCCTCACTACACCCATAGCTTCAACTTCAATGTGAACGAAGATGGGCATGTGGAGGGTGCGCCGCGGGATGCATATTGGAAAGCCGGGTCCGGCGGATACTCTATCTATGTGGTTCCCTCTCTCGACATGGTGATTTACAAGATGGGTGGATCTGAGAGCCAGTATGATCCGAAGCTGACTCGTCTTCCGGTGCTTTACCAGTATGATGGCTCACGGGACAGCTGGAAAGCCGGCGATCCGAAATTGATTGGCGACAGCACCAGCGAAACGCTGAAGAGAGTGGTGGCTGCGGTTCGTAATTGAGGCTTCTCTGCAAGTTTCAGCGCCGGGATGTTGCCGGGCCGATCGCTTGCTGAATTGCATTGGTGTCGTCGGCGAACAACCCCTGCTGAAGTTGCGTCGGGCATCCTCCATAAACAGCTTGCCGGCTGCGGTCGGTTTAACGAGAGGGGAAGAACCGCACAGCCACGCACCGGAGCCCGTCTGCTTGGTTCGGTCTAGCGAGGATGTCGGGATCCCGCTGACGGCTCGGGCTCCCAGCCAGCGCTCGCGTCTTCCCATTTGTTGTCGGTCAACTGACGGACGTCGGAGGCATCGGCCCGCATGACGAAGATCTCGCCGTAGGGCTGCGGCGTTCCGTCATACAGCGCCATCTCGTCCTTAAATCCCCTGCGCCCGCTGGTAAACACAATCCACGCGCCATCGGACGACCAGGCGGCGTGCGCATTGCTGCCCGGTACATTGGTCAATCGTTTCAAGTCCGTTCCGTCGGGCCGGATGGTATACAGTTCAAATCTTCCGTCGCTCCGGTCGCTGGTGAAAAGAATGACGCTTCCATTTGGCGACCACGCGGGAAAATTGTCGTAGTGAGAGCCGTCTGTCAGGGGAGTGGTCGTGCCATCCGCCAGCGTCCGAATCACCAATTGCTTCGCCCGCCGGTAAACGATCTTTTTCCCGTCTGGCGACCAGCTCGGAAACCCGTTGTTGATTCCGTCGTCGACAATGGCCTGAAAGCCGGAGCCGTCTGGCTTAATTGTGGCAATCTGGGCGGCGGGCAGGCCGGGAGAACGGAAGTAATGGCCAACGCTAAACAGGATCATGTCACCCGTGGGCGACCAGCTTGAGTCATATGCCGACGCGCCTTTCTCGTGATACAAAGTGTGCTTCTCGCTGCCATCCGCATTCATGATTTCGATGCTGGCGTCGCCGGCGCTCGTGCCATCATTGGCGTACTGGCTGTAAAGCAAACGCCGGCCGTCGGCAGAAAAGCTCGGGAATGGTTCGCTCAGCAGGAGCTCGAATTCCGGGTCGCCGCTCGCCGTGCGAATCAGGTGTTCGGTCATAGCAGGCTTGAGTGTGCGCTCGTAAACTAAGTGCCCGCCGTCAGAGGCCCAACTCGCGTTCCGAACAGGTCCGGCAACCACCGGGACGATATGGCGGTCGGGATACCAGATTTTGATCCCTTCATTGGGTCCGCCGCCTCGAACGGCGTAGCTGATCCTCCCGCCGGAAAGCCACTTGGGCGAGAGCTTCGTCTCGTTGGAAGCGGTGTACTGCCTCCGTTCTCCTGTATCGATGTCGACCGACAACAACTCCGTACGCGACCGGGCCGATTTTGCGAGGAACGCTCCGACCTCGTCGGTCTCGTAGAACAATATCCGCTTGCCATCCGCGGACCATGCGGGGCTGCCGGCGACTCCACTCGGCTTGGTGAGGCGCTTCAGCCCAGTTCCGTCGGGATGGACGATATAGATGCCGGTGGATTGCAACATTTCCCATTGGCCGGGATAAACACCGGGCGTGGCGTCGCGGTCTGAACTGAATGCGATCCAGGCGCCGTCGGGAGACCAGGCTGGTCGGTAGTTACCGGCCTGCCCGGTGGTGAGGCTCCGGCATTTCTTTGTGGTCAGGTCGAGGAGCCAAAGATTGGCGGCGCCGGAGCCTCGCGTCGAGATGAAGGCGAGGGAGCGGCCGTCGGGAGAGAGCGCACCCTGGTCGTCGAAGGCGGGATCATCGGTCAGGCGCTCCAGATCGGTCCCATCGGGGTGGATGCGATAGATGTCGGAAAGGCCGCCACGCTCCTCTGTAAAAACGACCCATTTACCATCGGGTGAATAGGAAGGCGAGTACTCGATCTCGCCATGCGGCGCCAGAACCCGTTCGTTCTTGCCGTCCGCATCCGCGATCATGATCTCGATTTCGGGCATGCGGAATCGGTTAAACAGGATCCGATGCCTCGGAGGAGCCGTTTGGGCGGATCCCCCCGCCAGACACAAGAGAGTTGTCAAAAGGAACTTGTGCATCATCCAATCCCCCTCCACAATGGTGGCCCGCTCCAGGTTGTTGTCGGTCACCACCGAACCGTCTCAGTATGCCAGCTTTAGGCCCGAGGCTGCGAGGTAGGACATCTTCGGGGCCTGTCATGCGCCGCGCGGAAAGCGGCGTCAACGGTGATATCTGTAGCAACTCGGTGCGCGACCATTCGAAAATGTGAGGGGTTTGGAACGAGGCGTGCTTCGCAAAAATGTGGCGTATTTGAAAACACGCGCCTTTCAGCGACTTTGACGGGTACTGAGGAAAACTGATGAAAACAGTTGCATTCGTGAGCTGCGCATTTCTAGCCTCCGCCATTTTCATCGGCGGTTGTGGTCCAAAACATGTAGCGGTCGGCGTCGCGGTCGGAGCACCACCAGATTGCCCCTACGGATATTACGAAGTGCCGCCCTATGCTTGCGCTCCAGACGGCTACTATGGCCCGGAGTGGTTCTCGGGTGGCATATTCATCGGCGCGGGACCTTGGTTTCACGGGCCGGAGCATTTCTACGGCCACGTCGATCATGCTCTCGACTTCCGCCATGGCTATCGTGGCCCGACGCCGGCGCGCGGTGAGCGCCCGGCAGAGCGTCGTGCGGCATTTCACGGCCAGGCGATGCACGACCCGCGGGGACATGAAGCGCCTAAAGGCCGCCGATAAATCAGGTCGTTAAGCCGTAGCCAAAATCTTTGCCGGGATGGCCGCGATGCCGTCGCCGTCAATATTGCCTGGGTTCGCCAGGGGATCAAACCGAGGCTGCCACGCGGAGCGCTTCAGACGGGTAGCCGATACACCCTCGTGGTGGATAAACGCTGCGACGCCACCCGCGGAACCCGGCAACTGGAACGGACGACGCGGGCAACCACGGATTGTGCGCGGCAATGTCCACTAGACCCGCTTATCCGGAGGCGCGGTTGCGAAGAATTTCGATCATCGTATACTTTGGTAACCATGAATATCCAAGTGCTTGTTGGCCTTGCGTTCGCCTGCTCCGTGTCCGCGCCCGCTCAGCTTTTGGCCCCCAACGCCGCGGGCGTTTCGATGGGGCACATACATCTTACTGTGCGCGACATCGACGCCAACAAAAGCTTCTTTACGATGCTCGGCGGAACTCCGGTTTCCAATGGCCCGCTGCAGTTGATCGAATTTCCTGGCATGTATGTGATGCTTCGAAAGGGCGAACCTTCCGGGGGTTCGGTGGGCTCGACTGTCAATCACTTTGGCTTACAGGTCAGGAACATGGAGGACTGGCTACCGAAGTGGCAGGCGGCGGGTCTCAGAATGGAGCCGGTGACGCGCTCCACACAGGTCTACCTGCTGACTCCCGACGATGTTCGCGTGGAGATTCTCGAAGAGCCCTCGCTCTCGACTCCCGTAGCCGGCCATCACATTCACTTCGCCACGCAGGACATTCCGGGAATGCAGGCTTGGTACGCGAAAACGTTCGGCGCGGTTCCTGGCAAGCGAGCCCAGTTTGAAGCTGCCGATCTTCCGGGAATCAATCTCTCCTTCTCTTCCATCAGCACTCCTCCCGTCACTACCAAAGGGCGCGCGCTCGATCACATCGGATTCGAGGTCAGGAATCTGCCGGCATTTGTCGCAAAGCTCGAAGCCGCGGGCGAGAAGATCGATCGCCCCTACACGAAGATCCCGAACTCATCGGTTGCCGTAGCGTTCTTCACCGATCCCTGGGGGACGTACATCGAGCTTACCGAAGGCCTCGCGCCTCCGAACTAAACGCCGGTTCAGCTGTTCCTCGCCGGCGCCGGATGTAGGAGCGATGAAAATCCGTTTTCTTCCTGCCCTGGCGCACAACCGTTCAGCGACGTCCGCCGGCGCAGACCGCCGCGCCGGCGCTGTCCACCATAAGCTGCGATCCGTCGGGACTACTTGCTTGCGGTCACCGGCAAGTCCCACAGGAATTTGTGCAGGAACGTCTCCATGCGGCCGAGCGTGTAAATCCACCGGCTGTGCAGCAGCGATTCGTGCACGTCATCCGGAAAGACGATGAGCTCGTAGTACACGTCGCGCTGACGCAGCAGCTGCACCAGGCCGGTCATCTGCTGGAACGCTACGTTGCGGTCGTCGTCGCCCTGGATGAGCAGCACCGGCGACTTCCAGCCATCGATCGCGCTGATCGCCGAGGATTTGTACGAAACCGATGCGGGGTCGAGCGAGCTGCCCTCCAGGTGCACGCCCGCGAGGTCGACGCCGGCTTTGAAGATATCGGAGTTGCGCGCCAGGGCCTCTGACGTGAGCAGGCCCCCGTAGGACAACCCCCAGATCCCGATCCGGTTCGGATCGACATCGGGTCTGGTCTGCAAATACTTGCCGCCCGCGACTACATCCTGATACTCGGCATTGCCGTTGGCGCCGGTGTTGCCCGGCATGCGGAAAGACCGGCCGTAGCCGATGCCGAGGCGGTAGTTAATCGACATCACGACATAGCCCTGGCTGGCCAGCCACTCATTGATGCCGTAGGCCCAGTGGTAAAACTGCATGTAGTGATAGGCAGGCATCATCTGCCGCTGGGGTCCGCCGTGCACGAAGACGATGGCGGGGCGCCGTTCGCCCGGTTTCAAGTCGGCTGGCAGGAACAATTGATTGTGAATCTCGAGGCCGTCGGCGGCCTTGGTGATCACAATCTCCGGTTTCACGTGCGCGTCCATGGGAAAGCCCGGGCGCGAAGTTGGAAAGACGATCTTCTGGGGCAGGGCCGCAGCCGCCGCTCCCTCCGTTCCCATTTTCCAAACGCCCACCGATTGCGGCATGTTCCAACTGGCGCTTATCGTCGCCAGGTACTTGCCGGATGCGAGCGGAGCGGGGTATGTCTCAGCGCCTTCGCCCGTGGTGATCTGTACCGGCGTGCCACCGCCGGCCGGAACCGCCCAGATGTGGCGAAGCTCGATATCCTTGGCATTCGTGCAGTAGTAGAAAGTCTTGGCATCGGCCGAGAGCGCGATCGACGTCCGGTCTTCGATGAGCCCGTCGGTCGTCGTCAGCAGCACCGGACGCGCGGACGCATCCATGACGTTCAGCGCGTAGTAGCGGTCCCATTCGTCCACCGGGGTTGCCGGGGCCGCGCCGGGTGTTCCAGGGGGTGTTCCGGCAGCCCCGCCTGTGGCCCCGGTTCCCGCTGCGCCGCCGCGTGCGCCTCTACCGCCGCGTCCGCCTCCGCCGCCGCGGCCACCACCGAACTGGAAGATGACAAGATCGCCCGCGAGGCGCCCGTTCCCAACGTTGGAGACCAAGGTATCGTTGGGCTGGTTGTGCCAGGTCTCCTGCGCGTCGCCTGTGGTGACGTCGGCTTTGTAGAAGGCGAGCGTGTAACCGCCTTTGAACGTCGCTTGCATCAGGCCTGGAGAATTGTTCGTGACCGCTGGGGCGGGAGTACCCTGGGCGGCTGGGGCGGCAGCGCCCGGGGCCGCTGGCGCGGCAGCGCCCTGGACAACTGGGGCGGCAGCGCCCCGACCGCCTCGCCCACCGCGTCCACCGCCACGCCCGCCAGGCGCTGCGGCCGTGGGAGTTTGCGCGGCGGCTGGACCGGCCGGCAGTCCGATTCCGCCCGAGCCTTGTTGCGCCTGCTGCCCAAACGGCAGGCCGGGGCGCCGCATGAAAATCAGGTGCTTGCTATCGGGCAGCCACATCGGCTCGGTGTCGAAGTCTACGCTGGGCGACATGTACTTCACCGACCGCGTCGCCACGTCGTACACCACGATGAAGCTATGATCGGTGCGGGTGCTCACGAACGCGATCTTGCGGCCGTCGGGCGACCACTGCGGATCGCTCTGCACGCCCCACTCGCGGATGAAGGCCTTTTCGCCGCGATCGACATCGCTTGCCGGCTTCACGGGCGTCAGTTTCGCACGAAAGATCTGTCCTTCCTTGACGAACAGAATCGCGCTGCCATCCGGCGCCAGCTCGGGGTTGGTGGCGTCGACCACCCGCCATGCGCCGCCGACGCCGCTGGTGTGCGCCGCCCAAATCGCGTGCTCAAACCCGTTGGGGTCCGCGGAGGGGTTGGGCGACCAGCCCTCGCGGTTCGGCGCCTCGCCGCGCAGGAACACGACGGTGCTGCCGTTGTCCGAGATCTTAATCCCCGACATCATGATTCCGTCGTCTTTCAGAAAGTTGCTCAGCCGCACGGGCGCGAACAGGGGCGCCGCCGCGGTGTAGGCGTTGCGCTTGCCTTCGGCATAGTCCACCCAGGCTATCCGGTCCACTTTTCGCGCGGCGACCACTTCCTGCGGCGATGCCGGACTCAGGAACTGTTGGTATAAGGGGACTTTAGGTGGAGCGGATGCGAGCGGCCTCATAAGGAAGGCGGCTGCCGCAATTGAGATGACTGAGAGACGAGTCAAGACGCGCATAGAAACCTCTGTGTGAAACAACGGCCAAGGCCCTGCCGTTTGAGGGAGTATAACACGGGACGCGAACGAGTGATTCGCTCACTTCTTTCCCGGATCGCTGTCCGCGGCCTGCTCGCCCTTCGGCGCTACAGTGGAAGCACTCCGGCAAACCGACATGGAAGTAACCGATATGGAAATAACCGATACGGAGATAACCCGGGAGACTCCACGCGGAACGGTCTTGATCGCTCTCGCACTTTCAGTAATTTCACTTTGCGCCTGGCTCGTCTTTGCCGGTTCGCGCAACGGGCCAATCGATCGAAGAGTCTCGAATATCGCCTTGAGCAGAACCGGCAGGTGGCTCGCCGGCGGAACTTCCCAGGGCAGCATCACGCTCTGGGACCTGACTGGCGGAACTGCCGCGCGGCGGATCGAGTTTCGCCAGGGTCCGTTGAACGATCTCCAGTTCAGTCCCGATGAGGCCGTACTTGCGATTGCGGGCAGAGATCTCGCCACTTACGATCTGGAACGATCGGGTGCTCTCAGGCTTCTGCGCTCCGATCGACGGAACTACGGAACCGTCCGCTTCACTAAGGACGGACAAACTGTCCTGGTAATCGCCGGAGACAGCGAAATAGAGACCTTCGACGCACATTCCGGGACTACTCGATTCAAGGTATGTTGCTCCTCCATTTATGGAGAGGTCGCATTCACTCCGGACGAAATGGCCATCGCCAATGCCGGTCATTGGCCCAGCGTGTGGGATGCGCGTTCGGGACAGCTTCTCGGGCGACTTACGACCAATCGTCAGTTCTCCACATTTCGCCCAGTGGCTTTCGATGGCGCTCGCAGGACCATACTGATGGGATCCCAAGATGGCCGGGTGTACGTTTGGGATCTCACGACAAGACAGCTTGTGGCAATCTCGGCGCCACAACCGGAGTACATCGATACGTTAGCCGTTTCCTCCACAGGATGGGTTGTGTACGCTGGATATGGTAAAGCTTTGCGGCTGTGGAACCCACAGAGCGGCGTGCAGCGTTCCTTTCCTGCGGCGCGACCCACGAGCAATCCGATTCTTGGCCCGGACGGCGCAACGGTCATATTTGGGACGGCAGCCGGCGGGATTGAGTCCTGGTATGTGGAAACAGGACAGCGTCTCAGCGCAAGGGAAATTCCAAGCCGGTAAACGGCCGGCTGGCGGCGAACAACTTACGGCAGCGGGACCCGCCGGCTTTCCGGGTGGCGCAGAAATGCTTCGGCTTGCTCAAAGCCGCTCTCTGCCCCGCGCCGGCGTGTAATCCCAACCTGTTTCGGATACCACTTGCCGGGCTCCTGGGAGGCGTGCGCATAACAAGCGGCGCGGCGGCGCGTTTCCACCGCCGAGATATCCACGTAGTCGCCAGGAGAAAACATCATGGTGTCATCGGCGACCTCGTAAAAGTAGAGCGCAAACTTATGGCGGTCTTGCAACCACGCATCCAGGGCCAGCGTGGCAACGGCGCGATGATCGCGATGGCGATCAATCGGCCAATGCGTGAAAACCACGTCGGGGCTTTCGGCGCTGAGCACGCGCGCGAACGCCTCATAATGAGGGGCATCGACGACCGCACGGCCGTCGTACTGGCCGGCGAAAGCGGCTCGGGCTTTCAGGAATCGACATGCGTTTTGGGCTTCCGCGGTTCGAATTGCGCCACAGCGATCGAGGCTCGCTCCGCCGCAGAACCCCTCGCCGCGATTCAGGTACAGCAGAACGACGTTGTGGCCCAGTTCACTATAGCGCGCGATCGTCCCGGCGCAGCCGCATTCCGGGTCGCCGGGATGGCCGCCTGTCACAACGATCTTCAGGGCCTGCGCGGACGATTCAGCCAGGAGAGGCAAAACCGTGGCTGACGCGATCAGACGACGACGTGAGATGGACACGCAGAAATTGTAATATGACGGGCGATGCCGGCATGTTTCGGAATTCCATGCTCCGCTGCGTTGCGCACTCGCAGAGAGTCAGCCTCGGAGCGGCCGGCTTGACACTGGGCGGCGTCCCGCTATATCGTTCTGCGTGAAGCGGAGTCTACTCAGTTGTCGATGGTCGCTTCGATCAGTTCCAGCCTTCGCTTGGGCGTCTCTCCGTCCACTTCCTCTTTTTCGAAGGCGTCCAAAACTTCCATGCCCGCCACCACGCGACCGAATGCCGAGTATTTGCCGTCGAGGTGCGGGGCGGGGCCGAGCATCAGGAAGAAACTGGTGGTAGCGGAATCGGGATCGTCGTTGCGTGCCATGGAGACGACCCCGCGTTCGTGCTTGACGTCGTCGCGGAACTCGCCTTTCAGGGGGCGCACCCAGCGGTCGGCGGGGTGAGCGGGATTGCCGGCCCGTGTATCGCCCATGCCGCCCTGCGCCACGAAACCCTTGACCACGCGGTGAAACGCGGTGCCGTTGTACCAACCCGTGGACACCAGTTTAAGAAAGTTGCGTACGTGATTAGGCGCCCAGTCCGGCTCCATTTTGATCTTGATGGAGCCGAGCGTAGTTTTGAGCGTGACGGTCTTGCGCATTTCGTCGAGCGTGGCAGTGAGGAAAGGCTCGACCTTCTTCTTCTCAATGGTCACCTTGAGGATGCGGACAGGCGTTGCCGTCAGACCGTCGGCGCCGGCCGGCGTCTGGGAAATGCGCTCCACCACGTCGATTCCCTCGGTGACCCGTCCGAAGGCGGAATACTGGCCGTCCAGCGCGGGCTGAGGGAAGAGGCACACGAAGAACTGCGCGCCATCGCTATCGGGTTTATTGGGAATTCGCACGGTGGAAACGACGCCGCGCTCGTGCTTCAGGCCGCCGGTTTCGCCGGCCAGCAGGTTGAGACCGCCCGAGCCCCAAAGATCGCGCGCCGTCTTGGGATCCTTGAGCAGCGGATCGCCGCCCTGAATGATGCCGTTGGCTACCACGCGAAAGAAAGCGCTGCCGTCGTAATACCCCTGGCGGGCTAAAGTGAGAAACTGCGCCACGTGCTTGGGCGCCTGGTCTGGCGCAAATTCGAAGCGGAACGTGCCTAGATCGGTGGCCACCACCGCCTCCAGATCCTCCGGAGCCGTACCGGGCTGGCACCACGCGAGAAGCGGCAAGAGCAAAGGAATAATCCGGCAAAAACGCATTTCGACTTATGGTAACGCCCGTTAGCGTTCTTGACTACATCGCGCTAAGCGCCCCATACCGGTGCACGCCGCCAATAGACCGGCGGCCGGCTTCGGGTACAATGTCGTCGAAAGGACGCGCCTATGAACCGTCGCGATTTCTTGCGATCTGCGGCTGCTGTGCCGGCCAGCCTAGCGTTCCCAAAGACGAATCTACTTGCGGAGGACGCGACCCCTGGAGGGTTCCGCACGTTTGAGGTAAGAACGCGCGTCGAAATCTTGAAGTCTTCGACGGCAACGCGCGTGTGGCTGCCGGCGGCGCTCATCCACGAGACGCCCTTCCAGAAGACGCTCTCCAACCGGTTCAGCGCCGAAGGCGGCACGGCCAGGATCATCGAAGAAAGAGCCGACGGACTCGGAATCGTAGCCGCAGAATTTCCGGCCGGTGTGAAGCCGGTCCTCACGCTCACAAGTCGCGTCGCGACCAGGAACTACGCGGTCGATTTCTCTATGCCTGGCGGGGCGCCGACGGCGGACCGCGCGGAGTTGGAACATTTCCGCCGGCCGACAAAGATGCTGCCGACCGACGGGATCGTGAAAACGACCGCAACTGAAATTACCCGCGGCGCCAAGACGGACTTCGAGCGGGCGCGCGCTATATATGAATGGATCGTCGAGAACACGTTTCGAGATCCGGCCACGCGCGGCTGCGGCGTCGGCAACATCCGCTTCATGCTTGAGTCCAAGGATCTGGGCGGGAAATGCGCCGATCTCAACGCGCTCTATGTCGGTCTTGCCCGCGCCGCGGGCCTGGCCGCGAGGGACGTGTATGGCATCCGGATCGCCAAATCGGAACTGGGCTGCAAGAGCCTCGGTACGTCGTCGGAAAACATCGCAAAGGCGCAGCACTGCCGCGCCCAGGTGTACATCGGCGGTCACGGTTGGGTCCCTGTCGATCCGGCGGACGTGCGGAAGGTTGTTCTTGAGGAGCCACCTGGAAACCGGCCGCTGAGCGACGAGTTAGTGCGGACGACGCGGACGCGACTTTTCGGGTCGTGGGAGATGAATTGGATGGCGTATAACTTTGCGCACGACGTCGCGCTGCCTGGATCGGCCGGCGGCCCGGTCGGCTTCCTGATGTATCCGCAAGCGGAAACGCGCGATGGCCGGGTGGACTGCCTCGATCCGGACAACTTCAAGTACGAGATTACGTCGACCGAGATCCCGTCAACGGCCGGATAGGGGGAGGCGAAGCGGCCCGCCGATGCATGAGCGCGTTTCTTGACTCCATTATCCGCGCCCGAGTGCCGATCGGATTTCCTCGCCGCCCGAACAATTACTCCGCAACTTCCGCGCGCCAATCGTGCTGTTCTATCTTGGTACCTGGAGCTACATTGCTGAACTACACGGGCCTGCGCTCGGATGACCTGGCACTGGGAAGCTATCGCGTCGATATCCACGGGAGAAAGTCATGACCAGAATCGCCGATCTGCTGGACCGCGATTTTTCCAGATCTATCGCAGAGAGCGTCAAGGTGAACGACAATGATCCGGATACTGTCTTCACGGAGTTGACCGAATATGTCGCCACGGATCGTATCAAAGCCCACTACGAAAGCCTGCTCTCCGCGATGGCGGCAGCTTCGAAATCGCCAGGCGAAGAGGTTGGAGTCTGGATTTCGGGGTTCTTCGGCTCAGGCAAATCTTCCTTCGCGAAAAACCTCGGATACGTTCTGACGAACCCTGAAGTGCTTGGCGCCCGTGCCAGTTCGCTTTTCCTGAAGCAGGTGGAATCCCAGAGGCTTACCGAGTATATTGAGTTCCTCAATCGAGCGGTTCCCTGTGCGGTCTTCATGTTCGATATCCGGGTGGAACTGTCGGCGCAAACCGCCTCGGCGCGAAGCCACTCGGTGCAGATCGCCGAAGTCATGTACCGGGCAATGCTGCGGCATCTGGACTATGCGGAAGACCGCGATATTTCAGAGCTTGAGATTGAACTGGAAAGAGGGGGCAAGCTTGCGGCGTTCCAGGATCTCTGCCGCACCGAATACAAGGAAGATTGGCGAAAGATCCGTAAAGGCAGTCAGAAATTTGCGCGTTCCAGTTCCTTGGCTCACCGGATCGATCCACAGACTTACGCTTCGACGGATACCTGGCTGAACATAGTTAAGGACCGGCCTTCCAGGAGACTGAGTGTCAACGAATCAGTTGAAAAACTGTTCGATCTATGCGAAATTCGCCGTCGCGGGATGACTCTCGCTTTCGTACTGGACGAGATGGGCCCATACCTCGCGGTTGGCAGCGAACGCCTCGAGAACCTGTACGCCGTCGTCGCGCAGTTTGGCAGGGAAAGCCTGGAGAGGGTGAAGGCCGGGAAGATCCCTGGCCCCGCGTGGATCATCGTCACGGCCGAGGAAAAGCTGCCAGAGGTCGTCGACCGCCTCGCAGCCGGCCGCAGCGACCTGACTAAATTACAGGAGCTTTTCCGGCACCAGATCGACTTGTCTTCCGCCGGCATCGGCGAGGTCGCCGCCCGCCGTGTACTGCGCAAGAAGGAGACTCAGGAATCTATCCTCAGGAAGATGTTCCGGGACCGCGGCGCCTCGCTGAATCAGAGTGTCAAGCTGGAGCGGTCTTCCCGCCGTACGGAGTTCGACGAAGATCGGTTTGTCCGGCTTTATCCTTACCTTCCGCATTTGATCGACCTCTCCATTGAGATCGTGGCTGGCATCCGGCGACATCCCAACGCGTCAATACAACCCGGCGGCAATGGCGCCATCGTCAAGCAGTGTTTCGAAATGATTGTCTCGGAACGGACCCAGCTCGACGATCAGCCTGTCGGCGTTCTGGTGAGCATCGACAAGATCTATGAGCTGGTGGACGGGACTATTCCGCCGGGGAAGCGGCAGAACGTACTTGACATTCACCAACGCTTCGACCACGAGGATGACTATGGTGGAATGGCGGCGCGGGTGGCGAAGGCAATCTGTCTCATGGAGTTTGTCAAAACGGACCTGCCGCGCACGACTAAGAACATCGCCGCACTGCTGGTCCATCGCGTGACTGAAAACCCGCCCACACTCGCCGTTGCCGAATTGCTTCATCTTATGAAGAAAGCGCAGTTTGTCCGCGAGACCGAAGAAGGCTGGATACTCTATGACTTCGATGAGCTGCGGCAAGCGGCGGCCGCCCTGGCGCCACTCAAGAACGCGGTGGGGACTGTTAATCCCCGGCTTCCCGGGTGGCGCAACGACCTGGTCCAGCTTGGTAAGAAGTTGTTTGCTCGCATGTTGACCTGGTATACGCGGCCTTTGAATGAATTCAACGCCGCCGTAAGCCAGTTGCTGGAAGAGATCGTCGGCGCCCTGGGCCGCCTTTCCGCGAAAATGGCTACCCCCGACCGGCTTGCCATGGACCTGATTGCTCTGGAAGGGCGATTGGAACAGTCGGAGAAGTGCAGCGGCGCCCTGGCGGCGTCAATGCAAGAGCAGATCGAGATCCTGCAGGATCAGGTACAAGAGTTAGTCGGCATACAGAAGAGCGGGAATCTGCAAGCGCCCGCCGGCAGGATGGAGACAGATGGCGACAAGCGAGCCCCAAAGAATTCCCGATTCTACATCGATACGAGTCCGGTAAACGACAGAACCGCTTATGTTATTGGACTGTTCGGCTCCGGCCGTCGATATATTAACGAACTGATGGTGCAAAACATAGGAGAGAGGGCGAAATATTTTAGAGATACCATCCGCCTGCATCCTGGTCCGACGCCTATGATCTACAGCGGCCATGCCACAATCAGGCATGTTTCGTCTCTCCTTCAGTATCCGCCGGCGATAACCAGCCGCATAGTGGAATCGGTTAGAGCGGGATTTGCCGATTTGATTTTTATCTATCGTCATCCCCTCGATTCGCTGCTGACGAATTGGGTTTGGTGGCGGACTTACATCCGTGACAACATGATGATCGATGGCATCTCGCAGGTCTATGAAAACCCCGCCGATCTATACGTCGATCTGGAGCAGAATTTTCTAGAATTCGCGGCATTTGCCGAAGGCGACCCCGATTTTTTCGCCGGCGTGCCAGGCCCGCGATTTTTGTCCTTCCAAGAATTTATTGAGGAAACCGAACTGCATCTGAAATCCGCCACGCTGACGCTGCGCCTGGAGGACTTCATGATCGATCCGCGCAAGGAGTTTTCTAAAATCGTTGAAGTCATGTCAGTCGATCTTGATTTGAGTCGTTTATGTCTGGACCCTCCGCGAACCAAACCTTATGGCTATTTGGGTGTTATGGATAATGTTCCTCGATTCAGAGACTTTTTCGAAGGGCTGAATGCGGAGACTAAAAGCCGGATTGAGAGAATCGGCTATGATGTGACCACCTGAAAGCCGGCGCCTATGCGCGCCGCGCCGCCCAGGCACGAGTCACATAGGTTGTCTCGATCTCCGCCAGACCGGCGATGCGCTTCTCAGTGAAATCCAGGAACTGCTGGAAAAGTTCCGGTCCCAATTGCACCTGAAGATCGTTCACCGATCGCCATGCGCCGATATATTGCCCTGGCGTCCGCCGCAGCGAATGCCTGCCTTCGAGATATAACACATCGGCGAATTGCGGCTTGGCGATTAACATGTCGGTCAGCCGCTCGGTGATGCCGGAGCGGCCGGACGATACCCGCCGGATGTCAGGCTTGAGCCGCGCGATCTGCGCCTCGATTTCGACGAGCAGCGGATTCGCCTCGATAAAGCGCGGATTCCACAAGGCCGCGAAGATGCCGCCAGGACGCAGGATGCGGTGGAACTCGTCGCACGCTTTGTCGAAATCGGCCCAGTGGAGCGACGACGCCATGCTGACGAGATCGGCTGAGCCGTCCGGCAATCCGGTGGCTTCTGCCGAGCCTTTGCGCCAGACAATGTCCGTACCGCGCGAGGTCTCGATTCCTTGCCCGCGCATGTCGTCGTTGGGTTCCACGGCGACCACGGTATGCAGGCCGCGGGCCGCGAGCATGCGCGTCCAAATGCCAGTGCCGGCGCCGATGTCGGCGGCATCGACGCTGGCCGCGTCGCGTCCCACATAACTGAGGATCGCGGTCGCGACCTGCGGCGCATAGCCCGGCCGGAAACTGGCGTAGTCGCCAGCCAAACCTGTAAAATCTCCGTGCTTCATGGCTCTCTGCCCGGCAGCACATCCTCGAGCACCAGTTCCCCCTCCTTGATCATGTTCTGGTACAGAGCCACGTCTTCCGGATTGTCGATTTCGCCCCATTGGCCATCCACGCCAAAAGTAAAAATAGTGGTTTGCTTTCCGGCAATCAGACGGCGCAGCAGTCCGGTCATATCGAGGCGATTGCGGGTCCCCGTATCGAGTGTACCGAGTAGCGCCTCGACCGCGCTCCACGCCGGGGGCGTGAATTTCAAGAGGCCCATGTATTGCCCCTCGATGTCTTCGATCCGCGTCGTCTTGCCGCCGATTTCCAGCAATTGGCCCGCGGCATCGATCCGGAACGTTTCGGCGTCGGCCAAAGGATCGGTGAAACGCCGGGTCCACAGGCGGCGCCACGCCCGATCGTAACTGATCGCCAACTGGCCGGGAGAACCGGCGAGACCGCGCACTAACTCGCTGCGGTAGAAAATGTCGGCATAGCTGACGATGACCGGCGTCGACCGCAGCCACTTAGCGGCCGCCGCGAGCGACATCACCATATTGGTTTCGGCCCATAGTTCGTTGGCGAAATAGGAGAGGCCGGGAAAATCGATCAGCTCGGCGCGATAGCCGCGGACGACCCCGATCTGGTCCACACCGCCCCGCCGCAGCGCCGCAATCTGGCGCTCGATCAATGGCTTGCCTTCGAGCTCAACCAGGCATTTTGGACGGTCGTCGCCGAGATGCCCCATGCGGCTGCCGCGTCCGGCGGCGAGAATAATCGCGCGCATCATTCCACCCCTTTGGCGACCCCGAATACCTGGCGAAACAGGGTCACGTCGGCAGGCGAGAATGGGGAGCGGCGTTCGGGGTGCCACATAATTCCCGTTATCGGCTCGGCCGAATGGCGAACCGCTTTGACGACGCCGTCGTCGGCGACCGCCCAGACTTCGAGCGGCGGCCGGGAATCGAAGGCGCCAAAACAATGATAGCTGTTGACCTCTTTTCGCTCGCCGTCGATGCGGATGACCTGGCGCTGCGCCACATGGCCTTCGACGCGGCATAACGGAATTGCGAAGCGCTGCTGAATCACTTGCATGCCGCGACAAACGCCCAGGACCGGGAGCCTGCGCCGCTCCGCCATATCGAGCAGCATGTTTTCCGTGGCGTCGCGTTCCGGGGCATCGCCGCCAAACACCGCAAGATCGTTGCCGCCGGTCAATACCAAGCCGGCGATACCGGCCCCCTCGCACAAAGCAAGGGCTGCCTCGGTGATGTTGGGCAGCAGCACGGGAAGCAGTCCGCAGGCCGCCAGGAACTTAGTCCATGCTTGATCCAGGCAATCGCGGCGCTCGCCATAGGCCGGAACCACCGATACCCGCTGGGTGATGGCGACCGCTTTCATGCGATGAGCGAGACCTTCTGGTTCGTGCAATCGATGCAGAGCTTGCGCGCCGTTTGCCATCTTCGGAACAGGGTTTCGCCGGCGCCGATGACAGCCGGTATGCCAAGCTCGCCGGCGCGGATCGCCATGTGCGAATTGGCGCCGCCGAACTGAGTGACGAATCCGCCAATATCGCGAGTGAAGATCCAGTCGAAGCCGGGGTCCGCGCTGGGCACGAAAAGAATCCGCCCAGCGAAGCTCTCCGGCGGGTCACCAACTGAGGCGACGGCCGCGGTGACGCTTTTTCGCGTAATGAAATTAGGCTGGGCCGGGGGAAGGTGAAATGCGAATACATCGTCGGGCGACGCGACGATCGGCGGAAGCACGAGATTGCGCGTGAGCGCGTGACGGTCTCTGCCATGCGCGACGCTCTCCAGCAGCGATTCGCGCACCGAACCGCTCTCGCTATAGAGCGTGCGGATGGCGTCGTAGGTCAGAAATGCGCAATCCTCCGCCGAAAGACCATGATCCTCGCCCAACTGCCTGATCAGCGACAGAGCGTCGCTCAGGCTTCGCGTGAACACGAACTTCGAGTATTCGCGGTTCTCTATGCCGGCCTTGATGAACTCGATCAAACTCAAGACGTCGATGTCGAGCTCGTGTTCCTTGAGCAGATGCTCTATGCGGCGCAACTGCTCGATGGAGAGTGCGAAGCGCGGCGGCGCAGGCGCCGGCGGCCGGGTGCTCGACCAGTCAAAATAGAGGTCGGGGGCCTCGTCGTAGCGCGGCGAGAGGATATCATAGGTCCCCGGCCTGAGGTGACCGTAGCGCGCCAGGAAGTCTGCCTTCGGAAGCTGCGCGAAATCCTGCCCGATGCGCGACCCTACGGTATCGACGCTCGCCATGAATGTCGCGGCCTCGTCGGCGTTGAGAATGCCCACCTCGACCAGGGACTGGAGCATCTGAACCGCTATGAAGCCTACCCGCGCGAGGCCGGCGAAGGGCAGCGTACCGTATCGCTTGCAGTCCTCGATCAACCAGTAGATGCGGCTGATCTTGTCGATCTTAGCGTTGCAGATTGCCGGAAGCCGGTGCGCCAGCAGGTCGATCTTGGCGCGGTCGCGCCGCCACAGCGCGGTCTCGCCCTGCATGATGCGATTGGTGAGGCGCCGTAAAGCTCCCGAAAGTTCGCCAAGTTCTCCCGGAGAAAATCCATGCTCGGCGAGCCTGCCCAGCCGCTTCGGCAAATCGAGGGTGTAGCAGGAGAAGATGATCGCAAATTCGACCTTGTCATGGAGGTGCGGCTCAGACAGGAGACGGTCGATGTAGTAATTGACCAGCCGCCCGGCGAGATCGTCGGGCACGTCGCGCGGTATGAAGGAGTTGAAGCTGACACGCACGTCGATGTAGGGCAGTCCGTGAAAGCTGACCAGCAGCGGAAAACTGCGAAGATTCTGATAGCCGTAATTGTCCCGCTGATAAGCCCAGATCGCGTCGGTGATGAGCTCGCGATAGAGCGACAACGAGAGGGGCCAGGGCCGTACCCCGACGATTTCGGCCGGATTCCAGTCCGGCATGACGCCGAATATCGCCCGGCTGCCATGCAGGTAGGGGTGCGGGCGGCTGAGCAGCTCGATCTTGCGCGCCATGCCGGCGAGCGCGGCGTCGACCTTCGCGTCCTCTGCACGCCCGTGTGGGTCGACGGCGAGCGGGCGGACTTGCAAAAGGTAAAGCTGCCCGTCGTGGCCCACGGCGAATTCCACGTCGATTGCATCACACCCCAGCAGGGCTTCGAGCTCGCTGACAAGAGCGATCACCGGCGCCAGGGACGGCGGGCAGGCGTCAGGCCGCGATTTGAGGCAGAAAAAAGTCTCGAGATCGTCGCCGGCGCCGGCGGTCACGCGCTCGGTCAGGCCGGAGCGGTCGTCGTAATTGACAACGAAATAAGGCGCGCCGCTGGGGCTGCGCGAGAACACCACTCCCGCCATTGCCACACCGTCCAGCATGGGCTGCAGGAAAACTTGATCGTCGTCGCTTTCGGCGTCGTTTTCGCGATCGGCGAACGAGTCGATAACCCGGTCGATCGCCTCTGCCACTGCCTCGCTGCCGAGTACGCCGAGCACGGAATCGTACCTGCCAGCTTGGGAATTCCTCGCGGCGCCGTCCTCGCTTCGTGCACTGCTACGCACGATGACCCGATCCGAACCCCACGGTGCAGCGGCGACAACAGCGAGCACCCTGGCGGGGTCCGACCGCCAGTCGCCAACCGAGAATCGGACCTGAGGCAGCACGCGTCCGTGGCGCAGCAGCGGCGCCAGCGCTTCGAGAGATTCTGCCTTGGTTTTGAAGGCGACCACGCGTGCCGGTTTCGCCGCGCCCGCGCCATCCGGCCAAGCGCATACCGTCAGGATGCGCTCTACCGCCGTGGCAACGTCGAGCGCCCCATAATTGTCGAGGACCAGGTCCGGCGCCTCGGGAGCCTCCGCCGGCACGTCAAGGCCCACGACGTCGCGCGCATCGCCGCGCTGAGCCCCCGCGTAGATGCCCTTGCTATCCCGGCGCCGCAGCTCATCTAACGGGACCCGAAGGTAAATCTCGCGATAACCGGGGATATTCTGGCGGTTCCAACGCTGCACCTCGTGAAACAGCGAGATGGTCGCGCAGACGACATGGGCGCCCTGCTCGGCCAGCAACCGGCACAGCCGCGCATTGCGCATCGCCGACCGCCGCCGGTCACCTGCGCTGTGGCCGAGATCTTCGGCGATCTCAGAACGGAGTGCATCGCCATCGAGGAAGGTGACTGGATGGCCGGCGGCGCGCAGCCGGTTCGACAACTCACGCCCCAAGGTTGTCTTGCCCGCGCCGGATAATCCGGTAATCCAGAAGACTCTCCCCGGCGAAGCTTCCTGTTCGGCGCCAGGCTCCGGGAATTGCGCAATCTTATTGATCCAGGGGACGGACATAGATGGCTGTCAACCAACGTAAGGTCCGAAGGAAGCTCACTTACCTGTCTCCAACGCCGGATCTTACCGCTAGTATACTAAACGCCCCTATACCCAACGCTCGGAAAGTACCTACAGATTCAACGAACAAGATGCCATTTGATTGTGGAGCAACCACGTATCGGGGAAAGCAGTGTGGTAGGCGCGGAGGGCGGCCCGTCCGCACGGCCGCCGATGGGCATCTTTTGGTGCACACACTTGAAGGCATTTGCTCAGCCGCGCAGGGCTTGACTCAACCTGAGTCCGCCGGCCGGGGCGCCGCGGCTGACATTGAGCGCCCGCCTGCTACTCAACGTCTTGGTATATGGTCCGCAGTTCGGTTTTCCTGGAGTCCTGTGAATGGAACCGAGAACAGGAGCGTTTCGGAGGTGCTCCATCCCGGGCCGGATGCGGCGCCCGATCCAAACCAGTTTCCCGATTGCGTGGAGATCATGCGGCCTTCCAGTAGTCCCAATGCGGGCCGGCGACTCAGCAGGAAAACGCTCGCGATCTGTCCCGCGCCACTTACCGTGCTCACAGACCCACCACAAGCAGCGTCGATTTGTTGAGAGTTCGCAAACAGTTGCTGTACAGTCTGCCCCCGCCAACTCGCGCTCGAAATCGGAACCTGCTGCCAGAACCATGCTGAAGACGATGTGCCCGGCGAATCTGAATTCATATTGCAAAGATCGTGGCCGCCGAAAATTCCGAACAGGTTTGACCAGGTGTTTACTCCTATATTGGTCCACGCTTCCGCGGCGGAATTTGAGTAGGGTCCTTCAGCCATTGAGTATGCGTTTGGCCCATAAGAATCGGTTCTCTCAAACTGCGTTCCCTTCGTGGTCAGCCACCCATGCGTCGTGACATAGCATTCGCAATCGGAATGCGCCAGCATAACGCTATAGGCCCAGGCCCATGCGGCGCTTCCAGCGAAGAAATCCATCGCCAGGATAAGCATCTTTATCCCGGAAATAACGAACTTAACAGCTGTGTTGGCGCCGGTAGCGTCATAGGACCCGATCCAGTAAGCCCTGTCGTCGCCGCCAAGATCGATACCCGAGCCGTAAACCGCAGCGCGGTTGCTTGCGGAGAAATAGCCGGTCGCGAATTGCGCTCCAAGGTTGCTCCGGGACGAGGGCGAGCCTGAATAGTCATGATTCCCCGGAGGCGTGGTGAATGCAATACCGTTCGCGTCAAGAATCGTCCAGGCGTTTTGCGTGTTCGTGTACTCATTGGCGCCCGTAGTCGAGTTCACGCAGTCGCCGACGCCCACTACGGCCTTGATGTTAGCGTCAAACGCGACCTTGCCAGACGTGAACGTCATGCCCTTGTTGTCGACGATCCACCTCATCATGGCAGAGTAGTATCCACCGAGACCGTCAGGACACGATGCAGCCAGGTACTGAGGATCGGGAATAATGGCAATAGTGAAGTCAGAGACGGCAGCCGCCGCCGACGGTACGTTTATGAGCCGCGAGGCTGCCACCCCGGCGAGACCGCCGAGGACAGATGCCCCAAACCCCCGTCTGGTCACCTGTTTCAAAAGTTGCTTAGACGTCAAGCCCCCGTGCTTGATTACATACCCCAATTCCGTCATCGTTACGGCACCCCCACTCCCGTCCCCTGGATGGGTATAGTTTATCACAGTTCACGTCTGAAAACAAAGTCGTCGTTCGTGGCGGGTCATGCCCGCGCTCGCTTGCTTATCGTTGTCGTGGCGCGACGACAGGGCCGCCTCAACGTAACCAGGCCAAACGTTATACCAACGAGCGCACGAAGGATCTCGGCCGCCGCGCCACTGTACTGCTTGCTCCGGAGCTGACGGCTGAAAGGGCTAGCAGCGGCTAACGATTCCTCGGCGAGAAGAACCGTCGGCTCATGGCGGTGACATCTGGAGGCTCGGATTTCTGGCACGATGGAAGAGTGTCCCCACTGGATTCCTTCTGTTAATGGTTACCGGGAGGCGATATGAAGCACGCCGGTGAAGCTGCGTTGGATACGATTGAGCCGATGCTCGTTCAACTTCGGCAGTTGGAAGGCATCCGTGAACGAAAGCCGGGAGTCTTCTACAGGAAGTCCTCAGCTTTCATTCACTTTCATGAAGATCCGGCAGGTATTTTCGTAGACCTCCGCAAAGACCGCGAATGGCTCCGATTGCCTGTGACTACGTCTTCTCAGCGTCGTCAGTTTGTACGCCTAATACAGGAGATACTCGGGAGTAAATAGAACTCGATTCGCTGGGCGCCTCTAGCTCTAGCTTCTAGCCAGGAATTATTATCGGAGCATGAGGTACTGATGATCTCATTTCTCGGCGGCCTTTGAAGGAGAACGTCCACGCGGCGTTCGAATGCCTCGCTCGCCGGTCTCACTGGTCAGAACTTGCCGGCCGCTTCAGGCATACGGTGTGTCCACGCCTGTCGTGCCCAGTCTAGTCGGCGCGCCACCCGACCGCATTTCCTCCGAGGGCACATGGAGTCGGCGTACGGGATGCGCGCTTAAACCCGCGCCGGAAACCGCCGCATCGGCAAGAAGCCCATCGATAGTTTACGCCGCAGTTAGGATACGCTGTTAGACTGGTGTCTCTCTACGGAGCGCATGTGACAATTTACCACGCAGTGGCAGCATTCACCCTGGCCGCCGGGCTCCTGACGATAACGCCGGGGCTCGACACCGCTCTGGTCTTGCGAACCGCAGCCGTGGAAGGACATCGGCGGGCGATGCTCGCGGGCGTCGGCATCTGCTGCGGCTGTTTAATGTGGGGGCTTGCAGCGTCGGTTGGGTTAGGGACGCTTCTCGCGGCCTCCCAAGTCGCTTACAGGATACTGCGCCTCGCGGGCGCTTGCTATCTCATCTTTCTCGGCGCGAAGATGCTGTTGCGCAAGCAGCGGTTGGCCTCCGCGATGGGCGGCGCCCTGTCGCCACCCATGTGTGCGAGCGCGCCACGGTGGTTTGTTCGCGGGCTGCTGACAAATCTTCTCAACCCTAAGGTGGGAGCTTTCTATGTAACATTCTTGCCGCAGTTTATTCCGGCCGGAGTCGCCGTGACTTCATTCAGCATGCTGCTTGCGGCCATTCACGCGACCGAAGGCATACTCTGGTTCGCCCTGCTTACCCTTGCGACGCGTCCCCTCTCGCGCTGGTTGTGCAGGCCGTCCGTGGCCCAAACGCTCGACCGGGCGACGGGCACGGTGCTGGTCGGGTTCGGACTCGGGCTCGTGCTCGATAACCAGCGTTGAAGCCGCATGAGACAAGGCAGCCCACTGCCGGCGCAACCGCTCCTCAATCCACGCACACACCTTACCCTCATCTATCCATCGCCACGGATCGAAAGGTTCGCAGCGAGTCCCAACGTGGCCGCGCTCGCCCGGGCTGAACCAACGGACGCCCGCCAATGGTAAGAGGAAATATGGCAATATCGGAAATGTGGAGTCCAAAGATCCGATCACACGATTCGTCATTCTGAATGCGCCGAGGACCGGGAGCAATTATCTTTGCACTCTGCTTAACTCTCATCCGGAGATTCTCTGCCACCATGAGATCTTCAATCCTCACGTGGTCGGGGTTGCGCGCCACCTGCAGAACACGGGGTTTCATATGGGGACCATTGAGGAGCGCGAACGCGACCCGATTGAGTTCCTTGGCCGCGTCTGGCGGCAGAATGAGGGACGCTGCTCGGTGGGTTTCAAGCTCTGCTGGAAACAGAACGAAGCCATCTTCTACGCGGTGCTGGCGGATTCGCGGATTCGCAAAATCGTTTTGAAGCGCAGAAATCGGATCAAGAGCTTCGTCTCTCTGCTGCTGGCGAGACAAACGGGCGAATGGGTGATCTATAACGATGCCGCCACACCTGGGGCACGGCCTAAGGTACATGTGGATGAGGCGGAGTTGCGGAGTCACATCGCATTCAACGACGCATACTACGGGGAGATCGAATCGGCGATCCAACAGTCGGGTCAGTTGGGGCACGTACTGTATTATGAGGATCTGTTTTCAGAAGCGAGTCTTTGCGCCACGCTGAAGTTTCTGAATGTGGCGGAGCCTAATCCGGCGTTGCTGGCCGGTCAGACCTGGAAGCTGAGCTCTACCTCGCTCCGCGATCTGGTGGCGAGTTTTGATAGCCTCGAGAGTTCGCTGCGAGGGACGCCTCTCGAAGAGGAACTCTATTCCGCCGGGTATTGATGAAGGTCGCGCTGCTTCAGGAAGAGAGGTATCTGCCAAGCTTTCACGGCAGCAACAAGAGCAATCGCTGCCTGCTGGAAAGTCTGGCGCACGAGGGGCATGATTGCCTGGCGCTGTGCTCTGCGAGTCCGCCCGGCGCGTGTTTCGCTGGCATTGCTGTTCGCGGCATGCCGCCGGGCGCCGATCACGAAGAACGTTCCGCCTTCCTGTTTTCGAGTCTGAAAGAGTTCGATCCCGATATCATTCTCGTCTCGTCCTCCAAACATACCTATGCCCTTGCGACGGCGCTTCAGTTCGCGGCCGACCGTGTCATCTATCTGGTACACAGTCATGACGCGCTGCCGTTCGGGCTGATCCGCGGAGCGCGGGCCGTCGTCACCGTCAGCGTTTATTCGCAGGAGTATCTCCGGGTCCACGCCGGAATCGAGGCGGTTCACCTGCGGTTTCCGGTCTACGGCGAAGGCCCGTATCCAATTCTCGGATGCTTTGATCGGGGATGCGTCACGTTGATCAAGTCAAGCGCGGGCAAAGGTGTTGACGTCTTTCTCGACCTGGCGGAGGGCTTTCCGGAACAGCAGTTCGCGGCGGTGCGGTGGGCTGCTGGCGAGGAAGCGCTTTCGCGGATGGCGCAACTCGGAAACGTGCAGGTTTGGGATCCGCACCCCGATATCGAAGAGATTCTGCGCCGCACCAGGATTGTGCTTGCGCCATCCAGAGAGCCGGAGACTTTTGGATTGATTGCTCCCGAGGCGATGCTGCGCGGAATTCCGGTGGTCGCAAGCGACGCGGGCGGATTGCCCGAAGCAAAGCTTGGGGTGGATTACCTGCTCCCGATTGAGCCCGGCCTCGCTCGATGGGGCGAGACACTCGGCCGTTTGCTGAGCGACAGGAACGAGTACGAGCGTTGCTCCGAAGCTTCCCGAGCGGCGGCTTGTCATTTTGTGGCGGGAATCGATGTGCGGCCGTTTGAGGATTTGTTCCGAGCAGTTAGACCCCGAAGATCGAGCCGTCTGGTTGCGGTAGTCGACCCTTTCGATGCCGGGTATCTGTTGGCGCAGGAGTTGGTTCGGCGCGAGTATCCATGTGTCAGTGTTATAAGTAGTGAGTACATCGATCCTGAGATTGCCGCGAAGGGCCATCCCGAACTTTTCGCGGACACTATCCATCACTGCGGGAATGTCACTAAGACAGCGGCCACACTGCGCGATCGCGGAGTCAGTTGCATACTCCCTGGTTGTGAGACTGGAGTAACTCTTTGCGACGCGCTGAGCGAAGCCTTCGATTTTTGTTCCAACGGGACCGCGTTGTCGGCGGCGCGCCGCAACAAGTTCCTGATGGCGGAGACCGCGCGCAAGCAGGCGATTACCGTTCCGAAGCAGTTCTTTTCGGAGCGGCCGCCAGACCTTGTGGAATGGGTCAAGAACTGTTCCCATTGGCCCGTAGTGGCCAAGCCGGCGGAAAGCCTGGCCTCGGAGGATGTCCGCATCTGCCGCTCGGAAAATGAACTCACGGATGCGTTTCACTCAGTGGCCGGCCGGCGCAACATTGCAGGCGTCATGAACCGCGGGCTGGTCGTGCAGGAACTCATGAATGCCACGCAATATGTAGTCGATACCGTCAGCTACCGGGGCAGGCATTATCTCTCGGGCATCTGGCGCTATGGACGCCCCGAGTTTGCGGCTGAAGTCTTGCGGGCGCTGGCGGGCGAGGCGCACTGGCCTTCCTCCGTCGAGAACCTCAGCTGGGCTTCACTGCGTTATGGCGCCATCAGCTCGGTCTCGAAGCAGATCCTTTCGGGCGAGGGTGAGCATGCTGGGACTCTCTTCGATTACGCGGCTCAGGTGCTCGATGCGCTCGGGATTCAGTATGGCCCCTGTCACTTCGAACTGATGTGGACCGACCAGGGCGTGCGGCTGGTGGAGGTGGGCGCACGGGTCCACGGCGGGCCGCAGACGCATATGATGAACCGCATGTGTACGGGCGCCAGCCAGGTGGAGCAGACCATCGATCTGTTCCTCGATCCGGCGCGCTTCCTGTGCGGCGCGAAAGAATCCTACAGGCTGCGGTGGGAAGGTATGATGTGCCGCCTGATGCCCTGGCGCGAGGGTGTGCTGCGCGGATTTCGCGGCCTCGAACGAATCGAACGGCTGCGCTCGTATCATGGAAGCTTCGCCATGGCGGAACCCGGCCGGCGCGTCCCGGGGTGCGTGGGCGTGGCGATGCTTCTTCATCCCGATGAGGACGTGTTGCGGCTTGACTATGAAGCTATTCGCCAACTGGAAAAAGAAGACCTCTATCTGATTGGGGAAGAATGATGCACACGCCGGGCGCGCGCAGAGGGCCGCGGATATGGTCGATCGGAATGTATTCCGGGCGCTCGCCGTTGGCTCTCTTTCCGGCGACAGTCAATCCGGTGCTGAGAGCCAGCGACGTAACCGATGCGCAAGCGGAATTTGTGGCCGACCCATTTCTGCTGCGACGCCAGGGGATCTGGTACATGTACTTTGAGGTGCTGCTGCGTGAATCGCGCCGCGGCGTGATCGGCTTTGCCAGCAGCCAGAACGGGCTCGCCTGGAAGTATGAACGGATTGCGCTGGATGAGCCCTTCCATCTTTCGTATGCGCAAGTGTTCGATCACAGCGATTCCGTGTACATGCTGCCGGAAACGCTGGACGCAAACGCGGTGAGACTTTATCGCGCGACGCGTTTCCCCGATAAGTTTGAACCTGTCTGCGATCTGATCGAGGGACAGTGGGCGGACCCGACCATCTTCTTCGACCGCGGCTTCTGGTGGATGTTCGCTTGTTCCACGCCGTATGAGCACCGGACCCTGCATCTGTTCTTCGCGGAAGAATTGCAAGGACCGTGGCGTGCGCATCCTTTGAATCCGGTGGTTGCAGACGACCGGCGCACGGCCCGTTGCGGTGGCCGCGTCCGGTGCGTGGATGGCCATCTGATCCGGTTTGCGCAGGACGCCATGCCGAGATATGGGAGGCGTCTGCGGGCGATGGAGATTCTCGAACTGGATCGTGACTGCTATCGGGAGGCGGAGAGACCCGAGAGTCCGGTTCTGGAGCCTTCGGAGGCCGGCTGGAATTCGAACGGGATTCATCACATGGACGCGCACCAACTCGAGAGTGGAGACTGGCTGGCCTGCGTCGATGGCGACGCGATACTGCCATGACACTGGCGATTGATCTGGTGATGCCGGTTTACAACGAGGAGAAGGTTCTGCCGCATGTGCTGGCCAGCCTCGCCGGTCAGGTGGATTCGGCCGGCGCCCCGCTGCCACGCAGCGCGTTTCGCATCATCGCAGTGGACAACGCGAGTACAGACCGGTCGCGCGAAGTGCTTGAGACTTGGTCGGAGACTCTGGAATCGGTGGTGCTCGCGGAGCCGGAAAAGGGCGTCGTCGCGGCGCGTGCGCGCGGCGGCAATTTCGCTCTGGAAGATGCCAGCCGTCCGATCATCGTACACACGGACTCTGACAGTCTCTTCCCCCGCACCTTTATCCACACGATTTCGCGGCGCTTTGCAAGCGGCGGCATAGACGTGTTTAGTTATTCAGGCTTCCCGCCGACTGAGTACTGGCTCAAGGTGCCGCGGTTGGCGAGACGGCAGTTCGAGGAGATTGGGAGTATATCTTTCGGCCCCGAGAGCATGATCGCGCTCGGTTTCGATGAGAGATCGGCGCTGCTCACTCCCGAAATTTTTCGCGATTTCCAAAACGTTCCCATGCAATGCGGATTCGCGATGACCAAAGATGTCTACCGCCGGGTGGGCGGTTACATTCGCGAATTCAATCCCGATGGCTCCGAACGGCTGGGGGAAGCCCGCAACCTGGCGTTCCGGCTGGACCGCGCGGGCGCCCGTTTCGATCATGTGCTCTCACCCCCGGTTGTCTTAAACCCGCGGCGGCAATTGCTGGAAGCCAAGGACCTATGGGCGGGAAAATCGTATACCCAGGGTATGACCGATCTGCGCGACCAAATTCGGCCGGAACACTATTCTATGCTCGACAAGACGAGCGACTCACTCGATTACGAGTCAGCCCGGCGAAACGCAATTCAGCGGCATATTGTAGATCCGTGCATCGCGCGTCCTTCGCGTCTCGGAGACAACCGTCGCTACTTCGGTTCGGCATTCGACAGCATTCGGCGACAGATCGAGCTTTTTCACCAGATCCACGACATCCGCTTGTATGTGGACGCGCGGCCGTTTTCCGATAAGTTAGTGGATGAATATTATCGGATTATTGTGGAGAATATCAGATGTTTCCGAGACTTACGGTAGGGATCTCTCCGTCAGAAGCGCATGGCGTGGCGGTACAGGCGCCGTTCTCCCAGCGAATCTCCGCCTGCCTCCTGGTAGCTTTTCCAGTATTCGGCGGCGCCTAAACAATTTACGGGGCTGTTGCTGTGGTCGGAACCATATAGCAAAATCCCCGGCGCTTTGCTCGCCAGCTTTCGGATCCAACTCTCGTAAAGCTCCTGTTTCTCCTCGAGCGTGTAGTGACACGCGCTGAAGATTGTGCAGAACGCATTGCTCCACCAGATGACGGATCCGCGTTGATCGCCGATATGTTCGAGTAACTCGTCGTGGCCGGTGAGAATGTTGCACAAAAGGAACTCATGATCGAGCTCGCGATACCGTGACCAGTGCGCGGCTATCTGGTCTTGCCCGCCCCAGCGAGCGACTTCGGTGGCCCATAAACGATCCATCTCTACCCAGTCGAGGTTATCCGGGTTGGCGCCTGGCCACAGGAAATAATGCGTGCCGGGCGCGGGCATTTTCTGAAATACGGAGCGGAGGAAATCGGGGTAGCGGCGTCCGTCCCACTCGGCCCGAAGAAGACGGCGGAACTCAAGCGCCTGGGTGCTGTAGTCGAAGTAGACGACGCGGGTGCGCGCATCGAAACCATGTGTCTGCAGAATTCGATTCGGCTTGAGCCCCGCGCCAACGCTGTATAAAACCGAGACCGGTCCATGAAAGCTCGTCGGAGGGACTTCGATATCGCGATAAGACTCGAAATTCAACACGAACACTCCGCGCGCTCCTTGTTCCGACAGCCAGGCGAGCCGTTGCAGGAAATCAGGCTGACGGGTCAGATCGGGCCCGAGATCGATGAAAAACCCCGCGAGTTCTCCGGGAAAATCGACTGTCGCGTGTCCATGTTGCCAAGGCCTTTTCAGATTCACCAGGAAGCATCTGCCTCCCGATCCGAGTGCCGTAAACTCGTTCCGTGCGGTCCAATCTGCAAGCGCTTCGAAGAACGACCGCGAGCGGCCCCCATAGATACTCGACTGCTCGCCGATGATATGACCCGCGGATTGAATCAGGCAGTAATCCTGCCCGGATTCGGCTGCCCGCCTCAGGATTACGTCGATGCGATCTGCTTCGATGACTGCGCCGAAATATCCCCAGCGCAGCCAGGATACAGTCAGACTGCGAGCCCGGGCGGTTGTCGAATCCACCGGGCCGCAAGGCATCAGGAGTCCGCAGATCAGGCGCATTTCACCCAGTTTTCCGGTTGCCATGGAATTCGTCAAGTTTATCAGGACGAGATCGAATATACTCGAAAAATGATGGCGCTCGACCGCCTGTTCCCGCAAAAATTCTGCATTAACCTTGAGCGGCGCCCGGATCGCTGGGATAGGATGCTCCATCAGTTCCGGTTACATGACATTCAGAATGTGATCCGCCACGATGCCGTGGATGGCCGCGGCCTGACGCCGCGCGCGGAATGGAAACATAGCGCCGGCGCCTATGGCTGTTTGCTGAGTCACCTGGGCATCGTTCGCAAAGCTCAGGAGATCGGTCTCCCCGCGGTTCTGATCCTCGAGGACGACGTTATATTTCACGACGACTTTCGGGAACGATTCGAAGAATATGCGGCGCGGGTTCCCGATGACTGGGATGCCATCTTTCTGGGCGGAATCCATCTGGATGACCCGGCGCCCGTCGCGCCCGGCGTCGCCAAACTGACTGATGCCTTTTCAACTTACGCCTATGGCCTGAGAAGCAAGGCGTATGCGGCATTCCTTAGTGACGCGGAAACGCACATGCACCCCGTCGATCACACCACGCGTGCGATGCAGCGCGATTTCCAGTTCTACTGCTTTACGCCTCACCTCGCCTGGGTGGCCGAGGATTACTCCGACATTATCAATTCGGCCGTAAATCACTGGTGGCTGAAAGATCCGGTCGCCATGAACGGCGAGAACATCCGGAGAATGCTTGCGCAGACCGCGGTGATCCTGCGCGTGTCTGACGCGGATTGGTGCGCACAGAATCCGGAGATCGTTCAGTGCGTGACCTACTTCTACGGCCGCATGAAGCTGCGGGTTCGATTCGTGGTGGCTCCTCAGGATGCGGCGTTCCAGCCGGATGCTGCAACCGTCGGCGGCCTGCTCGAAGCCGGCGACGAGTATGTGGTGATCGCGGACGCCGATATTTACCCTTTCCTATGGGAGTTCAAAGCGAGTCTTTTGAAATGCCTGGAATTCGACCGTGTGATGCCGGCTCACCAGGCGGTTCCCTTGAACGTGGAAGATACACGCCTTGTTATGCGAACTCTAATTCATGACGTAGACACTCTTAGATACGCGCGCGTTGAGGCCAGGGAGAGTCAACCGGAGTTTTGCATTTTCTCCCGCGCCGGGCTCGCGATGCCGGAGGACCGGCAACCTACCACGTTTCATTCGCCGGGCCGGCTGGTTCGGCTGCACCCGTGAGTGCGCCCGTGCAGTCTCTCTGGATTGGGCCGCGCCTTTCCACGATGGAGCGCCTGTGCATCCGGTCTTTCCTTGCCCATGGACATGAGTTTCATCTGTTCGTTTACGACGAAGTGGCCGATGTTCCCGCCGGAACCGTGCTTCACAGCGCCGATGAAATCCTCGACCGCTCGCGCATCTTCACCTACGCGGGCAATGGCTCCGTCGCGGGTTTCGCGAATATGTTCCGCTACAAACTGCTTCTCGATCGCGGCGGATGGTGGGTCGATCTCGATACCGTTTGCCTGCGCCCATTCGATTTCAGCGATGAGTACGTGTTTGCCTCCGAGCCTGGCGACCACGGCGACGTGCTGACCAATGCGATCCTGAAATCGGAGGCCGGCTCGCCGTTTCTCGAATATGTCTGGCGCGCCTGTTCGGAAAAGGATCCATCGAAGCTAGTGTGGGGAGAGACCGGTCCGCGTCTGGTGGCGGATGCCGTACGAACGCTGGGGCTGGAGAGCTTTGCGCAGCCCGCCACAACGTTCTGTCCTGTTTCCTATCGGGAGTGGCGTTCGCTGATAACGCCGGATGGCGCACTGGAGTTCGGCGCCGATACCCGGGCGGTTCATCTATGGCATGAAATGTGGCGCAGAGCGGATGCCGATAAAGATATGAGTTATCCGCCGGCCTGCCAGTTCGAACGGCTGAAATCGCGGTATCCGGAGTCATAAAGGAATTCGAATCCGGACAGAAACCGGCATTCTTTCTTAATTACGTTAATGTACGCCGTGGCCTTGGTTTCGTCAAAGCCTTTGGCCGCCAGTGTGCGCCTTGCGCCAGCTTCCCACTCGGCCGAAACGGCGTCGCGCGAACCGCCGTCGCGAAGCCAGCTTCCCACTAACTCATCCCAATCGGACTTAGTACGCAGAAAGGCGGGATCGATGAGATTCCTGACTTCTTCAGAGTCCATTATCGCGGCCTTGGTCTTCTGGCAGTTGAGCCGCGCGGTATCGAACAGCACAGCGGCGCCGGCCGCAGTGACATCGGGACCGGGTTGATAGATCCGCCGCAGGCAACCGACTTCGCCACGCGCCAACTCAAGGCTGAAACTTTCATCCACGACGAAGCGGGCATCGTTCCGCATGCCCCCCAGCGCAGCCAAAGGATCGAATTCGCCGGAATCCTTCCACGGAGCCACGGTGTTGTCATGGTCCATGAAACAGATGCGGACCTGCCAGCGATCCCGAATGAATCGGCTTCTTAGTCCTACGTTTCTGGCGACGAAAGCTTCGCCCAGCGTGTGAGCCCCCAGGCCGGCGAGTGTTCCCCAGAAGTTTCCGATCTGGCGCATGAGAGAGATATAGGTGCGGTCCGCGCGCCGCCGGTTCGCCGGGACTTGCAGCGCAGACCTGACGTACTCCGCGTAGCTGTCATACGGGATTGGCGGGGGCGTGTAAATTCCCAGCACCTCTCCCAGCAGATCGTCGGCGAACCGGCGCGCATCGGCAGGCGAGTAATCGCGCTTCAATCCCTGCCGGAAGTAAAGATTGGGTCCTTCGGACGAGAGATACCGGCCCAGCGTATCCAGACGAAACGAGCTGGTTCCGGATATAAGCGCCTGTTTAGGGGCAAGATGCTTCAGGAAACGGATGGTCAGACCGAGGTCGCCCGGCAAGTCCATAGCCTGCTCGCCCTCCTCGAAGGCTTCTACGGACTGCGCCATGGCGGTACGCATCCGGTCGAAATCGTCGCCGAATTCCTCGCGCTCCGTGAAATAGGAGAGCAGCCCCGCTTCTCCGGTGCGGCCCGGAAGCGTGTGTACGGTTCGCATGTTGAGCACGAAGCTCACCGGGGCTTCCGCGCCGTGAATGGCCCGATAAAGCGCACAAATCCGGAGCGTGCCGCGAGCCTCGCTATCGATCATACAGCCTGTGCTTCCGCCCTGCAGGCGGTGCGCCCACGGAACTATGGCCTTCGGTCCGAAGCGGGCGGACAATACGTTCGGCCCGCGAAGACCCACTCTCTTGATCTCCAGTTCGAGATCGCTGCCCGGAAGCTTAATAGCGAGCGCGATTGTCCCCAGCGGATATTCCACCAGGCTGTTGATCTCTGAGGGCGTGGTCTCTGCCACCCAATACGCATATTCATTTTCGGAAAGCGCCGTGGCAACCTGTTGTTCCAATCCAGGCAGTTCCGCAAGACGTTCACTGGCAGCGCGCGGCCACTCTTCGCTCTCCTTCAATCCTCCCCGAACGCCGCGGGAAGTACGGACGCTCGCGAGGATGCGCTCGGTAATCTCATCCGCTCCGAAGAACCCGCGCGCAAACCAAAGCCGGCACGGCTGTGTCGCAACATGCAGAAAGTCGAGCAATGCCTGCGGATCGGTCGCCTGACCCTGCATCCGTGTGTGCAGATACTTCAGGCGCGAGAGCCGGCGGCGGAGTGAGCGCACGGATGGCTCGTCGACCGGAAAGCCCGCCGCTGCGGCGAGCCACTGCTGTTCCTGAATGCACCGAGCGGGAATGCGGAGAAAATGCGTCTCCAGCATCAGCGCGGCGAGACACCGGGTATCCCAGTTCGCTGTGTCCGCGGCTTTCCCGGCGGCTATCAATTCAAGACAAAAATGGCCGTCATAGGAGGCGCCGCTGAGGAATTTTTCGACGAGCGCTTCTCTAGTTGTCATGGGGTTGTATTCGGATTATTCCGGATTAAAAATGTCTTTGACTGCGCGCGAATATCGAGTATACTACCTCACATCGGTCGTTTTCACTATTAAGGAGATACTCTATGGGTACAATCAAAAAGGTGCAAGCTGGCAAGCAGGTCACACTTACCTTGGACGCCAAAGACGCCCAAACCCTTCTCACCGCTCTCACGCATGCCGTACATGGCGGCGGACTGAAAGCCGAGGCCACTAAAGAGAAGTTGAAGTAACAGCGATTCCGCCGCTCGCGGCACGCTGCGTCGTCGCACCAATTCCCGAGGCTAATCCTGAATCCAGGCAGACGCGGTTATGGAATCCACTCAATTGCACGCCGATAAGCAGGCTGTTCGCGGTGATGACGCCGTGGATTTCGCACAGGCGAACCTACCCACCAAACTCGGCATGTTTCAAATGCGTGTATACCGGGCGGCGGACGGCAGTGAGCCGGTGGCGGTTATTTCAGGAGAGGTCGGCGGACGGGAGCGTCTGCCCGTCCGTGTCCACTCCGCGTGTTTTACATCTGAAAACCTCGGATCTCTGCGGTGCGATTGCAGGGAACAGCTCGATTTCGCCCTCGACTATATTGCACGGGAGGGTGGCGTGGTGATCTATCTTCATCAGGAAGGCCGCGGCATCGGACTGGCGCAGAAGATCCGGGCTTATGCTCTCCAGGAAAACGGCTACGACACTCTGGAGGCCAACTGCCTGCTGGGCCATCCACCCGATTCCCGTACTTACGAATCCGCTGCATCGATATTGCGCGATCTGGGTGTTCGGTCGGTCGAGTTGATCACTAACAATCCAGACAAGATCGAATCCCTGATGGGACTAGGCATTACTGTTACCGGCCGCATTCCTGCGGTCATTCCGCCCAATCATTTCTCCGCTCCTTACCTGGCGACCAAGTTCACGCGCATGCGCCATATCGCAGAAGAGGAAATGGGGCCGCTGGTTAGCGAAGGTCTGCCGGGCGAACAGAAGCCCCGGACGCAGAGTTCCGCCGCCGATTGATACCGCGCATAAGTTGAGGGATGCGAGAGATGCCCAGACCTTTCGTGCATATCAATTTCGCTACCGCGCCCAGTGGCGATGTGGCCGATCGCTCGGGTGGGATTTCCTGCAATCGGGACTGGGCCCGGGTTCACGAACTGCGCGAGCGGTACGATGCGGTGGCGGTAGGTGCGGGCACATGGAAATGCGACAATCCGCGCCTCAACGTCCGCCAGGAACGGCTGGGACGAGAGCCGCGACAGCAGCCGTTACGCGTGGTTTTTCTAGGTGGTCAAAACTGTGCGGTCAGTTCCGCCAGTCCTCAGACCATAGTCATTGGATCGGGCCCCCAACCGTCGAACGGTGTTACTTACTTTCCTTCTTATGGCCATGAGCTAAGCGGGCCGCTCGACTCCCTGCGGCGGCACGGAGTGCGAACGATGCTGGTGGAGGGTGGGCCGACTCTGATCCGGTCGTTTTTGCAGCAGGGCGTCGCCGATGCCGTGACAGTCTATGTTCGATGCGGCTGCGTCGATGCGGCCGTGCGGGCGGCGCGCGCCGTTATTCCGGAAATGCCGCCGGCCATGCGCGCGGAACGGTTCGGGGAAGGAGTGCTGCTCAGTTGCGCGGCCGCGCCAGAAACTGCGGTGGCAGCTTTGAAGCCCGACCTGGTTCGTTTTGCGATTATCGCCGCGCCGCGCACCGGAAGCAACATGCTCTGCACGATGCTGAACGCGCACCCGGAGATACTGTGCCACCACGAACTTTTCAATCCCGGCGGCATTCATTACGCTCTGGATCATCGTGACGGCCAGTTCGAACTCGGATCGATTGAGGAACGCGACCGAGATCCAGCCGGCTTTCTGCGCGGGGTTTTCGGACATCGCTGCGGACGCAATGCCGTCGGCTTCAAAGTGAATCGGGGACAGAACGAAATCGCTTTTCACGTTATTCTAACCGATGTCACTGTCCGGAAGATTATTCTGCGGCGGCGCAACCGCGTTAAGACATTCGTTTCGGAGTTGATTGCGGAACGGACAGGCCAGTGGGAGAGTTATGAGTTCTCGGATTTCTCCCGGCCGAGTCCGGCGGTTGAAATCGACGCTAACAAACTCTGCCAGTATCTGACAGTGACCGACGATTACTACCGAGGAATTGAGAATCGTCTGCTATCGACGGGTCAGCGGGTCCTTCAGGTCACTTACGAAGATCTCAGCTCCGCCAGGGAGCAACAGCGTATCTTGAGTTTCCTGGGTGTGTCAACATCGGTTCCGGCACTTATCCCAGTCACGCGGAAAAGAAATCAAGCCGATCTGCGGTCTCTCGTATCGAATTTCGACGAACTGCGCTCCGGGCTGAAGAATGAGGAACTAATCGCGCAGCTGGAATCGGCGGAATTCTGAGGAATTCTCACATGATCACGGACTTAATCTCATCGGGACTTCCGGGAGTAACAGCCGGCGCGGATGTGTTCTCGCGTCATCGCGGTCCCATCACGTGCGTCGTGGGAATTCCGAACACACGCAAAGCGCTGACATCCGGCTACGATGGCGCTGTCGCCCTGTTCGATCTCGACAGCGGCGCCGTCGAGTTATTGGGATACCACGGCCATCTGGTCAACAGGATCACTGTCAACCGTGAAGGAACGCGGGCGGCATCCTCATCCTCGGATTACAACGTCTTTATCTGGAACCTGGAAACCCTTACAGTGGAGCGTGTGCTGCGCGGCCACAGCGACGACGTGGAAGACTTTGCGTTTGCGGACGGCAATACGGGTATTTCCGTTTCGCGCGACCAGCGAATTCTCATCTGGGACCTGGCGACTGGTTCCATTATCCGCACGATTGAAGAGCACGAAAAAGACGTGCTCGCCGTGGTCGCTCATGGCGGCTCGATTTACACGGCGGGCGATGACATGACGCTGCGCCAGTGGGATCTGAGCACGGGCCGCATGCTGCGCAAATGGGGACCGTTCGAACATGAAACCGACACTTGCGCGATTGATCCCGTGCTGGGAAGAGCCGTCCTGGGCTGCGACGACGGCGTCATCCGGGTTTTCGATACGCGTAACGGCGACCTGATTCGCGAAATTCCGGCGCATGCATCGGGGATCAAGAAGGTCTGCACATCGCCGGCCACGGGCGACATTCTCTCGGCCGCTTACGATCAGCGAATCCTTGTCTGGGACGCACAGAGCCTTGAGTTAAAAACCGAGTTACAAAAAGTTCCTGTTACCTGGGAGCGATCTTTAAACTGGGCTGCCGATGGGCGATCGATTCTGGCCGGGACTTTCGATGGGACCGCACTGGAATGGAACGCCGCAACCGGGCGGCTGATTGCCGAATTAGGGGGTGGGGATTCCGCTCCCGGAAACGCCTGTTTCAATGAGGCATCCGCCGGCGCCAATGTCGTGGCTGTCGTGAGCGACGATGGTTACATTCGAATGGCGAGGTTGACGCCTTCGAATGCGGCGTGGCTGGCGCCGGTCGAACCGGCGTCCGGCCGGATGTTGATGAATGCGGTGACTCTGGACGACGAGTTCGGCGTAGTGATGACGGGCGCGCACAACCACCGCCTCCACATCTTCGATCTGGTGGCGAACGAGTTGAAGAACGAGATTGAGATCGCGCTCGGTGAGGGCCCGATCAACTGTATTCGCATCGCGCATAACGCGGGATTCGAAGGCGACGCGTTCGTGGCGTGCTACAGCGGCGCGATCGTGCGGGTGGGGCGCCACGGGGAAATCAAGGGCAGAATTACCGCACATAATGGCGCGGTGAAGGCGCTTCGCATTCATCCCACACTGCCTGCCGGCGTGAGCGGAAGCGCGGACGGATCGCTGATTGCCTGGGACCTGGAAGGCGCCGCACACCGGTATCTTGCGGGACACACGGCGATTGTTGACGATGTCGATTTTTCACCGTCGGGGGATTTGATTGCCAGCGCGGGACGCGATTTTGTTTTGAAAGTTCACAGGCTGGATGACGGCGCGTTGGTGCATGCGATTCGGATCGGGCGGCGATCGCCGAAGTCGATTTGCTTTGTCGACGAAGTGACCGTCGTGATCGGGGATTACTGGGGGGCGCTGATTCGCATCGATTTGCGGACGTCGCAAATCTCACGGGCGCAGATTGCGCAGAACGGGATTAGCTCGATCGCCCGGAGCGAGAAATACCTGGTCGCTACTTCGTATGACGGCGGGATTTACCTGGTTGAGCCTTTTTCGTTGAAGGTGGTTAATACCATCCGCGCGATGACGCAGCGACTGCGCCCACCGGGGGCGCACGCGGGCTAAGTTACAACGTAACTACGCCCCCACGCCTCTATCCCTTCCGCCCGGTCTCGAACAAGAACCAGATGCGCCGTTCCGTTTCGTCGATCCAATTCTCCAGCAGGCTTGTGGTGGCCACGTCCTTCTCATCGCTGGTCAGGTCATGAGCTTCACGCATACTGGCAAGCAACGCCCGGTTGTCTTCGCGCAACTCGGCGATCATATCGAGCGGATCGACATAGTCGGCGTCGTTATCGCTTAGGCGCTGCAGGCGGGCAACGTGCCCAATCGATCGAATCGTGGCGCCGCCGATCTTGCGCACCCGCTCGGCGATGTCGTCGGTCATCGCAAAGATCTGACCGGCTTGATCGTCGAGCAAGAGGTGGTAGTCGCGAAAATGCGGACCGCTAATATGCCAATGAAAATTCTTGGTCTTGATATAAAGAGCAAATACGTCGGCAAGCAACGCATTGAGGGCGCCGCTGATGTTCTTGACGGCTTCGGAACCCAGGTCGCTTGGCGTAGCCGTGACGGCCCGGCGGCGAGTTTCCAGTTTGTCTTGAGTAGTTGACATTTCTATATCTCCTTCACGCACTTCGCTCAGGGAGCAAAAAGCCAGGGCAGGACTCCCGGCGAGCGAGAGCCTGCGCTGATATAAGTATAAGCGAGGAAACAAACTTCCTAGTCACTTGCGGCGTGCCATGTCGCATCCCTGTGATATGCTTTCATTGCGCCGGCTACCGTGGAGGTGTTTACGCCCAAATCCTTTTCGTAAACCACACCGTTCGCCGTGACGACGAAGGTCATCACGCCAGACGATCGATACTCGGCCGGGTAGGCGATCAAAGCCACTCCGCCGGTCGTCTTGCCTTTCTGTTCCGGTTGAGTCCCGTTGCTTGGGCGCGTCGCCAACACGCGAAAATAGTAACCATGGAAGAGAGCCGGATCGTTACCAGCGGATTGGCTGGCTACTTTCGCCGCCAGACCCGTCGCAAAACCGTCCGCTGGAACTGCGGCGTCCGAGTTTGCGCGACTATGCGTTCCGGCGGCGAAGTCGCGGCAAGTAGCAATCGCCGTGAGCTCGTTCTCGCCGATTCGCCGGTACAACACTTCCTTTACGCCGGCGTCGGAATCAAAGCGCCAAGCCCCGTCTTTTTCAACTAGTGGGATAGGGAACGGCCAGTTCTCTGCGCCGATATATAGGACCACTTTCATGGCGTCTTCGCGAACCATTCGATGCATCTCCTGATATTTTTGGACGAAGCATTCCCGGTCGAGCTTATCTTGGGATTGGTCGCCCGGCGAGGCGAGTTCCGTCGGTCCGCCCAGGATTTTTACGATCAATTCGCTGTCGTTGGCGCGGACGGCCTCGAAGAGCCTCTTGCTTGCTTCCGCGGCCGACGCGAACGACTGTTGAGCCGACTGTTGAGCGATCCCAGGGCCGGAGCCAATGGTTACCCACATTGCAGCGATCGCGAACGGAACCATTTGGCGCCAGGCAAAACCTGGAAGCTTTCGAAACCGAACGTTAGTCATGCGTATCATTTCTCGTCTCCTGGTCTAAATCACCCTGCGCCAGCTATCTCCGGCCTCCACCGCCGTGGAATCCGCCGCCGCCGCCGCGGAATCCGCCAAAGCTGGACATTCCCCGGAACGAACTGCTTCTCGCAAACCCTCCTCGATCGAACCCGCTGAAGGCCCCGGAGCGCATACCGGGCGCCGAACTGCGGCCGCGAAAATCGCTGGAACGGTTAACGTTATTGCGGTTGGAGCTGAAGCTATTGCGATTGACAATTGTCCTGCTATTCGAGATATATGTGTTGTGGTTGTAGATCACTCTGCCGCCGCCGCGCCAATCGTATCCCCAATTGCCCCAGCCCCATCCGAAACCGGCGAAGAGTCCCACGCCGAAACCCAATCCAAAATAGATTCCCGGGCCATCCCAAAAAAGACCCGGGTAAGGATACCAACCGGGAAAGACAGCCAGCGGATACCCATACGCCAGCCAGGGGTCATATTGCGGCACGTACACTACGTCGGTCTGGGCAGGCTGAATGACAATCGTTTGTCCTTGAGTGCTTACGTTTTCTTGAGGCGTAGTCTTTAAGTTCCCGGCCTGCTGCGCCCGCTGTCGCATGACTTGAATCGCCTGATTCACGTCCTGCTGCTGATTGACATGGGCGTCTCCTAATTCCGAAGTCCAGGCAAGATTTTGGTTCATATTCGCCAAGACGGCAGGGAACTGGGTTAGAGCCTTGACACTGACATCCCAAGACTCTTTATTGACATCTTTCGCCAGTTTTTCGCCCGAGAGATCCTTATGTTTTTCCATCCATTTCCCGGCCTCGACGATTTGCTCGGGATAGGTTGCGGCGGCCAGGATCTGCGCGATCAACGTGTCGGGGTAAAGGGCGATGGGCGCGACCAGTTGCTGCAATTGTTCGGGACTCTGCCGCGCAGCCTGGGGCGGCTGCGAAATGGTTGGGTCGGCCTGAAAAGCGAATCCGTCCCGAACTCCCGCGAGCACAAGATACCAGGAAAGGAATAGCGCCATACTTTGCTGAAACAATCTCATATCGACATTCCCTTTCGTTTGCTTCGGACCCACCGCGCTGATTTCTTAGCGCCCGGCGGAGAATGCTCGAACAGCTTCACCACTGAAATGCGTCGACATCCCTTGATGGTTTGGCCGGATTCACGAATACGAAACCGCGTCCCGAATCCAAAGCGCGGTAGCGATAAGTGTCAAGAGTTCTCGTTCTCTCGTTGAGCATCCAGATCGCTAAAGTGCAATCGAGCTGCCAACAGGATGAATGGTGCGCGCCGGCCAGTTCCAACGCTAAGTTGCAGTCAACCCAAAGAATTCCGCGAATTGTCTGTCACAAAGAATGCGGGCCTTATGACGGTAGTTCGACACAACTGTCGGCGGGAAGCCGTGCACGGTCCGGCCGAGCTCTGACGTCAACCACTACAGCGGTTGTGTCGTCGACAATTGTGCGACCACTTTGGGCCCCAGCTGTGCGCGGCTTAGTGAACTCGAGCGCACCGGGATCGTGAGTGTGGATTCCGGTAAAATCGTTTCGTTGATGGCAATCGAAACACCCGCCTTCGAAAATAAAATTGCCGCTCCGGCTTAAGCTGTGGCATTGGGTACACTGCACGCCAGGAATCGGCGGATGCTGGCAAAAGGGTTGAAAGCCCTCGGGAGCATTCGGACCGACAAGTGCAATCCGGGCGTCGCCTTCAGCGTGGCGTGCAGGACGTTCGGGAACGGCTCCTCGTTCTTGATCGGTGCGACATCGAGCTGCAGCTTTCCCGAGGGCGCCGTGGCGACTATATCGGTCCTGTGGAACAGCAGTCCGCAAGGACACGTCGAGCCTTCGATCGAATCATTACGAACGGCTACGCACGAACGAGCGATCGATCTGCGAAATCTTGGCCGTTCCCGCCATTCCCATGACGGCGGCCAGCTCCGCGCGCAGAATCTCGACAATCCGCACTACGCCCGGTTGTCCGAACGCGGCCAGCCCCCACAGATATGGACGCCCGATTCCCACCGCCGAGGCCCCTAGCGCGAGCGCTTTGAATATATCGGTGCCGCGGCGGAATCCTCCGTCCACCAGGACCGGGATCTTGCCATTGGCCGCCGCGACGCATTCGGGCAAAGCCTCGATGGTAGCTCCCACCTGATCCAGTTGGCGCCCTCCGTGATTCGACACGATCACGCCCGAAAGGCCATGCTTGACGGCGCTCTCGGTATCCTCCGCGGTCATGACGCCCTTCACAACCACCGGAATCTTGCTCACTTCCCGCAATTGCTGCAGCGTGTCCCATGTCGGCGTCGGAAAGGGCCGCGCTTGGGGAATGTCGCCCGCCGTCCATAGCACATCGTCGGGATGGTAAACCAGCGCTCCCTTTTCATCGCGGGGGACGCCGCCCATCTGGCACCAGCTTCGCACCAGGCCGTTATGCATGCTGCGTTCGCGATGCGATACGACATAAATGTCTACCGTGACGGAGATCGCCGAGCAGCCCTGGTCTGCGAGTCTGTTTGCGAATTCCGCCATCTTGCTCTTGTTGCGGAACTCGGCCGCGGTGGTGTACTGCCACCAGACCTTCGGCCCTTTGCCGGAAGCGAGTACATCGCTGATTCCCCCGTTGGTGATCATCATCGCATTGGCAGACCCCGCAGCCATCGCCGTCTCCTGCTCCCCGTTCGGGACAAAGCAGTTCTTGCCGCCGGTTACGGAGAGATAGAAAGGTTGCGTCAGAGACTTGCCGAACAGGGAGATGGAGGCATCGATGGACGCGACGTCGTGGAGAAGGAAATGGGGGCGGATGATCAGATTATCGAACCGGCTGCGGTTGGCCCGCAATGACGCCTCATCGTCGGAACCCTCGTCCAGGTAATCCCACGCGAGAGGGTCCAGCTTGGCTTTGGCGAGCTTCGCAAAGTCAAATACGTTAACTTGTTTGAGTAGTTCGGTGAGTTCGCTATGCTTCTTGTCGGCGCGCAGCAACGGTGAGGCGGCCAGGAACTGACAAAAACGGAGCAAAGCTTGGCGTCGGTTCATTTCGTCAAGCTATCACAACCGGAAATGGAGATCAATGATAGATCATCGCGTTTTGTCGAGCTCCTCCGGACTCGCCGTGATATGATCGTTCCGTTTAGCCCTGACGACTGACATGAACCCTCGCGCCACCAGAAGGCAATTCATAGGAGCGGCCGCCGGAATGCTGCCGCTGACGATGCGCGCCGCCGCCCCGGCAGCGATCGGCTGGACGGTCTACGGCGGCAACCAGGCGGCAACCCACTATTCGCCGCTCAACCAGATCAACCGTGAAAACGTCTCCCGCCTGCGTCCCGCCTGGGTGCACAATGCGCCTCCCGAAGCCGCCCGGTACCGGGGATCGGTGGAATGCACGCCGCTGGTGGTGGATGGGGTCATGTATATTGTCGGCGCTGCGCTGATTGTTCAAGCTCTGGACGCGGCCACGGGTAAGCTTCTGTGGACCCACGCGCCATTGAGCGGCGGACCGCAGAGGCGCGGCGCCGGCACCAGCCGTGGCGTGACGTATTGGAAGGATGGAGACCGGGAACGGATCTTCGCGCCGGTGCAGAACCGGATCCTGTGCCTGAACGCCAAGACCGGCAACATTGTCGAGACCTTCGGCGATAACGGCGCCATCGACCTGGAGAAAGACGTCGACCGCGACCTGACCCGCGGCGAAACCATCGTCGCGACTACGCCTGGAGGCATCTACCGGGACCTGCTGATTGTCTCCACAAGGGACGAAGAAGGCCCGCGGCCGGCCGCGCCAGGACACATTCGCGCCTATGACGTGCGAACCGGCAAACGGCGCTGGATCTTTCACACGATTCCGCATCCGGGAGAATTCGGCTATGACACATGGTCGCCCGATTCCTGGAAGACCACCGGCGGAGCGAACTGCTGGGGTGGTTTGAGCATCGACGAAACACGCGGCCTGGTTTTCGTTTCCACCGGATCCGCCACCTTCGATTTTTATGGCGGCGACCGTGTGGGGGCGAATTTGTTCGCTAACTCCGTCATCGCGCTGAAGGCGGAAACCGGGGAGCGCGTGTGGCACTTTCAGACGGTGCACCACGATCTCTGGGATTACGATATTCCATGCCAGCCGACACTCGTCACCATTACGCACGAGGGCAAAAAGGTGGACGTGGTTGCTCAGGTTTCGAAGACTGGCTGGGTGTACCTGTTTGAGCGAGCCACCGGCAAGCCGCTCTACCCGATTGAGGAACGCCCTGTGCCGCAGTCCGATATTCCGGGCGAGAAGTCCTACCCGACGCAGCCGTTTCCCACAAACCCGCCGCCCTTCGCGCGTCAGGGGATCTCGCGGGAAGACTTGACGAATATATCTCCCGAAGCTCACGCCTGGGTGGCCGAACAACTGAAAGATTTTCGTTTCGGGCCGATGTTCACTCCGCCTGGCAAGCAGGAAACGATCGTCCTGCCGGGCTACCACGGCGGGGCTCTTTGGGGCGGCGCCAGTTTCGATCCCGAGACCGAGTGGCTCTATGTGAATCACAATGAAATACCGTGGAGCACGTCTCTGACGGACGCGCCCCAAGAGGCGGGCTATCGTTACAACTTCAGCGGATACAAACGCAATGTCGACCAGGACGGATACCCGGTCATCCGCCCGCCGTGGGGGCGAATCTCCGCCATCGACCTGCGGAACTGCAAGATCATATGGCAGGTCGCGCACGGTGAGTACGAAGCACTAACCGCGCGCGGTATCCCGCCGACGGGAACCTACACACGGGGCGGGAATATCGCTACCAAAGGCGGCCTTCTGTTCAGCGCCGGAACTCTGGATAACAAGTTTCGCGCCTACAATTCCGAAACCGGAAAGCGTTTATGGGAGACCCCTGTGGGGGGCGGCGCGTTTGCGACACCCAGTACTTATATGGTGAACGGGAAGCAATTCGTGGTTGTTCCAGTGAGCGTCAGCCAGGACTCAGCGGAGACAAGCCCTGCCGGGGACTACAAGCCGGGCGATTTTGTCGCCTTCGCCTTGCCCTAATGATGGGAAAACTGTTCGCATGGGCGGTTTGGATGGTGGCCGCGGCGGCCTGGGCTCAGCCTTCCACGCCTGCGGCCATATCGAAACCGGCGCCCACGCAGCCGATTCCGTTCAACCACAAAGTACACGCGGCGGCAGGGTTGACCTGCCTGGGCTGCCACGCCATCGCCGCTCCCGGAGATCTGGCCGGACTTCCTGCCGCCACGTTCTGTATGGGCTGCCATGAAACGGTCAAGAAGGACAGCCCCGCAATCCGGACGCTCAAGGCTGCCGCCAGCGAACGGAGGCCGATTCCATGGGTGAGGGTCTACAAGCTTCCAGGATTCGTGTATTTCTCGCACCAGGTGCATCATAAGCAGGCCCGAATCGAGTGCGCTGTCTGTCACGGCCCGGTGGCGGAGCGGAGCATTATCGCGCAGGAAAAGTCCACAGCGATGGTGGATTGCATGAAATGCCATGACCAGTACAAAGCCCCGAATGGCTGCGATCTCTGCCATGACTCGCACTGAGCGGGTTCCTGGAACGGTCCATAGAGCGGCGATATATCATAGATCGGCAACTTTCCCTTGCAGTGATTCCGGCTGATATGATCGGCAAAGCGGGCGTTGCGAGGGGGGCGATAATCCGGCGTCTGTAGCGGTGGCGCCATCGCGCGTTCCCCGCGCATATCCTCCGGATCTTGTCAGCACAGATGGGCTCGTGGGGCAGCTTGTTAAGCCAATGCCGCCTACTTTGGTAGGGCGGACCCCCTGGTCCGCGTGGGTCCCCCTGGACCCGCTCTTCGACCCGCCAAATCAGTCCGACGCGATCCCTGAGAGGCCGACCGGGGGGCGGCCGCGGACCAGGGGTCCGCCCTACAGTTTGTGCGGAATACCCACCTGCGTCCAAAGTAAGCGGCATTGGGTTGCCAACCGCCGCGCAGGATGCCATCCGGTTGGCAACCGCCGCTCTTCGAGTGGATGCACAGCAGGTCGAGGAGAGCCGGGCCCAGACCAGAGGGCGCCCCCAATCGGCCGCAGCTTCACAAGCTGGATGCCATCCTGCCCCACAAGCACGAGACGGATTCAATCGGGGAGTTCATGCTCAGCGCCAGTGAGGCGGCCGCGCCAGACGTTCGCACGACGGGTGTGTGTTCGCCGCCAAGGGAGGATTTGCCGCCGCCGGGTTTACTTCGGCGTTATTGACGCGGTCCGTAATGCGGTTGACTTTGGCCCAGTTCCAATGCGCCGAGATCGGGCGCCTGGCCGGTGAAGCCATCGGTTATATTAGGCAGCTCTACGCCACGGTCCACCGCTGCCGAGCCGGGCTTGAGCCTGAAATCGAAGTCCTCGGCCTTGTAGAGCGACTGGACCGTTTTCAGATCCTTCGCATCCAGCTTTGGGACATTGACAAAGATGTCGTAATCCACGATGACGCTATGCTGATCCTGATGCGTCGCCTGGCTGTATTCGGCAAGGGTCGCGAACCGGCGCACTTCTAACGCTCGACCGGCTGCCGGTCCGCCAGAGCGAGCCGCTCCGCCGCCGAGCAGGGCGCTGTAGTCTGCCAGAATATCGAACGGCGGCGAATTCCACTGGAATGAAAACTCCGCTCCAGGGTTAGGACGAAACCCGTTGTAATCCGAGCTACTGTAGTTCGTGTTGGTGTTCACGCTAAAGATCGCCGGAGCGGAGTTCTCTCCTAACATCAAATTGTTGCGCCAATGAACGTTCGCAGAGGACCCCGCCGATGTCTCAGTCAAAATCGTGTTGTTGTAAAAGAGTACGCCCGGCGCGCCATTTGTCATCCTGATCGATCCGCCGGGCGCATGGTAGGCAATATTCCGAATCCAATAGATCGGCCCTCCGATGGCAGGCTGATTGCAAAAAGGTTGAGAAGCCGAATTCAACATCATGTTTCTCATGACACGAACGTTGTGCATGCTACCGTCAATCTCGAAAGCATTGTCGTGAAAATTTGTCATGTAATTGTTGTAGTAATCGATCGCGACCGGGCGCCTGTCCCAGTACTCCCTCGGTGGATAGTGAGGCCCATCGATAGCGTGCGAGCCGTCCGGGTTTCCATAAGTCTCCACGTCGATGCCGTCGTGGAAGTTGGCGACATAGTTATACGCAATGACATGGCCGGGTCCGTAGACTCTGACCGCGGTGTAGGAAGCCAGGAGTGGGGGAAATTTCTGTCCGTCGACCCCGTTAAATTGGGCCCAGAAGTTCCCGATCCATCCGAGCATGTGCTTCGGGTCGTCTCTTCCAATGAAATAGTTGTCGGCAATATAGAAGTCACTTGAGCCCGAGTAATTGGTAAATACTCCCAAATTAATATTCTCAAACCGGCATCTTTCTACGGTCAGGCCTTTGGAACCAGCGATGAACTGAGTGCCGGCCCAAATCGCGATATCCGTATTGCGGATTGTAAGGCCCTCAAAGTAGTTATAGTTGGCCGCTTTAACATTGAATAGATTGAAGTTGCCATTGCCATCGAAGATCACTTCTCCATCTCCCGCTGCCTTGATGACAATGGGTTTCTCCGGCGTGCCGCTGGCGGTCAAATAGTAGGTTCCCTCGACGGGGGTAGTCGCATTGATCGAACGATCGCCGGTGTAGTATTCCGGATGATATTTGTAAAGGCCGGCATGCACCAGAATGATATCGCCGGCTTTGACTCTGGGACGGCCGGCGGTCACGGTATCCCCGCCGCCGCAGTAATAGTTATACGCACACATGAGGGCGTCAAATGCCGGCTCATTTTTCGCCCCTTTGTAATCTGGGGGGTAGACGTGAAACACCCGCCCACCGGCGTAAGGCTTTGGTTCGGGGCGCGTTCGTACGGTCACGGTTTTCGTCGCGCTCTTTCCGTTTTGTCCAACCACGCCGTCCGGATCGGACATGATGAATCTGGCTTCGTACTCCGTATCGGGTTCTAAGTCCAGAATGCTACCTGCAAACATGTTAGGAGAGACGACGTCAAATACTCCCTGGTTTTGATAAATCCGTTCACCCTGCAGCCGCAGGAGCGGCAATGCAGCCTTCCACTGGCTCTCGCCCCGCTTGCGGTAGGTCACGTCCACTCTCGCATTGCGATTGTCATCGCCCTGAATGAGCCATTCAAAGCCAAGATTGATCAGCGTGGGGTGGTCGATGACAAACTCTCCGGGCGTGACTTTGTCGCTGCTATCTGCGGCGCCGGCCCTGTCGCCAACGCCGAACAAGCCTAAAAGCAAGGGTGCGGCATAGATCGCCAGGCGAGTCGTAGAATTCTTCATGGCAGGCCTTCTCAATGGCATCGAATACACTATCACACCCGAAGGTGGCGATCAATGATAGATCATTGACAGTGGGACGCGGTGGTGGTATAAGATTGGTCGGTCTGACGTCTCGACCATGACGAACCGGCAAAATGTGTACGTCAACGACGGCTCTGCCACGACGCGCAGGCCCGATGAGTCCTTGACTCGTCGCGAATGGATGGGGGGCGCCCTCCTCGGAGCCGGTTTATCGGGTGCTGCCGCCATGCCGTTACTGGCCCAAGACGCCCAAACTTCGGCTGGCGTGCCAGACGGAGAACCCCAGGGAGAACCCCGGAGACCGATCGTCGACAGCCACGTCCATCTCTGGAGACTCCCGCGCAGCGCGCCGCCGATGAGCGACTTCGCCAGTTTTCCCGCCGACTCAGTCCCGTGGCTGGCGGTGAATCGTCTGGTCCCCGATTATAACGCCTGCGCCGGCGCTCACAAGGTGGACAAGCTCGTGTTGATCGAGTCCAGCGTGGGAGTGCCGCCGGATAAGATAATTCAGTCTAACCTCTGGATGCTACAGACCGCCGCGGCTGAGCCTAAGATTTTGTCGGTGGTGGGGAATTTGGACGTTAGGCAGCCGCCCGCGAGCTTTGAGCGGCAGGTCGCTCAGTTGTCAGCTAATAACCAGTGGGTCGGCATCCGCATTGGCGCCGGGATCTTCCAACCCGATCTGTCGCACTCCTTTTCTACTATCCCGCCGAGTGTGCTGACTAATCTAAAGCTCCTGAGCAAGCGGGGATTGCAGATCGACACACTTGGAATACCCGGAGCCGTCCTGAGTCAAGTCGGCGCCGCCGTGCCAGGCTTAACGATTGTCATGGACCATTTCGCGGGTAAGCCCGCAACGTTCGAAGTCGAGGATTCCTGGAAGGCCGATATGCAGGCTGCGGCAAACTATGCCGGACTGAATGTCAAAGTCTCCGACGTCCATAAGCTGAGCAGTCGGGCGGTGACGGGAAAGGCGGCGGGCTTAACCCAGTTCCAACCGGTCGCCGATCCAACGCGGTATGCGTCCACGCTGGAGTTTCTGTGGAGGACTTTTGGCGAGGATCGGCTGATCTTCGGCAGCAACTGGCCAGTAAGCGATGCCGGGGGCCTTTCCGTAGATAGCATCGGCCTGCAAATCGACATCGTCGAGAGCTTTCTGACCGGACAGTTTTTTGCGGGCCGGGACAAAATCATGTACCAAAATGCGCTGCGGGTGTATGGCCCTCGCAAATGACTGGCAGTAGCGTACGGAGACTGGCCAGCGCTCGCCATCGGCGCATCATTTGTCATGAAGGCCGGCAAAATCACCAGACACGATTAGTGTGATCGAAAGGAACATATGGAACTTACTATCGAAAAAATGATCGGTCAATTCGAGCGGGGCGCCATGACGCGGCGCCAGTTGACGCTCGCTATCACCGCTCTCTTCTCTGCCGAGCAGTCGGTGTCGGCGGCGCCCGACATGAAAGCCGTGAGCATAAACCATGTCACGCTGAAGGTCGCCGACGTTCAACGCACGTCGAAGTTTTACCAGGAGGTTTTCGGGATGCCGCTGCGGCAGCATTCGGAAAAGACGCATATCCTGGCTGTCGGACCCAGCTTCCTTGGCATCGAACAGAAACCGGGAGGCCCCGCCATGGATCACTTCGACTTGGGAATCGCCAATTTCAATGCCGATAAAGTCACGGCGAAACTCAAAGCGCGCAACCTGAAGTTGGATACGGGCGGAACGAAGGAATCCTTCAAATTTTGGGATCCTGATGGTTTCCTGGTTCAGTTGAATGGCCCGGACTACGAAGGACACGTGAGCTAAAGGCTACCCGGATGTGGAAACGGCCTGCTACCAGGAGGCGTGCTCCCTTCACCTCCCACTTACCCCTTCATTCACGGCTCACTTTCGACCCGCGCGCAATCGATTCACCAGTTGCTGTAGCTTCGGATCGGGCCTGATCCGAAGCGCCGCTTCATACTGAGCGATGGCGTCCGGCAGCTGGCCGGGCAGTTGCGCCAGGGCGTTTCCCAGGTTGAAATGCGCCTCGGCGAGATCGGGATTGATCCGCAGCGCCGCTTCAAAGTGGGTGATCGCTTCCAGCAACCGCCCCCCGGAATTCACCAGCGCCAGTCCCAGGTTGTTGTGCGCTGTGGCGTTGCCGGGTTCCACGCGCAGCGCCGCATCATACTGGGCAATGGCGTCCGGCAGCCGGCCGGGCAGTTGCGCCAGGGCATTTCCCAGGTTGAAGTGCGCCATCGAGTAGTCGGGATTGATCCGCAATGCCGCTTCATATTGGGCAATGGCGTCCGGCAGCCGGCCGGGCAGTTGCGACAGGGCGTTTCCCAGGTTGAGGTGCGCTGCCGGGTCGCCGGGCTCAAGGCGCAGCACAGCCTCATACTGGGCGATGGCGTCCGGCAGACGGCCGGGCAGTCGCAACAGGGCGTTTCCCAGGTTGTTGTGCGCCGCCGCAAGATCGGGATCGGCCCGCAACGCTGCTTCGTACTCGGCCACCGCCTCCCGCCAGCGCCCGCCGGAATTGGCCAGCGCTAGTCCCAGATTGCTGTGCGCTGCCGCGTCGCCGGGCTCCAGGCGCAGCACGGCTTCATACTGGGCGATGGCGTCGGGCAGGCGGCCGGGCAGTTGCGCCAGGGCGTTTCCCAAGTCGTAGTGCGCCTCGGCGTAATCGGGGTCAATCCGCAGCGCCGCCTGAAACTCGGCGATGGCGTCCGGCATCCGGCCGGGTAGTTGCGCCAAGGCGCTCCCCAGATTGCTGTGCGCCATCGGGTAGTCGGCGTTGATCCGCAATGCCGCTTCAAATTCGGCAATGGCGTCCGGCAGGCGGCCGGGCAGTTGCGCCAAGGCGTGGCCCAGGTTGTTGTGGACCCTGGCGCTTTGCGGACAAACGTCCTCGGCGCTGGTCCAGAGGCTGCGCTCATCGAGCCAGTCGGAGTTCCGGGCATAGGTCCGCGCGGCGCATGCCAGGCACAGCAGCCCCAGCGCAATCCATGCAGCCCGCATGTCCAAAAGCCGCGGGCGCGGGACTTGCCGGCCGAGCGTGCAGATGGCCGCGACCACGCACCCGGCCAGGCCGATCGAAGGCAGATAGACGAACCGCTCGGCCATGATGCTCCCGATGAGAATCGCCAGATTGGACGTCGGGGCGAGAGCCACGAAAAAGAAAACCAGGAAGAAGAATAGCGGCTCGCGCGCGCGGCGCCAGCGCACAGCCAGCAGGGCGGCGCCCAGGCAAACCGCCAGCGCGATCAGCGCCTTCGCATCCTCCCATGGCGCTCGATGCCAGCCAAACAGTGGGACTGCATTATAGGAATAATCCGGCGACAAGTGGGCCGGCCAGAGGAACAGCCACAGATACTTGCCGATTACTTTGATAGCCGTGAGCCGCGCCGTCCAGAAGCCGGCGCCGATCAGGGGGTTGTCGCCGAAGGGAGCCAGAAGGTGCGTCTGCAACGTGCCGCGCAAATAGAAGAACGCGGCAAATGGCAGCGCCAGGGCGGCGTAGGCCGGCGCACGCGCCCGCCACGCCGCTCGCTTTGGCCACGTCAGATCGTATAGGAGCATGATTGCGGGCAGGACGGCGGCATTCTCCTTGGAAAAAATCCCGACCGTCTGGGCGGCCACCATGGACGCCACCCAGAATAGCTTGCGCCGCCCGGCGGCGGTGGCGCTTTTCACGTAACACAGCAAGCCTGCCAGCACACCGAAGGCGGCCAGCAGGTCGGCGCGGCCCACAATGTTGGTGACGGATTCGGTGAGCAGGGGATGCAGACCCCAGACGGCTGCCAGGGCAAAGGCCGGCGCGGCGGTCCCCAACACCAATATGCCCAGCAGGTAGACGAGCGAAACATTCACCAGGTGCAGGGCGAGATTCACCCAATGATAGCCGGCCGGGTCCGTGCCATTGCCGAGGATGGCGTAATTCAGCAGGTAGGAGAAAGTAGTGAGCGGGCGATACAGGCCTAAAGTGGTGCTGCCGTTCCAATACGGTCCGGTCAGAATGAGCCGAAGGTTTTGCGGCGTCACCGCGTGGACGCGGGCATCCTCCGAAATCACCGCGGCGCTGTCGAACACCAGGCCCGCCTGGAAGGAATTGGAATACGCCGCCAGGATCAGGGCCCAGAGCGCCAACATGCGCCATGCGTGCCGCCGCCAGACGGGATGCGCCGCCTGGATAGAGGAGGCTTCCCGCGCGACTGGCGGCGCAGCCCTGCGCGATCGCCGCGGCTTGCGAGTCTCTTTCATTCAGTATGCCCAACGGCGGGACCTGAGATGCGAACCCGCACTTCAATCAAAACACCCTCGCAAGGGCCGGAGCGCACCGTGACATCGCCCCCGGCGCTGCGGGCGCGAGCGCGCATCCCGATCATACCGCGCGAGCTTGGCCGCGCGGCCTGCCGGGCTTCGGGGGCGGGAGCGGCGGCGAGGCCGCGGTGGTCGTCTGGAATGGTGAGGCGGATCTCACCGCCGCCGGATTGCAGTTTGACTTCGACGCGCATGGCCGCGGCGTGGCGCGCCACGTTTGTCAGCGCCGCTCGCGCAACGAACTGGGCGATGCGAAACAGGTGCGCCTCGGTCTCATCGGGAAGGCGGCCGAGGCGCCTGGATGCGAGAGTCGCCTGGATGCCGGTGCGCGCGGCGAAACCCTCGACGAGCCAGCGCAGGCCGGTCTCGAGGCCGAAATCGTCGAGGATGGTGGGGCGCGGCCTGCTGCGCCCGCGCCTGCGGTAGAAATGGCGCGGCGGCGATCCCAAGCGCCGCAGCCCAGCCAGAATTGCGCCCGGTAACCTCCGGTTTCATGGTGCTCCTACCTCCTCGAGATGGTAGCGCCGCCCATTTGGGCCGTGTCGAAAGGCATCGGCGGCCTGGCTGATAGAAACGCCCCTTACATTCGACGCGCGGCGCGGGCGATCCTCCCTCGCGCCGCCATGCCTCGCAACCTGTGTAGCCTGCTCAGAAAGTGATTTCTAGCTCAGGACACTAGAACACTAACCGCGCCGAAAGTTGCATCAGTCTGGACTGATTGTACTGCGCTGTAATCCATCCCGTGGTCGGGTTCGCCGCTGTGGTTATGCTGGTGTTCGGTTGCTCGAACTGGACCCGGTTGAACAGGTTGTAGACCTCCGCCCGGAACTGTAGATTGATATGCTCTGTAATCGCCGTCTTCTTTCCCAGGGAGAGGTCGAAATTGTTGATGCCCGGCCCACGGAGCACGGGGTCGGTCGCGCTTGCATCCCCCAATGTGTAAGCAGCCGGAACGGTGTAACACGCGGCGTTGAAATAGCCGTACAGCCGATTCGTGATCGGGCCGCTGAGCTTCGGATTACAGCCTGGTACCACATTGGGGCGTCGGCCGTAGCCAGTGGCCATGGCGGTCCCGGTTGCGGTAAAGGCCAGCGGGAAGCCGTCCCCGAAGGTGGAAATTCCGCTCACGGTCCAGCCGCCAACCAGTTTCTGTTCGATGCCAGGGCCGGCAGCCAGGAATTTATGACCCGGGCCGAACGGGAGGTCGAGCACATAGCTTATGACGAGACGCTGGCGGGCGTCGAAGCCCGACAGTGATTTTTCCGCGGATATATCGTACGGGTTCTGAACGCCGGGGGTTGGACCCAAGCCCCCATTCAGCCAGGTGGTCAGGGTCGAGATATCGGACATGAGCTTGGAAAAAGTGTAGCTCGCCAGCAAGGTCCCGCCCTGCTTGAAACGCTTCTCGAACTTCATCTGCAGGGCATGATAGGTCGAGGTTCCGATATCTACGTTGGCTTCCGAAAAACCGGTGTATTCAGGGAAAGGCAGGAGGAGTTGCTGCAGCTGCACGGTTGGCTGCGAGAGCGCTCCGGTCTGCACCACGCTGGCGAAGGGATTGGGCACCTGGTTAGTCAGAGAGTTTCCCAGCGCCAAATCCGACTGCGGGACAGCGTCCACATTCAAATTTGAGCCGGGGCCCGGCAGGTGTTTGCCGGCCGAAAACACGTAGGCGGCCTCGACGACCGCGCCGCCCGGTAACTGGCGCTGCACGGCGATATTCGCCTGCTCCTGGTAGGGATAGGGAAGATACCCGAGCGTCATTCCGCTGAGCGAGCTGCCAATCATCTCTGCCTCCCCCACCGCATGGGAATAGTTGGCCGGCGTCTCTAATATGCCGGTCGGAAACGGATTGCTGATGGGGTTGGCGAGTGTGACGCCGCTGTTCACCGACGGCACGCCATTGGTGACGAACTGATTGATCGACTGTCCAAATGGCGCGTTGCTGAAATAAGTAGTGGGCGGCAGATAATAAATGCCCCCGGCGGCTCGGATCACGGTCTTGTCGTTCAGGCGGTAGGCAAGGCCCAACCGGGGAGAGAAAAGTGTGAAATGTTCCCTCTCGTTGCCTGCCTCCGGATGTGCGGGAGTGTTAACGAAATCCACGTTGCCCATGATCGGCTGGCCATTCAGCGTAATTCCGTCCGCTGCCAAAGTCGAATTGACTTCGTTCGGGTTAATGGAAGCGTTGCGGTTGTACCGCTCGGTGTAGACGCCGGGGATCTCATAGCGCAGGCCCAGCGTCACGGTAAGTCTGGGCGTGGTCTGCCAGGTGTCCGTGACATAATACCCCTGGTAGTGTATAGATTGCCAGGGCACCGAGAAGGCCGACACGCTGTAGGCGGAGCCGAACCCCAGCAGCATCGAAGCCATGCCGTTGCCGCTGGCCCCGCAAGCGAGCGCATTCGAGCACGTACCGGTGATGGCGGTCGAGAGCGAGCCGCCATCGAAGTTCTGGTAGTAACCGTTCTGCTGGTCGCGCCAGTCGCTGCCGAACTTGAAAGTGTGCTTGCCCTTCACCCAACTCAGGCTGGGCGCGAGTAAATAGGAGTCCTCTGTGGACAGAATGTGCAGACCGCTCGGCACGGTATAGCCAGCAATGCCGACGCTCGGAACCGCGGTGCCCGGACCGCCATGGACAAGTGGAAGCAGCGTATCCATGTACGACGGAAGGTCGAATGTCTTGCTTTCATCGATATTCGCGTACGACTCTAAACGCTGATACGGGAAGCGCACATAAGACAAGCGGACGTCGAAAATGAGGGTGGGAGAGATCAGACGGGTCACCCCAAGGACGCCTTGGGTGGTGGTGAAGTCCTCCGGGGAGTAAGGATCGTTCGCGTAATTTCCGTTGCCCATGGGCGCGCAGGGGTTGGCCTGCGAATGCCAGCGCGAAAAGCGCGCGAACATCCGAAGCTTGTCGCTTATGTTATAGTCGCCACGGGCAGTCTCCTGGTTGTTGTTCCCGCCGACCTCGCAGGTCGTACTAAAGTTGTTGGCTCCCGTGTACTGCACCCCCGGCACGTTGGGTAACCCAGTGATCGGAAAGTTCAATATGGCCAAGCCAGTCGGGTTGAACCGGTTTACCGGAATGATGTTGCCGGGAAACGGCTCACGCGCCGGCCCGGCGCTGTACGCCGTGTCCACAACCCCACCCGGGCAGGGGTTGTTATTGGTCGTGCCGCACTGCGTCAGCGGATCGTAAATCGGGATCACCGCGCCCGAAGCGTTCTTGTAGCCCGAGAAGTCTCCGTTATACATGGCCGGAAGCGGCACGGTCCCCAGGTAATTCGCTCCCTGGCGGCCGTAATAATTTTCCCAGCCGAAGAAGGCGAACAGCTTGTTCTTCTTTACGGGCCCACCAGCATCGGCGCCGTACTGGTTCTGGTGGACCGGCGCTTTCCCGATACCGGTTGCGTTATTGAAGAAGAGGTTGGCGTCCAGGTCGGTGTTGCGGAAATACTCATACGCGGCGCCGTGGAATCCGTTGGTGCCCGACTTCGAAGAGATGTTGATGACGCCGCCCGAGTAGCGGCCGTATTCGGCGCTGTTGCTGTTGCTCTCCACGCGGAACTCGGAAACCACGTCCGGGCTCGGCACCATGTTCACAAGGTTGCCCAGGACGGAGTTATTCGGAACGCCGTCGTAAAACGTCGCCCCCTGGTTCGCCATGCCCCCGCCGATCTGGTAATTGCCAGCCGCGAATACGTTTTTCCCGGTGATGGCATTTCCATCGGTCGTGCCGTTCGATACTACGCCCGGGACCAGCGTTGTGAGGGCCATAAGGTTGCGGCCATTCACCGGAGTTTCTTCGACGGCCCGGGTGGCGACGACCTGACTCACGTTGGCGTTTTCGGTCCGCAGCAACTGTGCGGTGGCCTGGACTTCAACATTTTGGGTCACCTCGCCCACTTCAAGCACAATGTCCGCGCGGACTGCCCCGGATATGGTCACTTCGACATTGTCGCGGGTGACTTTCTTGAAGCCGCTCTGTTCCACTTCCACCCGGTAAATTCCTGGAACGAGGTCGAGGAACTCATAGTCGCCGGCCACGCGGGACTGGCCCGCATGCCGTTCGCCGGTGCCGGTGTTGGTAACAGTAACCTTCGCGCCCACTATGCTGCCTCCGGAAGTATCCACGACCGTCCCAACGATCGAGCCGAGGATGACCTGCCCGTGCAGCCGGACGTTTAATAAAGCGATACTCGCAAAGAGTAGCGCGAGACTGAGAAGTGAAGACAATCTAACTGGCGGAAGCGCTCTGCCGATCATTTTATAGATCTCCTAAAGTGCTGGTGGAAGTCTCGTTGCACGGCTGGACGCCGTTCTGCAGCATGGCGTAAAACAAGGGATTCTGCGTCACATTGGGGACATCGTTGATGACTTGGGCATAAGTGGCGTTGGTCGCGGCGCTGCTGTCGGCCTGGTTCTGGGTGGCCTGGTTCTGGGTGGCCTGCGCCACTTCCGCCGCCGCCCACGCCGCGCCGACCTTCAGGATTACGTCCACGCGGGCGGTCTGTTCGGTGGTTCCGGAGTTGGTTATAACTACTTCCGCATTGGCCGCCACCGCTCCGGACTGATCCGTCACGGCGCCGGTGATGGTGGCCGACCGGATCTGCGCCGATGCCGTCGCGGCCAGCGACAGTGCTACTAAAGCTGTCAAAAGCTCCTTGGCTAGTGACACAGCATGCTCCCCTTCTCACGGAGTGAGGCACAGACCTCACATTACGATGTTTCTCTCGCGGGCCGGCCGACGGCGGGAAGGCCGACTAACCCGCGCGACCCGACCCCAACGATTGCGTATAGCACAATCGCTGTTGTATTTTGAAATGGATGCAATGCAAAGTCAAGGATAATCTTGCAGGAATACGTTACCAGCCAAATCGATCGGCTCAGACTGATTCAGCTTGCGCCGCGGTTGACGTTCTAGTATCCTGAGGTCCGACCGACAGAGAAGGGCTGGTTGCCGGCCGGCCCATTTGGGACTGAGGGGTATTTACCGCGGGCGCGGCGATGCCGCGAAAGCGGACGCGCAGATGAAAGAATTCCGGCGACTGCAAAAGCCACATGATTTCTCGATGTCTCGCCGCGCTGGTCATCGCCGGGTGCGCCCTGCCCGTTGCCGGCGAGGACGCGGCTTCGGGATATGCCGGCAGTGAAGTCTGCGGGAAGTGCCACGCCGCGCAGTTTGAATCGCAATCGAAGACCGCGCATGCACATGCTCTGAGGCGGGCTCAGGCAACCGATCCGGGCCCCGGAAGCCACGCCCAGTGGGCCTTCGGCGCAGGGACTAAAGCTGTTACATGGGTAAGCCAGACCGGCGAGGAGACCATCGCCGAACATGGCCAGAGTTATTACGCCGCGACTAAGTCGCTGGCCCTCACGCCCGGCCACACAAGTTCCGCCGATATTGTTTACCGCACGTTCGATCCAATCGCTACGGCGCTGCGTTGTTTCCGCTGTCACTCGACTGGACCGGTGACGCTCGCAGCCGGTTTTCAGGTTCAGCCAGGCGAGCCGGGCATTCATTGTGAAGCCTGCCACGGCCCGGGGCGCGCGCACGCCGAATCGGGCGGCGCAGCGGCGATTCAGAATCCCAAACGCCTGAGCGCGGGCCAGATTAATACGCTATGCGGCGCTTGCCATCGCCAGGCAAGCGATCTGGACGACGATACGGACTGGAGCAACACCTGGAACGTGCGCCATCAACCGTCGTATCTTCACCGCGCCGCTTGTTTCCGCAACAGCAACGGCGCTCTCTCATGTCTCACGTGCCATGACCCTCATCAGCCTCTGAAAACTGCCGCGTCGGCCTATGACGCGCGCTGCACGTCGTGTCACCCGAAGGCCGCGCATACGACTCCGATCGCAGCCCGCAGTTGCGTCGGCTGCCATATGCCGCAGGTCGCAACCAGCGCGAACCTGAGGTTCACGAATCACTGGATCGGCATCTACGACCCGCGCGGGCGCAACCTGATTCCTTCGAAGCGGGCCGTTACAGACCTGCATCCGGTATTGGCCAAAGACGAATCCGCGAACGGAATGATTGTGCCGGCCGACCCCTCGACGCTTGCGCCCGTGTATGCCCAGGCCGTGGCCGAGAGACAGCGCGAATCGGGCCCGGACAGCGCGAAGGCGGCGCGCGCGTCAGCGGATTTCGGGCAGTTTCTTCTGCTGATCGAAAAGAGTGCGGAGGCCGAAGCGCCGTTGCGGCGCGCCGTTGCCATCGACGAGCATAATGCAGATTCGGCGATCGACGCGGATCGGGAGAGCCTGGCGCTCGCGCTCGAGGCTCAAGGCAAGCGCAAAGAAGCGTTTGAGTATTTCAGGCAGGCTGCCCAAGGACGCAACCCGCGCGTCGCCGCACGGGCTTTCGCGAAACTCGCCGGGATGGATCGTGATCACGCCGACATTTATTCCCGAAACGCCGTCGCATCGGAGGAGAAGGCCTCCGGAACCGATTCGCCACGGGTTGCCCTCCTGTTGCAGGAGTATGCGCTGGCGTTGCGCGCTCGCGACCGCGATCCGGAAGCCGAGCCTCTTTTGCGGCGTGCGCTCTCGATTCAGCAGAGCGCGGCCAAAGCGGACCCGCAAGTCACCGTTACAGTTCTGAACACTCTCGGGAACCTGCTCGAGGGCCGTAAGCAGTTGGATGAGGCAGAGAAGCTGGAACGCCTCGCCTTGACGGTTTCAGAACAGAGGTTTGGGCCGGAAAGCGTTCAGCTGGCGATGACCTGCACGAATCTGGCCGACGTTCTTTGGAATAAGAAGAACCTGCGCGAAGCCGGTCGGCTTTACCGCCGCGCAATCGGCGTCGATGCCTCGCTTTACGGCCCGGACCGGCCGGAAACAGCGGATGATATTGCCAATCTGGGAATGCTCATGAACGACGCGGGCCAGCCAGCCGCCGGCGCCGCGCTCTTGCGTCAGGCGCTCGCGATTTATGAGAAGACGCTCGGCCCCGCCAGCGAGAGGGCGCAGTTCGTAAGACAGCGCCTCGTCCGACCCGGACGCTAGATAAGCTAGATCCGGCGCAGGTTCCGGTGGATTAAGGTTTGCGCCCGGCGTTCGAGTTTGATACTCGATTTCTATACTGAGCCAAACGAGGACAGCGCCGATTGATCCTGGGGTGCGTGCAGAAGATTCGGTCCGAGGAGCTTCCGCGAGATCGGGAACGCTCCGCCGGTTGTTCTTTTCGATCGTGCCCGGCCTGGTTTTTCCGGGAATCCTCGGTAGCATGAAGATTGGGAGTACGACAAGCAGATGACCTGGAAACTCGATTACCGCAACAGCGTCCTTAAGGCATACCCCGACGTCTACACCCCGGCGGCGCTTGAGGCGCTGGAGGCCCTGGCGCCGCTCAACCGTGACCGGCGCGAACTGATGGCACGGCGCATCGCGCGGCGGCTGGCGCGCGAGAACGGCCGGCAGCGCATCGCTTTCCTCGACCCGCAGGCGCTGATCCCGCGCACGGGCATCCGGGTTCAAGACGCCCGGGACGGCAACTTCGAGGGGAGCGAGATCCCGGCCGATTTGAAGCGCCAGTGGATCCAGGGCACCGGGCCCGCCACCAAGCCGAGGGCGAGTATGGAAAGCGGCCTTCGGAACGCCGCGTACGCGATGCTGTCGGGGGCCGACGGCTGGATGTTCGATGGCGAGGATGCCCTCGGGCAGGTCGATACCATGTCGCTCGATAACCAGCGCAACCTCCATCTGGCGATCGCCCGGGACCCACTCTTCTTACGCGTCGCCGAAGGGGTCGCCGCCGAGATGAACCAGTGGGCGCAAGGCTTTTTCGGGCGCTCCACCATCGCCGACTGGCGGCGGCAGCTCGATTTCACCACCACGATCTTCCGCGCGCGCGGTCTGCATCTCGACGACCGCCACGTGCGCGAGCAGGACGGCGCCGGCTTCTCCGCTTCGATCGTCGACCTCACGCTCTATGTGGTCAACAACCACCAGCGGCTACGCGACTCGGGAGCATCGATCGTCCTCTACCTGCCGAAGATCCAGACGGCCGAGGAGGCGGCGCTGTGGAACGACCTGCTGGCCGCGCTCGAGCGGCACCTCGGGCTGCAGCAGGGCACGATCAAGGTCTATGTTCTGGTAGAGCAGATCGAGGCGGCCTTTCAGTTGATGGAGATCCGTGCCGCCCTCGGCCGCCACTTCGTGGGCTTCAACACCGGGCGGTGGGACTACATCAACAGCGTCGCCGACGCGATGGCGTGGGACGCGGGGTTCCTCAACCCCAATATCGACGCCATCGGCATGACCTACGGCTACATGCGCAACTACGAGGACCGCGTCCGCCGGGCGGTGAACACCCCCGACCGGAACGGCCGGTGCGCACTCTGGCAAGGCGGCATGGAGCCCAACATCCCGGTTGGCTCCGCGGCGGGCGTCGCCGATGGGATGCGCCGGGCGAATGCCGGCGGGAAGCGCGAGCAGCTCGCGGGGGCAAGCGGCAAGTGGGTCGCGCACTGGAAGATGGTGCACATCGTGCGGCCGGTGTGGGAGGAGGCCGGCGCCGACAACCAGCTCGGACGCAACTTCCCGCCGCTCACCTATACACAGGAGGACGCCGACGGGTTGATGCTGCTCGAACCGGCGCCGCGCACCATCCGGGGCGCCCGCGATCTGCTGAGCGTCGCTCTGCAGTACGGCAACGCCTTCGGGCAGGGTTTCCAGGCCGCGGCCCTCAAGCCGGCGGATTTCTTCGGCGACGACGACCAGCTCTACCTGATGGAGGACATGGCGACTGGTGAGATCCGTGTCAGCATCCTCTGGGAGTGGCTGCAGAAAGGCGCGAAGCTCACCGGCGACGACCCCGCGACCGGAACCCGCACCGGCGATACCTTCGACGCGGCGCTCTTCGCGCGGTTGCTCTCCGAAGAGTACGAGAAGCTGCTCGCCGCCGGTGACCGCGACGTCCACGACGACTCGAAGGCGACCACGCTGCCCATCGCGCGGGAGATCGTCGCGAAATATGTCACCAGCGGCGTCAAGCCTCCCTGGTACATCGACCTATTGAACCTCAGCCTCAATAACTACGACCTGGACACCGCCAAGTCCCGCATCCGGGACTACATCGAGGCTTTCGAGCGGGACGGAACGCGGATCACCGGGAACCTCGACTTTGGTGGACTGAAGCAAGGAGCGCGATCGTGAGACCGTTCGAGAAGTAAGTCGCCGCGTCCCGGTTCGACGGCCCCAGATTCTCGGGGACCGTTCGCCTCTACACCGGACTTACACCGGACCCGGCGCGTTGGCGCCCGCGGCAGGTTGGCGTACGCCGCTGTTGGCGCCGCCCGCCCGAAGGCAAGCGTGGATGCCCGAAGGGACGGCGGGTGAAATGCGGCTGGGGCTGCGGCGCCTGGCTTACTGAGCCCTGTCCAGGAGCTGGACACACGCCATGGACACTACCTGCGCGCTTCGGCTCGCAATCTATTGAATGCCTTAGGTAAGTGCTTCGGTCAGCGGCGTGCATCCTCATCCGCCGGAGCCTCGGATGAGGCCCGCTGGAAAGGATCAGTCATGGAAATCAGTCGCTCGGTTCGCTTAGTGGCGGCGGGAACCGTCGCCGCGGTCGCGGCCCTGTCCACGGCCAATGCCGCAAGCCGCCTGGGGCCTGAGAAATGCGGTTTAACGAATAATACGTTGGCCTTACGGGAGCGATCGATATGAGATTCTCATCCCTTCTATGGGTATTGTGGCTTGCCGGGGCAACATTACTCAGCGGCCAAGGGTCCAGCTTTCAGCAGCGAGAGGACCTAAGCTACCAACAGCGCGTCGTACAGCTCGAAGAGCAAATGGCAGCCCGATCGGAGGACGTGAAGAATATGTTGAGTGATATCGCTGCCCTAAAGGACGAGTTGAAAACTGTGCGGGAACAGGCGAAGTCGGCGGACGATCTCTCGATATCCAACCAGGATCGGGTTGACCAGATCAGCGGGATCGGCCGCGTGATCCTGGGCGCCGTAGCATTCCTGATAGGAGCCATCGTCACGCAATTCGTGTCCAAGTTCATGTCTGCGCGGAGACCACGCATCGTAGGACCGTGAGCGCCGGGGAACGAACCCGAACGCTCAAGCGCCGCCACTTACCGCCGCCGATCAAATACTATATTGACGCTTGGAGTTATCGGTTGTTCCGATCTAACATCTAACTGTCACCCTCGGGAGTTCGCTATCGCCTCCCCGGTCTCATGGCGAGGGTTTCCCAGCGTGATGAGACCCGGTGAATCCGCTCGATTGCCTCCATGATGTTGGACAGCGAGTTCGCGTAGCTGAAGCGGATGTAGCCCTCGCCGTACTCGCCGAAGGATCCGCCATTCACGCCCGCCACCCCTCCCTCCTGAAGCAATAGGTCGGCAAGCTCTCTCGACTCCATCCCGGTCCCTGTCACATTGGCGAAGGCATAGAACGCACCCGGGGGAACGGCGCATCGAAAACCGGGAACCTCACGTAGTCCTTTGCAAATTGCATCACGGCGCCGGCGGAACTCGGCCACCATAGCCGATACCGATTCCTGGGGGCCGTTGATAGCCGCAATGCCGGCGCGTTGCGTGAAGCTGGCCGTGCACGAGTTCGAATTCACCATCAGTTTCGTCACGGCGTCCGCCATCCAGACAGGCATTACGCCGTAGCCCAAGCGCCAGCCCGTCATGGCGTAAGCCTTGGAAAAACCATCCAGAATGATGGTCTTCTCCGCCATGCCGGGGAAGCGCGCTATCGAGACCGGCGCCTCGTCGGTGTAGACAATTTGCGAATAGATTTCGTCACTCAACACCATTACGTCGCGGTCCCGCAGAATCTCGGCAATGCGGCCCAGGTCTTCCGCCGGAATCATACCTCCGGTGGGATTATGGGGCGAATTCAGAATCACCACCTTGGTCTTCGGGGTGAGCAGGTCGCTGAACAGATTGAGATCGAAAGAAAACCCGCGCTCCTCCTCCAAGGGAACCGGTACCGGTTTGGCGCCAAGAAACCGGATCATGGATTCGTAAATCGGGAATCCCGGATTCGGGTAGATCACCTCGTCGCCGGGCTCCAGCAGCGCCAGCAAAGTGAAGAATATGATCGGCTTGCCGCCCGGCACAATGGAGACCTGCTCCGGCCCGACAGCGATTCCACGTGTCCGTGAAACGAACGCGGCGGTGGCCTCCCGCAGCTCCGGCATTCCCTGGCTTGGTCCGTAGTGCGTCCAGCCTTCGTCAAGCGCCTTCTTGGCGGCTTCGACGATGTGCGCAGGCGTCGGAAAGTCGGGTTCCCCAAATTCCAGGTGAATGACGCTTCGTCCTTGCGATTCCAATGCGCGGGCGCGCAGCAGAACTTCGAAGGCCGACTCGACGCCGATTCGGCTCATTGATCTTGCTAGTTTCATATCGCCTACCGAGCCAGCGCGAGGGCCAATCCGTGGAAAAACAGTCTTGGTCGGAAAAACAGTCTTGGTCGATTCATGGATGCCACAGGGGAAGCCCGGTTCGTAAGATCCAGGTCGAACAGCACATCCGAGCCGCTCGCGCTACATGAAGTAGTCTTTGACCTTCTCGAACAGACCCTTTTCCGAAGGCGTATTGTCCACCGGCAGCGTGTCGCGCAGTTGTTCCAGCAACTTCCGCTGCTCGCGCGAAAGCCTGGTGGGAACCTTGACCTCCACGCGGACCAGCAGGTCGCCGCGCCCGCTGCCGTTTACCACCGGGACGCCCTTATTGCGGAAGCGGAACTGCGAGCCGCTTTGCGTTCCCTCGGGAATTTTGAGCTTGCTCGGCTCGCCCAGCGTGGGCACCTCGACCTCGCAGCCCAGCGCCGCCTGCGAGACGTTGATGGGAATGGTGCAATGCAGGTCGTTTTCCTGCCGCTCGAAGAACGCATGTTCCTTTACCTTCAGGAACACGTAAAGATCGCCCGCCGGTCCGCCATGAAAGCCGGGCTGGCCTTCACCCGACAGGCGAATCCGCGTCCCGGTATCCACACCCGCCGGAATCGTGATCTTGAGTTTGCGCTGCGCCTGCCGGTAGCCCTGGCCGCGGCAGGCAGTGCACGGATTGCGGATGATCTTGCCTCCGCCATTGCACGTGCTGCATGCGCGCCGGATGGAAAGAAAGCTCTGCTGATACAGGATTTCGCCGCGTCCGTGGCAGGTGGGGCATGGGCTCGGAGTGCTTCCCGGCTCCGCTCCCGAAGCCGAGCAGCGCGTGCACGCTTCCATGCGCGGCGCTTGAATGTCCGCCGAGACGCCGGCGACGGCTTCCTCGAACTCAATCTCCAGGTCGAACCGCAGATCTTCGCCGCGCTGGGCGCGGCTGCGCCGCTGGCCGCCGCCGCCGAACATATCCTTGAAGCCGAAGAAGTCTCCCAGAATATCGCTGAAATCGGCAAAAGCGTCGGGGTTGAATCCGTTCTGAGCCGCCGCTCCCTGCAAGCCCAAGTGGCCGAAACGGTCGTAGGTGGCGCGTTTCTGCCCGTCGCTGAGCACGCTATACGCTTCCGAGGCTTCTTTGAAGTTCTCCTCCGCGGAAGGATCGTCGGGGTTCCGATCCGGGTGAAACTTGAGCGCCAGCTTGCGGTACGCCTGCTTGATCTCGGGGTCGCCCGCTTCCCGGCCGACGCCGAGGATTTCGTAATAGTCTCTTTTCGCCACAGTATCCATTTACGGTTTTACCGCCACCTTGACCATCGCGGGACGGAGTAGTTTTCCTTTGAAATTATAGCCTCGCTGAAATTCCCCCAGAATCGACTGATCCTCGGCCTTGTCGGTTTCCACCCGCTCCACCGCCTGGTGCAGGTTCGGATCGAACTTCCGGTCCGCGGTCTCAATCGGCTCCAGGCCCAGTTTCTTCAGCGTCTCGGACATGCGCTGATAGATCAGCTCGACGCCTTTGGCGTAGTTCCGGTCGCTGGTTTCCACCTGCAGCGCCCGCTCGAAATCGTCCAGGATGGGGAGAATATCTTTCACCAGATCCATGGATGCGAATTGCAGGTATTCGGAGCGTTCGCGTTCGATGCGCTTCCGCGCGTTGTCGAACTCCGCCCGCGCGTAGCGCAGGCGATTCTGCAGATCGGCCGCCTCTGCCGCCAGCTTGTCGCGCTCCGCCGTCACAGCCGCGTACTGGCTTTCCACCGTTTCAGGCGCGGCGCTCTCGGCGGGAGACACTTCGGAAGCGTTCGGATTGGTGTTCTGGGTATCCACTATTCTTAGCTTAACAGAGCGCAGTCGGGCGGGCCCATGGCCTGCCCTGACCGGAGCCCTCCGGGCGCTCAGCTTTCGCCCGGTAATCTGTCATTGCAAACAGTCGGCTAAAATTGAGCTTTCTCGAGCGCCTTGCTGGTCTCGAAAACCGCCGACATCACACGCTCATAGTTCATTCTCATCGGCCCTAGCACCGCCACCTTCGCCGGCAGGCCGCTGGCCAGTTGGATGGTCATGCCAATCAATACGAGGTGCTTCATCGCGGGATGCGCTTCTTCGAGGCCCACGCGCACCGCCAACTCGCCCGGCGGCTGTTCCAGAAAACGGTCGAGCAGCTCCATCAGGCGCCGCTTCTGTTCCAGCGCGCCTAACAGGTCCCGCAGCGTTTCGCGGGTCAGATGCAAATCGAGCCCGAGCAGGTTCGACGCGCCTTCCATGTGTATTTCCGGCGACGAATCGCCTTCCAGCAACCCCTTGCGGTAAAGCGTCTGCAGCTTGCGCAGCGCCGCATCGTACAACTCGCGCTCCTCCAGCAGGCGCCGCAGCAATTCGCGCCGCGCCGCGCCTAACTGCCAGCCGGCAAAGTTGCGGTTCACGTAATTGCGGATGGAAACCAGCTCGTCCGGCGAGGCCGGCTCTTCCAGCGTCACCACGCGGTTGCGCACCATGTGGTCGCGCGTCGCCAGAATCATCAGCACGCGGTTGTCCGAGAGCGGCACCAGCTCAATCTGATCCAGTTCCTGCGAAAGCGCCGGGATGGCCGCCGCGATGCCGACGTTGCGCGTCAATTCCATCAGCAGATAGCTCGACCGTTCCACGCGCGCGCCAATCGTGTCGAGCCCGCTGAACTCATGGCGCAGGCGGTCCGATTCGCTCGACAGCATGCGCTGGCCTTGCAGTGAAGCGACGTAAAGCTGGAAAGCCTTCTCCGTAGGAATGCGGCCCGCGGAAGTGTGCGGCTGGGAAAGATACCCTTCGTCGGCCAAATCCGCCATCACATTGCGAACCGATGCGGGGCTGAGTGCGTCTTCACGCAATCTGGAGATTGTACGCGAACCTACAGGCTCGCCGGTTTCGATGTATGCGCGCACGACGGCGATCAGTATTTCGCGGTATCTCGATTTGAGCGGTCCGCCGGTTCTCATCGCGTTCCGTTACAACTTCCCTACTACCATTCTAATAGTCTGAAAGCAAAGGGTCAATGGTCAGGTCTTAATATGGTCCTAGAACGCAAACTGATAGAATAGCGGATTCCGGCCCGCTTAGGAGGTTCCCGGTTGGCGGTTTTCAAAGCAGTCATAACCTGGCTCAGCTATATTTTCCACTTCCTGGCGGCCCTGTTTTTGCTCGGGATGGCGGGCCTTGGGCTGGCGTTCGGACCGCGGAATCTGAATCTGGAGGCGGTTCCCTGGAGCGGGGACACACTGGAATATGTACTCTTGGCCGGTTCCTTGTTCGGCCTTCTTTCCATTGCACTTGCGATCGTGGGGCGGCTGCGGTTTCTGTTTCTGCTGTGGAGCCTGGCGGTTGCCGCGACGCTGACGAAGGGCTATATTTTCAGCGGCTACCGCTTCGACGCCGGGAAGTGGCGCCACGCCGTGTATCTGATCGCCGCCGTTTGGGTTGCCGTGGCCGGCGCGTGGTTTCAAGTGCGCCGGAATTCCGGCCGCGGGCCTCGCAGGTACCGCGTAAAGTAGCGGATGTGGCCGTTTGTCCATAGATTAAATTTCCGTCATGTATCGGGGAATCACCTCCTATAAGGCTGTCATCTTCGATCTGGGCCGCGTGCTGGTCAATTTCGATTTTCAACGCGGATACCGCGAGCTGGAAGGTCTGTGTCCATATACGGCCGCCGAGATTCCCGTCCGCATCCTGTCCAGCGGCTTGGTGAAGCGGTTCGAAACCGGCCAGATCGGGCCGCGCGATTTCCACGCGCAATTCTGCGAACTGGTAAGCCTCACCATCGATTACTCCCGTTTCTGCGAAGTCTGGACCTCTATATTCACCGACGCGCTCCTGCCCGAATCGCTGCTCGAATCGCTCGCCGCACGCTACCGCCTGATTCTGCTTTCGAACACCAACCCGATCCACTTCGAAATGATTCGCGCCACATATCCGCACCTGCGGCATTTCCATCGTCTGGTGCTTTCGCACGAAGTCGGCGCGCTGAAGCCGCAGCCGCAGATCTATCGCGCCGCCATCGAGGCGGCCCAATGCCGTCCCGAGGAATGCTTTTTCACCGATGACATTTTGGAATTCGTGGAAGGCGCCCGGCTGTTGGGAATCGACGCGGTGCAGTTCGAATCGCACGAGCAAATCGAACGCGAATTGAGTGCGCGCGGCATCATTGAGATGTAGCTCTCCAGCGCTTCCGCGTGCGCGTCCCCGGCCATTCCCCTCTATTCGACCGCCATCCAAGTCGGGCGCCCTTCGACGCCCATCGGAATAGATTGCCCCTAACGCCATAGCATAGATCGCCGTAGTATAGATCGCCCTGGCATAGATCGCCGTAGTATAGATCGCCCTGGCATAGATCTAGCCAAAACGCATCGGAAGGCGCATCCCCACGCATCCCCACGCGCCGGCTGAAACCGTTGCCTGGGGTTCCTGGCTAAATATCCCTTGACACGTATATGCTCTGTAGAGTATACAAAGAGAGTGGAATCTGTGTTCGAAGTCATTGCGGAGCCGAGCCGCCGCGCGATATTGAGCCTCCTGGTCTCGTCCCAACAGTCGGTGGGAGAGATCGAGCGTCAGCTTCGTATGCCGCAGCCGACCGTGTCAAAGCACCTGCGAGTGCTGCGAGATGCCGGTTTCGTGGAATCCACGGTGGACGCACAGCGCCGCCTCTACCGGCTGAGACCGGAACCACTTCAGGAGGTGGATGCCTGGCTGGCTCCGTTCCGCCGGTTCTGGTCCGCTCACCTGGATGCTCTCGAACGACACCTCGACCACATGGATAAATCGCCACCGACGAAAAGGAAGACAACGAGAAAACGACGCGGCCCCAACCGCGAACGTGACAAAGGAGAAACGAAATGAAAATCAAAGTGACCAGCCTATACGTGGACGACCAGGCCAAGGCCCTGCGCTTCTATACGGAGGTACTAGGCTTTACCAAGAAGGCCGATTTCAGTAACGGCCCTTATCGCTGGCTGACCGTGGCCTCGCCGGAGGAGCCGGACGGCACTGAGCTGCAGCTGGCGCTGAACAACAACCCCGCAGCCAAAGCGTATCAGGAGGCGATGTTTCAACAGCAGCAGCCCGCGGCCATGTTCTTCACCGATGACATCCAGGGCGACTACGAGCGGATCAAGGCCCGCGGCGCGGAGTTCACGATGCCGCCCACCGGCGTGACCGGGTCGACCATTGCGACGCTGAACGACACTTGCGGCAACCTCATTCAGCTCACCCAACTGGGACGTTATTAAAGGCGACCGCTCAACAGGGTGGCAGTCCGGGCAGGCGCCATTTCCGCTGCGCGAAGATAACCCGCAGTGGAAGCGATTGGCACTCTTTTTCGTTCGTGAAGTCTTAGACAAAGGAGATGGTTGAACCAGGTCGATTCGGGCCGACGGACTTCGGGTGCTTATCTGGTTTTCGGCCATCGGTCGGACAACAAATTGAGCGTCCATAGATGGAACAGGAGAAGATAGATGACAGATCGCGGTCAGTACACACCGGGTCCCGCCGGCGGGGCGCAAGTACGAAAGGGCGGAGAGAAGTGGACGCTCATTCTGGTCAGAGAACTGCGCCACTCGCCGGAAAAAGTCTGGCAGGCGCTGACCGACCCGGCGCATCTGCGCGAGTGGGCCCCCTTCGACGTCGATGGGAGCCTCGGTACGGTTGGAACCAGGGTGAATCTCACCTGGGTAGGAACGCCCACGCCGTTCGAAACGACGGTGAAGCGAGCCGACGCTCCCAAGTTGCTCGAGTACAGCGATATCCGGTGGGAACTCGAAGCGTTTGGCGGCGGCACGCGCCTGACGCTGTGGCACAACATCGATCGCCGCTACATCTCGTGGGGTGCAGCGGGCTGGCACATCTGCTTCGATGTTCTGGATCGCCTTCTTAGCGGAACTCCCATCGGCCGCGTCGTTGGTGGCGAGGCGATGAAGTTCGAAGGTTGGCAGCGATTGAGAGCCGAGTACGCCAGGCAGTTCGGCGTTGAAGCGCCCGACCGGCCGCCTAAGCCGGCTCAAGAGTCGTGAATCGAGGAGTCGTGAATCGAGATGGAGGCAATCGTGATACGCACTTTGGACCGCACAAGTCCTGTGGGGCGCCGTCTTCAGCCTCAACGGCTTCGGCAAAGTTACAATGCGCCTCGGTTTTCCGCGGCGCCTTCCGCGTATTGAAAGGACTCAAGGTCGTAAGCCATGGCGCCGTATTCATCATTCTCGGCCGCTTCGAGCATCGGCCGCTATCGGCAGTCCGAAACGCGTGGGCAGCCGGCTCGCAGAGGTGCTCGCAGGGGCGGGCGCGCCAGCCGCAGAGCATTCGCCGCCCAGCGAGCGGCCCGTCAACGATGTTATCCATCTCGGTGAACTGATCTCAGGGCGACCGTTCGCCGTTAGCAAACCTTCGCGACAAAGCGTGGTTTTTCTGCGATTCGGTTCCCAACGGCCGTGTCCTACGATACGATTGCTCGGATTGTCAACCGTCGCACTTGCCTCGCACACCCGTCCCTTCCGCGATAATGGTTCACGGAGCGTGTATATGAGGCTATGGTTTGGGGCAGGCGTAATTGTGGCGGCGTTCGGTTTGAGCATGGCCGCGCAGGACTGGTATCACGACCGCGAGGAGCGCTACCGCGGGGAACAGTGGCGAGCCCACATCTTTCAGCACGTGAAAACCGATTTGGAACACGTTTGGAGCGGCCGGGCGGCAGACAAGGAACGCGAGCGCATCCAGAAAACGGAAGAAGAGCTGACGAAATTGCAGGTGGATCTGGATCATGGCCGGTTTGACAATGGCATTTTGAACGATGTGATCGATTCCGTTCGCAAGTCGTCGGATGACGAGCGTCTCCCGCCCCGCGATCGCGGCGTGTTAGCCGATGATGTGTCCCGACTCAAGGATTACCAGGATCGTCACGATCACTGGCGTTAGGCGGACCGCGGACAATTTTCGAACCGGTTCGGCCGGCAAGCGAGGCCAACCTCGGCCAACCTCGCGGGATATTCTCCTCGATACTGCGGTGCTGCAACAATGGGCAGCATGGCTTTGATCGTTTTCTTCCGGGGCATCAACGTTGGAGGACACAGAGCTTTTCGTCCGAGCGTACTCGCCAAAGAGCTGGCCATCTACGGTGCCGTGAACGTGGGCGCCGCAGGCACGCTTGTCGTTCGCAAACCCGGGTTGCGCGCAAAGTTCCTTGCCGAATTGCGCCGCAAGCTGCCGTTTGCAGCGACAATCGCTTTCTGCGACGGCAGCGATCTGATTCGACTGGAGATGGACAATCCGTTTGGAACCGAGCCGCCGCCCGCGGATGTTGTTCCATTTGTAAGCATCCTGTCGGAGGCTGGACGCCGCGGAGTTTCTCTTCCGATTGCTCTTCCCGAAGGTGGGGAGTGGCTGGTGCGAATCATTGGCTCGAAGAATCGTCTCGTGTATGGCGTGTACCGCCGCCACATGAAGACGATTGGCTGTCTCGGCCAGATCGACAGGCTCTTTGGGGCGCCGGCGACAACGCGCAGTTGGAACACAATCCTCTCAGTGCTACGAATTCTGAAGTCCCACGAGCCCGGCAAGTAGACCGGCTGAGCTGGGAACGCGGCTAGTATAACGTTTCGATAAAACACATCCATAATACTTTGTTTTGTGATGCGGACATCATTCACACGAGGACGCAGAGACCAAATTCGAAAAGAGGCATTGGCCGCCGATAAACGCCGATGAACGCCGATAAGAATTGTGCTTTATTTATCGGCGTTCATCGGCGGCCCAAAACACCTTCTGTGTGGGCCGGCAACCGACTTCGGACGCTCGTCCCGCATGGCGGACAAGAAGGCAATACTGAACTTCGGCATCCAATAAATTGGAGAGAGACTCCCGCGCCGCAACGCTTCTTCCAGGAGGCCAGTCATATAACCACGATAGGACAAACAGCTCCTCTGCTTCCTCCATCGCTGACAGGAAACTCCGGTATCCCCACTTGGAACGGGAACCAACCTAAAACCGCCCCACCGTCACATTCTCCCCGCGCGGCGCCCACACCGCGGGGTTCGTCGGCCCGAATAGCGCCAGCACCGGCGTTCCCACTGCCGCCGCCAGGTGCGTGATGCCCGAATCGTTGCCCACATACATCTGCGCCCGCGCCAGCCAGCAGGCCAACTCGTACAGATCGTCGATGCGCACGGCCCCTTCGAGCGGTGGATCCTCCGGGCCCGCGCACCAACGCACCGGCATGTCGGCCTCCAGTTGCCGCGCCAGCTCGCGGAAGTTTTCGAGCGGCCAATTCTTGCGCGCGCTCCCGGAAAACGGATGGATCGCGGCGAATTCCTCGCGCGGCGCATCCCGCGAAATATCGCACCGAATGCGCGGAATTCCATCGCTCTGGCACGCCGCCAGCGTGCGCGCCTGCGCCAGGTAGAAGTCCGTGGCATGTACCCCCGCGCCCTCCGCCGGCAGCGCCGGGAAGAAGGTGAACGGCAGCCCCAGCCTCGCTACCTCCTCGCGAAACTCCGGCCGGTTGGCGCCGTACCACGAAACAATCGAATCGAATCCTCGCAGCGTCTCGATCAGCGGCGGTGGCGGTTCCGACACCGCCAGCCAGTCGACGCCGGTCGACGCAATCGGCCGCACGCGATCCGCAAATCGAACCAGCGGGACATTGGACGAAGCCGTCCAGACTTCGTAGTAGTCCGTTTGCAGACACTCAAGCGCCGGCAGCGACACGATAAGATCGCCAATCCCTCCCGGACGGATCGTCAGCCGGCGCATTTGAGCCCAGTATCGCAAAAACAGGAATACAGACGCGCGTTTTATCCACAGGAGATTCACCGGATCCCGTCGTAACTGATTCGAAACACAATGTTATTATCTTGTTGAAAAGTGCGGCGCCGTACCAGATAGTCATTGACGGGCGTGTGGCCCGAGGGGCATAGTGATGGTGGTTCCAAGAGGTTTGAGGAACAGCGAGCCTCCGGAAACGTAGCGGACCGCGAACGATGAGCCGTAGCTAATCTAGTAATAGAACCGGCTGCGGGGAGCGAGCGGAGATCGGGCGAATTCGGAAGGCGGACCGGACGGCAGCGACGCCCGTTGAACGCTTTGATCCCGAGGGAGCGAAAACTCCCGGAGGGGAGTGGAGGCGGGGAGAGCGGCCGGATGAGTCTGCGGGCGGAAGTGCAACGGGCCTGAAGCGTGGAAGCGGCGGGAATTGGGGCAAACCAGTTCCGGCAGCGGAGCCGATTGGCCGAACGGGCATGGATACCGGTAGGCGAGACAGCGAAGTAGCAGGCCAGGACCTTTGACCCCGGAATGGAGTCCGCGAAAGCGGGAGCCGTTGCGGGCGAGGAAAAGGCCGTTACGAGCGGACGGTCCAGTTTCGGAATGATCAGCTGCGGCGCGCCTGAAAGCGTTGAAGCGGTAACCGCCAAACCGGTTGCCGTCGAGCAGACAGGCAAAGCGCACAGCACTCCGGAACGCGATGCTCAGTACGGTTGCATGCCCGTGGTGAGCAAGGCTGGGAATCGGGTCACTTGGAACCGTTTTCTTTTTGTGCGCTCGTCGCTACGTCAATCCCGCGGCGGCTCCCTGCCTCTATCTCTAGCCCGTAAGCCTCTAGCCCGTAAGCCTCTAGCCCTGAAGTCGCGGAGTATCAAGTCGGGATGCCGGGCTGCTTGACTTCACATAATCGCGGACCTCAGGATAAATGGCGTCCAAACCGGGCTGATTTTCGGCCCGCACGTCCACGATCAGCCTGCCGGTAGCCGGCGATTCCAGGGCCGTCACCAGCAGATCCGCTCGTTCATAGGATCTGCGCCAGTCATTGCTGAACCATATTGGCGGCAGTCCATGACGCCGCAGCAGTTCATCAAGGCCTGGCAATCGGGGAGTCCCATCCGGCCCGATACCTTCTACCTGGCGGTGATAAGTCAGGCGATGATTACAAAAGGTGGACAACGCGGCGTCGCCGAGAAGCTGAGGCAGGCTTCCCGCAATGCGCCGGATTCGAGTCCGCGCGAATGCCTCGAAGTTCTGCGAGGGAGGCGGCGGGAAGGATACCACCCGGCGAATCGTTTCGCCGTCCTCGGCAAGCCTGGTTTCCCAAAGGTAGTAGTCGTAGCAGGCATCGCCGCTGCAGCGCCCGATCATCAGGTAGTCCGGCGGATCCTGCAGCACAGCTTGTTCGTGATATCGGATCTGAGCTTCAATCTGGAATTGGCCGTTGCCGATCTCGAGCCATCCCATGCTATGCCCCATCCGCTCCAGGAACCGGCGATACACTGCCGGCAGCGCGCGGCAAACCGCGGCCTCCAGCCGTGCGACCTCATCCGCGGCAGCGCCCCTGATTTGCGACGGAAACTTCGGATCCCGCCCGGCGATAAATTCAATGATCCGGTCAATGGATTCCATGGATTCAACCATGTGATTTCACTTCGCAGAATTGGAAGCCGATGTTCTTCATACAGGTGTTGCAGGATGCAACCAGTTCGCCGTGCGGGTTCGGTCCTCCACCGTACCACGCTTCCGCCATGGATACGATCTTGAGTCCCATTGCCCGCGCCGCCTGAATCATCTTTGGCGCGGAGCACACTCCGTGCGGCGTGTCAAAGTGATCCTTGTTCAAGGCTTCCAGTGAAACTATGTCGCCGCCCGCGCCGACCAGGAATCCGTCTTCGGGAATCGACCGCACCCAGTGCGAGGCCGTCGAGTTCTCAAGCTCATCGTCGAGTTTGGAAGCTTCCACGACCTTTTTCTTCGCTTCTTCCAACTGCCGCTTGAGATCTTCCTGTTCTTTGCCGGCCTCCTCTTGCTTGGCGCGCACGTATTCGTCGGCGCGTGCCCGCTCCGATTCAGGTTCCAGTTCCTTAGGCGGCTTCAGTTTTTCGTCCTGCAGTTTCTTCTGCTCGGCGAGACGCTTCGCGTATGCCTCCAGTTGCTGCTTGTCCTGCTTGGCCTTTTGCAGCCGCTTGGCCTCGACAGTCGCGTTCATCTTCTCTTCCGCTTTCGCAGCGACTATTTCCTCGTTCTCAATTTTCTGAGCGTTGAGCTCCAGCGCGGATTGCAGGGCCTCCTTGTCGATCGGCGCCTCCGTCGGCTCGGCTTCGGCCTTCGTGACTTCCGTGTCTCCTTTCTTTCCCTTTGCCGCAGGTTTTTTCTTGGGTGGATTCAGCTTTAGATTGATTTCTTTTTTTTCCCGCTCAAGTTCGGCGAGGCGCGCCCTCGCAGCTTCGAGTTCGGTGAATTCGGGCGTTTTCTCCAGAGCCTCATTGGCTTTGTCTATAACTATCTGGGCGCCCGCCTGCTGGACCTTGTTGTCCTTCAGCTTGCCCGCGGGGTCGATCTGCAGGTTGATCAGGAAGTACTTCCTTTCCGCGATGCGGCTATTCGCTCCGAGCGTCCCCGAATAGCCATAAAGTAAAACTGTTTTGCCGTCCCCGTCCTTGCAAACCAGTACCCCGAGCATTTTCCCGGCTGTCTTGCCGTTTTCGTCGACTTCATTTCTCATGCTTTCCAACGCCGTGCCTAGGCCTTGGTCGATTTTTTCCCCGGCGCTGCGGGCCTCCTTTGCGCCTTTTGCGAGTTCTTCTAATTCCTTGACTTTGGCGAAAATGAGATCTTTCGCATCGGGGCTCCGGACCAGGCCCTTCTCCTCGCTGGCTGATCCGCATTTGTGGCATTTCGCCTTGTGGGCTGCCTTGTCTACTTCAGCCTGAAGATCTTCCACAAACTTCTTCAACTGGTCGCGGGCCTCGCATTTTATTACGTCTTCTAACGGTCCTTCGGGAAACTGCTTCAGTTTGGCGCGAAGGACCAGCAGATCTTGCTCGATGAGCCGCGGCGTGCTGGCCGTGCGATCTGTTTCGAAGCCGCCGAGGAAATCCAATTCCTCTCTCTCGCGGAAGTCGGCTACTCGCTTCTTTTCCGCATTTTCTTGCAGCGGCTTGGTCAATACTGGCAGTGGGCCCCGCGGAACCAGATCCTGAAACCCTTTGTACTCTTTGATTAGCTTGTCGAGCGCTGCCTTGAGCTCCGCCGCTTTCTCAGCAAGGTTGCTCACATCGTTGCGATGATTCTCGGCCTCTTCCGCAATCTCGATTTGAAGTTGCTCGGCGGAAACGTCCTCTCGGCCTTCCAGTTTCTTGAGCAGCACGTTCAAGCCCGCCATGTTGGCGCGCGCATCTCTGTCCTTTTTCCGTTCGTTCTCGAGGGCGCTTTTGAGGTGTTCCGGCAGATTCTTCGCGGTGACGGGCGGTTCTTGCGGCAGGCTTCCCAGCACGGCGAGCGCTTCGTTTCTGCCTCTGGCATCGAACTCCGCGTCCCTGCGTTCTTTCTCCTTCGCGTCGAAGCCGTTCTGACCTTCGGCAATCTGCTTCCGCAGAAGGGCGGTGGGTTCAAAGCCTACCCTAGCGGCCATCATGACCGCCCTGGGTCTCAAAACCGAAGTCGTACCACGCCTCGGGATCATACCGCTCGGTGACTGCCTGCCAGTCTTCGCCCGATACATCGGTCAACAGGCGGTCCGCCCGCTCTTCCTCTCTGCTTCCCTCGAGGATCGCCCGAATTGGCGGGTACAGGTCGAAGTCCGGCGAAAAGCGCAGCATCAACATGACGAATGTCGCCATGGATCGCTGCCCCTGGAATCCGTGCGACCGGGCCCGGCGGACGCCGCTCTTCACGCGCCAGAGCAGTTCCTTGTCGTCAAGGGATTTCACCCATATGTTCAGATTGTCGCGGGCAAACGCGCACAATCGCTTTGGAAATTCCACTTCCGGAATCGATTCAAGCGCCTTCATTTGCTCTCGCCGGATGGTTAACATGCGCGGATATTATCACACCGGCCGATATAAAACGAAACGTCTTGTTGAGAACATAAAAGCGGCTCAGTAGCGGAATCTGTGGCGGCTACTTGGGGAAACGGCACTCCCGGTGAAGAATCCGAAAGCGGGCTCTGCCGACGCCGGCCTCGGTGAATACGAAGCCATTCCGTCCCTGAACTGGCGTCTGAAAGCATCTGCTTGAGGATCGCCCCGAAACCATCACCACCCCAACAAAATCACCCACCGCATGCGCCGCGTCGAAAGCCGAGCCTTTTCCGGCGCTGGCTACTCACGATCACAGGACTTTGACTTTATTTTTGGGCCTTTCTAAAGCACTTAGGCCCCTTCGCTTCCTGCAGCCCCGAAAACGCCTGCTAGGCTCAGGTCGAGGCATTACGCCAGCGGCTAAACCAACCGCAGCGAACCGCATGAATTCGCAAAAATCTCCCGGACCGCTCACCCCCAGCGAAAAGCCGCGCATGCTACATCACATGGCCAGCGCTCCCCCACAATCCAAAGTCGGGCCCGCCGCCACGCCCAGCCTTGCAACCCAAACAATCCAAAGCCAGATCCACGTCCTCAGCTTCGTTTCGCCAAAACCCGCAAACCCAACCTCTGCCGGCCCCCCGTTCACCGGTCCAGTCGCCCGCCCCACCCCCGCAAACCGAACAATCCAAAGCCACTTCCACGTCCTCGGCTTCGTTTCGTCAAAACCCGCAAACCCAACCTCTGCCAGCCCCCCCGTTCACCGGTCCGCTCGCCCGCCCCACACCCGCAAACCGAACAATCCAAAGCCGCTTCCACATCCTCGGCTTCGTTTCGCCAAAACCGCGGACCCAACCTCTGCCAGCCCCCTGTTCACCGGTCCGCTCGCCCGCCCCACGCCCGCAAACCGAACAATCCAAAGCCGCTTCCACCTCATCGGCTTCGTTTCGCCAAAACCGCAAACCCAACCTCTGCCAGCCCCCCTGTTCACCGGTCCAGTCGCCCGCCCCACCCCCGCAAACCGAACAATCCAAAGCCACTTCCACGTCCTCGGCTTCGTTTCGCCAAAACCCGCAAACCCAACCTCTGCCAGCCCCCCTGTTCACCGGTCCAGTCGCCCGCCCCACCCCGCAAACCGAACAATCCAAAGCCGCTTCCGCTTCCTCGGCTTCGTTTCGCCAAAATCCGCAGACCCAATCTCTGCCAGCCCCCTGTTCACCGGTCCGCTCGCCCGCCCCACCCCGCAAACCGAACAATCCAAAGTCACTTCCACGTCCTCAGCTTCGTTTCGCCAAAACCCGCAAGCCACACCCGCCCTCCCACAATCCAGGCGGAGAACTCACCGTCGCCACGGATCCCGCTTTCGACGCGATTTTCCAGCCACACCCGACCCAGGTCCGCGATCCATGCAACTTTCATTGGCTGCTAATATTCCGCGTAAGCGAAACCGTGCCGCACCGCGCTACAATCCAAAGTCTATGCGCATCCCGCGGGGAATCCTGGCGACGCTCGCGGGCGGGCTTCTGGCAATTTCCGCGCTGTCCGCTCAAAAAAAGAAGGACAAAGAGGAAATCACGCAGGTTCTGCGGCTGCCGGAAGAGCTTCCAAGCGTTGTTACTGGCGATACCCGCCGCCTCGTCTTTCATACCACGCCGCTTTCGGCCAAAGGTCTGCTCTCCCCGCAGGTCCGCGACGCTCTCAAGGCGCTGCAGCGCGAGGCCGGCGGCGAAACCGTGATCAAGATTCGCGCCTTCGTGGCCGGTTCCGCCGATCTGCGGCGCGTCCGCGACCTGGTCAGCGAGTTTTACACTGCGCACAAAGAGCCGCTGCCGGCCATTACCCTGGTCCAGGCGGGCGGCTTGCCGCTCGACGGCGCGCAGGTGGTGCTTGAGGCCATCGCCGCCTCAAAGAAGGACGCGAACCCTTACGGTCTGGCCTTCATTTCGCCCACCGTCTCCACCGCCGAGGACCCTCTGGGACCGGTGCCCCCACTGACCGAGAAGACGCTTGCCGGACTGCGGCAATCCCTGCAATCCGCGTCGCTCGCGCCGCCCGACGCGCTGCGCGTCACCTGCTTTTTCAGTTCGCTGCAGAATCTGGACGAAAGCCGCCGCATGGTGCAGACCGAGTATCCGCGCGCCGCGCTGAATTTTGTGCAGTTGAATCGCGCGCCGCGCCAGTCGCTGTCCGCATGTGAAGCCGTGGCCCGTCTGCGCGCTGCGCCTCCGTCGCCGCTGAGCTTTCTGAATTCGGGCGGCGCCAATCCCGGCGCCGACTCGCATGGCGGCCAGCCGGGCGGCGGGGAATCGCAAGTAGCACTGGTGAATGCGCCGCAACTGGTCTTCACCGGCGGGCAGGATTCCTTCGGCTATCAGGAATCCGACGCGCGCCTCGCCTTCGAGCGGCTCAAGAAGTCGCTGGAACAGGCCGGCGCAGCTCCCCGGAACGTCGCCTATGCCGATTACTACCCGCTTTCGCCCGGTTTGGGCGCCCAAGTGCGCACGGTCCGTGGGGAGTTCTTCGACCATCCGGCGGCAACCATGTTAATCTTCGAGGGTCTGCCCTCCATGGACGCCGGATTCGCCGTCGATGTGGTAGCTGTAAAATAAGGGAAAGTTGTGATTTCCATGCTCGAATCGACCAAGCTCGCATTGACAAGGCTCGAATTGAGAAAGCCTCGCCGCTTATTGATCGCGTGCTTATGCGCCCTCGCGCTCGGCGTCCCCGCTGTTACCCAGCAGACGGCTACGCAGCAGACGGCGCCCCAGCAGTCGCCGCCGCCCCAGCAGCAGCAGACGGCGGCGCCCAAGAAAGTCGACCCGCTGGCCAGCGGGCAGCCCGCGCAGCCGCAGCTGGAGCAGGGCGATGCCAGGTTCACCGCTCAGGCGAACGACGTCATTGTCCCGGTGACCGTCACCGATGAACATGGCAAATACGTGTCCAACCTGGAAGCTAAGGATTTCCGCATTCTCGACGAGGGGCGTCCGCAGAAGATCAAGTTCTTCAGCCACGATCCGAAGCAGCCCGTGGTGATCGGATTTCTGGTGGACACCAGCAGCGCCATGCGCATCCACTGGAAGACTTTTCAGGAGGCCATCCTGGAGCTGGTCTGGGCCATGCTTCCCGGCGATCCGCGCTATACCGGTTATCTGATCACGTATGGGAATGCGGCTGAGCTGGCGGTCAATACCACCCAGGAGTCGGATCCCATCGCCGCCAAATTGCGCCAGGCCAAGCCCTCGGGAACTTCGGCTCTTTACGACGCAATTTACCGGGCGTGCACCGACCGCAAGCTGGTGCCCGGCGAGCCCTACGAGCCGCGGCGCGTCATCGTGGTGATCGGCGACGGCCACGACACCGTCAGCAAGCAGAGTCTCGATCAGGTGATTGAGCTGGCGCAGCGCAACCTGGTTACTATCTATGCCATGAGTACCGAGAACTTCGGCTTCGATAACGAGAGTAAAGACGACCTGGTGAGAATGGCAGTCGAAACCGGCGGCCGCGTCGAGTATCCGCTCAGCAATCTATATCAGGACGTGGACGGCTACCTCTCGCACCCCTCCGACGACGGCAATTACGCGCTCACCGTGGGCAGCGGCAGCTATTCTTCCCAGATCGCGAGCGGCATTCTCAAAGCCGTGGTTGGAATCGAAGGCGACGTCCAGATGCAGTACGTGATACGCTACGCGCCCGATGTCGACATTACGCGGCCCAGGGAGTACCGCAGAATTACGGTGGATATTCCCGAGTTGCCCAACGTCAAAATTCGGGCCAAGCCGGGCTATTACCCCTTTCCGGCTCGCGGCGGTTTCGTCACGAACCAGTAGTAGTGGCGAACGCTCGGTAGCATATGCTTGGCCAACTTATCTCACCAACTTGGAACCGCGGGTTCGGGCGCTTTGTCCCTGTCCCTCGTGGCGCACGCACTAATGCGTGCAGCGTTCACACTCGTGTGAACGCTTTCTGCTTCGTAGGCCGTGAGAAATGGCGGTTAGCTTGCGATGTTGTTTCAGTATGCCGGCCAGCGTAGTCTCCATCTCCGGTCGCCGTCCGGGCGCGTATGTGCTGCTCGAAGCCGCGCTGCCCGAACGTCCCATACGCAATATTGGCGTGCTGCTGCTCGACCCGGCGACCGGCCGCGGCTGGCTCAAGATGCGCGAAGGCTACCACGACATTGCCGCCGAGGAAGACGCGGAAGTATTCGCCGCGCTCGAAGAAGATGTTCGCGCGCAGATAGCCGAGCGCGGCGCCGAAGCCTTTCTGCAATCGCTCGAAGACTCGCTCTCGAGCGCGCTGCGCATCACCGATCGGCAAAACGTCGAGGTGGATTCCTTTACGCGCGTGCTATCCCAGCTCTACAGCGATCACGTGGAGACGGTGGACGTCCATCGCTTCCGCACCCACGTGCCGCTCTATACGCTGCGCGCGGCCGCGGGGCGCCTGGGGGAAGAGATGCCCGTGGAGGCCGAGGATTGGATACCGGCGCCCGAGGGCATGAAGCTCACGTCCGATCTGTTCGCGGCGCACGTAGTAGGCCGGTCGATGGAGCCGCGCATTCCCGACGGCAGCGTGAATCTGTTTCGTTATAACCCGGTGGGCTCTCGGCAGGGCAAGATCATGCTTGTGGAACGCTACGGCGCCACCGGCGACACGGCGCGTTACACCGTGAAGCGCTACACCAGCGAGAAGCGCGAGAAGGACGGCCAATGGGAGCACACGCGCATTCGGCTGGAGCCGCTGAATCCCGAGTTTGAGCCTTGGGACGTAGAACCGGAGGGATTCGCCGTAATAGCCGAATGGCTCCGCGTAATCGAGTAGGACAGGCCTCCCGGCCTGTCCGTAGGGCAGACCCCCTGGTCTGCGCGGGTCCCCCTGGACCCGCTCTTCGACGGCGCAGCGAGCGGGCCGGCCAGATTGTTCGAGAGCGGCCCCGTCCGCGGACCAGGGGGTCCGCCCCACTAAGCATGAGAAAACTTCGCGCCGAGCCTGCCGCACAGCTCTTGCAATGGTACGCCGCCGGCCACCGCGATCTCCCCTGGCGTCTCACCACCGATCCCTATCGCGTCTGGGTCTCCGAGATCATGCTGCAGCAAACGCGCGCGCAATCCGTGATTCCGTATTACACCCGCTTCCTCCACCGCTTTCCCACTGTCGAAGCGCTGGCCGCGGCCGAGGAAGAGCAGGTGCTCACCCTGTGGAGCGGCTTAGGCTACTACTCGCGCGCGCGGAATCTGCGCCGCGCGGCGCAACAGATCGTGGCAGCGGGCGGCTTTCCGCGCGACTTCGCAAGCCTGCGCGCGCTCCCCGGCATCGGCGATTACACCGCCGCCGCCATCGCCAGCATCGCGTTCGGATTGCCGCACGTCGTGGTGGATGGCAACGTCCTTCGCGTAGTGGCGCGCATGGAGAACGACGCCGCCGATATCGGCTCGGCGCGCACGCGCGAGCGGTTCCGCGCCGTGGCGCAGCGCTGGCTCGACACGCAGCGCGCGGGCGCTGGCGCATTCAATCAGGCCATCATGGAGCTGGGCGCCACCGTATGTCTTCCCAGGAATCCGGCGTGCACGCTCTGTCCGCTCGCGGCGCAATGCAAAGCGCTGCAGCAAGGCGCAGTAGCTCAATTACCCGTGAAACTGCGCCGCGCCGCGCCGGTGAAGATCGAGGGCGTTCTGCTGAT